>Ga0126377_10000301_pt1 | contig 29339 bp, 26 predicted proteins | sample PanSoiMetPlot_22_FD_92647 | JGI IMG/M metagenome (GOLD analysis project Ga0126377, IMG submission 92647) | Tropical forest soil microbial communities from Panama - MetaG Plot_22 | ecosystem: Environmental > Terrestrial > Soil > Tropical forest > Bulk soil | place: Panama | collected 2016-02-17 | reverse complement strand
CTCAGTCTCGCGATTCGATCGTTGCCGCTATCCGCTCTTCACGGAAGAGGCTTCTCGAGAAAGATCGTCGAGCGTCGGATCGTCAGACACCACCCCGACCTCCGCTTCGCGCGTCACGCAGGCGGCTGCCAGCGCTTCCATCGCGGAACGGACCAACCTCGAACGCTCGACATCCTCGACGATGTCGTTCGGGAGCCAGGTTTTGCCGTGCAGTGGAATGGTCAGAGACGCCTCGCGAATGACGCACGCAGACATCGTCGTAAGAGTCTCGAGCAACGACGCCCAGGCATGGGTCGCGCGCGGTGACGCGTTGATCAAGGCGATCGGCTTGCCCACGAGCTCGCCGCTTCCGACCAACCAATCGAGTGCGTTCTTCAACACTCCGGGAACGCCGTGCGCGTATTCGGGACTTGCGATCGCGACGGCATCACAGGCGATCAGCATCCGTCGAAAGCCGGCCACCGGTTCAGGCGCGCTGTCTTCGTCGTGATCTGGGTCGAATGGCGGGATGCTCCCGAGTGCATCGAAGACGATGACCTCGACGCCGGCCGGAGCAAGTAGAACCGCAGCCTCGATCAGCGCGGTATTCGAGGAGCTGCGCCTCAAACTTCCGGATATACCGACGACGCGGACAGGGTCCGAGCGATCCACGACAGTACAACTCCGGAGTCCCTCGAATTATTCCTGCTCGAGGTCCGGCAACCCTCGCGATCGAATAACCTGTTCAGCCGAGGTATGCCGCTATATTTCGGTTAGTGTCAGCCATGGATTTTTACCGATGGCCACGACGGACACTGACGCAATCAGCAAGGGCAACACGTAGAGAAATCCTGAGACCTTGGTGGCGCCCCCCAAGAGGACGATCAATAGGAGGGTGACCAACGGAATCACTAACCAGGTTCGGTTGGGGGAAGGTTGGACATGAAACGCTTTGGAGTCATTCTCTCCGATGTCGAAACGATGCTCGTGGCTCGTCCACGACATAACAAGGGCCGCCTTTAGCTGGTCAACGCGGCGCGCTCGCGCACCTCGTCAAACGTCCACTCTTTGAGCAGCTCGCCGTCGCGGAACACCTCCACCATCTCGTCGGACCCGGAGCTGTCCTCGGGCACCGTGGCTTGCTCGCCATTGATCCGCACCAGCTTTAATCGGCCGGCCTTGGAGTTTTTTCCCGGATCGGTGATGGGGGCCTTCGAGACAGGGGACCAGGTGTCGCCGATCCGCACAGCGGAGCACTTGAAGGCGAAGCGCTGCGTATCGCGATCCACTTTCTGGAGGAGTCCACCTCCCGAGCCCATCGTCAGGTTGTCGGCCGACCAGCCGTCCAAGGCCATGGCCTCCAAGATCGTCCGGATCGTGTCGTAGTCGATCCCATCGCCTTGGATGACTCGGACGTGGTCGTCGAGCACCTTGTACCCCTTGGCGTTCACGCGCACGCCGAACGCCGTAGCCAGGCGGCGAAGAACGCTCAAGACTACCTCGTCGGGCTTCCCACTGTCTGGGCGGATCACGACCGCACCGCGCCGAGCCATCACCGCGTCTCGCAATTTCTTGCCCCATAGCTCGGAGACGGCGTGGAAGATGTCGTACGAGTCCGACACCACTGCGATCAGCGGGGAGTCGGGGTAGGCGCGCAGCATGTTGGCGTACGCCTCCAGCTCTCGCTCTCGACCCCACGCGGTGATCGTGGAGTGCTCGGCCGCCGGAATGGAGAACCCGGGCATCTCGGCGCGGTAGTACCGCATGGCCAGCTCGCAGCCGGCCAGGTTGTCGGTCCCCGCGAAGTTCACGAGATGGGCCGCTCCACCGAGCGCGGCGGACTCGTCGCTGGTGGACCCCCGGTAGCCAAAATCGTGCAGCTTGAACGTGATCACTGAAGGATCGCCCGTTTTCACGAGGTACTCATGCCAGATGCGCTTCATCTCGCGCGACTGCGTGGCGACTGTGGTCGGATACCACACCTGGACGAGGAGCGTTTCCAGGTAGTTGGTCAGCCAGGCCACTTGAGGATCAGTGTTTTCAATGGTCATCAGCACGTTCCGGTTCCATACCGGCGACCCCTCAGGCACGGCCTTGATCCGGACAGGCAGACGCCCGCCGTGCACGCGGAGGACATACTCCCATCCCTCGCGGTTGAACAAGCTGCGGTCTCCTAAGTGCTGAGCGAAGAATTCGCCGGCCTCTTCAATTCCCGAGCGCGTGACGACGGGGCCGACGAGGTACTCTCGAAGAAGGTACTGGAGGCCGAAGAACACGGACGTCGGCCAGCGCCCGCCGCGCGACTCCATGTACGAGTAGACCCCCGTCGTCCCCGGAGGGTACTGTCGCCAGTGGGTCACCTTGTAGCTGTCGGTCTTGAGCAACAACGATCCGCGCATGGACTCCCTGTCGACTTCGCGCTGCGGTTTCTCGGCCCCATACTACAGCGGCGGTCGTTCGCCTCGGACCGAGCACGCGAAGGACGCAACTTCAACACTCGATTCTTCAAACCATCGGCCGTGATGGAATTCTTCACGCCACGAACAGAACCTGCTCACTGCGGAACCAGCGCTCGCGTCCGGCACCACGTGGTCCTCTCCATCGTCGGCACCGATCGCGCGCGCCATCCGGCGTCGACGGTCCACGGCATGCAAGCATTCATTCCATCAGATGGACAACACAAAGGAGCGGTTCCATGCCACTCGAACCTACGACGCAGGCGTTCATCAATAGCTTGAGCGGGCCGCCGCTCAGCCAGCTCAGCCCCGCAGCGGCGCACAAGGTCCTGACGGACCTGCAGTCGCAACCGATACCGCTCGCGGACGCGCAGATCGAGGATGTGGTCTGGCCAGTCGGCCCGACAGGGCAAACGCGCATTCGAATTGTCCGGCCCGCCACAGCCGGAGCCACGGAAATCCTTCCAGTGATCCTCTACACCCACGGCGGCGGTTGGGTCCTCGGCGACAAGATCACGCACGACCGACTCGTACGCGAGATCGCCAACGGCGTCGGCGCTACAGTGATTTTCGTCGACTACGTGAACGCGCCCGAGGCGAAATATCCGACGCAGCAGGAGCAGGCGTACGCCTCCTTGCTCTACACCGTCGAGCATGCGGATGAGCTGCGCGTCGACCCTGCGCGTCTCGCGATCGTGGGCGACAGCGTCGGTGGACACATGGCCGCGATCGTCACGCTGATGGCGAAGCGACGCGGAGGACCGAAGATCTGCTTTCAGGTCCTCTTCTATCCCGTCACCGATGCCATCTCGAACAACGACTCGTATCGGAGGTTTGCGAACGGGCCGTGGCTGACGGCCGACTCGGCGAGGTTCTTCTTCGATCAGGAGGGCCTCACAGGTAGCGAGACCGACGCATGGCCGTTGCGCGCGTCGGTCCAGGACCTGCGCGGTCTCCCGGACGCGCTGATCATCGTCGATGGCGATATTCTCCGCGACGAAGGCGAGGCGTACGCGGACAAGCTGATTGAGGCAGGCGTACGCGTGACCTCCGTGCGGTACAACGGGACGATTCACGACTTCGTCATGTTGAATCCGCTCGCGGGCACACCGGCCACGCGAGCGGCGATCCAACAGGCGATCGACGCATTGAAGGCGGCGCTTGCCTGACGCGATCTCGCATCGTTCGCTGGCCGTCATGGCACCCGTCATCGGTGCGACACAGGTCATGGAATACCTCGGAGCCCTTGTCGACGGGGGCAGAAGGATGCCGCCATGACGGCCGCGATCCGAACGCCCGATCAGCGATTACGAGTATTCGTCAGTTCGACGCTGGCCGAGATGGCGGAGGAGCGCGCCGCAGTGGCTCGCGCCATCACCGGGCTCCAGCTCACACCGGTAATGTTCGAGCTCGGCGCTCGACCGCATCCGCCGCGGGAACTGTATCGAGCCTATCTGGCCCAGTCCGACATCTTCGTCGGACTGTACTGGCAGCGGTACGGCTGGATCGGTCCGGACATGGACATCTCGGGCCTGGAGGACGAGTTCCGGCTCTCGTTGTCGATGCCCCGCCTGCTATATGTCAAGGCACCGGCACCCGATCGAGAAGCGCGGCTCACCGCCATGCTTGGCGAGCTCCAAGCCGAAGGTGCCGTCTCCTACCGATCCTTCCGTACCGCGCGGGAGCTCGGGCGACTGGTTCGCAACGATCTCGCCGTACTTCTCAGCGAGCGATTCGCTACCAAGGGCAACGGCACGGATCGAGCGGCGTCCTCGGCGGCGGGCAGCGCCGCCTGGCGAGTACCGCGTTCGTTGCCGAGCATACCCACGTCGCTGATCGGACGCGAGCGCGACATCAAGGAGGTCTCGGGGCTGCTCGAGACTCCCGGCGTACGGCTGGTCACCCTCTCGGGTCCCGGCGGAATCGGCAAGACGCGGCTGGCGGTCGCCGTAGGCGCGCACCTGGAAGATCGGTTCCCGCAAGGCGTTGCCTTCGTCGCACTCGAATCGATCTCGCGGCCCGAACTGGTTCTGCCCCATGTCGCGACCGCGCTCGGCGCGTCCATCGAGGGCACGCGCTCACCGCTAGACGTCGTGGCCGAGCGCATTGCCGACGCGGCCGTCCTGCTCGTGCTAGACAACCTCGAGCAGGTCGTCGATGTGGGGCCGGAGCTCGACCAGCTCCTAACCCGTTGCGTCGAGCTCAAGATGCTCGCCACGAGTCGCACCGTACTTCGATTGCGCGCCGAGCGCGAGTACCCCGTGGACCCCCTGACGGTGCCGGCATTTGCAACCCGCCCCCCGATTGAGGAGCTGGCCTCGTTGCCCGCAGTAGAACTGTTCGTCGATCGAGCCCGGGCCGTCCGTCGCGACTTCGCCCTGACCGAAAGCAACGTGCTCGCCGTGGCCGAGATCTGCCGGCGGCTCGACGGTCTGCCGCTCGCCATTGAGATCGCCGCCGCCCGAGTCCGACTCCTGACGCCGGATTCCCTGCTCGCACGACTCGGCGGTAGCCTCCTGGCTCTGGGGACCGGCCCGGCCGATCTCCCCATGCGCCAACGCACGTTGCGTGCGACTGTTGAGTGGAGCATCGGACTGCTCGGCGAGGCGGAGCGCCAGATGTTGGGCACGCTGTCGATCTTCGTCGAGGGCTGGACGGTCGAGGCAGCGGTGCATGTCTCCAATCTCGCCGAAGACCGAACGCTGGATCTGCTCGATGACCTCGCCGGGCACAGCCTCGTCGTCGCCGATGCGACCGGCGCAGCACCGAGGTTTCGCATGCTCGCGTCCGTCCGTGAAGTGGCCGCCGAACATCTGGCCGCCAGCGCGGATCGGGCTGACCTCGAGCGCCGGCACGCTGAGTACTTCCGGGCGCTGGTGAACGCCGACTGGCCAGCCGACCGACATGCCGAATGGGCAGAGCGTCTACGAAGCGAAGAAGGCAACCTGGGAGTTGCCATCCGCTGGTTCTTCACCCATGACATTGCGCCACTGCCGCACATGTTCAGGATCCTCTGGCTGTTCTGGCAGCTCCACGATCGCATGCCGGAAGGGCGGGCATGGATCCGCGAGCTGCTCCAGAAAGCTGACGCGCTGAACGCCCGCGCACAAGCCGAGCTGTTGCTGCTTTCTGCCGTCACCGCGGCCGAAGTGGGAGACGACGACGGTGCCATCGCCGCGACTGAAGGCATGAAACCACTCGAGGGGCACATCGCCGATCCGTCTCTCGAGAGCGCGGCGCGGCTGGCCGTTTCATGGACCCGGCCCATCGTCGATGACTTCGACGGCGCGCTCGAGGCTGCACAGCTGGCGCTCGATGGTTTCCAGCGGTTGAACGAACCTTTCACGGGCTGGGCGGCGCTGACGGTCGGACTGCTGGAGCTGCGGCTCGGCCAACACGAGGCCGCACGGGCACACCTCGCCGAAGCGAGCGAGCGCGGTGGGCGGTTCGGCAACCGCTGGCTCGCGTCAGTCGCACGGACGCTGCTGGCCTCGCTTGCGATTCGGACGGGTCACCTCGACGAGGCTTGTGGGCTGCTGGTGGAGTCGGTCACGGGCGAGGACAGCGAGATCGGCCTCCAGACGGTGACCTTCTGTCTCATCGCCTCTGCCGAACTCGCCCTGGCGAAAGAAGATTCCCGACAGGCTGCGCTGGCGCTCGGTGTTGCCGACGCGCTACGACATCGCGCCGGTTTGCGGGCCTGGCCGTCAAGGCGTCGAAGCGAGGCCGAGCTCGTTGCGCGCGTGACGGAGAAGCTCGGCTCGGAGGAGTTCAGGAAGACATTCGCCGCCGGATCGGACCTGAATCGACGGGACGCAGTCGCCTTGGTACGTAGGATCGCGCAGAACTACAGCAAACCGGGACGTACTCCTACTACATGACCGCTGCCGGAGAGAATCCTGGGGTCGACTGCCAAATGAGAGCTCGAGCAAGTCATGAGCACCGCGTGAAGATGGTCATCGATCTGCAGCGAGACGGAGAGCCAGAAGAGCGTCTTATTGCCGTATGGCGTCAGATGTCGATGACGATGTCGCGAAGCGGCTGTGAGCAGCACACGAGGAGGTTGCCGTCGGCTGGTTTGTCGAGTGGCTCAGGTTCGTAGACGACCGCTCCGGATATCAACCCGCTCTCACAGTTGTGACAGACACCGCTTCGGCACGACCAGCGGACGGGGACGTCGCACGCTTCCGCCAGCTCCAGGATGCTCTGGTAGGACGATGCGTTCCAATGCGCGGCGATGCCGCTGCGCGCGAACGACACCAGGGGGCCGGTCTCGGCCTCGTCCTTCGGAAGATGTGGCGCTCGCGCGGCGGCGCCGACGACACCGGGTGTCATCGATTCACTGCCGTTGAAGAGCTCGATGTGCATCCGCTCTGGGGCTACGCCAAATGCGGCGAGCGCGTCTTTCATGTCTGCCATGAAGCGCGCCGGCCCGCAGATATAGACGTCAGCGTCTCGCGGCACACCAACCGCAGCGAAATTCGATTGCGACAGGTGGCCGGTCGCGTCGAAATCAGCGATCGTGTCGTCCGAGCCGGGCCTGCTGTAAGACACATACCTGCGCCCGTGCGCGAACGCGGGCATGAGGCGCAGTACTTCGGCGGCAAAGGGATGATGCTGCCCATCGCGAGCGGCGTGCAGCCACCATATTGATCGTGTCGAGCGGCTCGCCGCCAGCGCATGCAGCATCGCCAGAACCGGCGTCGCTCCGATCCCGGCGCTGAGCAGCACCACCGGCCTCTCGCCCGGCTGCAGAATGAAAGTACCGCGCGGCGCGCTGACGTCGAGCGTGTCACCGACTCGGACATGCTCCCGGAGAAAATTTCCAGCCACTCCATTCGGCTCGATCTTCACGCTGATGCGATAACGCTCCGTCGATACTGGCCCCGAAAGCGAGTAACTCCGAAACAACGGCGTGCCGCCTGTTGCGTGAAGACGCAGGACCACGTATTGGCCCGGGAGAGACGCGCCCAGCGGCTGCCCGTCGGGGCTGCGCATCGTCAGCGACAGGACGTCGGCGGACTCGTGGTCGATCGCTGTCACCGCGAGCGAACGAAATCCTGGTGCAGCCGGATGCGCCGCCGCTGCCGGGGTGAGACCTGCGTTTCCGCGTCCAACGGCAGCGGCGTCGTTTTGCAGTAATGCCTCGAACGAGCCGCGCCATCCGGGTGAGAGCGCGTCGATCCGCAAGGCGCGCTCCAGTCGATCGCGCGGATGCTTAGGTGAATACAGGAGCGCGTTGATCTCAGCGACCGTCATCGGTTCTTTCGCTGCGCCAACCTTTACGAACTCGTCGCCGGCTCCCACTTCGCCTTCACGCAACACGCGGAGGTAGAACCCCGGCCGTCCACTCGATGTCAGCAACGCCGGCATGCGCGGCTCGTTCAACCGGATGCCGACGCGATAGCAGGTGACGCGAGGTTGCGTGACTTCGAACAGCGCGCTGCCGATCTGATACCGATCGCCGATCGACACGGCATCGTCGGGGAATCCCTCGATCGTGAAGTTCTCGCTGAACTGCCCGTAGACGAAGTCGGTCCGTTTCAGTTGCTCCTCCCAGTGCCGGTACGATTCGATCTGATAGACGTAGACCGCGCGCTGCTCCCCTCCGTGACCGGCCAGGTCACCTTGCCCGTCTCCATCGAGATTCAATCGGCCGACGCGGCAGCGGCCACGCACCGGATCCTTCCAGATCGCGGTGTGCACCGTGCGACCTCTCCACGCGATGTCGCGCGGCCGTCCGACGTTGACTGAGAGCAGTCTAGCCATGTCGCTCCCCGCGGGTGAGCGCCTCTCACAATTGGTTGCGAGGTCGCGCTTCGGCGACGGTGAGATTTCGATCCGGCCCGTGCGGAATCACTGTCTGACCTGGCTCGAGGTGGATCTGGGTGCCATCGATCTGCACGGAGACGAGGTCCGGCTCGAATGACACGAAGTCGGAGATGCGGCAGACCTCGGTGTACGCCTGACGATACGACCAGGCCGCCCGATGTGCGTCACCAATGTCGTAGTAGCTGCAGAGCCCTTTGTATGGGCAGAATGTCTGCTGGTCCACGGCGGTCAGCGCAGACTCGTCGATGTCGGCACGTGGCACGTACCATCGCGGCGCGAAACCCGACTCGTACAGCGCCACCGGTCGCTCGGTGTCGGCGACAATGCGGTCGCCATGGTGGACCACGAGATGACGCGAGGTCTGCCGGATGTCGATGCGGTGGTAGCTGTCCGCGGCATGGCCGAGGATCCGTTCGTCTTCTTCATAGAAGGCTTCCATGGCGTGCCACGCGAATGCGACCCGCGTCTGAAGTTCCGGTGCATACGCGGGCAGCTCGATGTGCTGCCAGGCTCCTCGCGGCGCGCTGTGATCGCCGGCGCGAACGGTGTACCAAGAGGTGAGCCCGAGATCGCGATGTTGCGTCGTGTGTTCAGTCTGTTCCAGGACCCCAGGGCAGATATCACTCTCCGGGAAATAGGCCACGGGATAGCGGCCGGGCTCGAAAAGCACGAGAGCGTGCTCGCTGTCGGCAATCCAGGTTCCGCCAAAGCGCACGCGCATGCGCCGGCGCAGCGGCTCGACGTACAACATGCGTTTCGGCGGCGGTTCGGACACGAGAAACCGGCCAATTGCTCCGGCTGAGAGCGGCCCTTGTTGCCAGGACAGTCCCACTGCTTTACTCCAATAAGGCGAAGCCCCGCAATCGACGCGCCAGAATCCTGAACGGAAACTTCGCGAGAACGTCTACATCGACGACGTCCCCCTGTCAATTGGTCGACAACGTGTCAACCTGACTACTCGCAATCGAGTCCGGCTCAGGATGGGGCAGCCCGCAAAGGGTCGAAGGATGCGCGTACGCTGTTGCGTAACCGTGCTCAAACTCTTGCACAGGTTAGCTGGTCGGCCTGTATCGTCAGGGATGCGTCGGCGAAGAGCCACTCATGCGTGGAATGGGCATGTCCTCACGAGCCTGCGTCATCATTGGCCGGAGTACGTGATGGAATTCGCCGAGGTAGGACTGTATCTGTTCTTCACGTGCCTGTTCGCGACAATAAGAACTGAGCGTTTCGGACCCACTGGCGATCAACATCCCCATTGAGGTCTTCGTGAAGACAGAGTTCCTCGGAGTGAATATGGAGTTCAACCCCGTTAAGTACAACCGAGTTGATGTCGATGGCTTCGTCGTGGCGTATCGCGAGGCGGGCCCTGCGAGTGGGTCACCGCTCCTGTTATTGCATGGCTTCCCGACGTCGAGTCACATGTTTCGGAATCTGATTCCGAAGCTGGCCGACCGATACTGAGTGGTCGCGCCAGACCTGCCCGGCTTCGGACAGTCCGATCTGCCGTCGCGTGAACAGTTCAAGTACACGTTCTCGAATCTGGCGAAGGTGATGACTCGTTTCACCGAGGTGCTCGGCCTCCATCGTTTTGCCGTGTACGTTTTCGACTATGGCGCACCCACAGGCCTGCGGATGGCGGTGGAACACCCGGAGCGCGTGTCGGCCATCATCACGCAGAACGGCAACGCCTACGTCGAGGGACTGAGTGACGGGTGGAATCCCATCCGCGCGTACTGGAAGGAGCCGACCCAAACCAACCGCGATGCGTTGCGTATGCTGCTGACGCCCGAGACGACGCACTGGCAGTACACGACCGGCGTCAAGGACACGTCGCTCGTTTCGCCCGACGGCTACAACTTGGACAACTACTACATGACGCGACCCGGCGCGCACGAAGCGCAGTTGGATCTGTTCCTCGACTACTCAAGCAATGTCGCGCTGTATCCGACGTTCCAGGAGTACTTCCACCGGCATCAGCCGCCACTGTTGGCCGTCTGGGGCAACAAGGACCCGTTCTTCCTGCCCGCAGGCGCAGAAGCGTTCACACGTGACATCAAGGACGCGAAGGTCATATTCTTCGACACGGGACACTTCGCGCTGGAGACGCATGGCGATGAAATCGCTGTAGCCATCCGTGGTTTTCTCGGCGGGATAGACACGAGGGCTCCGCGCAGCGAAGAGGCCCTGCGGAGGGGATGATGCTCGCGCTCGAGGTCGTCCCGTTGCCTGTCACCGACATCGATCGTGCGCTCGCCTTTTACACAGAGCGGACCGGCTTCACTCTCGACGTCGACTACCGACCGACCGGCGACTTCAGAGTCGTTCAGCTCACGCCGCCGGGATCGGCACCCACGGCGTCCTCCTGAGACTTGTTCACAAACCGGAGGCAAACGACGACGCAATCCTCGATGGGTTGGGGGCTGGCGTAGTCGTGAGCCTTGGATGGTTCGAGGTGAGAAGCAGTCCGCCTGCGCGGCTTTACGCCGCTTCGGTTGAGACTCGCCGAACTGGACGATTTCCGCAACTGGCTCATCCGCGTAGCGGCGTAAAATCATCGATGCCTGATGCCATCCACGACCGTCATCCCGCTTCAGACCGTGCGCGGCGCGTGCGGCCACGATTGTCCGGATACGTGCGCGTGGATCGTGGAAGTGCGGGACGGGGCGGCGGAACGGCTGTCCGGCGATCCGGCGCATCCCTTCACTCGCGGCACCCTGTGCGCCAAGGTCAATCACTATCTCGATCGCGTCTACCATCCCGATCGCGTGCTGCACCCGTTGAAGCGGGTGGGACGCAAGGGCGAAGGACGGTTCGTTCGAGTGAGCTGGCACGACGCGCTGACCGACATCGCAAGTCGCTGGCGCGCGATAGCCGCGGAGTCGGGAGCGGAGGCAATCCTGCCCTACAGCTCTGCCGGCGTTCAGGGATTGATTCAGCAGGCGTCGCTCGACATGCGGCTCTTCGGGTCGATGGGCTGCAGCGGCCTCGACCGCAACATCTGCGGCGCCGTCGCGTCGGCGGGCCTCTCGGCCACGATCGGCTGCGGTACCGGCATCGATCCGGAACAGATCGTCCATAGCCGGTACATCGTGCTGTGGGGCACGAACACGATCGTCACGAACCTGCACTTCTGGCCGCTCGTGCGCGAAGCGCAGCGCCGCGGCGCCAAGGTCGTGGCGGTGGATCCCATCCGCACGCGTACCGCGGAGGCGGTCGACTGGCACGTGCAGCTCAGGCCCGCCAGCGACGCCGCACTTGCGCTCGCGATGATGCACGTGATGATTCGCGACGGCCTCGTCGATCACGAGTACGTATCCAGGTACGCGGTCGGGTACGACGCGCTCGTGGAGCGCGTGAAGGAATACTCACCGGGGCAGGTGTCCTCGACCGTCGGACTGCCAGCAGGAGACATCGAGCACTTCGCGCAGGAGTACGCGACGATTCAGCCGTCGCTCCTGCGACCGCTGATCGGAATCGAGCACCATCGCAACGGCGCCATGCTCTTCCGCACGCTGGCATGTCTGGCGGTCCTCAGCGGCGCATGGAAGCATCGCGGCGGAGGCCTGGCGCGCTCGACCCACAAGCTCCACTTCGAGGCACTCGACACGAACCGCGTGGAGATGCCCGAGGTGCACACGCCCGGCGTCCGCGTCCTGAACATGCGCGACCTCGGCAAGGATCTCTGCGATCGCGACATGCATCCACCAATCCGGTCGCTGATGGTCTACGGCGCGAACCCGATGGTGTCGATGCCGAACCAGGGCCGGATTCGTGAAGGGCTTCTACGCGACGACCTGTTCACTGTCGTGCACGAGCTGTTCGTGACCGACACCGCGCTCTACGCCGATTACGTGCTGCCCGCGACGAGCCAGATCGAGCACCTGGACCTGTCGCCCGCGTGGGGGCATCTGTATCTCGCCCTGAACCGTCCGGCGATCGCGCCGCGCGGCGAGTCGGTGTCGAACACGGAACTCTTCCGCCGGCTGGCGCGCGCGCTCGGCCGCACCGAACCGTGGCTCTTCGAGAGCGACGAGTCGATGCTGCGCGCGGCGTTGGCGAGCGGCCATCCGTGGCTCGAGGGGATCACGTACGAGCGGCTGTGGGAGGACGGCTACGCGCGGCTGAACGCCCCCGACGACTGGCGGCCCTTCGCGAACGGCGGCTTCGCGACGCGATCGGGCAAGGCCGAGCTGTACTCCGAGCCGCTCCTCGAGCAAGGACACGATCCGCTGCCCTGGTCGGGCGAGATCCGCGTGGGCGACGGCCTTCAGCTGATCACCGGCAAGGCGCTGCACTTCCTGAACTCTGGCTACAGCAACATGGAACGGCACCGCCGCCGCGCGGGCGAGCTCTTCATCGAGATCCACCCGGACGACGCGCGGGCGCGGGGCGTAACGGACGGCGACGCGGTGCGCGTGTGGAACGAGCGCGGCGAGGTGCGAGCCGTGTGCTCGGTCTCGGACCGCGTACGTCCCGGCGTGGCCTGGATGCCGTTCGGCGGATCCGTCGATGCTGGCGGCACGCGGCGCGCCGTGAACGTTCTCACGGCCGAAGAGCCGACCGATTGGGGCGGAGGCAGCGGGTTCTACGACGCATTCGTCGAGGTGGCTCTGGCTGCCGCCACGTGACGCGACTCAGCTATCCGACCGCGGGCTGTTCTTCGCCAAACCACTTCAACTCTTTCGCGTTTGGCTCCTCGGGCTGGACTCGAACCAGCAACCCTCCGGTTAACAGCCGGATGCTCTGCCATTGAGCTACCGAGGAATGCGTCGGGCGTGGCGGATCACGGCGGCGTGCGCCGCGAACGGTCGAACCTTCCGATCGTAGGCCAAATACGCGGCACCACGCAACCGCGGCGAAGCGGGCGTACACTGAGCGCATGAAGTACGCCCTCCCTGCCCTCATCCTCGCAGCGGTCGTCGGAGTCTCGGCACAGGAAACGGAGAAGAAGGTGCCGAAGGATTCCACGCGCATCTCCATTCCCGGCTGCTCCAGGGGCAGTGCCTTCGTCGTCACCGCGAGCCCCGAAGCCGAGCGCACGAGCACAGAGATTGCGACCGGACGACGGTTCCGTCTGACGGGACAGAAGTCACTGCTCAACGAGATCAAGGCGCACGAAGGCACGATCATCGAGGTGACCGGCATCATCAAGAAGTCGGACCTCAGCGGGCCGGGCGGCATCAGCCTTGGAGGCGGCCGCGTTCGGATTGGCGGCGGACCGCCGCAGTCTCCAGTGGGCGGCGTCGTCGGGAACGCGCCGCAATCGGGCAACGCCATCCTCGATGTCGAAGGATGGCGGCCGCTCGGCGAATCATGCCCGCATTAGGGGGATGAGGACGCGCGGGTTGAAACCCGCGCTCTACGGAACGCGCGATTGAAACGCGAGCCCTACTTGGGGGAGTCGATCTTGATCTGCATCAGCGGCTCCTGCTTGCTCTCGAGCGCCGCCGATCCAGCGGGATACTGATCCTTGCTCAACAGGAAGCTGATGATGTCAGCAGCCTGTTCAGGCGTGAGCGAACCGGGTGCGGTCGCGGGCATCGTCGTCGACGTCTTTTCGAAGAGATCGCCGACCGTCTTGCCCGTCCAGTTCGCGAGGAAGTCCTTGCCCGCCAGCGGCGGCATCGGACCAGATCCTTCCAGGTTGTCGCCGTGACAGGCGGAACAGTTCTCCTTGTACAACGCCTCACCACGCTTGGCCTGCTCGGCGGTGTATACGCCGTCGTTTACCGACTTCGTCGCTTGTGCCGCGACGGTAACGTACGCGACCGACAAGAGGAATGCCCCGACCGAGAGGATCGCAACCGCTCTTTTCATGACTCTACTTTTCCACGTTTCCCGGTAGTTTCCAATCCCCTAATGTTGTAGGGATGTGCCAGTTTTAGGTGGGCCGCCTGAATGCGGCCCCTGCGTGGACCGCCCTTACGTCGCCACGTTGTTTCGGCGTCTCACGACTCGTCCCTTTTCGCCGCCGGTCCAGCCCATCTGCACAATCGCACCGATGAGCCCGAGGATGGCCCACGCATACGGCACCCATTTCTGACCCGGCGCGGGATTGAGCGGATAGAACACCCAGATATCTCCGCTCACCGCCGCCGCGGCGGCTCGATTGCCGAGCGACGCCATCACGCCGTCAATCAGCGTCATCGCCCCGCCGAACGCGGTGAAGACGATGATGAAGTAGCGCTGCAGATACATCGACGCGATCGACCCGATGACCGCGCAGACGACGATGACGAGGAAGTTCGGATCGCTCCTGGTCGCGCCCGCCACCAGATGCGCGGCGAGCACGCCGAGTCCGGAACCCGCCAGCGCCACACCGACGTAATAGGCGGCGAACAGGAGTGACGCGCCGAGCAGGCCGCCCACCAATCCCGCACCCAGGATCAGGTTGCCATCGCTCGCACCAAACAAAGAGCTCGCGAGCAGCCAACCGAGGATGAATCCGGAAATGCCAAGGACGACGCGAAACAGCCGGTGTCCGAAGAAGCACGAAATAGTCCCGCCAACAATCAGGATGATCGCCGCGGGGATTTGAGCGCTGAGAGGAAACATGGTCACAAGTCCCGGCGATTTTCCATGGCTCGTGTCATAGTCACTTCGTCCGCGTATTCGAGATCCGATCCGACCGGGATGCCCATCGCAATCCGCGTGACGCGCACGCCAAGCGGCTTGAGCAGGCGCGCCAGGTAGAGCGCCGTCGCTTCGCCTTCGACGGTTGGATTGGTGGCCAGGATAACCTCTTCCACCGAACCGCCCCCGACCCGCGCCAGCAGGCCCTTGATCTTGAGATCGTCAGGCCCCACGCCGTGCAGCGGCGACAGCGCACCCATCAACACGTGATAGACGCCGCGGAACTCCCGCGTCTTCTCCACCACGCTCACGTTCTGCGGTTCCTCGACGACGCAGATGATCCGCTGGTCGCGGGTCGCGCTCGTGCAGAAGGCGCACGGATCGGCGTCGGTGATGTTATTGCAGTTCGAGCAGTACGTAACGTGTTCTTTGACGTCGCGGATCGCCTCGCAGAGGCGGTCGGCATCCTCGCGGGGGTTCTTCAGGACGTGGAACGCCAGACGCAGGGCGCTCTTGGCACCGATGCCGGGCAGCTTTTGCAGCTGTTCGACGAGTCGAGCGAGCGGGTCGGGCAGCATGCCTGGCGAGGGGACGGCTAGGGCAGCTTCAATGATCCGAGGAGACCGGACATCGATTGACCGAGTTGGGTGTCGACCTTGCGGCTCGCGTCGTTGACGGCCGCGGTGATCAGATCCTGCAGCATCTCCACGTCGTCTTTGGAGACGACCTCGGGATCGATTCGGAGCGAGCGGATCTGTTTCATGCCGTCGACCACCACGGTGACCATCCCGCCGCCGGAGGTCGCCTCGACACGGAGATCGGCCATCTGTTTCTGGAGACGCTCCTGCATCTCCCTGGCCTGCTGCATCATCGAGAGAATGCTCATGGTGGTTTCCGCGCACGCCGAAGCGTGCGCTCTACGAGTCGATCTCCTCCACCTCGCGGATCTCCGCGGGGAACACATCGAGCAGCGCCTGCACGCCGGTCGACGCGAGCGCTTCAGCCTTGAGGTCACGCTTCGGCGGGGGGTTCGCTGGTGCCGCGCTCGCGCCGGCTGGCGGACTGGCCGTATCGGACGACTGCACGGCAGTGACCGGCATGCGCTTGCCCGACAGGCGTTCGGCCACCGACTCGAGCCAGGCACGATTCTGTTCGAGCTGCCCGCGCGCGACGTTCTGATTCGACGCGAACGTGAACGTGATGCGGTCGTCGGTGACGTCGATGCGCTGCGCCTGCGCCACCGCCAGGCTGTACAGCGTGTTCTTCACTGACCGGATCTCTGCGAGCAAGGCGTCTTTCAATGCGCTGGCAGGGGCAACCGTGTCAGCGGTCGGTGCGAGCTCTCTGACGTTTGTCGGTGCGGGCCTGCTGGCGCTGGTCGGTGCGACTTGGCTTCCTGTCGGTGCGATCCTGCGACCTGTCGGTGCGGAGCCGCTGCCTTCGAGCAGATCGATCAGCGGCACGAGCTTGCGCAGGTGCATCCATCGCAGCAGCGCCATCTCGAAGTAGTAGCGCGGATGCGAGGCAGCCCGGATCTCCTGCTCTGCCTTCGAGAGCAGATCGAAGGCGCGCATCAGATCTTCCCGCGAACAGCGGCGCGACAGCGCGGTGAGACGCTCGGCCTCGCCCTCGCCGAGCTCACCGTCGCCGGCGCGCGAGGGATCGACCGACAGAATCATCATGTCGCGCGCCACGCGCGAAAGCTCGCGGACGACGAGGCGGAGGTCGTGCCCCGACTCGACGGCGCGATCGGCCAGCGCGAAGGCACGCGGACCGTCCTCGTCGAACACCGATTCCACCATGTCGAGCAGCAGATCGCGGCCCACGAGTCCCAGCACGGTGGACACATCGTCGACGCTGATCGAGCTGCCGGCAAACGCCATCACCTGATCGAGCGCGCTCTGGGCGTCGCGCATGCTGCCCTCAGCCGAGCGGGAAATGAGCACGAGCGCAGCGTCGGAGATCTCGACTTTCTCGGCAGCTGCGATGCGGCGCAGCTGATCAGCGATCGCCTTCAACGGGATCGTCCGGAACTCGAAGACCTGCGAGCGCGACAGGATGGTGTCGGGGATCTTATGCAGCTCGGTGGTCGCCATCATGAAGACGACGTGCGCCGGCGGCTCCTCGATCGACTTGAGCAGCGCGTTGAACGACGCGACCGAGAGCTGGTGCACCTCGTCGATGATGAAGATCTTGTAGCGATCGCGCACGGGGGCAATCGCCAGGCCGGCGATCACGACTTCGCGAATGTTGTCGATGCCGGTATGGCTCGCGGCGTCGATCTCGAGGACGTCGATGTCGCGACCCTGCGCGATCTCGACGCAGGCATCGCATTCACCGCATGGATCGGCGGTCGGCCCCTTCACGCAGTTCAGCGCCCGCGACAGAATGCGCGCGGTGGTGGTCTTCCCACAGCCGCGCGAGCCGGCGAACACGAACGCGTGCGCCAGACGCCCGCTCGCAATCGCGTTGCGCAGCGTGCGCGTCACCGCCTCCTGCCCGACGACATCGTCGAAGCGCTGCGGCCGCCATTTGCGAGCGAGAACCTGGTAAGCCATCGAGCGGTTGGACGCTCACGAGCGTAGCGAGTGAGCGACCTTTGACTTTTGACCTTTGACTTTTGCCGTTCGCCGAAGGCGTGTGCCCCACCGCGACCCGGTGCACCTGCGTACACCTCAGGGTCTACTTAGCGCTGCTGCCTTCCAGCCCTGACGCGGTTCGCAGGCTGAAGTTGCACAGGGTCCGGGCCGCGATGCGGTACACGCACGAGCGGGCGCGCGCGGCACCCGCAAAAACACAGTCTATCGTACCGCGCGCAAGGAATCAGGAAGCAGGAATCAGGGGATGGGGTCGGGAGTTAAGGGTTCAGAAATTCAGACCCTTGACTCCCGACCCCATCCCCTGATTCCTGTCACTCGCGGAGCAAACGCGCAGCGAGTGACCGGTAGAGATCGACCGCCTGAAGCAACTCGTCGACCGACACGTGCTCCTCGTCCGTATGCGCGACGTGAATCGAGCCGGGGCCGACGAGCAGCGGCACACCCCAACGGGTCAGATGCTGTACGTCGGTCGTGTACGGGAACACCGCTGTCTCCAACCCGGGCAGCGTGTGGAGGCGAACCGCGGCAACGTCGAGCACGTGCTCGATGGTCACTAGACTCTCGACGACGTTGAGCAGCTCGCGCACGTTGTCGGCGTCGCCAACCGTTCGAAACATCAGTTCGGCCGACGCATGCGGCGAGACGACGTTGGGCGCGACGCCGCCCTCGATGAGGCCGACAGTGTAATGCGTGCGCCCGAGCAGTGGATCCTCCGGCAGCGTGACGCCCCGGATCACCATCAGCGCATCGAGCAGCTTGTCGATCGCCGAGTCGCCGAGCTCGGGAAACGAAGAATGGGCCGCTCGGCCGTTCGCGTGCAACCGTACCCGCAGGATGCCGCGCGTCGCGGCGCCGAGACGATTGTCGGTCGGCTCACCATTGATCAGAAAGCGGACGCCTTCGGGCGCCTGATCGTTGGCGACGCGCGCGCCGTCGCTGCCGCGCTCTTCGCCCGCAAGGAACAGCAGCGCGACGCTCGACTCACCGGCGTCGCGCAGCGCTTCGACGGCGGCGACCTGCGCGGCGAGGATGCCCTTCGCATCGCACGATCCTCGACCGAACAGCAGGCCGCCTTCCACCCGGCTGGGAAAGTACGACGGTACACAATCGAAATGCGTCGAGAGGACGACCTTCGGCGGTTTGTCGAGACGCGCGTAGACGTTGAAGCGACCGTCGGCGATCGGCTGCTCGGTGACTTCGTATCCGCGGTTGCGGAGATAAGCCGAGAGCCACGTCGCGACCTCGCCTTCGCGGCCGGTCGTGGAATCGATGTCGACAAGAGCCCGCGTGAGAGCGATCAGATCAACCGCTCTCCCTGGGCCCTGAGGCCTCGGTCGCGAGGCGCTCACGCCCTTGCTGCGGCGCCGAGCATTCTTAGTTGCTGCAGCACGCGCACGATCTTCTCCCGGTTCGCAGGACTCGGCGAGACCATCGGCAGACGATAGTGCTCCTCGATCAGGCCCATCGCCGCCATCGCCGCCTTGCACGGGCCGGGATTGGTCTCGACGAAATTGATCTGAATCAGCGGCAGCAGCCACGCCTGCAGTTTACGCGCGCCCGCGTAGTCGCCCTTCTCGCACAGCTCGACGATCTGCGCCATCTCCGACGGTGCTTCGTTCGATGCCACCGAGATCACGCCGCGGCCGCCGATCGCCATAGTGGCCACGGTCATCGGATCGTCGCCGCTCACCACGATGAAATCCTCGCGCGCGCCGGCCACAATCTCTGTCGCCTGCACGATGCTCCCGGATGCCTCCTTGACGCCGACAATGCTGCGGATCTCAGAGAGGCGCAGCACCGTGTCGACCGACATGTTCACGCTGGTGCGCGGCGGCACGTTGTACAAGACGATCGGCAGCGGCATGCTCTCGGCGATCGCCTTGAAATGCTGATAGAGCCCTTCCTGGGTCGGCTTGTTGTAGTACGGCGTGACCGAGAGGATGCCGTTCGCGCCGACGCGCTCGAGATCGCGCGCCAGCTCGATGACTTCCCTGGTGTCGTATCCGCCAGCCCCGGCCAGCACCGGCACACGCCCGTTGGCTTCCTCGACCACGAGCTCGACGACCCGCAGCTTGTCGCGATGCGTCAACGTCGGCGCTTCGCCGGTCGTCCCGCAGGGAGAGAGGAAGTGCACACCGCCATCGATCTGCCGCTTCGCCAGGCGCTTGACCGCAGACTCGTCGAGCGAGCCGTCCTTGGTGAACGGCGTGATCAACGCGGTGCCGACGCCTGTGAATGGGGTGCGCATGGTTGGTCTCCCGTCTACGTCCTCAAGACATCTTGCATTGTGTGCCAGCCCGTACGGCCCTGGATCCATTTCGCGGCCAGCAGCGCACCGGCGGCAAACCCACGGCGATCGCGCGCCGTGTGTGTCAGTACGATCGTATCCGATGGACCGTCGAATCCGATCGTATGAACGCCGGGAATCGCTCCGGCTCTGGTCGACGACATATCGATGGGTCGGTCGAAGCCGGCGTGGACCATGGCGTCGCGCAGGATCAACGCGGTGCCGGACGGAGCATCGCGCTTGGTCGCGTGATGGGCCTCGTGAATCCAGGCGCCGAACTGCGGGTGCGCCTTCATCACACGTGCCGCCTCCTCGACCATCATCTGGAACACGTTCACGCCGATCGAGAAGTTCGGCGCAGCAACGACGCCAAGCCCCGCTTCCGCCGCCGCGGCCTGAAGCGTGCCCGTCATGCCGCCCCAGCCGGTGGTGCCGATGACGACACGGAGCCGGCGATCGACGTAGTGCTGAAAGTTGGATTCAAGGGCAGCAGCCGTCGAGAAATCCACCGCGACATCAGCATCGCGCCACTCATCCCGTCCGGCGTCGACGCGTCCGACGACCTCGAAGCCCTGGTCAGCGGCCATGTCATCGACCATGCGTCCCATCTTGCCGTAGCCGACGATGAGCAGCTTCATGTGAAGAACTCCTCGTGGAGCCGTTCCATCGCATGCGGCAGATCGGACTGGCGCAGGACGACTGTGATATTCCGTCGCGATGCCGCCTGCGAGATCATTCTCAACGGTACTTCCTCGAGGACGCCGATCACCTTCGCCGAGAGCTCCGGCACATCGCGCAGCACGTCCCCAACCGCGCAGAGCAAGGCCATCTCTCGTTCCACCGACACTTCCGCAAACTCGGAGATCGCGTCGACGATCGCGTCGAGATCACGACGATCGTCCACCGTGATCGAGACACTCACTTCGGAGGTCGTCACCATATCGACCGCCGTTCGGAAACGCTCGAACACCTCGAAGACGCGGCGAAGAAAGCCGTAGGCCATCAGCATGCGGCTCGACGTGATGTCGATGACGGTGACGTCGCGTTTCGAGGCCAGGCCGGTCAGCCGGCCGGTGCGGGTGGTGGTGTGAGCGTCACGAGTCGCGCGCCGTCCGGGCCCATCGCTCTCCGACGCCGGCTGTATGTAGTACTCCTCCCGCTCGTGTCCTCCGTTCGATCGGCTCGCGGTAATCAGGGTGCCCGCGCCTTCCGGCTTCCACGAGTTCAGAATGCGCACCGGGATATTGCGCTCGACCGCCGGCAGGATCGTACTCGGGTGCAGCACCTTGGCGCCGAAGTACGCGAGCTCGGCCGCCTCGGCGAACGAGAGCTGCGAGACGAGTCGCGGCGCCTTGACGATACGTGGATCGGCGCTGAGCATCCCGTCGACGTCGGTCCAGATCTGGATCTCCGAGGCGCCTATGCCGGCACCGACGAGCGCACCCGAGTAGTCGGACCCGCCCCGCCCGAGCGTCGATGTGTGGCCATCGAGGGTCGCGCCAATGAATCCCCCGAGCACCGGTACCCGATCGCTGTCGAGAATCGGCACGACGGTCCTGCCCAGCGCCGCGTTCGTCTCGGACGTCAGCGGTGCCGCTCGGGTGTGATCGTCATTGGTGACGATCGCAAGTCGCGCATCGACCCACTCGGCGGGTACTCCCGCGGCGGTCAGCGCCGCGGCGACGATGCGCGACGAGAGCAGCTCGCCCATCGACGCCACCACGTCGAGCGTCCGCGGAGAGACCTCACGGAGCACCGCCAGCGCCCGAACGATGCCGGTGAGCTGATCGAAGTGGTCCGCAATCTGGGTGATGAGCGGAACCTGCTCGCCCCCGTCCACGAGATCGCGGGCAACGGCGAGGTGACGCTCGCGCAGCTCCTCGAGTCGCGGCAGCGCCTCATTCAGTCGATCGGATCCGGCCGCGGCCGCGATACCGAGCAGTGCGTCGGTGACGCGACTCATCGCCGATACGACGACGGCCGGACCGCGACCATCGCGGGCGCGCACGGTCCGCACAATCTCGATGAGACGGCGGATCGCAGTGGGGTCGGCGACAGAAGTGCCGCCAAATTTCTGGACGACCATCAGAGGCCTCAGGGCCCGGGCCTCGGGCCTCAGGGCTGGGCCAGGCCTGAGGCCCCGACAGCCCTGAGCCCTGAGGCCTGGGCCCTGGGGCCTTCTAGCTTATACCACCCGCTGTCGGAAGGCCGGCCGCCTCCCACGCGCCGATGCCGCCGGTCAGCTCGATCACGTCGATGCCCTGCTGCTGGAGCAGCCCCGCGGCGATCGACGAACGATAGCCGCCGGCACAGTGCACGAGCACCTTGCGGTCGCGCGGGAGCTCCTGCATCCGTTCGCGCAGATGATTCAGCGGGACGTTGACGCTGTCTTCGATCCGTCCGCTCGCCAGCTCCTTCGGGTTGCGCACATCGAGTACCAGCGGCGGATCGGGCGACTGCAGCAGCGCATGTATCTCGGCGGGGCTTCGTCGATCGGTGCCCGCCATCAGCTCCGGTGTGGCCTCGAGCGCGCTGATGCCGTCGCGGAGATACCCGACGAGACTGTCGAATCCGATCCGACCGAGCCGCATCGCGGCTTCTTCTTCGCGCGCCGGTTCAGCGACGATCACAATCGGCTTGTCCTTGTCGAGGATCGTTCCGGCCCACGTCGCGTAGCTGCCGTTGAGACCGATGTTGAGGCTTCCCACCAGATGCGCGCGTGCGTATTCGGCGGGATCGCGGACGTCCAGCACCTGCGCCCCTGTGGACTGCAGCGCGAGCACAACGTCGACGCTCAGCGGCTTGAGCTGTCGCTCCAGCACGTCCGCGAGCGTGTTGCGCTCTTTGGTATTGAGCACCGCGTCGTAGGTGAAATACGAGGGCGCATCGGGCTGATCGGCAGTGACCAGCAGCACGAACTCGGCCTCGCTCATCGGCTGCAGCGCGTAGTTGGTGCGGCGCTGCTCGCCCAGCGTCGACACCGTCTCCTTGCTCAATTGCTTGCCGCACAACGAGCCGGCACCGTGCGCGGGATAGACCAGCGTTTCATCAGGCAGCGGCAGCAGCTTGTCGTGCAGTGATCGGTACAAGTGACGTCCGAGCTGATCGGCCGACCAGCCGAGCGAGGCGCGGAGATCGGGTCGGCCGACATCGCCGATGAACAACGTGTCGCCGGTCAGGATGGCCTGCGGCCGGGTGGCGTCTCGATCGAGATCGAACACGAGAATCGAAATCGACTCGATCGTGTGGCCCGGCGTTTCGAGCACCGTGAGCCGGACGCGGCCGAACTCCAGGCTCTCGCCATCGGCCATCGGTGTGAACGGATATTCAGCCTTCGCCTTCGACCCGAGATGAATGCGGGCGCCTGTGCGATCGCGCAGCTCCAGATGACCGGCAACGAAATCGGCGTGGAAGTGCGTGAGGAAGACGTGTCGGATCTCCAGCCCCTGCTCCGCTGCATCGGTGAGATACCGATCGATGTCGCGCTGCGGATCGACGATGACCGCGGTCCGGCTGGAGGTATCGCCAATGAGATAGGACGCGTGCGCGAGGCAATTCAGGTAGTACTGCTTCAACACCATTCGATTCACCCGACCATGAGCCCGTGCCGGGTCCCACGCACCTGGACCCGGCCCTCACCTCAACGCTCGACAGGAACGCCCACGAGGTTGCCCCACTCGGTCCAGGAGCCATCGTAGTTCTTCACATCGGTGAATCCGAGCAAATACTTCAACACGAACCAGGTGTGACTCGACCGCTCGCCGATTCGGCAGTATGTGATCACCGACTTTCCGTTGGTGACGCCGTGCGCGGCGTAAAGTGCGAGCAGCTCGTTCCGGCTCTTGAACGTGCCGTCCCCGTTGCAGGCCTTCGCCCACGGGATGTTCTTCGCGCCGGGAATATGCCCGCCGCGCTGACAGGTCTCGGCCAGCCCGGGTGGAGACAGGATCTCGCCGCTGAACTCCTGCGGAGTCCGCACGTCGATGAGCGTCGCGCTCCTCGTGCGCATCGCCTGCAGCGCTTCAGGCAGGAACGCCCGAAGCGCGAAGTCGGGGCGCTTCGCGTGATACCGCTTCGGCGGAAGGAGCGGCATGTCGGTCGCCAGCGGCCGACCTTCCGCGACCCACTTCCTGCGCCCGCCATCCATGAGCCGCACATCCTCGTGGCCGTAGATCTTCAGCTGCCAGAACGCCCAGGCAGCGAACCAGTTGTTGTTGTCGCCATACAAGACGATGACGGTGTCGTTGTCGATGCCGGATCGCCCCAGCAGGGCTTCGAGCTTGAGCTTGGGCACGATGTCGCGCATCACCGTGTCGCAGAGATCGGTTCGCCAGTTCCACGGCCACGCACCAGAGACGTGCCCCTGCTCGTAGGCGTCGGTGTCGACGTCGACCTCGACGAGGCGAACCGACGCGGCACGGGCGTGCTCGGCGACCCAATCGGTCGACACGAGCACTTCGGTCAGAACATTTGTCATCATTGGTCCTCCTGAGATGGGATCGGATCGAGGTCTATGACTAAGGACGTGAATGTTCCATGACGACGACGGAGCGGGGCATTCGCGGAGGATGAGAAAGATATGAGTTGTGTAGGGAGGCTGCGTGACTCGACTGACGGTTCTTCTGGCACTGATCGCCATCGCGATTTCGGCGACCGACATCAACGCTCAGTGGCTTCGTTATCCGACCGCAGGCGTGCCGCGCGCGGGTGACGGCAAGCCGAACCTCACCGCCCCTGCGCCGCGGACGTCTGACGGCAAACCCGACTTCTCCGGCGTCTGGGAAAACGATGGACTGGGTGCGCCGGGCAACGAGGGGAGCGGCCCGATGCCGAAGACGGTGTTCTTCGATCTGTCGTACGGCCTCGGCGCTCCGCCGCCCTACCAGCCCTGGGCGGCCGATCTCTATGCGCGAAGGAAGAGCGACAACGCGAAAGACAATCCCGACGCGCGGTGCCTGCCGATCGGACCGCTGCAGATGATGGCGCATCCCCTCCCGAAGAAAATCATCATGAACCCGGGACTGGTAGTGATCCTGCACGAACGCAACATGGAGTTCAGACAGATCTACACGGACGGCCGTCCACTTCCGCGCGATCCGAATCCTGCGTGGTACGGATACTCGACGGCGAAATGGGAAGGGGACACGCTCGTCGTCGAGACGATCGGCCTGCGCGACGGGTTATGGGCCGACTTCTTCGGCAGCCCACTTACCGATCAGGCGAAGCTGACCGAACGGATCCGTCGCCCGAACTACGGCACCCTCGAAGTGCGCGCGACGATCGATGACCCGAAGGCCTACACCAGGCCGTGGACCGTCAACATCAACCAGCACATCGCGATCGATAACGACCTCCTTGAGTACGCCTGTCTGGAGAATGAGAAGGATGTTCCGAGGTTGGTGGGGAAATAACGACATCGAGGGAACAGAGAGTACGGAGGGAACGGATTAACAGGAGGAACGGAGCAACGGAGATCGGACGGAGCTAACCGTTGACCCGCATGCCATGCGCGGGTGAGGGCGTCGGCACTCGGCCGACGCATGGGGCGAGAGTCGCGCTTCGCGCGCGCCTCATCCGCGCTGGAACCAGTCGCAACCGGTGAGCCTCAGTCCGGCCTCCGTTACTCCGTGTCTCCGTGCGAGACAGCTTCTCCTACTCTCCGAAACCGCCTCCGCGATCTCGAGCGATCTGTAGGTTTAAGTCTTCGCGTCGTCGTCGAGAAGATCGCCCGCGTGCCCACGAACTTCGTCGAGGCGCAGGCCGTTCTCCCGAAGGATGGACGAGGCCAGCGACTTCTCGTCCTGCAAGAGGCCGAGGAGAAGATGCACGGTGCCGATGTCGTGGTGCTGCAGCCGATCGGCTTCCGCGGCCGCGATTTGAATGACATGCTTGGTGGCACCGCTGAACTCGATCATCACGGTGAAGCCAATCGGCTCGCCCGCCGATCTGCGCTCGCTCACGTCCTTTCGAAGATGGTCCGGTGAGAGCCGCGCATCCGAAAGAATACGGCTGCTCAGTCCGTCACGTGCGCGAATCACACCGATCATCAGGTGCTCCGGGTCGATCGACGGATGACCGAACCCGCCTGCCTCGAATCGCGAAAAAAATGTTGCTCGCTTTGCGCGAGTGGTGAACCGCGCAAACAGGCCCGGATAGGGACTGGCAGGCGGAACCGCCGGCGGCACCGGCGATGAGGTGACGGATTCTTTGAGCTGTGTCCAGTTGAGAAACCCGTACTCGCGAGCGATCGCGTGTTGTACGTCGGCGAGCTTCGCCGACGGGTTCTGCTGCTGCAGTTCGTGCAGACGCTCCTTGGCGAGTTTCTTGAGGTACTCGAGACTGGGACGCGCCGGAAGTTCAGAGGACATCACACGCCTCCTTCTATGGCCCGATGTCCGCTGGTGGCCAGAAGAAGATGTGGATGATCAGACGCGCAGGTGGGATCGTCCCTTTCCGCGGACGGGAAGCAACCTGGATTGCGGCGCTGATCGTATCACCGCCGCGAGGAAACGGAGCGTACGTAGGAAACGGATCAACAGGAGGAACGGAGAAACGGAGATCGGACGGAGATTAGCCCATTCCGTTCGTGCTCCGTTTCTCCGTTCCTCCTGTTAATCCGTCCCTCCGTCCCCTCCCCCATCCCTAACGCGCGAGCGGATCCGGGCGCACCTGGAATTTCACGAGCTTCCCCTTGGTCCCCTTACCGCCTTCGATGTGCCACACGAAGTGCGTGCCGTAGTTGGCATAGAGCGCACGCCCCTTCCAGCCCGCTTTCGGATCGTCGATGCGGCCGTCGAGCCCGCGTGAATAGAAGCCGAGTGGATAGGGCACGCGCAGCGTCGTCCACTGTTTCGTTTGCGGATCGAGCACCAGGAGCGAATCGGAGTTCGATCCGGTCGCGATCGGTTTGTTCTCACCCATCCCTAACGCGTTGTACTGATCGACCCAATTGAAATAGTGGAAGTCCGCCGGGATGTTGGTGCCGCGCAGCTTCGGTCCGTCGGTCAGATAGAGCGTCCAGCCTTCTTTGCACTGGCTGCCATCGCGCTTGGCCGGACCGTTGAGGTCGGTGCACTTGCGGATGTCGAAGCTCGCCAGGTGGCTGCTGGCCGCGAGCGCGGTCCAGACCACGCCGTTGCGATCGATGTCGACGCCGCGCGGATCGAAGCCGGGCTCCGGCACCTTGAACAGCAGCGATTTGCACGATGACGGCGGATTGTTCCCGCGTGACAGGCGTACGAGATAGCCCGGATAGCTCTCGCTCACTCCCCACACCGAGTCGTCCACTGGACTCGGGACGACGGCGTAGAGCGAGAAGTTGATCAGCGTGTCCTTGCTGGCGTCGAACGCCTGCACTGGACCGCGTCCGCGGCCCGTGAAACCGCTGCCTCCAGTCGTGTCGCCGGCATAGAGGACCGAGTCGGCGCCGCGCCCGCTGGGCATATTGAACGGCCGCGTGATCTTGCCGTCGCCATTCGTATCGAGCACCTGGCCGCACCAGCCGACCGCCTGCTGCTCGTCGTGCGTCTGGTCGTAGACCTTCGTATCGATCCAGCCGAACATCGGGCCGCTCAGCTCGTTGAAGTACACCGTCTCGTCGGGATCGTTGTCGAACTGCAGGTGATGCGTCGCGTAGCAGGTGTCGATGAGGGTGAATTTCTTGGTCTTCGGGTCGTAGAACGAGGCCTGGCGGCCGCTGCCGGTGAGCGGGAACCATTCAGCGAACTTGTTCTTCGGGTCGTTGCACCAGCCCGGATCCTGATTCGGACGGATCTTCGACGTCATCCACACGCGGCCCTTGCTGTCGAGCATCGGGTTGTGCGGATCGGCGGGGTTGTAGGGTGGATTCGCCCACAGCCACTCATCACCCCACCACAACGACGGCCGATTCGGCTTCGGGAATCGCGAGGGCACCGTCTCGCGCGGCGCCCGCGTCGGGATCTCGAGCTCCTCGGTGGTGTTGGTCTTCGGGTCGAGCACGACCAGCGTGCCGTGACCGGCCGACACCGCGTAGATGGGGCCGTTCGCGTTGACCGTCGGGTGGTTCTTGTCGGTCGAGATCTCGTCGTGCATGAACGAATGATCGGTGCCCCAGTCCCACAGCGTGAGCACGACGTTGCGCTCGACGCCCTTCGGGCGCGGCGGCGCCGGCGGCACCTCACCCTTCTCGATTCGCGTCGTCCAATCGGAGAACGTCTTGAGCGATGGCTCCTTGCCCTGATTGGTCAGCACTGAATACATCGCCGTGCCGCGCACGCCAGTCCCAAGACGCCACTCCCACGCTTCGGCGTGCGTCTTGAGCTCGGGCTTCGCCTTGAGCACGTGATCGACGCTGCGCGTCAACTTGTTCCCGAGCTGATGACAGAAGTTGCAGTCGGACTTCAGCGAGTTGATCCAGTGATTCTGCGTCAGCATGGCCGGGCCGACACCGTTGCCCTTCTCACCGGTACCCGGAAAGAGAGTCGGATCCGGCGGCTGCAACAGCGAGAGCCAGTAGTTGCCGGGATACACCTGGGCCGCTTCCAGCGGTGTCTTCGCGTTGGCGACCTTCAACGTCACCGACGTCGCGCCCGGCTTCATCTGTGTCTTCGCGGAATCGACCAGGCCGTAGCCACGGACCCACACGCTGTAGCTGGCCGCGGGCAGCTCCGGAATCATGAAGCGGCCCTGATCGTTGGTCACGACGATCTTGATGAAGTTGGTCGGCAGATCCTTGGTCTCGGCAATCACCCAGACGCCGGCCTCGGGGCCCGATGCGCCCTGCACGACACCGGTGATGTAGTCCACCCTGCCCTGACCATGGACGCTCACCGACACCAGCGCCGCGACCAGCGCGGCGATTGCTGTACCGAACAGTGCTCTTCGCATCGTCATCTCGCTATGAACGTGTACGTAGTGTCCGGCCTGAGCCGGACCTGGACTGACGCCGGACATTATGTGAGAAATCCCGCCGCGCGCCAATTGGTCAGAGCGCGGAAGCCGCAATTTTTCGCGCTATTTGATTGGGTCCGGCTCAAGCCGGACACTACGAACCCATTGGCTTCGATGGATCGCGCCCATTCGCGGACAGCCACGGATACCTCTCGGTATCGAGACCTGCGTAGTCGGGATCGAGATAGATGAAGCAGCGCTGAATCAGGAAGTCCCGCACTTCGAAGACGTCGCACCAGCGCCCGGCGTGCGTGACGCCGGCGCGCCAGGGGCCTTCCCTGTGCTCGCCCGCGCTCGTGCCTTCGACGGCGAACACATCGGTGCCGGTCATGATCCAGTTGAAGGTCGCGTAGTCGTGAAGGATGTGCGAAATACCGCCGCCGAAGTCGGTGAAGAGCTGAACGATCTGTTTCTTGCCATGTGCCAGCCCCCACTTCGGAAAGAACACCTGCGCATCGTCGGCGAACAGATCCATGATGCTGCCGCCGCTCGACGTGACCCCCTTGTTGTCGAATGCCTTGAGGTACTCGAGGGCTATGGACTTGCGTTGTTCGTCAGTCATCGTGCCGCGTGTGATGGACATAGCGGAACGCAGCATACTGCGGTTCAGAGTTCAAAGTTCCAAGTTCCGGGTTCCCGTTCCATGTTCGGAGTTCAAGGGTTCGCGCTTCGCGATCGCAT
>Ga0126377_10000300_pt1 | contig 29367 bp, 48 predicted proteins | sample PanSoiMetPlot_22_FD_92647 | JGI IMG/M metagenome (GOLD analysis project Ga0126377, IMG submission 92647) | Tropical forest soil microbial communities from Panama - MetaG Plot_22 | ecosystem: Environmental > Terrestrial > Soil > Tropical forest > Bulk soil | place: Panama | collected 2016-02-17 | reverse complement strand
GACCGCACACTTGGCCAACGGCAACGTTCTCGTGAAAATCGTAACCTGTCACTTGTGGCGGAATGAAACTGCCAAACAACACAACAGCCCGCGTTCCCATCGCTGCTGCGCCGTGATGTAACCCACCTTCGCTGCATATGACCAACCGCGCTTTGCGCAGGGCCAGTAAAGCTTGACGAAAATTGCGCACCGGCAGCAGCTGTACATTGCGCAAATAGCGACGGATGCCTGGATACTCAAACTGTGCGACCTCATATCCATCACGCCGCAACCATTCGCTCAAGCGTTGATAACGGTCGAGCGGCCACAACTTGTTTGGCCCCGACATTTTCTCCGCGACGTTCGGCTCGATAATAATTTGATTAGTTGAGAAACGCTTGGCGAACGATAATTCATCCGGCTCAAAAAACATTTCACCCGGCTCAGGACGGAATTCCATATTCCAGACCCAGCGGTCGCGTGCGCTGTCTTGCACGTTGTAGATGCGATGGCCTTTGTAAAACGCGATCCAAGTCGCGTTCGACAGATCGTGTCCTGGTCGTGCGATGTTTGGATTGTTGCGAAAGACGATTTCGCTGTTGTGGTCCCAAATGATCCGCTGGCCATCACCGAATGCGATCGTCGTGCCGCGCTCGCGTGCGCCGCGCGCCATTCCCGTCGCCATCAAATTGTCGCCCAGCCCCATCAGTGCAAATTGCGCTGCGCGATCACCCGCATATCGAGCGAGAAGCGAATTCTGTCAGTACGATTGGCGCCTGCGCCATGGATCAGCGCGCCAGGAAATATGGCGGCACTGCCGAGTGGCACCAGCATCGGCTCAGCCTTGCTCAGATCGACGCCGCGCACGATGCGCTTGGGTGCGTACAAAAAGCCGATGCTTTGTCCGTCAGAGCCGCGTTCAACAACACCGCGATTGTCGGCTGTGACGATCAATTCATCATCAGGAATTTCTGCGCTGCCAGGGATGTATTGCAGCGCATTGTCCTGATTTATCTGCACGAGCGGCATCCATACATTCCACGTTCCTGGTGGACCGCCATACATGCTTTCACGATGCCAACCGATCGCTTCGTCATCGTCATTGGGGCGGGTTGCACGCAAGAACATGCCTGCTTGGATCATCAACTGACCTGGACCAAGCAAGCGCGCGAGATCATCATGCAACTGAAACGCGATCGATGATGGAACGCCGCGCGAGTTGATGATGTCTTGCGCCCGTACAACGCGCTTATGAAATGCAGGCGTGGACTCGTCTGCGTATGTATCGTCGAATGTGAATACCGTCTCAATAGCCGCGCGCGCCGTTGTGAAAGCGCGCCCATCGATGATGGAGCAAATTTCGTAATTCATCGCTTGTTCGTGCACAACGCCAGCCGGTAGTGCGCCATCGCGCCGAAACCAACGTGCAGCGTCGCGTCTTGCATGGCAAAGCAGAATACATTGTCGAAGTGCGCTCGCATTGTGTCACGCAACCCGCTCTCAGTCTTACAGTTGACATGATGGCGACGCGACAGCTCGCTGGCGTACGGCTGGCTCTCCAATGACGGCATGCCAACGATCATCACGCCGTGCGGCTTGAGATTGACACATACATCAGACAGCACCGCGCGCTCCTTTTTCGGCGGAATGTGTTCCAGCACGTCGAGCATGAAGGCTGCGTCAAAATTGCCGCCGCAGATATATGCGCCCAAGCCGCACTCACCGTCGAGCAGATCGACTTGCACGAACACGCCAGGATAATTTGGCGACGGTTCGCGGTCGATACCGACCAGCTCGCCGACACTTTTCACTACGAGATGCGCGCCGGTGCCGTCGCCACAGCCGATCTCAAGCACGCGGCCATATCCACACAGCACACGAGCGACGAAATGATAACGCGCTAGCGTGAACAACAAATGCTTCGGATCGGTTGCAAAACTTTCAGCGTGCATGGCACCGAGCTGTATGTTCATGACGCGTGCGGGATCACGCTCAAGATCGCGTCGCATACAGCTCGGTCGCCAAGGTCGCGGCCATCGCCGCGCAAGACGATGCGATGCTTAAACAGCCAGTGGTGGAAATGCGTCGTTCGCCGTCCACCATGGCCGTTTTCACCGTAAGCCCAAAACGCCACGTCGCGAATCTGCACCGGCCGCTGATGGCTCTTGAAGCGAAATGACTCAGGCGAACGCTCGATCAGCGCCGCCTCATCTGGATCTTCGACCACATGCACAAGATCGCGTGGCCAACGCTCGCCAAGGTCTTCGTCAACGGTTAGACCATTGAAGGTCAAGCCAGGTTCCTTGACGAAAGCGAACGGATGCAGATGAAACCAGCGCGAGACCACTTCCTCGCCGTCAACAAAAAATAGCGACGACAGTGATGTGGATGCGCCAGTGCCCCAGATCGCGTCTTCAGCGCTGTTGTGCCGATGTTCCCAGGCCCATTTCAATAACTCGCGCGAGCGCATGTTGAGCGGCGCAGGCTCGTCCGGCGCGGAGGTCCGCATGCCCGCCATCATCACGATGCGCTTGCCCGCGTGTAGTCGTTTCTCGGCGGCGGCGAAAGCTTCAATCGACACGACATGATCAGCGTTGAGCAGTGCGACGAATTCACCTGGCTTCGCCATAAAGATCGCCTGCCGATGGCAGTCCGACAACGCGTAGTAGCGCGAGTAACGCTCGCGGGGCAGCGTTAAAAACGTTACTCGCGCCGACGAGTCCGCAAACTGCGGCGCTCGATCTGTATGAATGACGAAACGCGCCTCTGCTTGCGCGTGCGCCAACGCCGCCTGCACGGATGGCAGCGCTGAGCGCACGGCATGGGCGACGCAGCGATCGCCCCAAGCAGGAATTGCAATCAGCCAACTCACGCGCCTAATATCCGCGTATCAGATAAGCCAAGCCGTGCATCAGATAAGCCAAGGCGTACAGCGCGCCGATCCAGAAGAAAAGCCAAAGCACGAAGCCGTGGAAGGTGAACGGATTCACTTGGGTCAGAGGTTCCAGTCGGTGATCATGCCCGGATGGTTCGCGGGCCAGCCGTTGATGTGGCCTTTCTCGTGACGAATCAAGCTCTCGTACGTTTGGTTCGCATAGAACATAGGCTTTACAAACCTGTTCGGCAGGTGGATCACATGGTCCCCGGAGTCACCGATCTGCGAATAGGCTCGAGGATACCAGCCGTACTTTATCGTGTACGGCTTGGTGGGCTCATGGTCATATTTCTCTGGCGGTATAAAACAGACCATCACTTCGTCCCACGTTTCATTTCGCGGAAGTCCTGCGCGAAGCGCCTGATGAATCTACCGGCGGGCCAAACCCAACCGCTTGACTTGTAGAGCTTAGGATCATCGTCTTCACCGTCCGCCGCAAACAAATCCTTGGCCGCCTCCTCGCAACGCAACGCCGCCGTCTCCATCGCGTCGTTCCACGTCTTGTCGACCAGCGACAACGTGCCGTCCAAGTTGCTGTTGACGATCTCGCTCACGTTGTCTTTGGCGCGAGCTTCGCCAACGCGGTCGCGATCGCAGCCTGGGTGAGTTGTCCGGCCCAACCGTCTATCAGCGAGAGGCCGAGCTTTTCCTGAATGCGTTTGACTGCTGCCTTTGTACGCGGCCCAGGGATGCCATCGACAGCGAGATTAGGCGACGGATCGAGCAACACGTTGAGCGAACCCTGGACCCACTTGATGACATTCGGGTCGAATGCTGCCATGGCACCGGCGGCTACGTGCAGCGCGGGCTGCGCCTCGGGGAACATTTTGCTACCGATGCCTTCCAGCAAATTCGCGAGCGGCGCAGACAACGCCTTCAGTTTCTCCACGATGGAGAAATTGCTCTCCGCCGCGTCAAGGATTTCCTTGACCAACGGCCCGTATTTCAGGGCGAGCTGTAGGATAGCCAGCGGCTCCACATCATCCTCCTGCTTTCGCTTTTGCCTCTACCGCGTTGTCGGCGACGATGATGTCGTGCACGAGCCGGAGCAACCGCGAACGGCCCTCCGTCGATTTCACCTTGCTCACCATGATATCCTTGAGGTTGCCGACGAACGGGATGTTCCGATCGATCTCCGGCGAGTGCATCAACCAGTCGATCAGATCGGCGTAAGCCGCGTCGAATCCGGCGTTCAGTTCTTCGGTGGTAGGTTCGGCCATTTGATCGCTCCCTAGCGTGTTAAGCGATAGCGTTCCATGCAGGCGCGGCGGGCGTCGCGCGCGCGATATTGCTTGCGACAGAGCCGCCACTGCCTAAGCCACGCGATCTCATTCTTAGCTATCTCACCGCCGACGACGTTGCCCGCGCCAGAGACCGCAGCGCCGCCAAACCCTCCCGTGCTCAGACCACCGAGCAATGGCATGATCGAAGCGCACCCTGATAGCAGCGCTACTGCAAAAAATGCCATGGTTATGCCTAGCAAGCGCATGATCCAGTTCCACAAACAGCGCGGCAGAAACAGCGGAGGTCGCTCTTTCACTTCTCCTGCTCCTTGCGAGCATCCTCTTTCAACGCCTTCGGCGCTAGTGGAAATTCATCGAACCGTCCAGGCTTTGATGGAATGGCGTGCAGCACAGCGTTGACAGCATTGATGACTCCGTTGAGCAGCACAATGATGCCAAGAACAACTTTAGCGTTGTCTGGTCCAAACAGATCGCCCATGGTGGCGCCTGCACCAGCCAAAAAAGAAAGCGCCGCCGCGACGATGGACAGCCAGAAACCAACGCGAGGGTCGATCGTCATGATACTGTCGACGGAATAACTTTTTCCGCCTCGGCGCGCCACTCGTCGGCGTACTCGCAATTCTCGTATCCGGAAAGGTTCGGTGTGCCGGAGGTGAAATGCACAACCTGCGGATCCGGGTGCGGTTGCGAGTAGCCAACGAGATGGTTCCAGCCGCGATCAAGCGCACCGATCTGCCGATGATCGAGCCAACAGAATCGATGCAGTTCACGGCCAGGCACGTGATTGACCAGCGTTTCAAGTGCCTCGTTGGCGGGATGCTCACAGTTGAAGATCATAAACGATGACCAATTCTTACAGGCGTAACGCGTCTGCACATCGCCGCCTTTTTTGCTGATCTCGACTGGCTCATGATCGTGTTTGACACAGTAAACCGCCATGTCTGGATTGAGATTATCGAACACGCGCGAAATGTCGCCGCGCACCAGCATGTCGCCGTCCATGAATAACGCCCAGCCTTGTGCAGCGAATATTGGCACGAAGAAACGCCCATTGGCGTGCCACGTCGAGATCACACCATCATAACCAGGACGCGCCGACAGCTCGTCGATGAGCTTGCCATCCCGTTCATGCGTCGGGCGCGTGTAGACACCAGACGCCTGTAGCGCCCGCACGTCGAGACGATGCACGGCAATCTCACCGCGCTTACGGCGCAAGAGCGAGCGACGGCAGACCTGATAGGCCAGCTCCTCGCGCTCATCATAGCCAATCCAAATTGAACGCTTCATTGCCTCACCAAGGTTTGCGAATGACGGCAGTGCTGTAGCGATCTGCCAGCTCAATCGCCGGTGTGCCGACGACGTAACGGCAGAATTCATCTACCGCGAGCCGCACACGAAAGCTCTCACAGCCGTAATCATGCAACATGATCACGCCGCCGGGGACCATGCCGGGCCAAAGCGCATGTAACGCAGAACGTGTCGGCGCGTACAGGTCCATGTCGATATGCGCAAAGCGCCAGCGCAAATGCTCGAACGGCTCGAACGAGGCCGGAAACCAACCAGCCACGAGCTTGAGATTGGCCGGGTTGCCGAGATACTCAGTGACCTTAACCACCGAAGTTTGCTTGAAGTTTCCCGCGCGCCAATGGCACGGGTAAATGCCGCGCTCGATAGCGATGTCGCGTGAATCGAAACCGGTGAATGTGTCAAAGCCATACAACACCCGCACCGGATCAACGTAGCGGTGGATGAACTTAAGTGTCTGCCCGAACAAAACACCGAGCTCAACATAATCGCCGGGCGCTAGCGCGTTAGCCGCTTCCAATTGTTGCGCCAGCTGCACGAGCCGCACTTGATCCGGCGGATCATGCGGGAACATGCCCTCGTGCTCAGCAATGGCGGTGCGCAGTGCGTCAGCATCACGAGCGAGCCGAGTGGCAAGGGTCTGATGAAGGATCAACTCATTTGCGCCCGCGCGCCGCCAACTTAGCAAACCGGCGAGCGCCATATTTCTTGCGCCCAATAAACGCGGCGACAGCCGCCGGATTGCTGATCGCGGTGTTGTGCGAAAGCTTGTTCTTCAACGCGGCGAAACGCTTGCCCGTGCCGAGCCGTGCCTTTGCCATGTCAACCTCCTAGCGAATCGCTGTGTTGCTCCACGGCAGCACAGGGAACGGCGCGATGTTAAGATCGACACCCATGTGCTTCGCCACCGACACGTCAGTGCCGCTGCGCCCGCCGCCATAGGCGATGCGATCAAATTCAGCCTTGAGCATCGCGGTCGCTTGCGCGGACTGAGTGATGTCCTCGCCGCTCGGATAACCGCTCTCCATTTCCATGTTGATTCCGCTGACGTTTGCCGTTGCCATGATCATCTCCCTTGGTTGTGTGTGAAGCAACGCGATACGCGCGCTCCATACAAGTTCGACACATCGCCCATCCTGGGAAGCGCGGCTTGTCGCAACGAATGCAGCGCTGATCCCACTTCATCGCGTCAGAGCGCGACCGCCATTGCGACCAGGAGGTTGCGGCGGCGGCTGCGGAGGAGGTTGCGGAGGAGGCTGCGGTGGGCCAGGAGCAGCGATCGGCTGGCCAGTGACGGGATTGATCTGCGTCTCCGGCATCAAGCCTTGTTCTTCCTCAGCGAGCAACTCGGCGTCTTGCTTGGGGTCATAGTCGTCAGGCAAGTAACCATAGCGCTGCGCCGCTGCCGTCACCGTCTCGCGCGACACGTCCTTGTTGAGCCGCATCTGCTGCACGGAATTGAAGCCGACACCTTGATCCATGGCCGCGCTGTAGTCAAGATGGATGATCACTTCAGGCTGATAGTTTGGATTGCCGAGCCAGTCCGCAGTGATCATCCAGCACAGCTCAAGCGCATCGCGAAATCTGATCGCCCACGCTTCGACTTGCGAGTTGGCTTTCACCGCCACCTGTCCGGTGGTGATCACAGTCAAGTTGCTTTGCGTCAATGGCTGCATGCCAAGGTCGCGCATCTCCGTGCGCGCCTCCTTCAGCCGATTGACCATGACGTTGACACTCGATCCGCTCGGCTCAACCGCCTTGAAATCACCCTGCGCGCCTTCCGCTGGCGGCGGCACGTAGATCACGCTGCGCGGGCCAACGACGAGCGGCCCCTCTTTCGGCATGACCATGCCAATGCATGCAAACATCGGGAAGCACGTCGCATCGCCAATCCCTTGAATGTTGCTCTCAAGGTTGTATTCCTCGAGCTGCATCCAAGCGAGATTACGCAGCGGCGGCTCGACTTGATAGGTGGCGTACTTGCGCTCGCCAAGGAAGACTGGCACCAATGGCAGATAACCAATCGTGTACTCGCCCGTGTCGATGATCTGCCACACGCCGCTCGTCTGCCCGCCCGGTGGCTGAATGCGTTCCCACAACGCCCAGAACGCGCCGCCATAGGCGGTTGGCTTGCCTGCCGCGTCGAACGCGACTGGCTCGCGCCACAACACGCGCACACGCTCGACCAAGACCTCAAGGAAGCTGTCGAGCTTAACTGTGTCTTCGCGATAGCGCGCGTGCGTGATCATCTCCTCGCCATCGATCACGTCGGAATAAGCCGCGAGCATGCGTGGCGCGCTGATCCACACCCAATACGGGCGCAAGCCTTGTCGCGATTCTTCTGCTTTGCTCAACGGCGCGCCATCTGGCCGCGCCGTCGCTTTTGTGTAATCAACAAGTATCCAAGCTAGCGCATGCGCCAGCGTATCACGAAACACATCATGCCCGAAGACATGGAAGTTGTTGCCCTGCGCGTCAATGTTCTCGGCAAGATCAAGATATGGCTTGGGCGTTCCATCCTTGAGCTTCAGCTCGCGCGAGAACGGCTTGCTGGCAAGGTTCTTCAAGATGTCGTCGAAGATATTGGTGAATGGCGCTTGTTGCAATCGCCGCGCATAAGGATCGTACGGCCGCTGTTGGCTGTCTTTCGATAAGCGATTCTCTTCCTGAAAGCGCGGCAAGTATTTCTCACCTGCTTTCTGCATCGCCTCCTTGCCGCCCAGGATCGTATCGACGAGCGTCCAATAGTCTTGCAACGCGAGATAATCGCTCGACACCGACGACGGATCGAGCTTCGTGCCGGGATCGGCCTTCTCACCCAACCCAACCGGGAAATCAGGGAACGGCATTAAGAAACCATCTCTGGCAAAGGCGGCAGCGGTGGTGGCGACACTGGTTCGAACAACACGAGCAGCCCACCGTTCGCCGTGAAGTGGCAGATCGAGACTTGCATGGGCGGCAGATTATCGAGCTTGCAGTGCACGCGTCCTTGATTATCGAACTCCATTGTGATCTTACGGCGCGCGAAATTCAGCACCATTGGTTCTTTCACGATGTGCATCAATATCCCCCAAGCTGCGGCGATGGCACCGGGCTTTTAAGCATAAGCTCAGTCAGCGCCCACACAAGTGCGTCAAGCCGATTTGGACTTTCGCCATTCGCCATGCCATCAGGCGTGAAGTCAAGCATCTCATCTTCTAGCTGCGGGAAGCTCCCGACGTGATGCACGCGCCCTTGCTCGTACAGCGCCGCGACGGGTTCTGCGCGCACCCACTTACCACGGCTCGCTGTTACCTCACGGTAGCTCACGTCGGGATCAGCAGTACGAATTACATGCTCAACCATCGCGCCACCGAAATTGCGCTCTGCGACGAGCCGATCACAACCAAATTCACGATAAGCGGCAATTGCACGCGCTGCCCACTGCGCTGGAGAAAGATTGCAAGTGCGATCAGCAAGCACATAAGCATGATCGTTGTGAGCACGGCCAGCTACAACAATGCCAACATCATTCGCGGACTGCTCAGCATCGCCACGCGTGCCGGAAGGATCAATTGCAATCACGACACGCTCAAGTTCATTCGGTTCATCGACGCGCCTGTCATCGATCGCGTCACGCGACCACAACGCATTTGGATTGTCGTCGAGAATCTCAGCATCGAGTTCCTGTCGGCCGAGACGCGTGCCGCTGTATCGCTTGAACACCTTCTCATAAAACGATGCCGGCAGATTGTTGCGATTTTCTGCGGTCGTGCCGCGTGTGATCACGGTGTCATTTGCATCCATAATTTCCTTGAGCACGCGGATCGGACGCGGCGTTGTGGTGATGACGTAGCGAGGGCGCTCGCCGAGACGCATGCCAAACTGTAGCATAGCGTAAGTGTCCTCAGCGTAGCGCCACTTCGCTAGTTCATCACACCACGCCGCGTCATGTTGCGGACCGCGCAGCTGATCTGGTTCAGTGGCATTGTAAGTGAAAGCCATCGCCCCGTTCGGCCAAGTCAAGCGCCGCTTGGATGGCTCGTAAAACGGCTTGAAGCCCGACGGATGCACGGCAAGGATGCCGCTCTCACCCTCAACCATGACATCGCGCACATCGGCAGCAGTCTCAGCCACCAGTGCCATGCGCTCGAACTTGCCACGCTCAAGGGGCGTGCGGCCGCAAGCCCAGCTCCTTATCACTTCGCTGCCAACGCGCGTTTTGCCGTAACCGCGCCCGGCAAGAATCAACCACACCAACCAATCGCCTGCTGGCATGCGCTGCGCTGGTCGGGCCCAAAAACCGTCCCAATCCCAACGCAGCTTCTCCCACAGTCCGCGTTTAGTGAGGTCCTGAAATAAGCTCGTCCGCTCGTCGTCGCTCAACAAGGCGATCGATTCGTGAACGGACATACTCGCTGGCTTGTTCATGCGTGTGCTCTATCGGCCCGCCATCTTTGCCAGAATGTTCAACACGCGCTAGCTTCGGATGCGTGAACTCCATCAACCATACTGTCGCTTGTACTAATTTAAATAAACGAGCAGCCAATTGATTTTTCATCAAATCGCTCATCCCGGCAATAAGTTCTTCTTGCGATCTATTTCGCTCGCGCCCACGAATGGTAATTGAAGCCATTGCCACGCATCGCAATAATTTAATTGATTCAACCATAATAGACGGCAACGACACTTCGGCCTTTTTGCAAGCCTCAAGCGCATCTTGCACTTGCGCTTGTAAATAAAGTGTTCGTTTGTTTTTTGAACCTTTAGGACGCGGCATAGAATTTCCCAGATCTATTTCACCCACGCCTCCGGATAGTCCCGATCTCAGCTGAGCGGGATGAACACAAGGCCGTACAACCAACTCTCAAGCAACAGTAACATCAGACAGTTGTACTTCCACTACACGCGGCGCACCCAAACACACCCACAACAATTTCACTCGCTCGCCACGACTCTCAACACAACGCAAAATCTGATTGGCAAGGAAGCCTCGATACACTCGAACATTTTCACCCGGTCGCACTTCACCACGGCGAAATATGCCTTGTTCTTCCGCGTCGCGCAAGCCCGCAACTTCATCAGCTCGAATGGCGACTGGATTTGACAAGCGCGGCAAGATGGACAAGACGCCTTTTGTCGTGGCAATTCTCTTCCAGCGTTCGTCTCGCAAATCAAACGCGGCAAAAATGTAACCGCGAAACAGCGGCTCCATCGCCTCAACCATGCGGCCAATGTGGCGCTTGCGCACCCGTTCGCGTGGTAAGTAACTGGGAATAAAGCGATCTTCCAATTCACGCTGCACGCGCGATTCTAAATTTGGCTTCGTCTGCACCACGTACCAGTGCATCAGTGGCTGCCCGCCAGTACAGGACTAGAGAGTCTATTTTGGAATTTGTAGCACACTCACCTTCCCCTCACACTGCACGCGCAATTTCCGATTAGCAAACAACTTCAACTGCAACAAACTCACACACGCCACAAAAAAATAAGCAGCTCACCGACCACTCTTATGGTTCCGCATTCGAGCAGTCCTGGTGAGCTGCCAGGTCATGACCTTGACCCTTCACAGCGGCGCGGTGTGAGACGCGGCTGGAGGGTGTGCTCGGCCTTATCGCTCGATTTGCCCATCTTTGGCAAGGAAAATTGCTCTCACCGGGTTTATACGGGTTTGCGTAGATGTTTCTAGCCCTTAGCTAAATATACGCTTTTTGGTTTCTTCTATTCTATTTCTCTCGCGCTAGGTTAAAGAGAAGGAGAAACCCTCTATAACCCCGTCCTAGGGTGGTTTTCCGGGTTTCTTTGCAGAGCTCTAAATTTATGCCCATCATGTGAGTTTTCTGCAAATATTTCAATGCTATAGTCAGCACAAATTCCATCAATAACCAAGAATCTCGTTTTGCCTACAGTCTTTGTCAGCCACCGGCCGACCGATCTGACCTCAAGTTGATTACGCGCTCCGGGTGCCACTTCGAGCAAGGCGTCGTGGAGCTCGGGATGGCGCAACGGTGTCATAGCACCGCCGAAATTGCCCAGGTCTTGGTCCCGAGCCGCCTCCGTCAGCGCCCGCGCGGTGAAAGGCCGAGTGCCAAAGTTGGCCACCACCCAACCGATGATGATTTTATCTGCCACCCGCGCACGATCCTGTGTCCGCGCCGCAGCGACCGACTTAGCTGGATCCTCGCACCCCAACCAGAGCAGCGGCTCGCGCACCATCGCACTCCATTTATTGAAGCCATTTGGCGCGCATTGAACTTTGTTTTCATCAAGAATATAAGCGCGCGCGATGGTGAGGACGGCAGCGATGTATTTGCCACGATCTTGCAACACACGCTCGATCGGATCGAAGGCGAAGTGCCTGCTTTCTGGATTTTCCATCTTTGCATTGATTTGGCAAGTGAGACCACGCCGCAGCATATCGGCACTGAACTGTATATTGTTGCCAGTGCCGAGCAACGTGCCGCGCCAAGTACATTCTGACATTTCACTCTTGCCGAGTATGCGCACCTTGATAAAAGTTTGCGTGCACATCTGGCATAAAATTTCATCATTGACATCGCGCGTAAGATTGTCCAGCGAGATCATTGAAGGACTGTCCAACAACACGGTGGCGAGCTGTTTCTGCATTTCCTCTTCACTGCGGCTGGCCGCGATCACCGGACACAGCTTGCCAGTGGCGATGGCTGCTATCAGATCAGCCATGTAGCTCTTGCCATCACCCGATGTGTGTGCCACAAACAAGAACATCGGCGACAAATTAAACGCTCCGTGCAGCACCGCAGTCATAATCGCCGCGAGCGCAATGGCTTCATCTAATTGGCTCACGAATGGGAAACCGGTCATAAGACCCTTTAGCAATTGTAATGCAGCGATGGCATCATCTTTCGTCGGCTGGCCATGGATCACATCAAATGGCAGCTTGATATCATCTTCCCATTCTAACCACAAATGCGTTTCCGCGTCATAACCTCTGTCGCAAATGATAGAGCCATCCGGCCGCATGGTCGGCGAATTGAACACGCCGTACAATTGTTGAAACTTCCAATGCTTAAGCACCAGCAGCGTGCTCAGAACTTTTTCCGGCGGATCAATCACAGTCACACGCCGTCGCCGCCCATCATGCCGCACGAAGCGCACCACCCTTTTGTTGACCAGATAGCGCAAACGCCCAGCATCATACGGCTGAATTATAGTCACCCGCGTTTTGCGCCCATCACCGGCATCATGTGTAACATAAATCGGTTGCACCAATGCACCAGCGCGTATAAACACCGGCTTACCAGCGTTTATCAAAATATCCTGCAGCTCATCCACAACACGGGCTATTTCACCGTCCACAACATGGATCATCGGCAACACGCCACCACCGCTCGGTGGCTCAAATCGAATCACATTGTCGGTCACGGACAGCTCTCCTGTTTGTGCGCAATAGCGCTTCCTGCACCCGCTGGTCATATTCGTCCAGCCAATTTTCATTGACTCGATTGGCATGGTAGACCAGCGTGCCCATGCCAATATCATTCGGCCTTGATGTGGAAATGCCGCGCCAGCGCTTGAGCGCATGCGCGCGATCATATTTGCCGGAGCGTTGCAGCCATTCGTCCCAGATCGCAAATCCTTCACCACGCGTGGCGACCCAAATGGCCATGCCAATGCGGTTGCGCTCGTGCCAACTCAGCTCAGTCGGAATGATCTTCACGGCCGCCGCCACTATTTCAATGTTCACCGGCCATTCTTCGCCGCCGCCTTCACACTCTGGCAAAAAAAGTTCTGCTACCCGCTGCAGCAGCCATCCCGGCGCGTTGGCAATAACAGTTCCTTCATTGAGCCATTCATATTTTCTGCCGTCACGCACTGATGGTGGTGCGACCACCATGCCACCTTCCCCGCGCACATCAACACCAACACCCAATTTGCGGCCAACGTCATTGCGCACCACTCGGCCGTCGGTTGGATAGCGCCAATAATAATGAATGGAGCCGCTGGGCGAGCGCGCTTGTAGTGTCAACGGCAGTTGACCATTTTCACGCTGCAGCGCCACCAGCGTTGCATTGCCGTTGACATCGCCTTTATTATCTGTCTCAGTGATAAAAACCCCGGAAACCTCGCCAGTGACGATGCACACATTAGCGTCCGGCCAGCGCGCCCAGTCCTGCTTAATTTCTTCCTCGTCGCGGGTGGCTCCCCAGCGCCTGCCGCCGGACCACCGGGCCGATTTGTACGACATCTTAGTCCCTGGCGGCGCTGGGAAAACCAGCAATCCGGCACGCGCGTAATCAATCGCGGCGGAGAGCGCGCTCATAAAACCTCGGGCAGTCACACCAAGACGAATTCCTAGTCTGCCTCCAAAATAAAGTTAAGGCAAGGAAAAAAATAATTTGCCTTTTCGGAGAAATTAGCGCACACTCCATTCGCCAAGGTTTTAGACATGCCTAATCATCCGGTTCCGCACTTCAACAAACCCGTCAATGCGCAGCGTCTGACTGACGCGCACGCTGCGGCGCAGCTTTACCGCGATCTGCTGAAGGAAAAAGCGGACCTGGAAGAGCGCCTGCGCACGGTGAACAGCCAGCTGAAAAATTACATGCACGAGCGCCTGCCAGACTTGATGGATATGGCGGGCATTGATCGCATCGGTTTGCCGGCACAGGGCAATTCTGCTGCGTGTGACTTAACTCTTACGCCGTTTTATTCCGCCAACATCGCCAGCAATTGGTCCAGCGAACAGCGGCAAGCTGCATTCACAGCGCTGACTGAGTTCGGCCACGAGAATTTAATCAAGACTGAAATCACCGTCGAGCTGCCGCGTCATGAACGCGCGTTGGCCGCCCGCATCTTGCGCTCACTGGAGCGTTTCCCGGTGAGCACGACAGTGCACGAAACGGTGCACCACAAGACACTCACTGCATGGCTGAAGGAGCAATTCGAAGGCAGGCGTCCACTGCCGCCGCTCGATGTGATTGGTGCGAGCGTCGGCCGTGTGGTGAACCTGAAGGAACGCAAGTGATATGGAATGATGAAACCATCGAGCTGCTCACGGAGTTGTGGACTCAAGGCATGAGCGCCTCCTTGATCGCTGATGAAGTCTCCAAGCACACCGGAACGCGTGTGAGCCGCAACGCCATCATCGGCAAGGCACATCGCCTCAAGTTGTCACCACATGTTGTGAGCGAACAGCGACGGCCATTGCCGCCACACCGCTTGCCACGCCGCATGTTGCTCATTCAGCCCCATCAAGTTGTGACAGTGGTGGTGCAGCCAAAGTTGCGACGACGGCGCAAACACAATATCACGCTGTTCGATTTGCGACAAGACAGCTGCCGCTGGCCAGTGAGCGCAGAAGGCGAGCCTTATCGCTTCTGCGGTGCAGCGGCGCAAGGAATTTATTGTGCAGAGCATGGAGAACTAGCATGGCAAAAGAAAATAAAGTGAAGAAAGAAGTCAAAGTGGTGACATCACCGTCGCAGCTGCCGGCAGAATTGCTGGACAAGCTGGAGCAGCACGGCAACCAGGGACTGAGCAAGTCACAAGAAGACAATCTCGTTCCGCTGGTTTACATTCTGCAGAAGCAATCTCCGCAGGTGGAAGAGCACGACACTCGCTACATTCCTGGCGCCAAAGCCGCCGACATTTGGCTGCGCAATGCGCCCAACCCCATCGTCAAGGGCAGCGAAGGCATCTTGTTTCAGCCTTGTTTCTTCGACGTCAACTGGATTGAATGGATACCGCGTGATCATGGTGGCGGTTTCGTCGCACGGCACACCAACCCGCCGGAGGACGCCAACCCATTTGTCGATCCGCAAAATCCGGGCCGGAGAAAGTTTCTGCGTCCCAATGGCAATGAAGTCATCCAGACACGCAATCACATTGGCTTTGTGCTCGTCAATGGCAAGCAGCCAATGCCGTACGTCATTCCAATGACTTCATCTGGCCACACCATCTCTAAGAATTGGATGTCCGACATGAACATGCGCTTGCTGCCGAGCGGCAAGAGCGCGCCGTCATGGGCATTCATTTACCGCATGAAGACACGCTTGCGACAGAACCAATATGGCTCCTGGTTCACCTGGGAGATCAACGGCGAGCGCCCAGTGCAAGATGCTGCTGAGTTTGAACGTGGTCTGCGGTTGTTCGAAGCGTTCAACTCAGGCGAAAAACAAGCTGAGACACCGCAACAGGAGGAACTCGTCGTCGAACAAGCACAAGACACAATGTAATTGCTCCTCGTGTCCCAGCCGCACAAGCAAAACGAGGAGCAAGGGAGCCGCGCGGCGTTCACACGCGGCTCCCACCCCCATCCGGAGCTGTCAATGCCAAACGAATACGCCGATCACATGGACGAGCTGGTGTTAAGATTAGCATCAGAATTAAAAGATGAATCAGCATGGGACATCGCTCATGCGGCAGCGGCACTCATTGCTTTTCACTTGAGAAACGTTAAAAATCGCAACTCCGTGTTAATTGAATTGACAGCATTTATTCAAAACATCTGGGTGTGTAACGAACGCGGACCGCTGCAATGATTGAAATTGTGGGCGCTGGTTTGGCTGGACTGTTGGCGGGCAACATGCTGCGCTCGGCGCAACATAAAATTTTCGAAGCACAAGATGAATTGCCAAACAACCATTCCGCTGTGCTGCGTTTCCGCAGCAACATCGTTGGTGAAGCATTGGGCATTGACTTCAAGCGCGTGACCATGATCAAGGCCACAGCACCATGGACCAATCCGATCGCCGATGCGCTGGCTTATTCTTTCAAGAACACCGCCGTTTATCGCTCCGATCGTTCCATTATCGCAGGCACAGTGGTGGACGAGCGATGGATCGCACCGCCAGATTTGATTGCTCGCATGAGCAAAGGCCTGAACATTGAATATCGTCACCGTTACACTTTCGGTAATCATTCGCCGGTCATTTCCACAATCCCAATGCCGAAGTTGATGGCAATATTGCAATACCATCGTATCCCCAAATTCACTTTCAACAGCGGCGTGAATATGCACGCCAAGATCAGGAGCTGCGACGCTTATGTATCACTGCTCGTGCCAGATCCTGCCAATCCGATTTCTCGCATTTCAATCACTGGTGATGAGTTGATCGTGGAATGCATCGGCACAAATGCCGAGTTGCCAGCGCGTGTTGCGCAGCTGCTCGGATTGCCAGTGAACGCTTTCACAGACATCAGCTACCACAAGCAGCAATATGCCAAGATCGCTCCCATAGACGACCAGGAGCGCAAACAGTTCATGTTCTGGGCCACCGACAAGCACGGCATCTTCTCACTCGGACGCTTCGCCACCTGGCGTCCCAAGCTGTTGATGGACGATCTGGTACAAGATGTGCGCAAGATCGGCAGATGGATCAACGACCGCTACGAAATGGTGCGGGTAAGATAAGGAACGAAGCCATGCGACAGACAAATTTAGCGTCCAGGATGGAAGAGCTCAAGAGCTGCAAAGCGCTGGATTGGGAACAGCGTGTTGCGCACAACGTCGCGCCCAATGACATTAAATTTCTCGACCCGATGATTGGCGTGCTGATTTGCAAACGCTCAGACAAAGGTGAAGATTTTTCCGTGTCAGAAGGCGGTCTCAATTACTGCATCGAGCTAGAGGACCAGAAAGCTGGTACGCAATGTTATGTGCTGCTGGTTGACCGTGATGGCAGCTTCATTGCACAGACCACAGTGCGCGATTTTCGCCGCCGGGTAAATGGCATTGTCGCGCGTACCACCGAAGATTCAAAGTACGGACCGTACTGGTGGATCGACGAGCGCTTCAACTATGCCGGTTCACTCTCCGGCAACATTTACGTCTCCCAAGCCCCATGGTTATAAAAATTCAAGGAGGAAACCATGAAAACGTCAAAACTAAGACGCGAGCTGATAAGAATTTTCGGTTATACCAATTGGCCACAACTCAATGACCATATCAAGGAGGCCACATCACCATTTCCAATCACTGTAGATTGGCAATGCATGGCTTTAGGAAGAAGACTAAAAGGTCAAGTTTGCGCGTTTGGGGAAAGAATTGGTCGCTTGCCCGAAGTCGATAAAAGTTATGTGACTGATTTTATGACTTACATCAGGTTTCACGGCAGTGACATCATATGGCGGTATAAAAATCCTCCAGACATGGTCAGCCATATTAAATTTTTCGATGAACATGGAATGTTCGATGACATGGAAGATGGTGACACATTTATCCTTGAGCCTCCCGGAAAGGCTAGAAGTCGTGACTACGCCACCGCGCGACGCCGAGCTATAAAAGAAGGCACTTGGATAGTGGAAAAGAGAGGCCCAAATCCACACATGCGTCGCGCGCCAATTCATCATTTTCGACCATATTAACAAGGAAGCCAAGCCGTGCTAAGTAGAATTTTTACAGGACGATTAACGGATCAACAAATTGTTGGTTCTATGGTTCACGACAGAATTCATGATGTGAAAAAAATCGCCGAACGATTGAAAGATTATGGCGCTAGTGAAGGCGCTATAACATCGGTATTTAGCAATATGACAAATTCTGGTCATTATGAATATCGAATAGTTAGGGGCAAAAAAAGAATTTATGTTGCACCTATTGGCAATCAACCACCAAATGGAGGTCCTGGTTATTATGCAGAGAAATCAATCAGCGAACACATCGGCGCTGCTGCCAAGGCAGCGGTCAGGAGAAACGGCAATGCACGTTGATCTGATCCACTTCACCGGCAAAGGCACCACCGACGAAGGCTGGTACGCCGCGCGACTGCTGGCCTTCACCAAAGGCACACGGCTCAACATGACGCCGGACGGTCTGGAAAAATTCATGACCATGCCATTGCTGGCGCTGCAAAAAGAGCTGACCTACATGAGTTCCACCATCGCCAGCTCTTGGGAATTTGTCGATTTAATCTTTGCCATCAACGGCATTTCCCGCGCTTGCGCCCAGCAGATCACTCGCTCGCGGCAAGCTAGCTACGCCATGCAGAGCCAGCGCGTGACCAATATGAAGGACGTGACCTGCCACGTTCCTGATTCAGTGCCGGAAGATTGCGTCTTGTATTACAAGCTGACACTCGGCGCAGCACTGGCTTCATATGATAAGCTGGTAAAAGACGGTTGTCCGCTGGAAGACGCACGCGGCGTGTTACCAATGAACACACACTGCAATCTGATCGCCAAGTACAATCTGCGCGCTTGGGTTGATTTGGTACGCGCACGTGACTCAATGCGAGTGCAAAGCGAATATCGCGAAGTGATCGCAGCGATGAAAGCAGCAGCGATCAAAGCTTGGCCATGGGCAGCAACTTTTATTGAACCTAAACAAGCCAAAGCCATCGCATTGATCGAGCAAGTGGCTAACGCACTGCCAGCGGGCGAGCTGCGCACCAACTTGGCTAAGGGCGCAGATTTACTGAAAAAGGAAACCGCATGACCAAACTTAAGCAAGCAGTCGATGAGTTTGAACAAGCAATCGACGAGCTCGTCAAGGAGGGCAAAATCGAACGTGTCATTTTAAAAAATGGCAAGAATGGTTTCCGAATTGTCAGCCAACAACCGCCCATCAATAATGATACTCATCACTGACTTAGACCACACGCTAGCAGCGTCTGCGTGGCGTGACCAATACATTGGTGATTGGGACACCTATCATGCCTTGGCAAAAAATGACAAACCGATTTGGCCGATGATCGCTTTGGTAAATTCAATGGCTCAAGACTTCAAAGTGGTTTGTATCACCACTCGGCCAGAGTACTGGCGCAGATCTACTAATGATTGGCTGTTGCAAAACAATGTAAAAATCCACGACTTGTTGATGCGACCACACGGCGATTTCCGACCGTCACCGGAATTGAAGGTGGAATTGGCACGGCCATATTGGAATAATTCATTCACTCCCATTATAGCCATTGACGATCGGGAAGACGTGCTGGCCGCTTATCGCACTGTTGGCATCATTACGCTGTTGAGGAAAATGTGAAAACAATCATCATCACTGGCGGCAGCTCCGGCCTTGGCGCAGCCATTGTCAAAGAATTGCGTGCCATCGGCGACAATGTGTTCGATTGGAGCCGGGAAACTGGAGTGGATGTCACTGACCGGCGGCAAGTGGAAGATGCAGCCAAGGAATTCAAACAACTTGACATTTTGATCAACTGCGCTGGCATCAACGGACTGAGTTATTTGCCATTGCTCAAGGAACATGAATTTGACAAAATTATGAACACCAATGCCAAGGCAATCTTTCTGGTCACTCAAGCGTTGGCTGATGTGCTGCGCGGCGGCACTGTTCTCAATATTGTTTCCAATGCTGCACATTTGCCAATGACTTCAAGCCTTGCCTACAACGCCTCCAAGGGCGCAGCTTGGATCATGACCAAGCAGCTGGCACGTGAGTTGATGAAGACACACCGCATCACTGTATTCTCAGTATCGCCAAATAAGCTTGCCGGCACCGGCATGAGCAAGACCATTGATCAGCGCGTTTGCGAACTGCGCGGTTGGACACCAGAACAAGCGCGCAAATATCAGCTAGCAGCGTTGCCAGCAGAAGAGGAAACGGATCCAAACACGCTGGCTGAATTCATTGCATTCCTTTTGTCCTCCAAACAGCGACACAAATACTTGGCTGGCTGTGACATCACTTATGGTGCGCCATGAAGATGGATCAGATTGCCTATTACTGCATTGATCAATACGCTGCAGCCGAACTGAAAGAAAGTCTTGGGCTGGAAAAGGCGGATTGGATCACCGATCAAGTCACGGCACAATCTAAAGTTTGGCTCGCCAACAACACAATCAATGCAGGTGAAAACGTGGCCGAGTTGCAATTCAATTATTCGCTTGGCATTGAGTTAGAAATCATTCGCTATATTTCTGGGCCACATTGGCACATGCTTTACACGCCGCGTTGTTTCATCAGCCACGTTGGCGTGCACTTGGACAATGGCGAACCATTTCCAATCATGTCACATGCCAAAATAGTTCAGGAAACGCGCACCATTTCTCACACCTCGGAATACTTGACGCAACCTGGCAGTCCTGGTTATGGCCGCAAATATCATTATCGCATCTACGAAGTCGGACCGCACAGCTACATCAAGTTCATCAAGAGGCTAAACAATGAGCAATTGGGAAGTGATGACCAACGAAACATACTCCCTGCTGCAGAAAGCACTTGACACTTTTGGTGTGCGCAATGCAGTTTACCGTGACAATCACCAGCGGCTTGGCGCAACATTGCAAGCATTATTTCCAGATGGCATCACGCTCAATTCTATAGATGAGCATGAGCGGTTCGCATTGTTGATGCTTGCGATAGTCAAATTAACCCGTTACACAGTGGAGTGGAATAATGGCGGACACCGAGACTCAGCACACGACCTCATCGTCTACGCAGCTATGCTGGAAGCCCGAACACATGACAATAGACGCAAACATGGACGGCGTGGAAATATTAGGACGTCACTTTCCTCGGCCGAACAGCGTTCCACGTAGCCAGTGGCTGCGCTTCTGGGAGCAGTTTCAGTGTTAATGGCTTTCGTCTTTGATACAGAAACGAATGGTTTGTCGGAAAATCGCTCCATCAAGTTGGAGCGGCAACCACACTTGATTGAGTTCTACGGCTGTTTGGTTGATTTGGCGCATGGCAAAATCCTCTTTGATTATGAAACATTGGTCAAACCGCCCAAGCTGATCGAGCAAGAAATTGCCGACATTACTTCCATCAATAACAACATGCTGAAGGATGCGCCATCATTTGCAGAAGTCGCTGACAAAATCATCTCTTCAATTGAAGCTGCGCCGCTAGTCATTGCGCACAATGCTTCCTTCGACAAAGAGATCATAGACATTGAAGCAAACCGGCTAGGCCGCATCGTTAACTGGCCGCGCGTGCTCTGCACTGTTGAGCAAACAATTCATCTTCAAGGCAAGCGCTTGACACTGACCAATTTGCATCAGCATTTGTTCAATGAAAAATTCGCTGATGCGCATCGCGCCAAAGTTGACACGCGAGCGCTGGTGCGTTGCTGTGTAGAACTCGTCAAACGAGGCGAGCTATGAAACTTACAAGAATTGCCGCCAAGCGATCCAGCATAGCTTCATCTTCTCGATCTCTCGTTGAAGCTGAAGCAACACTAAAACCATATCTTTTACGCAATGGCGAAATATGTTTTCTTTTTAACAATTTTGGAGGAAGTGAGTTACGCAGCAATTGTTTTTATATCAAAATGAACGAGATCGACATTTGGCGTTGCATAAATTTGCTTGCCAAAAATCACGATGGCTGGCAAGATGTGTTGCAGTTTTGCACAAACATGGCAAACAGAGATCCAGAAAAAATCAAACGTGAGCTGGGACTGATATGATCCGCACAGGCTATTCATTCCGCACCGCCATTGGTCACATCGATGATGTGATCAAACGGCTGCAGGCGATTGGCTGGTCAACTGCGCCGATCTGCGACACACTTTCCACTTATGGTTTTAACCGTTGGACCAAGGCTGCTAACAAAGCAAATCTGCGGCCAATCTATGGCGTGGAGCTGCCGGTGCAGGGCAATCCCTGGCGGTTCCTCGCCATTGATTCATTGCGACCATTGCATGAATTGTTGCACAAATGCACCGCTAATGACCGGCCAAACCTCTCAATCAGCCAAGCAATTAATGCACCAGGGCTGATCAAAATCGCCGGTCATAAATTGCAGCTGAACGGCATTGAGCCTGCTGCAGACTTCTTTATTGGGCTCAGTCCAGCATTACCCGCTGGCTTGTTTCGCGCAGCTGAACGTGCCGGACATGCCTTCATTGCTATTAGCGACAATGTTTACCCAAGACAAGAAGACCGTGAGCTTTACCGCGTGGCGCTTGGCAGGCTGCGTGCAGAGACGCAGTCCTATCCGCAACACATTCTTAGTGATGCTGAATGGCATGCGGCAGTGAACTGGTTTGCCGCATCCCAAGCAGATCAAGCATTAGTCAATCGTGAAGAGGTGTTGCGTGATTGCCAAGCCAAAATGAAGCACGGCACATTGCTGAAACCGCAAACCAACAAGACATTGCGCCAGCTTTGTGAAGAAGGTGCAGAACGTACTGGCTGCAATCTGCAAGATCCAATTTACCGTGAGCGGCTCGAGCGCGAACTCGCGCTGATTGCCGAAAAGCAATTTGAGGATTATTTCTTCATCCTGGCGGACATTATCAACTTTGCCAAGGAGCACATGATTGTTGGTCCGGCACGCGGCAGCTCGTGCGGCAGCTTGGTTTGCTACCTCATCAACATCACCACCGTTGATCCAATTCCTTTTGGCCTGATCTTTGAGCGCTTCATTGACATCAATCGTACTGACTTACCGGACATCGATGTGGACTTCAGCGATGAGAAGCGTTGGATGGTGTTTGATTATGCCGCGCAAAAATATGGCGAAGATCGCGTGGCTCGGCTCGGCACTGTATTGCTATTCCGGCCACGCTCAGCGTTGAATCAAGCTGGCATAGCGCTGCGCATTCCGCAATGGGAGATCGTCAAGCTATCAGACACCATCATTGAACGCAGCAGTGGCGATTCACGCGCAATGCAAGCACTAGAAGACGCATTCAACGACACAGAAACTGGTCGTGAATTCATCGCCAAATATCCAGAAGCCCGCATCATGGCGCCAATGGAAGGTCACCCAGTGGTTGCCGGGCAACACGCTGCCGGCATCATCATCACTCAGGAACCGGTCATTGAATATGTCGCAGTGGACGCGCGCACCAATTCAGCCATGTGTGACAAAAAAGACAGTGAGGATTTGAGTCTGCTCAAGATTGATGCATTAGGGCTAACGCAGCTTTCCATTTTTGAGCGTACGCTTGAACAACTTGGTGTCCCGCCAAAATCCGGTTGGTTGGAGCAGCTGCCGCTGAATGATCAGGCAGCATTCGACGTACTCAACAAAGGGCAGTTTGCCGGCATCTTTCAGTTCAATGGCTCTGTGCTGCAAAATGTTACCAGCCAAATTGGCAAGTCTAATCGGCCAGTGTCCCACATCAATGACATTGTGCAGATCACCGCTGTGGCGCGTCCTGGACCAGCCGCCAGCGGTGGCACATTGGCATGGGTGCGGCGGCGCACCGGATTAGACAAAGTGGAAACGCTGCACCCGCTGCTCACCGAGTTAACCAAAGAGACTTATGGCGTCAATTTGTTTCAAGAAACCACCATGCGCGTGGTGCGCGAGCTTGGCAATTTTTCCTGGGAAGACACGTCCGCCATTCGCAAGGCAATGTCCGGTCGTTTGGGCAATGAATTTTTTGCTCGTTACAAAGCCAACTTCCTGGCTGGTGCAGCGGCCAATGGCATTGAGACAGAAACGGCAACAAAGATTTGGGACAGCATTGCCACAATGGGTTCTTGGCAGATGAACAAGAGCCATTGTGTGGCTTATGGTCTGGTGAGCTATTATTGCGCTTATTTGAAAGCGCATTATCCGTTGGAGTTTGCTGCAGCCACGCTGGATGCTGAAACACTTCCAGCCCGGCAGATCGCTTTGTTGCGCGAGCTGAAAGTCGAAGGCATTGGCTACAAGCCATTCGACCCATTGCATTCAACAGATCGCTGGACAGTTGACCGCGAAAACAATTTATTGTTGGGGCCGCTCACTTCCATAAAAGGCATTGGCCCAGCATTTGTCAAAGAGATCATGGAAGCGCGCGCGAGCAACACGCCAATTCGGCCTGTTTTGCTCAAACTGCTTGAGCAAGCCAAAACTGATATTGACAGTTTGAATCCAATCGCTGATGCTATTGCACGATTGCTGCCAAGTTCTGGACTTCGACTTGTATCCACGCCAATGAAGTGTGTTGATGTGCAAGTTGGCCTGCGTGGCGACGTGGTTGTGATCGGCTTAGCCGAACGGCTCGCCACGTTGGATGAAAATGAACCAATTCGCGTCATGCGGCGCGGCGGGAGAACATTTCCGCCGCCGACGGACGCACTCAATATTTTCTTGCGGGATGACACTGAGCAACTGCTGTGTCGCATTGATCGCAACTTGTATCCATTGATTGGTCGTCCAGTAGTTGAACGTGGCCGTCCTGGCAAGGCAATTTACGCGCTTAAGGGTTTTGTACCAAATTCATTCCGCATGCTAATGGTGCAGCGCATCAAGCACATCGGCGATTTAGATCAAGCATTCGTTCATGATTCACTTGGCAATATGCACCGCAAATTGCCTGCTGGCGAACAAGATCAAAATGGCTGACGCAAATCTGCGACAAATCTTTCGCAAACATCTGCCTGAATTTGATTTTCAAAGCGTTGAAACATGGTCCACCGGTCGTGGTGTGCCTGACTTGAATTATTGTTGCGAAGGCATTGAAGGCTGGATTGAATTGAAAGCAACACGCGGCTGGCGTGTTAATGTTTCCCCAGAACAAGTCGGTTGGACGGAGCGGCGGTTGCGGGCCGGTGGTCGAGTATTCATCGCTGTGCGACGCAAGGCACGCGTTGATGACACTCTTTTCTTGCTGCCGGGCAGCGCTGCTCGAACCTTGGCCGATGGCCAGCGCTGCAGCCAAAATCCGCTCGATTTTTGGCCGGGCGGTCCAAGGTCGTGGAATTGGATTGCCATTAAGTCATTGTTATTACATCATAAATTCGTCAAATGAAAAAGCACTTGCTTTTTCTTTTTTATTGGAGCATAATGCCATCATGAAAACAAATCAGGAGCGGGACCTCTTAAAGGGCGGAGTTGATAGCCGCCCTGGACTTCTTTTTCTTTTTGAAGTTCGCTGGGTGCCCAATCAGTTCTGTGCCTTCAAAACGCTTCGCGCCGCAAAAGCTTCTGCGAAGAAATGGAACGGCAAAATTTTCAAGCTGACCTACTCAACCGACCATGTTGGTCCGATCAGTGAAACGGAGCTCCTGCCTCGCCATCGGCAGATCAAGCGAAACTAGTGGCACTTAAACCATCACATCAAACCAAAGGAGACTGAAAATGACGCAAGTTGATCTCTGGGACGGCCTCGACGGCGACCTCAGCGAGGGCCAAGAGGAACATGATATGCGCGGCAAGTTCACCGACGCAATCACCGCTCGTCAGTTTCTGCGCGCTGGCAAAGCGACGGTGACGCTTGTTTCTCTCCGCTCCGGCACGCGCTTCACTTACCGCGTTGCCATTCCGACTGATCGGGCGACTGGCCAGCCAGTCACCGACGGCACGCTGATGGTTGGAGTGTTGAGTGGTCCGGACAACAATTCCGACTATCAATGGCTTGGTCGCGTTGTGCGTGAAGTTTTCTACGTGGGCCGTAAAGTTCCAAAGCCGGGCGAGATCAGCCCTAAAGCTCCTTGTGCTCGGGCATTCACGTTTGCGTGGAAGAACTTGATGCAAGGCACCATTCCCGCCGAGCTGGAAATCTGGCACGAAGGACGTTGCGGTCGCTGTGGCCGCAAGCTGACGGTGCCGGAAAGCATCGCGCAAGGCTTCGGACCGGAGTGCATCAACCACGTACACTGATGACATTTCGGGCGGGCATCCGCAGCGGTGCCCGTTTCCGAAATGCCAACTCAAACCAAGGGGATTTGAAAATGAAAGCCACCGTTCACTTCACTGCCAAGGATGGCGCGGAAGCAACCATCAATGGCGGCACTCGTGCGTTGGACGCACTCGAGGCGTTGTTCGAAAACGCTGGCATCAAATGGAACGAGCAGATCGGCACTTGGGACGCTGGCTTTTATGAACAGCCGCGTCCGACTGTCAAGATTCTCAGCACGCGCGAAATTCATGATCTGCTGATGCAGCAGGCTGACTTGCGCGCACCGGAAAATGACATAGCTGGCGTGCTCATGCAATTGGCCAGTGAGTTGCTTGAAGCAGCAGTTGAGCTGGAGGATTGGTCACCGACGTGTTGCAAATACCACTCCACCGGCGGCAACATAACCATGGGCTGTGGTGGTGATGATGCAAGAACGTGGAGGGCGAAATGAACACGAACGCTTCACAATTCGGGCCGAACGGTGCGCAGCAATTCACCGACTTCACTGCTTGGGCTGAAGCTGCTAAAGCCAAAGATCTGATGCTTGTCGGAGCAAGCAACGGCTCGGTGGCGCAGAATGGGCCAAACGGCACTTGCCGAGGCTTCTGGGGCTACAACACTCAATGCGGATGGTTGGAGTCATGAGCGAGTTCGTCTATGAATCACCCGCGCGCAAGTTGCGCCGCGAGCTCGGCTTGCCAGAGCGCACATCGCGCCGGGGACGCCGCGTTGATGATTGGTTTGGCCTCAACACCGGTGACCGCGTTTATGTCACTGACGATCCTGCTCACATCGGCCGCGTTGACGGCTGGAGCGGTTGGACCGTTTTTGTTCGATGGGAGAATGGCTGGCGTGAAGAAGTCGATCGCGATTTGCTGGTGAAAGAGGGGAGTGAGTAACATGAAGGAGGGGAAGATGTTGAGGGACATGTTGGAGATCATCGCGCTCGCGGCGTTCTTGTCCGCGATCGCAGTGTGGGCTATCGGAGTGCAAACGCTATGACCAATGTTGTCATAACGATAAGCGAAGAAAAAAAGTTGCGGCGATGCGATGTTTTTCATCGCATCGCCCCTGATGTGCGCATCACTGATCTGGTGGCTGAATCAATGACGCACAAGCGTGACAATGCTTCCAAGTTGATTGGCATTAATGAATTCGCCCTAAATTACATTCGCAAACTGCTAATAATTTCCAAACATTACATGCAAGCTGAAGATCGCAGCAAATTGCAGCAGTGCCTCGAGACGCTAAATGCAGAAAAATCGCTGGTTCATGTGCGGCCAATTGCCAATCAAATCATCAGCAAATACTGGCTCGCACAAAAACCACGCAAAGAAAAACGTGATGTGGCTGTCAAGCGCTTTGATTGCGCTTTGATTGCCTTGAACGAGATTTGCGAGACTGCCGCCGAATTTGACATTCCGTTTGGCTACACTGTCGAGCAAATACGCGCAGCCATTCTTAAAGTGAATGCTGCGAAAAAAGCCTTAGCCATGCTAAGTAGCAAGTTGAAAGGAGAAGTCCAATGAGACCGGAAAATTATAGAATGGAGTGGATCGCCGTCAGACACTTGTCGGTGGTATGGGCTCAATCCCAGCGTCCTTACGACGTGAAATGGGCACGTGCAATTGCGGAAAATTTCGACGATGAGAAATTTGATCCGCTGGTGGTGACTTTGCCTAACGGTAAAGGCGATTACCACGTCGTCGAAGGGCAGCACAGAAAGAGTGCTGTTGAAATGAAATGGGGACCGTATGAAAAAGTTCCCTGTCGTGTCATTCCGCAAGCCGATCCGGCACGCGCTGCTGAACTTTGGCTCGGGATCAACGATGGTCGTAAAAGAGCTCGGCCAGTCGTTCATTTCAAGGTGGCAGTCGTCGCTAAGCGTGAGCCGGAACTGAGCATCAACAGATTGGTCAATCGTTTGGGATATGTGGTGGCGCAGCACAAGTCTCCATCGACCATCACCGCTGTCGCAGCGCTGAAATCCATCTGGGATCGCTACGGCGAATTGGTCCTCAGCAAAACGCTGCTGATGGTGAAGCATCTCTGGCCCAAAGATGCGCAAGGGCCGGATGGCTCAATCCTGCGCGGCTTCGCTTTGTTTCTGAATGAGTTTGGATTGCGTACAGATCCAAAGCGCATGACCATCGCTGTTGGCAGGAAATACACTCCTGGGCAATTCATCGTCGCAGCCAATGCCAGAAAAGAAGCCACCAAGGATCGGCTGGATGAGGTCATGTCTGACATGCTGCTGCGTGATTACAACAAAGGCTTGGCCGAAGACAAGAAGCTGCATCGCAAAAAGGATTGAAAAATGGACAGCTTCAATGTGGTGCTATTCTTCCCGGATGGCTCCTACACTTACGAAGGATGCGGGCTGCGTTTGCAAGCGGCGGTGGAGCTCTCGCAGCGCGTCATTAGCCGCAAGCCCGGTCGCATGCTCGGCATCATCGCTCGCGTCATCATCACTGACGCAGATGATTGCACAGTGTTTGATTGGCGCGATGGCAAGGGCATTGTCTGGCCAAACAAGGAAGATGCTCGCCCAGAAAATTGGACGCCGCCAAATGAGCAAGCCTGAACCGGTTCGCATCTGTTCCATCTGTGAAGGAACATTCATCGGCTTTGGCAATGATGCTCGGCCAATCAATGATGGGCGCTGTTGTGATTGGTGCAATTGGAACATTGTAGTGCCCATCCGCTTTGTTCGCATACGTCGCATTCAGGAAGCAAAAAATGTCAAGAAGAAAACGTAGGCCGTATCGTTTGGATGGCACCAAGCATTTTCGCGCGCTGCGCGATGCTGCCATGCGCAGGCAGAACATGCATTGCTATTGGTGCAACCGGGAAATGAAATTTGAATACGGCGTCAACCATCCGCTGTATCCAACCGGTGATCATCTCATTCCATTGCACGCTGGCGGCACCACCCGGCATGACAACATCGTGGCCGCCTGTCGAGAGTGCAACAACGGCCGCCACCCGGAGTTGAACCGAACCAAGGAGCCATTTCAAGCCACTTTTGGCCAGGAAATAAACCGGTCTCCCTTTGAAGTTCTTGCTAAGTTCATGAAATAACACAATAATATATCTCAAAGAAAAAGGAAAAAACGCTTGCTTTTTGGTTGGATTTGGAGTTAGATACAGTGTCGAAACGGGAATTCAACCAAAGGGAACTGAAATGCGCAACTCAACTCAAATCGTGATCCGGCGCTTTGCCAACCCTCACCGGTATGGCTCGCTGGATTACCGCCGCTGGAACGTGATGCGGGCGATCGTTGACAGCCCAAATCCGCTGGTCGGCAATTTCATCGCTGAGCACAACACTCACGGCTCGCTCGAGACTGGCGGTCTTGGCGAGCGCTGGCAGGCGGTGCGCTACCTCAAATACATGCGCGACCGTGGCTTCATCGATCTG
>Ga0126377_10000299_pt1 | contig 29388 bp, 17 predicted proteins | sample PanSoiMetPlot_22_FD_92647 | JGI IMG/M metagenome (GOLD analysis project Ga0126377, IMG submission 92647) | Tropical forest soil microbial communities from Panama - MetaG Plot_22 | ecosystem: Environmental > Terrestrial > Soil > Tropical forest > Bulk soil | place: Panama | collected 2016-02-17 | reverse complement strand
GCCGAGGCGATGCTCAGGGTCATGCCGGCGATGCCGGTTAGATTACGGTTCACCACCGTCGCCACGGCCGCAGCGGCGACGGCGCCGACGAGGGGAACGGTCACGTTGGACCACACAGCGACGCGCAGGTGAGCCCGCATTCGGTACCACGCGAGGAGCGTCGCAAGGACGATGCCAAGCGCGGCGCCCCAGGCGTATGCCACCAGCCCAAAGCGCTCTGCGCCCCACAGGAATACCGCGGTCTGCACCAGCACCTGAATCAATACGCTGAGGAGCGACGTGCGCGCATCGCCCAGCGCCTTGAGCGCCTGGATCAGCGGTTGCGCCACCGCCTGCGCAAGAAACGCCGGCGCGAGCACATACAGCAACGGCAGTGCCGCCGACCACTTGAGGGTCGCGATGAGAGTAATGAAGGGCTGCGCCTGCGACACGATGAGCGCGGCGAGCAGAAACGTCAGCACGCTCCCCTGGTAGATAGCGCGCTCGAGGAGATTTCCGAGTCGTTGCCGATCCTCCTGCGCGTGACCGAACACCCTGAGCTGCACGCGGCCCATGAGAATCACCGGCTGAAACAGCAGCGCATCGACGATGCTGCGCGCGAAGCTCGCCACGCCGACCGCCGCCGCGCCGAGCATCGATCCCACCAGTACCGGCACCACCGCGTTGTTGGCGAGGCTCAGGAGATTCGCCGCCTGGATCGGGACGCCAAACCGCATCACTTCGCCGAGCGTGCGCCGCTCAATGCCGAACGCCGGACGCCACCAGGACACGCGGCTCAGGATCGCCACGCCGACGAGGCCGCGAGCGATCAGTGCCGCAATCAATGCCCACACTCCAAGGCCCAGGTAGGCGAGCAGGATCGCGATGAGCTGGTACGCGAGGTATTCCGCAATCTCGGATGCCGCGATCAGATCGTGACGGAGCCTGCGCTCCAGCAACACGGTCGGAATTGTCTTGAGCGAGGCCAGCAGCAGCGCCAGCGCCATGACCCGGATGAGCGCGACATCCTCGGCCGGCAACTGGTAATGGCTGGCGATGAGTGGCGCCGCGCCGAGAATCAGGACGATCGAGAGTGCCACTACGATCTGTTGCACCGTGAACACGGTGCGCAACTCGCGCTCGCTGACCGCCGCCTTCTTCCGGATCAGCGCAGCCGACAGCCCGAGGCTGCTCACCTGCTCGAAGAACAGCACGATGAACTGGCAGATCGCGAACACGCCGAAGATCTGCGGCGTGAGGATACGCGCCAGCACCAGCATGCCGGCGAAGCCGATGAGACGAACCAGGAACTGGCGCGTCAGGAGGCTCGCCACACCCTTGACGGCGCGCGCCTTGACGTCCGCGGGTTGCAGTTCCTCTTCCATCACTGCGCCGTACCGAACGGCCTCGCCAGCGGTTCGCCGATGAACAAGCCCTGCCCTGGCATGGCCACGCTCTTCCAGTACGCCTCGATGAGCGTCTCGCCCGCCACGTAGTGCTTGAGCAGGACGGCCGGATTCGGAAACTTCGCCGTGAAGGCGCAGGGCTCGACCACCGTGCCGTAGCTCGCGGTCGCGCCGGCCTCGAGCCAGCGCAGGCTGCTCATCTGTGACGTGCCGAACAGGTTCCCGCCGAAGGACGTGAGGTGATCACCGATGGCGCCGGGCACGAACTGGTTGCTGTCGAGTTTCCGGACCTGCGAGACGCCGGTCTCGTACAGGAGCACGTCGCGCTTGTTTTCCAGGTAGTCGGCCCTGACGACCTGCACTCGCACGCGGTCGGCCGCGAACTCGCGCGCCGCGAAGTATCCGCCGGCGCGCGCATTACGCGCGTGGTCGTTGGTATCCAGGAGGTACGCCGTGCCACCACGATGACCGCGGTCCGCCTCGATGCCGCGATCGATCAGCGCGCGCGCCTGCTCGAGGTTCACCGCCGCAAGACTCATGGCCGGGCGGATGCCGTAGTCGCGCTGTGGTGCCGGTGAGTCGGAGTCGTAGTAGCGGCTCATCGCAGTCGGCTGGCAGCCGGCTGCGCACGCTGATGCATCGAAGCCGAAAGCGAACGCGCTCGTGATCGACATGCAGTCCACGCGATAGGGCCTCGCCCAGGTGAGTGCCAGCGCCTGCACCGTCGCCGGCAGGCGCCGATCGATGTCCTGCTTGATGCGCGTGAACTCGGCCTGCGCCAGGACGTCATTGGTCGCTTCGAACTGCACGCGCACGACATTCCTCGCCGGTATGCCGCGCCGCTTGACGTAGTAGTCCGCGATCGCACGGCTCAGCGCGTCCGCTTCGTTGACGATCACGCCCAGTTCAGCGGGACCGAGACCCGACCGTCCATCCTGTGCGTGCGCGTGCGCGGGCTGCGACACGACGATACCGATGCCGGTCAGCCACAGGGCCCGGTGCCACGGGCGGACGACCCGTTTGCCTGCGTTCACGTGCGTCATCCGTCACGAAAGACCGGCCGCCGACGAGTCGGTGAGCAACGGCATGACCCCGTTCTCCCCGCGATCGCGCACCACCTGGGCCATGAGCTCCGCGTCGATGCGGCGTCGCTGTTCCGCGAAGCCATAGACCAGGGCCGTATCGCACAGCGAGTTGATGAGCCGCGGGATGCCGCCGGTGCGTGCGTGCACGAACTCGATCGCATCGGGCTCGAGAATCTCCCCGCCGGCTCCGGCGACATTGAGGCGATGCTGCACGTAGGCGTGCGTCTCCTCGCGCTGCAACGCGCGCAAGTGATAGTCCACCGAGATACGCTGCGCGAACTGGCGCAGCTCCGGGCGTCGGAACTTGTCGCGCAGCTCCGGCTGGCCGACAAGTACGATCTGCAACACGAAGTGGCGGTCCGCGTTGATATTGGACAGCACCCGCAGCTCCTCCAGGGTGCGCGCACCGAGGTTCTGCGCTTCGTCGACGATCAGCACTACGCGTTGCCCTTTGCCGTATTGCTCGATCAGAAAGTCGACCAGCGCCTGGTACAGCTCGACGTGTTCCTTGCCCTTGAAGTCGATTCCAAAGGCGAGCGCCACCCACTGCAGCAGGTGCCCGAAGTTGTGGTGCGTGTTCGAGATCAGGCCGACGGTGAAGTCCCGCTCGAGGTGCCCGAGCAGGTGGCGAATCAATGTGGTCTTGCCGGAGCCGACTTCGCCCGTGATGAGAATGAAGCCCGCCTGCTGAGTAAGCCCGTACTCCAGCATTGTGAGCGCCATCGCATGGTGGCGCGTCAGGTACAGGAAGTGCGGGTCTGGCGTCAGTGAGAAGGGTTTTTCACGCAGCCCGTAGAAGGTCTCGTACACGACGACCGCCTCAGTACGCGCCGCTCGGCTGCTCGGTGGAGCGGTTGAGCACGGTGCCGACGATCGTGCTCGCATGCAGCACTTCCAGCGTGCGCACCAGCTCGTCGCGCCGCGTGTGTCCCTCGGTGGCGACCACCAGCGCGCAATCGACCGAAGGCATGACAGTGAGCGCATCGTCCGAGATCAGCACCGGCGGCAGATCGTAGAGCACGATGCGGTCGGCATAGCGTCCCTTGATCTCGGCCTTGAGCTCGCGCGCACGCACGCTCGCGAGCACCTCGGAACTGTGTTCGACCGGCGCACGCACCGGCAGCAGGACCAACCGCTCGAATTGTTTCGGGCGATAGAGAACCTCGGCGAGCGCGCAGTCGCCGCGCAGGTAGTCATCCACGCCGCGCTCGACCTTCATGCCGAACAGCTTGTGCAGCGTCGGGCGTCGCAGGTCGAGGTCGACGAGCAAGGCGGTGTGATTGGGGTCCTGCGCGATGCTGATCGCGAGGTTGGCCGCGGTCAGCGACTTGCCGTCGGCCACCGCGGGACTGACGACCGCGAGCGTCTGGAAGCCGTGCCCGCGCATGCGCTGCAGCACCTGCGTGCGCAGCATCTTGTACGCACGCCGCGTATCAGGTGCGGAGCCCTCGTGCAGCAGGCGATGCTTTTCGAGATGCGCATCGGACAGCTCGATCACGCGCGCCTGCTGCCCGGGCGAAGCTGCGGGCTGGGTGGCAGCGACGCGCGGCGACGGCACGGGCACCACCACCGGTGCCGGGTGCGGCTGTCCTTCGCGCTCGAGCTTGGCCAGTTCCAGGGCTTGTTTTATTCGTTCTATGGCCATCGTGGAGCCTCAGATCCCGAACTTGCGCATGGCGGTGAACCACAGCACGTCGAGGGGCCGGTACAGGAAATGGACCAGGATGGCCGCGACCAGGATCGTTCCCATTGCGCCGTACGCAGCCAGCCGGAAACGCGTGCGCCGCCGCGTGGAGTCGGCGATCGTGCCGATGTACGGGATGACCGCGAGCGGCGCGACATTGATCAGTGCGGTGAGGTCCTGGCGGCCGCGCACCGTGCCGTCGAGCGACTCGCGCACCATCATCACGGCGAACGCCGCCGCGATCGTGAGCAGCAGTCCCAGCGCGATCACCAGCGGACGGTTCGGGCTCACCGGCTTTTCCGGCGGGAGCGGTGGCTCGATCACGGTGAAGCGCTCGCCCTTGCGATCCGCCTCCATCGTCTGCGCCAGCCGCGCCTCCATCTCCTTGGCGCGCAATTCCTGGTACTTCGCCTGGGCGTTGTCGTGATCGCGCACCAGCTCGCGATACTCACGCTCGACGCCGGGCGCTTGCGCGAGCTTGCGCTCGAAATCGGCGATCCGGCCGCGGATCTGCGCCTGCTTGGCGGTCAGCGCGGCGATCTCGTTCTGTGCGCTCTCGAGCTGCGTGCGAATCTGGATGTAGGTCGGGTTGTCCGCGTCCACTGGCGCGCTCGCGCCGGCGACCGCAGGTGGTGTCGCCTGGAGCTGTTTTTCGAGCGAGTCCACCTGCCGCTCGAGGCGCTGCACGTCCGGGTGATCGGCCGTGTACTTCTCCCGCGCGGCGGCGAGTTGCGCGCGCGCATCGCTCAGCTGACGCTGCAGATCGTTGGCGGAGGACTTCGCCTGCTGCACTTCGCGCTCCAGCCCTTCGATCTCGCGTTGGGTGCGCAGCACGTCCGGATGATCCGGCGCGTAGAGCGAGGACAGGCTCGCGAGCTGGGTGCGCAACGCCTTCAAGCGGTCTTGCGGCCCAAGCACCCTCTGGCCCGTCTCGGTGAAGACCTGCGAGGTGGGATTGATCTGGCTGAGTTGGGCCTCGAGGTAGAGCTTCTGATCCTGCAACGACTGCAGGCGCGTCTGCACGTCGCGCAGCTCCATCTCCTCGCGGTCCATCATCTGGAAGTGCAGCTGGGTGAGCTCCGGCATGCGATCGACATTGCGCTGCTTGAAGTCGGCGAGCTTGTGCTCCAGGGCCGCGATCTCATCGCTCAGGCGCTGCGCCTCGGCCGCGAGAAACGTCGCCGTATCCTTGGCGAGGCGTGTGCGACTGGTGATGTTTTCATTGAGGTAGAGCGTCGTGAGCTCGTTCGCGACCTTCTGTGCGAGGTCGGCGGAGCGGCTGTCGTAGGAGACGGCGAAGGCGATGTTCGCCTGCGTCGGCCGGCCGCTGCGCGGATCGATCACGTCGGCGCTGATCATGTTCATGCGGATGTCATCGCGCATGCGCTCGATCAGCGTTTCGCGCGGTTCGCTCTTCTGCTGGCGCGGATAGAGGTTGTAGCGATGGATGAGATCGAGCAGGTTGACCGTCGTCATCACGCGCTGGCTGATGACCTGCACGCGCTGGTCGGCGAAAGTCGTGATCGTCGAGCGCACCAGGTCCTGCGGAATCTCCTGCTGCTCGATGAGGATGGTGGCGCTGGAGCGATATGTCGCCGGCCACAACAACGCCACCAGCACGGTGACCAGCAAGCCGCCGGCCAGCACGCCGACGAGCAACCGCCAGCGCCGCTGCACGATGCGGATCTGCTGGCTCAGGGGATTGGCGACGGGCTCGGGCATGAAGACCTCAGCGTGACATCGCCTTGCGGGGTGGCGTCCAGATTAGACCGATTCCGTATGTCAGATCGTCGGTAGTGGGCGCAGGGTCGTGGTTGTAGCTCTGCGTCGCGTAACTCACCGCGCCCGACAGCGACCAGTACTCGGCGAGGCGCCACTCGCAGCTCAGTTCCGCGCGGTCGTAGTTGCGCTCGCTGCCGCGCTGGCTGCCCTGCAGTTCTTCGCTCAGCAGGTGGCGCAGCGACAGCGCCACGTGCCACAGCGGCGCCAGCCGCCGGCTGATGGTGAATCCGCCCTCCTCGCGACGTGTCAGCGAGCCCGCGCCGCTCGGCACGACTTCGCGGCTCGCAGAGAAGCTCCAGTCCGTGAGCAGGCCTGTCCGCACCAGATCGAGCAGGTACACCGTCCCATCGTCCGCGAGCCCCTGGCTGTCGGCGCGGCTCACACCGGCTTCAAGGTTGAGACGGTAGGCCGGCGAGAACTGACGCATGAACGTGAGCCGTGCCGCGACATCGTGGCTGACCGGGACCAACTCGGCCGGGTGCATCGATCCGCCGGACACGCGCGCTCCGAATGAGGTGCGCTCGTCGATGCTGTGGTTGAAGGCCAGCATTGCGCCGGCGTAGTCGTAATCGATGAGCCCGCTGCTCGCCGCGTCGATGTAGTGGTCGCTCTGGTCACCCGCCTGCAAGGTCACGACGTCGCGCTCGGTCGCAGCCCAGTCGACTGCGCCGTTCAACGCGATCGATTCGCGCCGCTTCTGCACGTCAACGAGGCCGGTGTCTTCCAGCTCGGTGGTGAGCGTCGATTCGTTCGCGACGGTTCCATCGAGATGCCAGCGCGTGCTGTCGCCGCCGAGGTTGTAATTCATGAGGAGCGAATAGTCGTTGGCGTCGAGATTCTCGGCACCGTCATAGCGACGCAGCAGCATGCGCGGCAGCGCGGTGAATTCCTGGCTCTCCGTGCGCAGGCCGAGCGTGCCCGTGAGGCCGATGAGCGCCCCCGTGACGTTCAGCGGATCCGTGGCCTCGAGTTGCAGGTTGCTGTGGTGCTCGAGATCGGCCGTCATGCGGCCTTCCGCCGACCACTCCGCGGCCAGCGCCGCGGGCACCGCGAGGCACAGCGAGGCGGTGCCGAGGACGCTGGTGAGCAGGACACGTGGCCCACGAACTCTCACGGCACGACCACCGTATCGCCGCTGTGCAGCTCGATGTTCTGCGCGAGATCCCGCCCGCGCTCCACGTCCGAGTAGCGGAACGCGATCGAGATCTGCTTGCCGTTCTCACGCCGTAACACGCGGATGTCGTTGACGGCCGCGTAGGGGGTCGTGCCGCCTGCGAGGCTCAGGGCCTGCATGACGTCGATCGGGCGACTGAAGGGAAACTCTCCCGGACGATTGACCTTGCCGATCACGTACACACGATTGCCGCCAATCGTCTTGACGGTCACCGTCACCACCGCGTCGGGAATGAACTTGCGGATGCGCTCGTCGATCGCCGCGCGTACTTCCTCGACCGTGCGGCCATTCGCCTGGATCTCGCCGGCGAGCGGAAACGACAGCCCGCCATCCGGTCGGACGAGGACCTCAGCCTGGAGATCCTGCTCCTTCCACACCGAGACCATGAGAACGTCGCCGGGCTGCACACGGTAGGCGCTGCCCTCGGCGGCTGCAGTTGAAGCGGGGCGGCTTTGCTCGTCACCGCGCGCGGCGGCACCGAGCAACACGCACAGGATCGAAATGACGAGACAGAGCGAGCGCGGCAATCTGTTTCTTGTTGTCCACATATTGTCTGACTTCTGCAAACACCACCCGCGATAGATCAGCCCGCCACACGTCCCTGCCTCGCTCGCCGCTCCGCCGCGAGGACTCCCGAGGAGGGGACTTCGGGTGCCCTCGAAGCGATGCGGCCTTGCTCGATCAGCTCTGCAGCAGCGCTGCTCGCCGGCGCAGCAGTCCAATCCCGAGCAGTCCACTCATCAGCAACCACAGTGCGGCGGGCAACGGCACCGGCTGCGTCAGATGGAGCAGCGACATCTGCAGCAGGTACGTACCCGCGTGCATGGAACCCTGGGTCTGGCCGGTCAGGAAACCGAAGAACCGGCCCGGCGAGTCGAGCTGGAAGCTGAAGGTTCCAGGTGCGGTGAGCTGCGCAAGCACTCCGCTTCCCGAGGTCATCATGAAACTCAGCGCCGAAAACTTCTCCGGCCACGCCAGGTCGATCAGCTGGATCGTCAGCGTGCCGGCGAACGGAATGTCGAACTGCGTCTGCAGCGGCAGCGGGTTGCTGATGAATCCCGACTGCGAGAACACCAGGATCGACCCTGCGGGCAATCCCGGTATCACCGAATCCGCGCGGCTGCTGAATGGACTGACCAGGGCCACCGCCGCCACGACGGCCAGCCACCCTGCGCTCCTGCGCACTCTCTCCTTGCCTGCTGTCTCCATGCTTCCTCCTCGTTCGCTAGCCCTTCATGGGCGCGATACTCGCGGGTTCCCCGTTGTGGCCGCCGGCGGCCGCTGCGCCGTTGTGCCGGTACACGTACTTCTCGTAGAGGTAGTGGCGCAGTGATTGCGAGAGCTCGTGGTTCTCGCCTTCGCTCTTGCCGAGCGAGCTCAACCTGAGCATCGCGTAGTTCTGCTGCAGGCCGCTCATCGCGATCAGGGCGATGTCGTCGCTCTCGACGCGCCGCTCACGCTCCGCGCCCTCGTTGATGATGCTGTCGAGCCGCAGCGCATCGAGCTCGAAATAGCGCAGCAGCTCGCTGCCGGATTCCACGAACACCGGCACCAGGTTGCGCCCGCGCACCTCGTTGTCGTGGAGCGGCCCGAGTCGCGCGAGCATGCTCTTCACCGCGAAGCGGATGACGTCGGAGTCTCGCGCCCCGAGTCGCTGGGCCAGTTTCTTCACCTTGCGCACGTCTGCCGCGCTCATTCGAATGGACACCGCCTGCTTTCGAGCCTCGATCACGGCTGGTCCTTTCCCCTGCTCCCACGCTGGGCGCTTCTTGTAGTTGCAGGACGGTAGTGAGCAAGTGTTTCAAGCTCATTTCGAGCTTATGACAAAGCAACATTGGTGCGTCTCGCATCGCAGGCACTTGCGCACTACGAATTGCAGACGAAAAAACCATGGCACACGCATTCTTGCGGCGCTGAGTTCACGCGGAAAAGCACAACGGCCCGCGAATGCGGGCCGTTGAGGGAGCAGCGAACCGGCGTCAGCGCGGAGTCGCGCCGCCGGTGATCAGGCGACGGTGAGTGCGCGGCGCCTGCGCAAGCCGAGAAGCGGCAGCGTGCTGCCGAGCAGCCAGGCCGCGGCGGGCAGAGGCACGGGCGTCACGCCGTTCGCGTACACGACGAAGTCCTGGTAATCGCGATCGCCTCCGCCGCGCAGATCCTCCCACGCGAGCAGCGCGCCATTGGTGGCGAAGGTCTGGCCGTTGAGGGGCGGCGCCAGGAATGGCGACCCGTTGCCGCGATAGGCGTACAGATGGTCCGTACCGTCGCTGTTGAGCGAGGTCTGGCTGAAATACATCATGCGATCGACCGCGGGAGTATTGGGATTGTCCTCGGGCGTGCTCAGGTAGAACCCGAACGCCGCGCTGCCAAACGTCACGGCCGGGCGATTCGGCTTGCCCGGCCAGCCGATGACCACCGAGTACCCGCTCCCCGACGGTGTGAAGGTGATGAAGGCCGTCGATCCCTGGCCGGCGGCGCCCGCGAACAGTTGCAGCTGCTTGGCGGGATTGAGCGGATCCAGTACGTCGTAAATGCCGAACGTATTCTGGGAGGCGAACCCTGCGAGCTCGATCACGATCGTCGCGGATGCGGGCCCCGTCGTCTGCCAGCGGCCGTCATTGGGCTCCGGCACGCAATCGCTACCCGCGTTCGGCGCATGACTGGCGCCCAGCAGGTTGTTGAACACCGCTTGCAGTGTGGATTCGCCGTTGGGCCCGCCAAAGGTGCACACCGCGGCAGCGCCCGCGAAAGACCAGGGCAGACTGATCAGGACGAGCGCGCCCAGGCACGCCCGAAGAAAATGCCGCATCGGTTTCCCCTCCTATCGGCAATTGTTCGTCTTGGCGGGGCGACGATGCGCTGCCCTTGTGACAGCGATTTGACTTTGGTGTGAATCTCGATAGGGAAAGCGCGCGCTCGCCGAGTACGCGCGTATGACGTTCGTCGACGCTCGCTGGTCGAGGATCAGCTCCCTGGCGGATGCGTGTTTTGATCCACCAGCTGATCGGTCGCCCGCCCGCGGTACTCGTCGACCAGGTTCTCGATCTGTGTACGCTTGAGGCGCGTGAACGGCTCCGCCTTGCCGAGCGATGACCAGAATCCCTGGTCTTCGTAACGGTCGAGGATCTCGTTGGTCACCTGGTACATCTGCAGGTTCTTGTCGACGCAGCCCTTGAACTGCTGCTGGCTGGCGGCGAGATCGGCCTGCAGCTTGCTGCGCTCGGTCTCGACGTCGCGCAGCGTGCCGGCGGTCTCACGGAACTTCCCGACCAGTTCCTCCATGCGCGTGCGCTGCTGCGCGAGGCTCTGGTTGAGGCTCTCGGTGTTCGCCGCGGCGCGCGACGCCGCGCCCTCCGAGCTCTGCATGCGACGAGTGAGCGAATCCTTGTCGGCCTCGAGGCCCTTGAGCTTCTTCTTCAGGTCGTCGAGCTCCTGCTTCATCCTGGCGTTCTCCGCCTGCAGCTGCGTGCGCTCGGAGGCGAGCTGCTGCATCTCCTGCATCATCTGCGCATTGGCGTTGCTCCCACCGGAGCGCGCCGTTTGTGCACCGGCAGGCAGCGCCAGCACCGCCAGGATCGCCAGCAGCCCCAGGGTCGTCGGTGATCGCATATCAGGTCTCCAGCCTCGTGGGTCGTTTCCGGGGCCGCGATGAGCGGCTGGCGACCTCCGCCGAGTCATACGCTAGAACAGCGCGTTGAAGTCGAGCTGCCACACATCGACTGCGAATGGCGGCCCATCGATCTCGTGGCCGCTCAGCAAGCGCAGTCGCAGCCAGGTGTTGCGCGTCATGCCGAGGTAGCCGCCGACGTAGTAGCCCTGTACGTCCGTGCCACCGAGGCGGAAATCCGAATCCGTGAGCGCGTCCAGCACCGCGTCGGCCTCCAGGTACCGATACCCGACGAATACCCGGAAGCCGCCTGGAAGCGAATACGTCGAGCGCATCAGCGCGATCTCGCCCTGGTAGCCATCGACGCGCTTGTCGATCAGCAGGCCGGTGCGCGCCAGGATGTCCTGCTGATCGAATGCGATGTTGTGGACGTAATCGGCGTTGAAGCCGAAGCGATAGCCGCCGCCGATCGGCACCTCGAGCGAGGCAGCGACATCGACGATCGTGTAGTCCGCGGCGAGCGCGAAGAGATTGGTGCTGGTATCGGTGTCGTTGCGGATGTCGTACAGCGTGTTGCCCCGCTGCATGAAGTCCGGCGCGGTGTAGTCGAGCAGGTTGCTGTCGGGGTCGTTGCGGATGCCGACGGTGTTCTCATAGTCGTAGATGGCGCTCGCGAATATCAGCCGGATGTCATTGTCGAAACGCCAGTTGACGCCGAGTTGCGCGCCCGTGAGCCACTTGTCGTTGTTCGAGAGCTCGACTTCCTTGATCGGGAATGCGCCCAGGGTGAAGAACACGAAGCGCTCGTTCGCTTCGGTTCGCATCGGGTGCCAGCGGAAGGTCCCGGCGACGCCGTCGAATGACAGATCCTCGTCATACAGCAGGTCGGTGGAGAACCACGGACTCGGCATCTTCCCGCCGCTCAGCGTGAGCCACGGGTCGCCGTACTCGCCCTTGACATCCCAGCGGATGAAGGCGCGGTCCAGGCCGATCGTGTAGCGGCCGAAGGTGCTCGCCAGCGTGGCGTTGGTCGAGATCGGCTCGTTCAAGTTGCCGGTCGCGACGCGAATCCCGGCATGCAGACCTTCGGCGACGTCGACGTCGACGCCGAGGCGCGCCCGCGCGCGCAGCCGGGCGCGATCCTCGGTGGTGTTGAGCAGCGCCGCCGTGCCGGCCTTGCCGATGCCGCCCTTGGCATTGACGGTATTGAAATCGAGGTAGGTGTTGGGCGCGTTGTCATTCGAGAAGTTGTCGTACTGCTCGCGCACGCGCACGTCGCCGACGATCTTCACTTTGCCGATCCACTCGGGCAATGCACCCGGTACGCCCCACTTCTCCTCGCGTGCTGTGGCGAGCACCTCATTGACCACCTGGGGCTTGACCTCCCTGGCAACCTCGTCGCTGATCTCCTGCTTCACGACGTCGGGCACATGCGTCACGCGCACTGCACCCGCCTCGCCCTCGGCAACCTTGGCGGCAGCGGCGGCGTCCGCGGTCGCCTTGTCCTGCGCTTGCTTGACGAGCGCCTGTGCCTGGTCGCGCGTCACCACGCCTTTCTCCACCAGCGCCTGCAACAGGTTCACGACGGTGTTGCGCAGCTCGTTGAGCGAGCGCTCCTCCGCGGACACTTCGGCGCGTGCCACGGAGGCGACGGTCAATGAGGCGCACGCAAGTGCGGTCAACAGCGTGGTCGAGATCTTCATTATTGGAGCTGCTGAAGGTCAGATTCGCGAGACGATGCGCAGCGACACCGGCTGCGGCATTTCGAGCGGCGGGGCTTGCGCCACGCGGGTCAGGTTGGAGAGCGCCCCTTCGATCGCCTGGTCGAGCTCATTGCTGCCGGTGGAGCTCGCCAGCTGCACGCGTTCGATGCCGCCGTCCGACTTGAGCCACAGCCGCACGACGACCGAGTACGAGCCCCCGCGCAGTCTCTTCTCGTCCTGCAGGCGCTCGAGAATCGCGTTCTTGAGCTGCCCGGTATACCAGGCGAACGCACCGCCGCTGGTGGCGAGCAGATCGCGGCCGCCCTTGCGGGCCATGAGGCCGAAGTCGTCGCCACCCGCCGTGCCTTCGGCGTCGAGTCCCAGCTGCTCGCCGGGCGGCGGATCGTTGTTCGCATCCCGCGGCTGCTCTTCCGGCTCCGGCACTTTCAACTCTTCCTGCACCTCCGGAGGCGGCGGCTCTTCCGGCGGGGGCGGCGGCGGGCGGATGATCTTCACTTCCTGTGCGATCTGCTTCACCGGGGCCGGTGCGCCCGAGATCATGGTCTTGATGAAGTACACGATCGCGCCGCCGGCCGTGGTCGCGAACAGCAACACGCCGAGCGCCACGCCCATTCGTTGCCAAAGACTGCGACTGCTCTTCATGGGCTGCCCTACTTCACGATCTTCTGGGTCACGAGGCCGAGCTGCGTGATCTCGAGCCGGCCGATGAGATCGAGGACATCGACGACGCGCTGGTACTGGATGGTCGCGTCGGCCTTGATGATGACCGGCAGGTTCGGATTTGCCGTCTTGTACTGGCGCAGGAGCGATTCGAGCTCCTGCATCGACACCGGGAAGGTATCGAGATAGATCGTGCCGTCGGCGGTGATGGTGATGGCCTTGGTCTTGTTCTCCGCCAGGCTCGGTTGCGCGCTTGCCTTCGGCAGGTTGACCTTGATGCCCTGCACGGTCGCCGTCGTCATGATGATGAAGATCACCAGCAGCACGTAGGCGAGATCGAGCATCGGCGTGATGTTGATCTCATCGTAGACGTCTTGTTCTTCAGCGCTGGCCGACATGGCTGCGATTCCTTACGAATAGTGCTCGGCAATCTGCGTGACGAACTCATCGACGAACACGCGCATGTCCGCGCTGATCTCCTTGATCTGCGTATTGAGATAGTTGTAGCCGAAGAGGCACGGGATCGCGACGGCGAGACCGGCGACGGTGGCGGCGAGCGCGGCCGCGGTACCGGGCGCGATCGCATTGATGTTGACGTCGCCCGCCGCGGCGATCGCCGCGAAGGTGATCATCACGCCGATCACGGTGCCGAGGAGGCCCAGGAACGGGCCGCCGGAGATGCAGATCGTGAGCAGCACCATCTGCGCGGACAGCCGTTGCGTCATGCGCGTGAGCGAAGCGTCCATGGTGGCGCGGATCGCCTCGATCGATTGCGGGCTGAGATTGCGCACGCGCTCGGCACCCGCCGCCTGCCCCTCGATGCGCTTCGTCATCTCGCGCACGCCGTGGTGATAGAGCCGGTAGAGCGTCGAGGCGCCGAATTGACCGGCGTCGCCGAACAGTGCGGTGGCGAACTGCCGCTCGCCTGAAGTTTCAAAGGCCGACTCCGTTTCGTCGTCTTTCGGCGCGACCTTGCGGTCGAGGGCGGTGGGGTCATCGCGTTGCTTGTGAAACTCGCGCAGGAACTGACCATTCGACTTGCGCACGCGGCCGAGATAGACCGCCTTGCCGGCCATCACCACCAGGCTCCCGACGAACATCACGGCGAGCAGCCCGATCACCACCCAGCCGTCGATCGTGACGTTGCGCAGGGTGATGGCGAAATAGGAAACGTTGCCGGAGTCCTTCTGCGCATCGCCGCCGTATGCGACGAGCGGCGCCTGCATCCCCTGGCTGCGCGCCGCCGCCTTGATCCAGTCGGCGCTGCGGACTGCCGTGGAGAACTGCAACTCATCCATCTCGCCGTTGAAGTAGTTGCTGTTCGCAGCCGCGCCACCCACCGTCAAGGTGCCGGCGATTTCCTGGGCTTCGACATCGGCGCTGCCCGCGTCCGCACCGTCGACGAAGAGCGTGAAGCGCCCGTCGCCGATCCGCGCCACCAGGTGGTGCCACGCGCCCGTCGTCAGTTCGCCAGTCGTTTGCGGCAGGTTCACGGGCCCGTTCGGGCCGCTGAGGCGCGCGAACGCCTGCGTGCCGTTGATACCGAGCACCATCTCGTGACCCGCCCCTTCCAGGGCTGCGACGTACGCGTTGATCTGTGGCGCGTCGATGCGCACCCAGGCGGAGAGCGTCGCACCGCTCGCCGGCGTGATGTGCAGGGTCGACGCGGCCGGGATCTGCAGGGACTGCGACCCGTTGAAGCGCGCCCCGCCGCCGATCAGCGAGCTCGGATTGAGCTCGACCGTGGAGGTGGCGGCATTGTTCTTGTAGCCGGTCGAGTCGAGCGGCTGGCTGCCGGGCGTTTCCGAGAAGTGGTAGACAACCGCCTGGCTCCTGTCGTAGCTGCCCGCCGGATCGCTGGCGCTGGTCGCGTCCTTGTTGCCGTAGTAGAGAAAGATCTTCTCGGTGTTGCTGCCGCCCGCGAGACGCGGCACCAGCACCCAGATGAACGCCATCTGGTTCTGCGGGTCGTAGCGCTCGATGTGGAACTTGAGCGGCGTCTTGTCGTCCGCCGCCAGGAAGCGCAGGTCGGAGCCGTCCGGCTTGGTGTCGCCGAAATAGGAGAAGTTGCCGACGTGCAGCCGGATCAGGACCGGGATGTCGGTCGGGGTGCCGGCGATGTCGGCGCCGGTCGGCGAGAGATCGAAGGTGATTTCCTTGCGGAAATTCCAGTCTTCGTTCCACCACGCGAAGCTGGCGATCGGAGCACACAGCAGCACCAGGGCAAGAGCCAGCCTCAAGCGTCGCATCGAGTTACCGCCTGCTCCTGATCTTCATGAATTTCCGCCACGACGGCCCCGCAGGCCGGATCGTGGTAACACCCCTTCCGGCCGCGGATTTTCCACTGCTGTTGTGATGCTTTTGTTACACGGCTGAAGGACGGCCGCCGCGTGTCACATGGCGGCAATACGGCTGGGGGCCGCTCACCGGCTCTATTGCAGCGCCGAGGCGCCGACCACCACCGGTTCGCTGCAGTTGTTGAGGCCGTGCAGGGAGCGCGTGATGCCTGCGATCGGGTTATCGCGCAACAATTCGGCGGTGATGGGCGGCTTGAGCGCCTCGGCGGACAGCGTCGCGGGAGCCAGGTATCCGCCGTCCCCCCAGGGGTGGACGAAGCCCGAATTGAGCGCGCGGATGACGCGCGGCAGGCCCATGTTGGTGGCGACGAACACCAGGACCTTGCCCTCGCTGGTCTTGTCGAGCTGGCTGTCGAAGCTCTTGCGCCACTGGATCGACTGCTCCGAGACATGCGTCCAGCGCCCGTTGCGCGCGTTGAGCAGGGTGGGCGCGCCGCCGTCGACCTTGAGGTAGCGAAACTCGCGGTTACCGTTGTTGCCGACGTTCTCGGTGCTCAGGATGCCGATCGCCCAACGGTTGAACTGCTCGTGGGCGTCGAGGCAATCGCGCACGTCGCCCGTCCCGGTGCCCGCGTACACATTGCCCGCCGGGCTCGCGATGCGCACCAGTTTGTTCACATCGCCGCCGTTCTTGAGATCACTCCCGTCGTTCGGCGCGAGGAACGGTGGGCTGTCCTTGACGCACCGATGCCGCAGGTAATGCACTTCGTACGACGCCTGCGTGCCCGAGGTCTCGATGCGGCGGCACACGTACACGGTGCTGCCGAGCTTGCGATCCGGACGGTAGGCGCCGGGCGTCGCGCCGGACGCATCGGGATTGGCGGGCGGGCCCGGGGCCAGGAGCGGCGAACGCGTGAGTCCCGCGCCGCTCGAATCGTAGAACTGGTCCCAGCTCTTGATGGTGCCGGCGAAGAGACCGGCCACCTGCGCGCGCGACAAGGATGGCATTACGGCTTCGGTATCGCGGCTGGGGTCGTCGTGCGGAACGATGTTGCGCACGAGGCCTTGCGCGGCCTGCAATGCATTGCGCAGGTTCTTCGTGACGGGCAGCCCCCACACGAGCTGGTTTTGCGGCCGCACGGTCAAGGGCTGAGAGATACCGCCGAGGAGGGCCGGTTCGACGTCCGAGATGCCGGCGCGCGGCACGACCGGCCTGCCACCGCCGTCGCAAGCGGTGTGATTGCGATACGCCATGAAGTCCTCGGTGGCGCGCTCATCCTTGCCCTCCTTGCACTCCGGCGCGGCGGGCAGCATCGCGAGATCGATGTAGGGCACGGGTTGGCCCGCCGACACCGGCGTGACGCCTTCGCCGGAGCCGCCCGACGACTTGTGCACGGCGAGGCGCTGGCCCGGCGGAAGCCCGAGCACGTTGGAAGCCGTGCGGCAGTAGAAGACCCGCTTGGCGGTGCCGTCGATCTTGCCGCGGTAGATGTCGAGTGTGCCGGGTTCGCAGATATTCGTGGCGCCCGGAATTCCGGGCTTCAGGCGCATCAGGTTCTCGAGCGCCTCATCCTGTGCGGTTGCACCCGAGATATAGAGCTCCACCTGCGGGGCCGGGCTCGGCGGCAACGCGTATGCGCCACTCGCGATCAGCGCGATCGGCACGATTGCCAGGACTCTCCGCATCTCCCTCCCCTCATTCTTGTTATCGGGCGCGGCTCGCGATGCGCTAGCTCATCACTGCGCCTTGGTCTTCTGCCGCTTGAGACACTCCGTGTCATCCTGCTTGCAGTTCTCTTCGCCGAGCCCGACCACGAAGACGTCGAGCCAGGAGAGCGCACTCTGCGCCATCGGCGCCGCTCCTTCCTTTGCCGCCCCAGAGTCTTCCGCCGCCGAATTCGTCGTGTTCTGCGTGCTCGCCGCGACACCCGAGACGCCGGACAGCGATGCGCCGAGACCGCTGGTCTCCGCGGGCACACCGGTCGAAGCGCCGCCGACCTGGATGTTGTCGAGGCCGACAACCGTGCGCGCGGCGATGTTGAGGTTGCCCGCCGAACCGATGCCCGCATCGCCCGCGTTGACGAAGCCCGTCGGCGCGATCAGGTCCACGTCGCCGGCCTTGACGCCCTCGCCCGTGACGATCGTGCGGATACCGCTACCGGCAACCGCTGCCGAGAGATCGAGGGTGACCTTGCCGGACGCATCGATGACCACTGTTGGCGGCGGCGCGGACAGGGACGACTTCGCACCGCGTCCGGCATCGATATTGCCGTGCGTCGACCACACAGCGATGTCGCCGCCCAGGAGCGTGAAGATGCGCGACTGGTTCACCAGCACGTCGCCGTCAGTGAAGATGTCCACGTCGCCAGTGCGCTGCGCGACGATGCCCAGCAGCGACGGGTCGCGCTGATTGATGTCGGTGGGCGGATTCGCGAGACCGACGTTGACCAGTCCACCCGGCACGAGGAGCGCGATGTTGCCGCCGGCGAGCGAGTAGATGCGGCTGAACGACATGTTGAGGTCGCCATGGAACGTGTTCGTTGCGGGATCGCGGCTGCCCGGGAACAACGCGTCGATCGCCGCGTAGCCACGATCGAAACCCGTGCCAGTACCCGCGTTGGCGTCGCGGCCCGAGCCCACCAGCTCGCTGAAGAAAACCTTGTCGATGAACGGGCGCTGCGTTTCGGCGTCGAGGGTCCTGAAGGTCGCGAGCGCTTCGTCGAACGTGAGACTCGACGCGCGCGCAGCAAGCGCACCCGGCCGCCCGTTGGATGATGGTGTCGTCGGGCTGTGTGCCTCGACATATGCGACCAGCGCGTCCTCATAGGCAGTCGACTGGGCGATCACCGTGTCGATGAAGTTCGCGTAGTCGGGTTGGCTGCCGATGCCGGCCATCACCGTGATGTCCGCACCGACATCGATCGGAATGGACGGATTGCGCAAGCGCCCGGTCGTCGTGATGCCTTGCGTGAACCCGAGATCGACATCGCGACCCGCCAACACATCCAGCCGGCCCGGGCCACCGACCGAAATCTGCGACCCCTGGTTGCGTGGCGCGTACGTAATGTCGCGGCCGGCATTGACCAGCGTTACGTCATCCGCGCTGAGGTTCTGCGCGAGCAGCGTCGTATCGACGAGGTCGCGATCCGCGCGCAGGCGTGTCGCCTTGGGAACGGTAAACACGATGTTGCGGATGTCGCGACCCGCGGAGATCTGCGCGGACACCGGATCGTCGAGGTGTCGTGAAGCGGAGGCGGACTTCAGGAACTCCACGAGAGAAACGCTGCCGACGCCGGGACTGAAGACCGTGTTGATGCCATCTGCGGCGCCATCCGACATCTGCATGCGCCCGCCGACGAGCGTCGTGATGTCCTCGCCTGCGAACAGGTCCAGCTGTCCGAGCGCTGACGGGAACATGTACACCGCGTTCTCGATGGCAATGTCACCGGAAAGGGCGGCGATCGACACCTTGCCTGGGTAGGCCGCAAGAATTTCCGGAGCCGCGGTGAGTCCCACCGCCGGTTCGACGTACGAATCCGCGCTGACCACGCGGCTCTGGGTGTTTTCCAGCGTTACGCCGCCATTCGCGCTCTGCACGCGCAGCGATGAATGGTCGCCATAGGTGAAGAACGCCGCGCTGCGCACCTGGTTGGTCGGCCCGTTCGGCATGAGGAGCGTCGTCGGATTGAGCACACTCTCGATCTGCACATCGCGTCGGGCGGCGACACGCACCTCCGTATCACCCAGCCACAGCAGGGAGCCGAGCGCGAGGCCGTTCGAGGTGCGCGCGCTCGACAGTGAACCGCCGGCTTCCAGCATCAGAGACCCCGCCGCCCCGAAGAGGTCGCCGCTCGCGAAGTCCCCGCCGGCGCTGATCTGCATCGAGCCGCCGCCAAAGCGTGCGAGACTGCCATTCGTGACGCGTGCGCTGTCCGCTGTCGCGGCAGACAGGTTGCTGATATCCCGTCCCGAGCGCACCAACAAGTCGCCGCCGCCCAGCGTCCCGGCGTTCCAGCCGAAGGTCGCAACCGTGATCCCCCACAGCTGCGGAAAGGGCGAAGTGTTGTTCGAGCGCGTGCCGCGGAACTGCCAGTCGGTGACCGACTGCGTCACCGGGCTGCCGATCACGTCGCGGCCCGCCGTCAGCTCGACGTTACCGCCGTGATCGGGGAAGACGACCGAAGTCGTGCCGACGCGCGCCGGCAGAAGCAGGAGGTCCGCGCCCGGGAGACCACCGGTGTAGACCGACGCTCCGCTGCCGAACACCAGGTCGCGGGCCGCGTTCAGAACGATTTCGCCGCTGCCTGTGCGCAACCTGGCATTCGGGTCCAACAAGAGGTCGCTGCTCGATGCACGGTCGATCGCCTGCGGATCGACGCTCGCGAGATCGGCACCGGCCGCCACGTGTATCGTCGTGGAGGCATCCGGTAGCAACGTGATGCGCTGGTTCGCGCCCGTTCCCGTGACCTGGAAGCCATCGGAAACCGTTCCGCTGACCACGACGGAACCGGTGGCGCGCACCGTGAGTGTTCCAGGCTCGCCGAGGAACCTCCACGTCGTCAGATCCAGGCTGCCGAGCACCATGTCTCCGTTACGCCGCAGTTCGATGTCCGGACGCAGCGTGATCGGTGCGCCGCTCGACGTTGCGAAGCGACCGAGCACGGCGGAACCCGAATTGGTCACGAAGTCATTGGCCGCGTTGAAGACAGTGGAGAGCTCGGTCGCCGTCGGCGCGGCCGAGGCGTCCGCCGCAAAAACCGGCGCGATCACCACGCGACCCAGGTTGGCGAGGCTCGTCGGCAGCGAGCTGAGTGCGACATCCGTTCCGACCACTGGAGTCCGGATGATGAGCGCTCCGTCATCCACGGGCCCGTGCGCGGAGATCCGGCTGGCCGCGGCGATGTCGATGTTGCCACCGGTGGAGGTGCCGAGCTCGATATCGCCGCCGTGCTCTCCGCCACCCGCAGCATCGGTACTGATCTGTGCGCTGGAAGCGATCACTACGCCGGCTCCGCCATACAAGCGGATCGACCCCCTCAGGTCGCTCGACTCGGTTCGCAGCGCGCCCGACGCTCGCACAGCACCGCTGTCGGTGACGAGCTCGATGGAGCGCGCCGTCGTTTGACTGCCTTCAGGAAGCTCGAGATCGCCCGTACGCACGTGCACGCTGCGAACCTCATCGAATCCGGAGCTTTCCAGTTCCGAATTGAGGCCACCGAAATTGGCCACGCTCAGCGCCTCGAGTTCGAAGCGGCCGCCGCCGGCCCCGCTGACGTGCTGCGCAGAAAGCGCTCCGGCCAGCGACACGATGTCGCCCGACTGAACGAAAAGGCGCCCGGCGTCGGAGTCACCCGCGGCGTCGAGGCGCAGGCTCGACTGCGAAGACGCGCTCAACGAGCCGCCTGCGGCCAGGCTGATGGCGCCACCACCCGAGCCTGCAGCGCGTCCGCCGGCGGAGACCATGCGGCCACTCACGTCGATGGAAGCAGTGTCGCCCAGCGTCAGCTGCTGCGCCGCCTGCAGCGACACCAGACCTGACGGCGCAACGATCGAAAGCGAGTCGTCGATCCGGTTTGCAACCACGCTCAGCGCACCGCCGAGCTCCACTGCGCTCGCCTGTGCGAGCGAACCCTGGGCCGCCGTCTGCTGCAGTTGTACGTTACCCGTGGACGCTTCAATGAGCGTCTCGGCATCGTGCGCCACGCTGATCACGGGCGTGCGCGCGCTGAGGTCGCCACTCAGGCTCAGATGCCCGGCGCCGTGCGCGACCATGTGATCGCTCGCGGCGAGGCTCGTCGCGCCGAAGCCGCTGACCGACAGCGCTCCGCCGCCCAGTTCAATGACTCCTGCGTTGACGTCCAGCTGCGCAGTGCCGCTGACGGGCACAATGGGCGAAGCGTCGGTGCCGCCAAGAATGACCTGACTCGCCGCGACGTTCACGTTGATGCCGGGCACGCCCGCGCTGAGCTGCGGCGCGCTGAATTCGATAGTGCTGGCGCCGCTGGACACGAGCTGCACCGAGGTCTCGCGCAGGAACTGGATCGACTGCGTCGCCGCAAGTCGCAAGGTCGTGGCCGCTTCGAGCTTGCCCTCGAGCGTCGCATCGAGCGTGATCGCCCCGGCCTGCGGTGAATCCCCGAAGACCAGCTGCGCAGCACCGATTGCGGCGTGTGCGCCCGCGACCTGCAGCTGCGCTTCCATCGTGCCGCCCCCAGGGGCATCCAGCGTCAGCGCACCGCGCGTGCTGATGCTTGCGCCGGGCGATAGATTGATCGTGCCCGCTCCCGTGGCTCCCGAACGATCGGGCAGTAGAGGTGCAAAGTCGGATGCAATGATGACGGCCGCGCCCGCCGATGAGCCGTCGGCAAACGTCAAGGTTTCAGCTTCATCGAGCGTCGGCGCTGCACCTGAAGCGAGACCGCTTCGTGAAGCGACACTGGAGCCATCCTCCAGGGTGACTGTGTTGCGCCCAGCGACCAGGACCTCGCCAAAGGCGAGCTGTGCACCATCTCTGATCACGACATCGTCCGCGGTGACGGCCAGCGAGTTGGTCGCGTCGCCCGTGCGACGACCTCCCAGGATCAGGCGCGCCGGATTCCATGCCGCTAGCTTGTCGGCGCCGATGTCGACTGTCGTGGCGTCGCCGTCGCTGCCGCTCGCGGTCACTGCGAGGCGCAGGCCCGATACGTCTATCGTGGCACCCGCTCCATTCGTCGCCGGCGCTGTTCGCACATCGCCCGCGGCGGTGAGCTGCGTGCCGACGAACAGCGATAACGATCCCGCGTCGGCGGGCAGGCTTACCCGCCCCAGTTCCAGGCGTGCTGCGTGCTGCGCGAGGAAATCCGAGGCCTTGAAGTCATCGTATTGCGCCAGCTCGCGCCCGAAACTTCCTGGTCGGATCGCGAATCCCGAGAGCTGCGTGCTGCCAAGTTGCGTGTCTGCAAAGGTACGGTAACCCGCGATGACACGCGTGCCGTCTGCGAGCGAGCTGACGCTGCCCGGCACGAGGTCTGCCGTCCCGGCCACTGCACTCACCAGGAACGCGCCGGGCATCAGTGCATAGCGCGCCGGCAGCAGCGCGTACACGCCCGCCGCGACTCCTGCTCCGCCGCTGATATAGATGCTGTCGCCCGGCTTGAGATCAGAAGCGGCAAACTCCTGTGAATCGAACGGCGCGAACGTTTCGCCCAGCGACGGAATAATCGCGTACAGCCCCGGCGTCACGCCGGGCGCCAGCGCATCCCGGGAACCGCCGGTGCCGGGCACCCACTCGTACGCGTACAGATCGCCACCGCCGCTGACGTTGATCACCGCGCCTGCGTTGACGGCAACCGTATTCCCATTGATGGCGACCCTTCTGTCCGGCAGAGACTCGAAGTTGCGTTCGGTCTGCTGGTTCTTGCCGTAGGTCCATACACCGTTCGAGACGGCTCCGAACGGAATGAGCGCACCGGCGCCCGACACTGAAGTCAGGCTGCCGCTCAGCAGGTTCACGGCGTCGGTACCGTCGAGCGCAATCGATCCGAACGGCGCCAGCAGTGTGCCGCCCTGTTCGATATCGCGCGCGCGGATCCGCAATGATGACGAGGCCGACAACGGCAGACCGTTGGCGCTGCCGGTCTGAGTGATCTGCACGCGATCGTTGGCGCCGCCAGCGGCCTGGAGAGTGAACTGCGTCAGTGTCGACCCGTAGATGCGCCCGGCCCCGAGGCTGAGGTCGCCTGCGATCGTCAGGTCGCCGCGCAGCGAACTGTCGGCGCGCACGGTTCCGCGCAGGCGAATGTCGCCTGTGCTATCGAGCGAAGCCTGCTTCATCGAGCTCAGTACAGTCGAGCCGATCAGCTCGATGAACTCGCCCTTGACCTGGAGGGTTCCCTCGCCCGGCGTCGAAGCCGCACGGCTGTCCCCGAGCGCAGAGTTGCCGAGTGACACGTAGGTCGCGGATAGCCGGGTCGTGCCGTCGCCCGCCATCGAGAGGAGCGGTGCATCCAGGGTGATCTGGCGCGCGAGCGCCAGTTCTACGCCGGAGTCGAGCGTGATCTCGCCGCCCGTCGCCGACTCCTGGTCGAGCGCGCTGAGCGTGATGGCATCGAAACCGGATCGTCGGATGAAATCCGTCGAGACGCCCACAAACCCGGGTGCCGTCCCGAGCGCGACCGGCTCATCGTGCGTCGTTAGCCTTATCACGGCCGAGCCCTGCGGAAAGGGATTTGCGACATTCGCAGGCGCCGTGGCGCGGAATGCCTGTACGGTCAGCGAGCCCGCGGCCGCAGTCCCGCTGTCACCCTGCCCCGCGAATGCGCGGACATCGCCGAAGAGCGAAACGCCTTCGCGCGCGCCCACCAGCACTGATCCCGCGGCGCTCGCCACGGTGTGCCGCACGATCGGCACGCCCGGCACCGCTCCAGGCAGATCAAATGCGCCCGAGGTTCCGGAAACATCGACCTTGGAACCCGCGGCCAGGTTCACGGAACCACGGTCGGCCGTCAGGCTCACTGCTCCACCGGGCAAGACGCGACCCCGCAATAGCCCGCTGTCGTTCGGTGTGAGAACGACTTTGCCCGCAACATCGAGCACCGCCGCAGGTCCGATCCTGAGCTGTTGATCCTGGTTGAATCCGGTGTCCTGGACGCCGGACGGCGGGCCGAGCACGCTCGCGCTGATGCTTCCGCTCGGAGCGCTCACGACGCCATCGATGAAGAGACTTCCCGTGGAGGAGAAGGTGAAACTGCTGCCCGGCTCGCCGCTCAACGCAGCGCCGGCCAGCACCGTCAGGTTACCGGCGTCCCCGCTGTCCCCGAGCCCCTGTCCGGCGCGCAGTGTGACGCTCGTCGCGGAGCGTTGATGGGGTAGTGGCAGGAAAACGCTGCTGAAACTCTCGACCACACCGCCGCCCGCTCTCTGCGTCGCGTTGGTGTCGAGAATGAGTGAGCTGACTTCCGCCTGCACTCGGACATCGGAGGCGACTTGCACGATGTCCTCGTCCTGACCCGCAGCGCGAGGGCTGTTGGCGGCCAGCGTGAACTTCGAGAAGCCGTAGTTGGCGAAGAGTCCCGACCCTACGTGGAGGAATCCATTGTCCGTGTGCGGGTCGAAGCGCTGTGCACGCACCCAGGCGTCGTCCTGAACCAGTTGTATTGCAGGCACGCTCAACGTGAAGCTGCCGCCACTTGCACCGAGCACTCCGAAGGCATCGAGCTGCGGGTTGCTGCCGATCGACACTGACGTGTCGGGGCGGCTGGCCTGCAAGCCTATCGAGCCGCCGCGGCCGGCCACTGTGCTGCCGCTGACGGTCACGTGCGCTCCGGCGCTCGCGCGAAGCGTGATGTCATCTCCGAGTATCAGCTCCGGATTCGCGCTAGTCCCGGTCAGAGTGAGACTGATCGATCCACCATTCTGCAGCAGTGGATCGGTCGGCCGGACTCCGGGGGGCAGCAGGAAGTCGTTACTCCATGTGCCACGCACGTCGAGAGTGACGCCTGATCCCACCTCGATGCCGTTCGTGGGGTTCGAGACTCCAACGACGCCTCCGGTGTCGCGCGTCGTCAGCAGGATCTGTCCGCCGAGGTTGGTGATATCCGAGTCAACGGCGATGTGTTGCGCGAACACCTGGAATGTCGAACCTGGCGCAAGCTGCAGGGCGGCGTCTTCGGGAATGGTCACCGAACCGTTGCTGTTGATTTCGGTGCGGGTAAACCCGTTGCGCAGGTAATCCAGCGGCAGCAGCAGATCCCGTGGCCCGCCGAGGGGCGCGCCGTTCGCGATGACTACAGTTGGCGGGACAACGGCGAAGGCAACAGAGGGAGCCCGGTAGTCGAGCGTGCTGCTGCCGCCGTTGCCGATACCTTCCGTCAGGCCGATGATCAATTTTCCGCCGTCCGGAATCTGGCCGGGATTGCGCTGGAACGGACCGGTAGTCGCCGTTCCATCGAGCCTGCCGTTGAGCAACAGGTTCGGCGCGGCGAACTGCACGGTGCCCGCCGATTTCCCCTCGACGTAGCCAGGCTCGAATCGCCCGATGTTCGGGAGCGCAGTGACCGTGACGTGACCCCAGCGATCATCGACCTGCCGGAAAGTCGGATTTACCACACCCACATAGGTGCGGCCCGGGTCGGCCGTGCCGATGTCGTAGAGCTTGCCGTCGGCGCCGATCAGCTGCGAGGTCTGGATGACGCCACCGTCGTAGTTGATGACGCCACCCGAAACTTTGATCTGCGAACCATTCTGCGTGACGACGTCCCCGTCGGAGGCAAAGACCGCGGTGCCACCCTTCGCCGTGCGCTCGGCAATGGACTTGGGGATTGCGGCAATCGCGCCGGAAATATCGCCGAGCGGAGTGCCGACGCGCGCATCGACCAGCAGCGGCTGACCGCGGATCGCGCTGTCGCGCTGGTTCGGCGAGTCGCGCAGCTCGTTCGAGCGCAGCTCGACGGTCACCTGGTTGCGCGACATCGGCACAGTCGCGTCGCTCCCGGAGAGATCGATGACTGCGCCGGACTCGACCCGCAGTTGCGAGTCAGGGTCGACCACTCCCGCCTGTGGCCCTCGCGGATCGAGCAACGCGGAAGCCTCCAGGAGTCCGCCGTTCGCGCGGACCGTGCTGCCCGACCTGAAGGTGACCTGGTGACCCATCGCCTCGATCGTCGACGGCAGTTGTGCCTGGTCATCGACGGCGGTCTGCGTGTCGTTGAGTTCCGGGACGACACTCGTGACGCTCTGCGCCCCGAGCTCGAGGGTCCCGGTATGAGTTGCTGTGAGTTGCCCGGCGCCGTTTTCGAGAACGACTGCCGCCTGGTCGCGCGCCAGCAGGCGAATCGAACCGTTGGCTGCGACCGTGGTGGTCGCCGAAATCCTGCCTTGCTGGTTGACCGCGAGCCCGATCAGTGTCGAGTTGCCGCGCGGTGTGCTGATCTCGCCCGTCGCGCGATTGACAGTGGTCCCGCCTGCACCGACTTCGACGAGCAGGCCGCGCAGAGCCGCGTCGGTGCTTGCCTGCAAGAAGACCTTGTCCCCGGCGGCGAGGATGACCTGTCCGTCGGCCGCAGTAATCGACCCTGCGTTATCGACGCTCTGCGAAGCCAGCAGGATGCGGCCATTCGCATTCGTGGTCGCGAGCTTCGCGCCGTTTTGCAGCGTGAGCTTGACCTCGATCGGCTGACCATTCGGATCCGGGACGATGTTGCCGTTGTCGTCGATCGTGCCGCGAATCGGGTTGCCGTCCGCATCGAGGACACTGAGCCGCCCGTCCGATTGCAGCGCGGGTATCGCGTTTTGCGCGAGCCCGGGGGCAGCAATGCCGGATGTGAAAACGTCGTCCGGCATATTGAGGGTGGACGCGAGGATGCCCGATGCATTGATGACGGCAGTCTTGCCGAAGATGACGCCGTTCGGGTTGACGAGATAGATCTCGCCGTTCGCCGTCACCTGTCCGAAGATCCGGCTCGGGCTCGCCTGGTAGATGCGATTGAGCGCGATCGAAGTGCGGGCGGGCTGCTGAAACACCACGTGGCCATCGGCGCTCACGTTGAAACTTGCCCAGTTGAGGATGGCACGATCGCTCGCCTGGTTGATCGTGAGTGTGTTGCCGGCGGAGACCGCACTCGCACTGCCGGAACTCACCCAGGTGGAGGGACCATTTGCGCCGCAGCTGCCCGCGATGCAGGCGACGGGCAGCTCCGCGGCAGGTGTCACCGCCGGAGTCGCGGCTGCGCACATCGACGCAGCCAGCAAGGTGCGATGCACTGCTTCGCGTAATGAGATCGCCCGACCGTAGTCTCCCGCCGGTTGAGTCACGGTCGTGCGGGACCGTCTGCGCCTGCCGGCCATCGGTGCCACCATTACCATGACGCGTTCAAGGTGAACTGCCAGCGCGAATCGCCCTCGAGCGTGCCGCGATCCACGTCGCTGTCCACCAGCGGGTAGGCCCAGAAGAGCAGCGCATGCACGTGATCGAAGAGCAACATGTCGAGCCCGGCGCCGGCGCTGCGCAGCGTCTGGTTGGGGCGCTCGAGGAGCTCCAGCAACTCGAGCGTCCTCGGATCCTGCGCGCGCAGCGGGTTGATGCGGGTCATGCGGCCGTAATCGAAGAAGCCGAACACCTCGCCCTGGAAGCGGTCCGCGAACAACGACCAGCGCGGTGAGCCAAGTTCGATTGAGCCCTTGATGCCCGCATCACCGAGGAGCTCCGCCTCGAGGTAGCCGCGCACACCGCTCGCACCCGCGATCGAGAACTGCTCGTTGCTGATGATCGACTCGTTCGCCCACTGACCTGCCCCGCGCAGCCGCAATGACATCTTCGCCGGGAGCACACGCGTGTAGCCCACGTCGGTGCGCATCAGGAAATAGTTGGGCTCGGCGCGAAAGCGCTTGACCGCGAATTCTTCGGGTGTGTTGTAGTGGCTGCGCACGCCGAAGTTGACGCTCGACTGGAGCGACAACTGCTGCAGGCCGAGGCGCCAGCCGCCGGCAAAGCCCATCGACAGGTTGAGGTACGAGATCGGCGTCAGCACCGTTTGCGCGGTGAACACGCTCTCGGTGAAATCCTTGTACTCGATGCCCGCGGTGAACGCCTCCGAGGTGTCGGCGCTCGTGAACAGCGGAGCGATGAATCTGGTGCCGTAGATCTGGCCCTTGCCGAGCACGGTGAGCGAGCCGCCGCCGTCGCCGACAGTCGCAACGTCACTGTCCGAATTGACGTAGAAGAAGGCGAGCTTGTGTCCACTGCTCGACAGGCGCGCCGTGTAGCTCGCTGCCCAGACCTTGACCTCGTCGGTGTCCTCGGGCGAGGTCTGGTATTGCAGCGACAGGCTGTCCAGCCTGCCGAACAAGTCGTCGTAGCTGAGCGAGGCCACCGCGCGCAGATCCGTGGTGTCGATCGAGTTCTGATTGTTGAGTTCGAGACTGCCGTGCAATGGCAACTTGTCTTGCACGGTGAGCGCCAGGTCGACGGTTCCCGGCCTGGTCCCTGCCTTGAGCACAGGCGTCACGCCGCGATCGGGCGTCTGTGCATTCAGAGCCGCGAGCTGCGCCTGCAGGTCCGGGATGTGCAGCACTACGTTCGGCTTCGCCTCTGGCAGAGCCTCGCGTATCTCCTTCGCCGAAAAGTAGCGGGCGCCGGTGACTCGCGCCTTCTCGAGCTTTGCCTCGGTGACCTTGAGACGCACCACGCCGTTGGTGACGTCCTGCTCGGGGATGTCGACGAACACCGTGCCGTAGCCGAGTTCGTGGTAGCGGTTCTCGAGGGTGGCGCGCGCCTTGTCCACATCGCCGATCGTTTTTCCGGTGCCGAGCAGTGGATAGAGGACCTTCTCGACTTCGATGGGTGACAGCACGGTGTTGCCCAGCACGCGATACTCGGCCACCTCGAACTGCGTCGTCTGACCGGCGACGTCGGATCCAGACACCGGCGGCTCTGCGGCCAGCGGGCCCTGCCCGGCCAGTAGAGTGATCGCGACGAACAGACCGCCCCTTGCGGGCAGCAGCCCCGGGTTCGAATTCATATGGGCGGCAAGCGTAAGGCGAGCGCTGTTACTGTTTGGTTACAGCCGTGCAAACCAAAAGAGGCCGGCTCTTGCGAGCCGGCCTCTGGTCTCAAGGTCACCCTCGGATGGCTATCGGTCTAGCACTGGTCCGCGAGGGTGGCGCAGCTGTTGCCGCTCCGCGTGAAGCAGGTGACCGGCTGCTTGCCGGCGGGCGTATTGAGCGGGAAGACCGCGTTGCCCGCATTCGTCCCGGTCGGGAGGAATGTCACGTTCGGAGTCGTCGGACCAGTCGTCTGGTCATGTGCGACCGAGATCAGCTTGTCCGCCAGGATGTTCGTATTGCCCGCCAGTCCCGGCTTCTTGACCGCGACGAGCTCGTACATGAAGCCGTAGTCACCGGACGCCGTCGCCACGCCGAGGTTGTTGGCCGAGGACGTCGTCCCCTTGCCGTCAACCTGGACCTGCTTGCGGTTCGCCGTGTTGGCCTCCGAACTGATGTAGCCGATGGC
>Ga0126377_10000298_pt1 | contig 29492 bp, 25 predicted proteins | sample PanSoiMetPlot_22_FD_92647 | JGI IMG/M metagenome (GOLD analysis project Ga0126377, IMG submission 92647) | Tropical forest soil microbial communities from Panama - MetaG Plot_22 | ecosystem: Environmental > Terrestrial > Soil > Tropical forest > Bulk soil | place: Panama | collected 2016-02-17 | reverse complement strand
CTAGCCCACCAGGCGCATTCGTTTCCGTGGCGTGCTCCACCCGTGACCGTCGCAGGCCGCGGCGACGGGGACGCGGGAGCCTGGTGGTCAGCACGACGATGCGGCTGACGAGACTCGGCCCTCCGGGGTCGGGAGGGCGTGGCGCTCAGCTGCGCGTCCGGACGACGCGGATCTGCTTGATCCTCGTCCGGTCCGCGCCGAACGGGCCGCCGCCCGGCGGGTGCAGCTCGACCACGGGCGTGACGCCGGCGGCGTGCTCGGCCATGGCGGTGCGGAAGTCGGCGTTGCCGCGCTGCACCGCCGCGACGATCCGTTCCTGGAAGTCGCGCCGGCGCTCGGGCGTGACCGGCGCGCGCAGCTCGAAGGCGAAGCAGGGCCGCAGCGTGCCGTCCGGCGACTCGCGCAGCGCCAGGCAGAAGGAGGTGGTGACCGCGGCCAGGTCCGGCTCGCCGTACAGGGCCTGCTCGACGTCCTCGGGGTAGATGTTGGCGCCCATCACGCTGACGGTGGAGTCCTTGCGGCCGTGGATCCACAGGAACGGCAGCCGCAGCGCCGCGGGCCCGCCCGGCCCGGCGAGGTCCGCCAGCGACCGGCCGGCGGCGCGCACGCGCGCCTCGAGCGCCGCGTAGGAGGCGACCCCGCCTTCGTCGTGGACGTCGTAGGCGATGCGCGGGGAGAGCAGGTCCAGGCGGTTGATCGTGACCAGCAGCCCGCCCTCGCCGGTCGCGGTGACGTGGTGGCTCAGCGGGTTGTACTGGAACACCATGGGCAGGCGCGGGTCGCCGCCGAACAGCGCCCGGCGCAGCCGCGGGTCCTCGCGCGCCGCGCGGCGGACCGCCACGCTGAGGGGGGTCTCCCCGGCCATGCCGATCTCCAGGTCGGTCGCGCCGTAGCCGCTGAAGACCGGCTGGAACACCGGCGACAGGTAGTCGCGCAGCCCCTCGGACATTCCCTCCCCGCCGACCAGGCCCATCAGCCGGTAGTCCCGCAGCGGGAAGTCGCGCTCGCGGGCGGCGTCCATCAGGTGCTTGAGGAACGGCGGGTAGCCGCAGACGAGGTAGCGCTCGCCGGGGCCGAAGAGGGCGAGGGTGCCGAGGATCTTGTCCACGTCGGGACCGGTGCTCTTGACCGCGCTGACGCGCTGCAGGGCGATGCCCATGTTGACGCCGGTCGCCCAGGCGCCCATCGAGAAGGCGTTGATCGTGATCCACGGCTCCTCGCCGAAGCAGTGGCGGGCGAAGTGGCTGATGAACGTGTGGGTGGTGGCGCGCTCCCGCAGCGAGCGGACCCAGTTGAAGGGGGTCCCGGTGCTCCCGGAGGACTCGTCGACCGCGACGTCGCGGGTGGGCAGCCGGCCGCCGACGCAGCGCTCCGGGATGCTGAACGCGGCGACGTAGTTGCCCTTGTCGGTGGCTGGCACGCGCAGCGCCACCGGGTCGAGGTCAGCGGGCGGGGCGGCGGACGCGAAGCGCCGGTAGGCCGGGACCCTGCGCACCGCGTGGTCGTAGGCGCGGACCGCGCGCCAGCGGCCCGCGGCGGCGAGCAGCCGCGGCGGGCAGGCCGTGATCAGCCAGACGAACGGGCGGTAGCGCGGGCCGACCAGGCGCAGGAGCCATTCGACCGGGACCAGCCCGGCTCGCAGCAGCAGCCGGCGGCCCGCCGGGAGGTCGACGCGCTCGCGCGGGCGGGCCGACGGCTCCCCGGGCGCACCGCGCGTGCCCGCCGGGCGCAGCCGCGCGGCGTCGCCCGGACCGGCGGGTGCGGCCGGGTCGAGGGAGCTGGACATGCTGACCCACCTCGCTGGTCGGTGACGGTGCCGGAGACGACCGGCCTCGCGCCACGGCCCGGGCGGACCGGCCCGGCGCGGCCGGGCCGACGCGGCGGCCGGCTCGCCTGCCAGGATCCCGCCGGACGCCGCCACCGGGAACCCGCGATCGCCCTCATCTCGGCGCGCTGGAGTGCCCATCCGCGCCTGGGTACTTCCCGAACCCGGGCGGGGCCCGCCGAGCACGGGTGTAACGGGCCCCCCGGGCCGGGGGACTAGCATCGTCGGATGCGGTGCCGCCAGGCCGCGCCGAGGACGACGTGTGGCCAGAGGGGGACGGGTGGCCGCGACGACGGGCTCGCGGGGGGTGGAGGGACGGGCTGCCGCCCGCGGGGGGAGCGCCCCGTCGGGCGCCGGGGTCCGCCTGGCCTGCCGTGCGGTGGTCGAGCGGCTGGACGACTACCTCGAGGGGACCCTGCCGCCGGCCGAGTCCGCCCCCCTCGACGGGCACCTGCGCCGCTGCGGCGGGTGCGGGCGCTACCTGGAGCAGCTGCGCACGACGATCCGCCTGAGCGGCTGGCTCGGCGACGCCTGCCCGGACACCGACGCGGTCGTCCTCGGCGCCTTCCGGGCGCGGAAGATGCACTGAGACGCCCGGTCGACTACGCTGCGCAGCAGTCGCCGGACAGTCGGTCCCGCCCAGCGACCCCCCACCCCCGAGGGCTTGAGGCTGGAGGATGGCTGGGCCCGGCACACCCCTGACGCGCGAGCGCGCCGAGCCAGGGCGCCCCCAGCAGGCGCGCGCCCACCGCGGGCTCGGCGCCGCCCTGGGCACGCTCCTGCTCGGCGGAGGCGGCGTGCTGGCCGTCACGCTCACCGGCGGCGGCCTGGTGGCGCTCGTGCTCGCCGGCTCCAAGCTCCTGGTCGGCCCGCTGCGGTCGCTGGCGGACCGGCCAGCGCCCCGGGCGGTCACGCCGGCACCGCCGACCACCCGCCCCGCGCCGTTCCTGCGGCTGCACGCGTCCGCCGCCACGCGCCGCGAGCTGCTGCCGGCGGTCGCGCTGGTGCGCCGCCACGGGCAGCTCGCGGACCAGCGGAGCGCCGAGATCGGCCGGCGCCACCTGGCCCGCTTCGTGCACCTGCAGGTCGACGACCGCTGCACCGCCGTCAAGTGCTCCCACGACGTCCTCGGCACCGCCAGCGTGGGGACGCGGTCGAGCCCCAACCGGACCTGCTACATCACCTTGTACATGCCCGAGATCCGGGCCAACGCCCGGGAGTGGAGCATGCCGGTCCACCTGCTGCTCGCCCTGGTCCTGGTGCACGAGCAGGAGCACTGCCTGCGGGACCCCGACGAGCGGGAGCGCCCGGCGGTCGAGGAGGAGCTGCGGTTCGCCCGGCTGGTCGGCGATCCCCGGCTGATCGAGTACGCACAGACGTCGCGGCGCCAGCTCACGGCCCAGGGGTACTGGCGGTAAGGGGTACTGGCGGTAAGGGTACTGGCGGTAAGGGGTGGTGGCGGTCGCCGCGCGGCACCCGCACGATGGAATCCGGCGGCGCCCGGACGCCGGCCCGCCGGCCCCAGGACCACAGGAGAGGAACCGCGATGCGCTCGACCCCCGAGGCCTTCGACGTGCCCTGCAGCCACCTCGACCAGATCCGCGACGTGACCCCCCGGACCCAGGGGTGCGAGGAGTGCCTCGCGGTCGGCGACACCTGGGTGCACCTGCGCATGTGCATGACCGACGGGCGGGTGCTGTGCTGCGACTCCTCCAAGAACCGCCACGCCAGCCGCCATGCCCGCGAGCACGCCCCGACCCACCAGATCGCCCGCTCGCTCGAGCCGGGTGACGACTGGATGTGGTGCTTCACCGACGAGGTCCTGCTCGAGGCGCCCCCGGCCGCGGGCCTGCACTGACCCGCGCCTGCCCGCCGCCGCGGCCGGCGGGCAGGACCTCGAGGGCCGCCTCGGCGTGCTGGAAACGGCCGAGGTCCGCCGCCTCCGCCTCCAGGCCGGGCAGGACGGCCGGCTCCAGGGGCTCGAACGGCTCGACGAGGATCGTGAGGCGGTCGCGGGCGCGCTCCTGCCGCCAGGTCCCGACGACCCGGCCGTCGGCGACCACCAGCGCGTGCACCCAGCCGCCACCGGCCTGCACGCGGCGCGCGTGGGCGGGCGGGAGGGTGAGGCCGCGGTCGCGGTAGGCGAGCAGCCACGCGTCGAACTGCGGCAGCAGCCGGACCAGGGGCGGCCCGCCGCGACCGTCCGGCGGCGGGCCGCCCCTGGTCGTGGACGCGAGGACCCACGCCGGCTCGCCACCCACCCGCACCTCCTCCAGCTCGCCCCGGATCAGCTCCAGGCCGCGGCGGGCCTGCGCGGCCGGCAGCCCCGCCCACGCGGCGAGGTCGCGGGCGCCGGCCGGGCCGTGCCCGCCGACGTGGCGCCGGGCCAGCTCGGCCAGCGGCTCGTCCGGGGCTGCGGCGGGCCGGCCGTCGAGCCACCGGTCGACCAGCACGTAGGTCGGCTCGTCGTGCTCGCGGTCCGGCCCGCGGCAGAGCACGCCCCGGAGCGCGGCGAGCGCGACCAGGTGCGCCCGCGCCTGGCCGGCGAGCACCACGCCATGGTCCGCGAGGCGGCGCACCAGCTCGGCGCGGTCGAGCGGCCCGGTCGCGGCCAGCACGCGGCGGATCGCCCGCAGGCCCCGCTCGCACAGCTCGTCGTCGAGCCCCAGCTCGCGCCGCCGCCGGCGCCCCGCGGCGGCGAACCGCGGTCCGAGCAGCGCCAGCAGCCAGCCGAGGTCCTCGGCCGCGACCGCGTGCAGCGTGCCGCGCAGCAGCCAGGTGCGCACCACCGAGCGCCGCTGGTTCCAGGCGGACGCGACCGCGGCCAGGTCGAGCCCGCTGGTCCGCGGCCGCAACGCGAGCCGGGTGGCCGGGGGGTGCTGCGCCTGCACCGCGCCCACGGCGCGGACCAGCTCGGGAACGCTCGCCGGTCCCGGCCCGGTGAGCCGCTGCGACCGCAGCCGCAGCCACCTGGCCTGGTCGTCGGAGAGCGCGCGCGTCATCCCGCGATGGTAGGCCGCGGACCGGCGCCGGTCCGCGGGAGCGCCCGGGGCGTCGCAAGGGCAGGGGCGGACAGGGCAAGCGTACGGCCCGGATCGGGCACATGGGTCACGGATGCACGACGAGACAGCCACAGCCGGACCGTCGCGAACCTGGCGTGCCTGGCCGCCCGCCCGATCCGCGCCGCCTCGGAGCTGCTCAAGCCTCCTGGAGCTGCGGGCCGGTGCGCAGCGCCTCCAGGACGACCTCCGCCAGCACGACCGCGGTCAGCGCGATCGTGAACGGCAGCGGCGGCAGCCCCGCGCCGGCGACCGCCAGGGCCGCGACCACGGCCGCGGTCAGCGTCCGGGTGCCGAGCACCAGGCCCCACGCCCGGGTCCCGACGGCGTGGATGGCCACCGTGGCGAGCAGGAAGGCGGCGAGCCCGCCCGCGAGCATCGCCCGCGCCGGCCCGGTGAGCGCCTCGCCCGAGGCGGCCGACTCGACCGCGATCTCCGCGCCGACGGAGGCGGCCGCGATGCCCGCGTACACGGCGAGGTGCCCGTAGCCCCAGAAGAACGCGGCGCCCGGCCGCTGCCGGGACAGGCCGACGGGCCGGACGAACTCGAAGTACAGCCACCAGATCGCCGTCGCCAGCGCGAACGCGAGCACCCCGGTCGCCGCGGCGGCCGGGGTGACGTGCTTGCCGGCCAGCCCGGCCACGACGGCGACGACCGACTCCCCGAGCACGATGATCGTGAACAGCCCGTAGCGCTCGGGGATGTGGCGCGAGTCGAACGCCGACTCCGCGAACGCCCGCACGGCCAGCGGCGGGGCGGTCATCAGCACGACCATCGCCAGCACCCACACCCAGTACCTCGCCGGTGGCGCGACCGCCAGGGAGGCGAGCCAGATCAGCCCTCCGGCGAGGTCCCCGACCGCGTAGCGGACCGCGAACCCGCGCGCGGCCCCGGCGGCCGGGACCGACCGGGCGAACAGCGCCGCGACGATGAACTGGAGCCCGGCATAGGCCAGCACGAACCCGTCCAGCCCCTCGGCCGGGACCTGGCCGATCGTGGCGGCCACGACGATCACCCCGAGCATCCCGGTGAACATGGCGACGCGGAAGAACACGTCGTCGTTGTCGAACGCCGTGGCGAACCAGGTGAACTCCATCCACGCCCACCACACCGGTACGAACAGCAGGCCGAACCGGGCCAGGCCGTCCCAGGTCGGGTGGTCGTGCAGGCTGGCGGCCAGCGCCGCGACGGCGGCGACGAAGCACAGGTCGAAGAACAGCTCCAGCCAGGTGGACCGCCGCTCGCCTACGTCCAGCTCCCGCAGCGGAGCCGGCCGCAGCCAGCGCCGCCGGGTCTCCAGGCCGCTCATCGCAGGCTGCCCGGTCGTCACGATGCCGTCATCTGGGGGGCCTCCGGGGCGGGGGGTGGCGGTCGCCGCGGTCGCCGCCGGCGTCCGCGCGGCGATGGTACGTGGACCGGCGCCCGGCCTCCACCACCGGGCCGGCCAGTCGCCGCCCGAGGCGGTCGCAGCCTTTACGGGAGCCGGGGGCCCGGCAGTCTCCCCCGATTCCGCCCGGCCCGCTCCGGCTCCCGAACCCGAACACGCTCCGTACCGGGTCGTGTGCAGTGTTCCCAGGTTGCCAGCGGGCGGTTGCACCCTGGTTGCTGATTGGTTGGTGCGCGCTTAGCGGCTCCTTGCAGCGCCGGCGCCCGGCGGCCGGTCAGGAGACGTGGCGGACGACCCGCGTGACCACCCAGATGCCGCCGGGACCCCGGGCGAGCGGCTGGGCGACCCGCACCGTGGCGACCGTGCCGGCACCCGGCCGGGCCACCGTGAACGTGTCCGGGGCGGCCGCGGCGACGACCGGCTCGGCGATCCCCAGGACCTGCTGCGCGTACAGCCTCACCAGCCGGGCGGGGCTGGTCCGCCAGGGCTGGTGCCCGGCGTCCACGGCCCGCTGCACCGCCCGGGCCTGCTCCCAGGTGCGGATGTCCCAGATGCCCGGGAAGGGCCTGGCCGCGGCCCCCTGCCCGGCGACGTCCAGCACGACCCGGGGCGGGCCGGTGAGGGTCAGCACCCGGAAGCCGGCACGCCGCCCGAGGCCGACCCCGAAGCTGAGGTACCCCTCGAAGTCGCCGGCGGCCCTGACCTGCTGGAGCGACGCGAACCCGGTGGTGACGGTCGACGGGCCCGTCCAGGTCCGGCGGTAGCCGGGCGGCGCGGGCAGGCCCTGCTCGACCGCGCTGGCGTGGCGGAGCACCACCCGCAGGAAGGCGCTGCCGCGCAGCGGGACCGGCCGGCCGGAGGCGTCCTGCGTCACCGCGGGGACGTACCTGACGTCGTAGCCGGGCACCCGGCCGCGGAACTCGAACACCACGCGGTCGAACGAGGCGTGCCGCGCGGTGCGCACCGCCACCAGGTGGGCCACGGGGTCGGTCTCGGGGGTGCTGCGGGGTCCGGTCGGCCAGGCGGCCGCGGCGGCCGCCGCCGACGGCGCGGGCGTCGTGGCGGCCGCGGACCCGCCGCGGCCGCTCTCCGGGCCCGCAGGCGCCGGGCCGCCGGGGGTGCCCGCGGCCGCCGCGGCCGGCGGGGCGGAGGTCCCGGCCGGCGCGGCGGGCCGGTCGACCGGGCCGGCCGTGCACGCGGCGAGCAGGGCCGCGAGCGGCAGCATGGACAGTGACACGCGGATGGCGCGCATGGTGGCCTCCTTGCCCGGACCGGGGACCGCGGCCGTCCCTGCGACCGCAGGCGCCGGTCTCCTGGACCCATGGGAGATCGTCGCACTCGACCGGCTCGCAACGACATGCGCCCAGCGGCGTGTGTTCCCTTCCCTGCGGGCAAGGCCGCCCGCACCATCCGGTAAGCGGTGTTGCCCGCGCGATGCGCTTCCGTGATCGGCCCGTTGCGACGGCCGCTGATACTTCTGCTGCGCGTCTCCGCTGACGGGAGACGTCCATCTCTCTTCGCCCCTATGACGGCGACCGGGCCTGCCTGGTTGCGTGCGCTCGTGCTGCTCGGGTGCGCCGCGTCCGGTGATGTGCGTGGTGGAAGGAGCATGCATGCGCGGCGATCGGCCACCGGCCGGCCGGTGGGCGGCCCGCAGGGTCCACGCCGGCGTGGCCGGGTTGGCCGCGGTGGTCCGGCTACTGACCACGCTGATGCTCCTTGGCACCGTGCTGCTGATCGTGGCGCTGGTGGGCCAGGGCGTCGCCGGCGCCCGCGAGGTGGCCCCGCCGCCGGCAGGTCCCCCGGCCGCCCTCACGCCGGTGGAGATCCTCAGCGCCAGGCTGGAGCTGGAACGCACCGACGCGGCCGGCCCCGACGCCGACCCGGACGTCACCGGCGCGCAGGCCACGGTCTCGCCGGCCACGGCCGCGGGTGCGCGGGCGGGGGCGGGGGGATCACCGGCGGTTCCGGACCGGCACGGCTCGGGCGGGCCGGACCGCGGCGCGCTCATCGTCCCCCGGCTGGGGGAGGCCTGGAAGCGCACCCTGGTCGCGGACACGGAGGAGCCGGGGGCAGTCCTGCGCGACGGCGCCGATACGCCGCTAGGGAATGCCGGCCAAGCCGGCGCCGTCGTCGCGCAGACGACTGAACCGACCATCACCCCGCAGAGGGCCCGGCAGATCGTGACCTTCAACGCCCTCCTTGTCAGCCGTGAGGCCGCGTCGCTGGGAGCGCTGACGGAGCAGGTTGCGGGCGACCGCTACCACTACCGGAACGGCGCGGTGTTCCTGGACAGCAAGCGGTACGTCGAGAATCGGCTCGGGCCCGCCCTCCAGAGCGGCTGTCCCGGCGGATGGTGCGACCTCAACAAATGGGTCACGGCCCTGACCGAGAACGCGAAGGCGCACGCCGACGCCGCCAAGGCGGGCGACAACGTGGCGCTGGACGAGGCTCGAAAGCAGGCGAACGAGGCCGCCAGCGACCTCGGCGCGCTCAGCTACCTCGCGGGGAGGATCGCCTCCGACACCGGGCGCGTCGCCGAGATCGCCCGCGCTCGCGTCGAGCAGGCAGGCAGGGACATCGCGTACGCCCGGGAAGCCGGCTCGGGCGGCAGATCTCCTGGTGGCCAGAAGACCCAGGCAGGTCCCACCTGGGATCCCGACCACATCGCCAGGATCGTGACCGAGCAGGCCCAGACGCTCGAGGATTTCATGAAGGATTACGCAGCGAGCAGGATCGACGACAAGTTCAGGGGGCTGGTCACTTCAGCCAGGCAGCAGGCACAGGACGCCACGAGTTCCGGGCTGCTCGGCGGGAGACCCTCGCCAGCCGACGCGCGCGCGAAGTTGACCGGCGCAGTCGACGCCCTCGACCAGCTCGCCGACGTCGTGGGGACGCTGGGTCAGAGCCTCGGGAAGCAGGGCACGCAGCTCAGTCAGGCCGCCGACCAGGCGAGGCAGACGGCCGATCGGGCGCAAAGCAACCTCGCAGCCGTCCCGCGGCAGTCCGGCAAGGGCTCATGGTTGGAGGAGGACCCGCCCGACGACCAGGCCACTCGCCACGCCGGCGGCGAGCCCGAGCTCACCGCCCCGACGGCGGTGACCGGCACCACGGGGACGGACGGCCCCCCGGGCGCGGACGGCATCAGGGGCGCGGACGGCACCGCGGCGGCGGCGCCCGTCGTCCTGGACGCCGGCAGCCAGCAGCCGCCGGCCACCCTCGCGCCGCAGACGCTGGACGCCTCGGCCGGCGCCGGGCTCGGCGATCCCTTCGCCAACCAGCCCTGGGACGACCTCGGCGTCGAGGTCGCAAGCGTGGATTCCGGGGATGCGGTCTCCGCCGGGTCGCCGTCGATCACCGGCTGACCGCCAGGACCGCCGAGCGCCTTCAGTCGGCCGGGCGGGGGCGGACACCCTCACCCAGGCCGGCGACCAGGGCGTCCAGCAGCGGGGCGAGGCGCCGCAGCTCCTCCAGGTGCAGGTCGGTCAGGGCGCGCACGCGATGGTGGCCGGCGGGGGTGAGCGCGAGCCGGACGACCCGCTGGTCGTCCCCGTCGGGCACCCGCTCGACCAGGCCGAGCGCCTGTGCCCGGTCCACCAGCTCCACCGCGCTGTGGTGGCGGACCAGCAGGTGCCCGGCGACCTGGCCGATGGTGGGGCCGCGCGGGTCGGGATGGCCCCGCACGGCCACGAGGAGCTGGTGCTGGGCCGGGGTCAGTCCGGCTTGCGCGGCCTGCTGCTCGCTCCAGCGCAGGAACCGCCGGAGCCCGGTTCGGGACGCGAGCAGATTCCGGTATTCGCTGTCGGTGAGCCGTGGCATTGCGACAGCCTAAACCGGCGCTGCGTTTGCTCGCTCTGCTGTGGAGGCGGTCCGGGGAAGTGGTGCGCGACCGGGGGAAGGGGACCGCGGAGGTGGTGCGCGACCGGGAAGGGACCGTGCTGCGTGTCGCGCCGCCGCCCGGCCGGCTGGCGCGCCGTCCCCGGGGACTCCGCCGGGGTTGCCGCGGCGCGACCCCCCCGGGCATGCTCGGGCGCGGGGGCGGACCATCTTCCCGTGAACGAGGTGAGCATGCGGATCGGGATCCTTGGGACCGGCAGCGTGGGCACGACGCTCGCCGGCGCGCTGGCGGCACGCGGCAACGAGGTGGTGGTCGGCACCCGCGACCCCGCCGGGACCATGGCACGGACCGAGCCGGGCCCCATGGGCAACCCGCCGTTCCCCGCCTGGCAGGCCGAGCATCCCGAGGTGCGGCTCGGCACCTTCGCCGAGGCCGCCGAGCACGGGGAGGTTGTGATCAACGCCAGCAACGGCGCGGCCTCCCTGGAGGTGCTGAAGCTCGCCGGCGCCGAGCACCTGGAGGGCAAGATCCTCGTCGACGTCAGCAACCCGCTGGAGTTCTCCGGCGGGGTGCTGTCGCTGTGGGTCGCCAACACCGACTCGCTCGCCGAGCGGATCCAGCGCGCGTTCCCCGGCGCCAAGGTGGTCAAGACGCTCAACACCATGAACGCGCAGGTCATGGTCGACCCGGGCAGGGTCGCGGGCGGCGAGCACCACGTGTTCGTGAGCGGCGACGACCCGCAGGCGCGTACGCGTGTCGCCGGCCTGCTGCGCGACTGGTTCGGCTGGCGGCACGTGCTGGACCTCGGCGACCTCACCAGCGCCCGCGGCGCCGAGATGATCCTGCCGCTGTGGATCCGGGTGATGGGGTCGCTCGGGACCGCGGAGTTCAACTTCCGGATCGTCACCGGCGCCGCGCCCGCCGCCGACCCGACCTGACCCGGACGGCCGGACCGAGCCTCACGAACCCACCGCCGCCGAGTGGAGGACACGATGGCGTACACGTTCCAGTTCTTCGGCTCCTCCGTGCAACAGGGCGACCACTGCGAGTTCCACGCCGGGTTCCCCGCATCGGCCGCGCAGCTCGCCGGGGAGGTACCCCCGATGAGCACCGTGACCCTCGGGTCAGGGCTGACCGCCACCTTGAGCAGCACCCAGGGCGAGCAGGAGGTCGCGATCGTCCTGTCGCGCGCGGGCGACGTCTACGGCCGGTCCAACAGCATGCCGCTGTCGCGCTTCTCCACCAGCGGCGACAACGACATCTACGTCACGGCCATCTCCGAGCAGGTGCCCGACGAGGAGCTGGCCAGCTACGTCCCCCCGACGCCGTTCACCGAGGACAACATCACCGTCACACAGGCCGAGGCCGGCCTGCGGCCGCCCTACCTGGTCCTGTCGGGCGAGGGCGAGTCCGACGGCTGGTGGGTGTTCGACCTCACCATGAGCTTCGAGTACGTCTGCCGGCTCGTGCCCGCCACGCAGCCGATCTGGTTCGACGACGGCGACGCGACGTACGTCGGCATCGAGCAGGTCGACTTCTCGGTGGACGGCAAGAACATCCTCCAGGACATCCTGCTGCTGCTGGGCAAGGGCATGATCCGCACCAAGCTCGAGGACCGGGTGCTGCTCGACCTCAACGCCGAGCTGCGCAGCCGCCTGTCCGTCCTGGATGACCAGGCGGCCACGGTGTCGTCGGTGACGATCAGCAGCGACGCCATCAACGCGGACGTGACGCTCGTCTCGCCCGACTCCCTGTGCCCGCTGGCGATGGCGACGCGGGGGCCGGCCGTGCGCACCCGCGACCGGGCGCAGGTGGCGCGCATGCGCCTCGTCCGGGACCAGGTGCTCATGGGCGACCCGCGCGGCCGCGAGTACGCCGGCATGGTGCGCGCGCACCAGACCGAGCTGTGGCGGCTGCTGAGCGGGCACCCGGACGCGGCGGCGGCCTTCTACGAGGCCCTCGACGGCATCCTGGCCGAGGCCGGGCGCTCGGGCACCGGCGACCTGTCGGTCTCCGCCACGGCGGTCGCCGCGGCGCGGCGGGCGATCCGGGCCGTGAGCGCGTACGCCTCCCCGGCGCTGCGCCGTGACCTCGCCGCGGCCGACGCGGTGCTGGCGGGCGGCGGCCCGGTCACGGCCGCCCAGCTCCTGGCCCCGGCCCGGGGCTGAGCCTCCCGCCGAGCGGCCTCGGTCTCGAGGCTCAGGACCGCAGGCGCACGTGCGCGGGCTCCAGGTCCGCCACGCGGTCCACGCCGAGCAGCCGCATGGTGCGGACCAGCTCCCCGGTGAGGATCTCGACCGCGCGGCGCACCCCGCGCTCCCCGCCGGCCATGAGGCCGTACAGGTAGGCGCGGCCGACCAGGCAGGCCCTGGCCCCGATCGCGACCGCGGCGACGACGTCCGCGCCGCTCGTCACGCCGCCGTCCATCAGCACCTCGGCGCGGTCCCCGACCGCCTCGACCACCGCGGGGAGCGCCTCCAGCGGGGTCGCCGCCCGGTCGAGCTGGCGCCCGCCGTGGTTGGACACGACCACCGCGTCCGCACCGAGGTCCACCACCATGCGGGCGTCGTCGGGATGCTGGATCCCCTTGACCACCAGCGGCCCCGGCCAGGCTTCCCGCAGCCACGCCAGGTCGCGGGCGTTCAGGCTCGGATCGAACATCGTGTCGATCAGCTCGGCCACGGTGCCCTCGAACGAGGCCATGGTGGCGAACGACAGCGGCTCGGTGGTGAGCAGGTCGGCCCACCACGCCGGACGCGCGAGCGCGCCCAGGACCGTCCGCAGGGTGAGCGCGGGCGGGATGGTCAGGCCGTTGCGGGTGTCGCGCAGCCGCGCCCCGGCGACCGGCACGTCCACCGTCAGGACCAGCGCCTCGTAGCCGGCGGCCCGCGCGCGCTGGAGGAGCCTGCGGCCGGCGTCACGGTCGCGCCACACGTACAGCTGGAACCACCGGCGCGCGCCCGGGGCCGCGGCGGCCAGGTCCTCGATCGAGGTCGTCCCGAGCGTCGACAGGGCGTAGGGGATGCCCACCGCCTGGGCCACCCGCGCCACGGCGCGCTCCCCCTCGTGGTGCATCATGCGCGTGAACCCGGTCGGCGCGAACGCGAACGGCAGCGCGGCCGGGGCGCCCAGGACGGTCGTGGTGGTGTCCACCTGCGAGACGTCCCGCAGCACGCGGGGGCGGAACTCCACCCGCTCGAACGCCTCCCTGGAGCGGCGCAGGCTGCGCTCGGCCTCGGCCGCGCCGTCGGTGTAGTCGAACACCGCGCGCGGCGCCCGCCGCCGGGCCGCCTCGCGGAGGTCGGCGACGGTGAGCGCGCGCGACAGGCGCCGCTCGGTCGGGTCGAGCCGGACCCGCCGGGGCCGCAGCAGCGGCCGAAGCTCCGACCAGCGAGGCAGGCGCCGCGCGTCCGCCCGGCGGGCGCCCCCGCCCGCGCCGCTCACCGGGCCTCCCGCCAGCTGCGCAGCATCGCCAGCGCCGACTCGGCGTAGGGGTGCCCGGCCTCGGCGGCGCGCCGCAGCCAGTGCTCGGCCTCGGCCAGCCGACCCTGCCGCTGGAGCAGCGCCGCGAGGTTGTAGGCCGCGTTCCGGTCGCCCGCCTCGGCCGGGGGCGCCAGCCACCGCTCCGCCTCGGCGAGATTGCCCTGCTCGGCGAGGATGAGCCCGACGCTGCCCCAGGCGTCGCGGTCGCCGGCCGCCGCGGCCCGCCTGAACCACTGCTCGGCCTCGGCCAGCCGACCCTGCCGCTGGAGCAGCACGCCCAGGTTGTAGCCGGACACGTCGTCGCCCCCCTCGGCCGCGTGCTGCAGCCACGCCTCGGCCTCGGCCTTGCCCTGCGCGGCGAGCAGCAGCCCGAAGCTGCCGTCGGCGATGCGGACCCCCGCGGATGCGGCCCGCCGCAGCCAGTGCTCGGCCTCGGCCAGCTTCCCCTGCTGCCAGAGCAGCATCCCGAGATGGCGTTGGGCTGCGGGGTCGCCCGCTTCGGCGGCCTGGCGGGCAGCCTGCTCGGGCGGGGGAGGCTGTTGCCAGCTCATTCCGGGATCTTCGCACCCGTCCGGAATTCTCGCAGCTCACGGCGCTGTCCGGGCGGGCGCGGCCCGTCGGCGCACGAGCCCGGCGAGCGGCTCGGCCAGGCGCGCCAGGACCGGACCGAGGACGGCCAGGAGGAGGACGTACGCGGTGGCGAGCGGGCGCAGCTGCGGCTCGCGGAGGGTGGCGGCGCCGGCGGCCAGCCCGGCGATGACGATCGAGAACTCGCCGCGGGCGACCAGCTCGGTACCGGCCCGGACCCGCCCGCGCACCCCGACGCCCGCCCGCCGCGCGGCCCACCAGCCGGTCGCGAGCTTGGTGGCCGCGGTCACGCAGGCCAGCGCCGCCGCCGGCAGCAGGGCCGGGGGGAGCTGGGCGGGGTCGGTCTGCAAGCCGAAGAACACGAAGAACACCGCGGCGAACAGGTCGCGCAGCGGCCCGAGCAGCGCCCGGGCGCCGTGCGCGGCGGGCCCGGACAGGGCGATCCCGGCCAGGAACGCGCCGACCGCGGCGGACGCCTGCAGCGCCTGCGCCAACCCGGCGACCAGGAAGGCCAGGCCGAGCACCTTGAGCAGCAGGACCTCGTCGCGGGGGCTGAACACCAGCCGGCTCGCGGCCGGCCCGAAGCGCAGCGCGAGCAGCAGCACCACACCGACCGCGCCGACCGCGCCGGCGATCGGGAGCAGCCCGCCGACCAGGCTCTCCCCGGCCAGCAGGACGGTCAGGACCGGCAGGTACACGGCCATGGCCAGGTCCTCGATCACCAGCAGCGACAGGACCACCGGGGTCTCCCGGTTGCCGATGCGCCCGAGGTCGTCCAGGAGCTTGGCGACGATCCCCGAGGAGGAGATCCAGGTGACCCCGCCGAGCACCAGCGCCGCCAGCGGCCGCCAGCCGAGCAGCAGTCCCGCGGCCAGCCCGGGGGTGAAGTTCAGCACCAGGTCGACCGCGCCGGCCGGCGCGCCCGCGCGCAGCCCGGCGGCCAGCTCCTCCGCCGAGTACTCCAGCCCCAGGACCAGCAGCAGCAGCACCACGCCGATCTCGGCGCCGGCCTCGGCGAACTCCTGCGCCGCGGACAGCGGCAGCAGGCCGCCCTCGCCGAACGCCAGCCCGGCCAGCAGGTACAGCGGGATCGGCGACAGCCCGAAGCGGCCGGCGATCCGGCCGAGGATGCCGAGCCCGAGCAGCATCCCGCCCAGCTCGAGGAGCAGGACCGCGGTGTGGTCGTCCACGTCAGCCGCGCAGGATCCCCGCGAGCGCGCTGACGCCCTCGGGGGTGCCGACCACCACGGCGGTGTCGCCGGGCTCGAAGCGGAACTCCGGTCCCGGCGCGGGGATCGCCGAGCGCCCGCGCAGCACCGCCACGATCGAGACGCCGGTGCGGGTGCGGGCGCGGGTGTCGCCGATGGTCCCGGTCGCGAAGGGGGACCCGGGAGGGATCGGCAGCCAGTCGATCGCCAGCCCCTCCACCTGCTGCCGGAGCCGGCCGAGCCGCTCCGCGATGCGGCCGGCGCCGAGCAGTTCGGCGAGGGCGTCGCTGTCCTCGTCGCTCAGCTCGATCACGTCCTGGCAGGCGTCGGGGTCCTCGGGGTCGAAGAGCAGCAGGTCGCGGCGGCCGGTGAGGTGGGTCACGACCCCGAGCTGGCGGCCGGCCGCGGTGGTGAACTCGTGGCGCAGCCCGACGCCGGGCAGGGGGGTCTCCTGGATGTCCATCGCGGCTCCTGGGTCGGCGCGGCCGCCCCCGGTGTGCCGCGGTCCGCACCCGGGTCGCCGGACCCACGGCACACTCGGTGACGAGCTGGTGGGCGACATCCGCAGCCTACTGGAACGCCCACCGGCCCGACACGCACCGGCACTGCGGGCGGCGAGCGCCGGCGACCGGCCGTTTGGCGCCAGGCTCGGTGCGGAACGGGACGTTGACGGCGGGTCGGCCGCCCGAGCCGGCCACCGGCTCCCCGGTCCGGCGCCCGACGGAACCTGGCGGAGGAGACGCGCATGGCCGGCAAGGTGGCGATCAACGGGCTCGGGCGGATCGGCCGGGCGGCGCTCAAGCTCGCGCTGCTCCAGCCCGAGCTGGAGCTGGTGGCCGTGAACGACGTCGGCTCGGTCGAGAACATGGCCTACCTGCTGCGCTACGACACGGTGTACGGCCGCTACGACCGGCCGGTCGGGGTGGACGGCGACAAGCTCGTCGTGGACGGGCGGCCGCTGGCGTACCTGAGCGAGCGCGACCCGGAGCGCCTGCCCTGGCGCGACCTCGGGGTGGACCTGGTGTTCGAGTGCACCGGCCGGTTCACCGCCCGCGAGGACGCCGAGCGGCACCTGCGCGCCGGCGCGCGCCGGGTGGTGCTGTCGGGGCCCGCGCGCAGCGAGGACGTGCCGACGATCGTCCACGGCGTCAACCGGCCCGGGCCCGACGACGCGATCTTCTCGTGCGCGAGCTGCACGACCAACAGCGTCACCCCGCTGGTGGAGATCCTCGACCGCTACTTCGGCGTCGAGCGCGCGATGCTCACCAGCGTCCATGCCTACACGGCGACCCAGGCCCTGGTCGACGGGCCCACCGGGGCGAAGGACCCGCGCCGGGGGCGTGCGGCCGGGCAGAGCTTCGTCCCCTCCAGCACCGGCGCGGCGCGCGCGACGACGCGGGCGCTGCCGGCGCTGGAGGGCCGCTTCGACGGCGTCGCGGTCCGCGGCCCGGTGGCTGTCGGCTCGCTGTCGGACGTGGTCCTCGTGCTCGCCCGCGAGACCACGCCCCAGGAGGTCAACAACGTCCTCTGCCAGGAGGCCGCGACCCCGCGCTACCGGGGCGTGCTCGCGGTCACCGAGGAGCCCCTCGTCTCCGCCGACATCGTCGCCGACCCGCACGCCTCGACCGTCCAGCTCGACCTCACCCGGGTGGTCGGCGGTACCCTCGTCAAGGTCATGAGCTGGTACGACAACGAGTGGGGCTTCACCAACCAGATGGTCCGGGCCGCGGCCGACCACGTCGGCCGGGCCGAGGGGACCGTCGCCTAGGGCCATGGGCGAGCGCGTCCTGTCCACCCGCGAGCTGAACCGGGCGCTGCTCGCCCGCCAGCTCCTCCTCGACCGCTCGCCGCTGCCGCTGGTGGCCGCCCTGGAGCAGGTCGCGGGCCTGCAGACCCAGTACGCCCCCTCCGGCTACATCGCCCTGTGGTCGCGCCTGCGCGGGTTCCGCCGCGCCGACCTGACGGCGGCGCTGGAGGAGCGGCGCGCGGTCCAGGGGACGCTGATGCGCAGCACCATCCACGTCGTGTCCGCGGGCGACCACCCGCTGTTCGCCGCGGGGATCCGGGAGAGCCGCCGGGCGTGGTGGCGCCGCGTCCAGCGCCACCGGCTCGAAGGCGTGGACATGGACGCCGTGGCCGCGCTGCTGCGCGGCCACCTGGCCGGCGGGCCGCGGCGGCAGGCGGAGCTGGTCTCGCTGCTGGAGGCGGAGGGCCTGCCGCGGATGGCGTGGTCGGGCGCCGGGGTGTGGGTCGACCTGGTGCGGGTCCCGCCGTCGGGCACCTGGGAGCGGCGGCGCGCCGACCTGTACGGGCTCGCCGACGACTGGCTCGGCGAGCCGGAGGCGACCGAGCCGCAGGGGCTGGAGCACCTCGCCCGCCGCTACCTCGGCGGGTTCGGCCCCGCGCCAGCGGCCGACCTGGCGAACTGGGCCGGGCTCACGGTGGGCGCGCTGCGCCCGGCGCTGGACCGGCTGGACCTGCGCCGCTTCCGCGACGAGCGGGGGACCGAGCTGCTGGACCTGCCGGACGCGCCGCTGCCGGACGCGGGCACGCCCGCGCCGGCGCGCTTCCTGCCGACCTGGGACGCGACCCTGCTGGTCCACGCCCGCCGCACCCAGATCCTCCCCGAGCGCTTCCGGAACCTGGTGTTCGACGTGAAGACCCCGCACTCGGTCCCGACCTTCCTGGTCGACGGCGCGGTCGCCGGCACCTGGCGGCACGAGCAGGGGCGGATCCGGCTGGAGCCGTTCGAGCCGATCCCGGGCCGGGCGCGCCGCGAGCTGGACGCCGAGGCCGAGCGGCTGGCCGGCTTCCACGCCCCCTGACCGCGGCGGGTGCGGGCCGGGCGCCACCGCCGGGTGCGGGCCGGCCGCCGGGACCGCCGTCGCGCGCCAGGGACCGGCCGGTCAGCGGGACGCGGGGCGCGCCACCCGGGCGGCGAGGCGCTCGGCGAGCACCAGCAGCAGCGCCGCGGCGCCGACGATCCCGAGCGCGGCGAGGGTGAGCGGCAGCGGCGGCGGGTCCAGCTCGAAGAACGCCCGCAGCGGGGGCAGCGCGAGCACCAGCGCGAACGCCCCGGTCATCGCGCCCAGCAGCAGCGCCCGCAGCGGCGTCAGCGGCCAGGCCAGCCGGGCGAGGACCACCAGGCCCACGCCCACCAGCACCAGCGTCGCGGTGCTCTTGGCCTCGGGCAGGGACACGTCGGGCCGGCTGCGGGCCACGTACGCGAGAGCGTAGCCGCAGAAGGTGGCCGCCGCGGCGAGGACGCCGGCGGGGACCGCGAAGCGCAGCACCCGCCGGACGAAGCCGCTGCGGGCCAGGTCGGCGTTGGGGGCCAGCGCCAGGAAGAACGCGGGGATCCCGATGGTCAGGCTGCCGACCAGGGTCAGGTGGCGGGGCAGGAAGGGGAAGGGGAGCCCGGCGACGCCGACCGCGAGCGCCAGCAGCATCGAGTAGGTGGTCTTGGTCAGGAACAGCTTGGCGACGCGCTCCATGTTGTTGATCACCCGCCGGCCCTCGCCGACCACCGCCGGGAGCGTCGCGAACGAGCCGTCGAGCAGGACGATCTGGGCGACCGCCCGCGATGCGGCGCTGCCCGACCCCATCGCCACGCCGATGTCGGCGTCCTTCAGCGCGAGCACGTCGTTGACGCCGTCCCCGGTCATCGCCACGACGTGCTCGCGGCGCTGCAGCGCGGCGACCATCGCGCGCTTCTGGCGCGGCGTCACGCGGCCGAACACGCTGCGCGCCTCGAGCGCGCCGGCCAGGGCGTCGGGCTCGGCGGGCAGGGTGCGCGCGTCGACCGCCGCTGCGGCCCCCTCCACGCCGGCGCGGCCGGCGACCGCGGCCACGGTCCGGGGGTGGTCGCCGGACAGGACCTTGACCGCCACCCCTTCGTCGGCGAACCAGCGCAGCGTGCCGGGCGCCTCGGGGCGCACGTGGTCGGACAGGACCACCAGCGCCCGCGGCTCCAGCGCCGGCGCGAGCGGCCCGTCGAGCGGGGCCGTTGAGCTGGCCAGGAGCACCACCCGCCGCCCGGTCACCGCGTGCGCCTCGACCCTGCGGCCCGCCTCCCGGGCGGCCGCCGGCGCCCGCCCGGCCGCCAGCGGGAGCAGGACCTCGGGCGCGCCGAGCAGCCAGGTGCCGTCGGGGCCGAACTCCGCGCCGCTCCACTTGCGGGCCGAGGAGAACGGCGCGGTCCTGGTCGGCCGCCAGCCGTCCGGGGGTCCGGGGGGCCGGAGCAGGTGCGGGCCCCCCGGAGGATCAGGGGGTCCGGGGGGCCTGAGCAGGTGCGGGCCCCCCGGGCTGCCGGTCCCGGCGAACGCCTCGCGGATGGCGAGCAGGGTGGCGTTCGGGTTGGGGTCGGCGGCGGCGAGCGCGGCCAGCGCCGCCACCACCCGGCCGTCCTCGCGGCCGCCGCCGACCGGCTCGACCGCCTCGACCTCGATCTCCCCGCGGGTGATCGTGCCGGTCTTGTCCAGGCAGATCACGTCCACGCGAGCGAGCGTCTCCACCGCCGGCAGCTCCTGCACCAGCGCCCTGCGCCGGGCCAGGCGGATCACGCCGAGCGCGAAGGCCATGGTGGTCAGCAGCACCAGGCCCTCGGGGACCATCGCGACCACGCCCGCGACGGTGGCGCGCACGGCGTCGGGGAGGGCGGCGTGCGCGTGCAGCTGGCTGTACAGCAGCAGCCCCGCCGTCGGCAGCATCGCCCAGCCGACCAGCTTGATGACCTGGTTGATGCCCGTGCGCAGCTCCGAGTTGACCAGGGTGAAGCGGCGCGCGTCCTCGGCCAGGCCGACGGCGTACGCCTCCCGCCCGACCCGGGTGGCGCGGTAGCGGCCGCCGCCCGCGGCGACGAAGCTCCCCGACAGCAGCTCGGCGCCGGGCCGCTTGACCACCGGGTCGGACTCGCCGGTCAGCAGCGACTCGTCGACCTCCAGCCCGGCCGCGGCGAGCACCTTCCCGTCCACGACCACCTGGTCGCCCGGGCGAAGCTCCAGCACGTCGCCGAGGACGGCCTGGCCGACGGCGACCTCGCGGACCCGGCCGTCGCGGACCACCCTGGCCCTGGGCGCGTTCAGGACCGCCAGGCGGTCCAGGCTGCGCTTGGCGCGCAGCTCCTGCACGATCCCGGTGGCGGCGTTGGCGAGCAGCACCAGGCCGAACAGAGCGTCCTGGAGGGGCCCGACCACCAGGATCACGACCAGCAGCCCGCCCAGCAGCGCGTTGAACGGCGTCAGCAGGTTGGCCCGCAGGATCTGCCCGAGCGTGCGGCTGGGAGCGTCGGGCAGGTCGTTGCCCTGCCCCCGGCGGGCCCGCTCGGCCGCCTCCGCCTCGGTCAGCCCGCGGTCCGCCTCGGTCAGCCCGCGGCCGGGGTCGGCAGCCACCCTCACGCACCTCTCCCCGCACCCGGCCGGGCGCGGCACGATCGCGACCCCCTGCCCGCCATCGTGGCAGCGCCGTCAACCGGCCCGCCGCGTCTCCGCTCCCGGCGCGGTCGCCACGGTCGGGGCGAGGGGAACGTACTGCCAGTGTGACCGGAAATTTACTGATCCGTGACGCATGCCCTCTTAGGCTTGACCGCGTTGATTGGGCGGGTAACGGCTTGCCCCTGCGCTGCTGCCTGCGGCGCCCGAGCCCCCTGGTTGCGCACGTCCTCGTCCTCCGTGCGTAGCGCCTGCGAGCGCTGCCCGGCGAAAGGAGCAGCCGGTGCAGGGTGTGCATGCGGCCGTCGACCCCCGGCCTGCCGGTGGTGCGCGCAGCGGCCCGGTCGGCCCCGAGCGCCTGGTCCGGCTGCTCGCGTGCGTGCTGCTGCTCGGTGGGGCGGTGCTGATCGTGGCGCTGGTCGGCGAGGGCGTCGCGGCCGCCCGCCCGGGCGCGACGCAGGGCGGCGAGGTCCAGGTCGACCCGGACCTCGCGCGCTCCAGGCTCGCGGCGGCGAAGGTCTTCACGCAGCCGGCGCCCCCCTCACCGGCGGAGACCACCGGTCTCCCGCAGCGTATGCCTGCGCCCGATGGCCACCGGACGGACGGCAGCGCCGTCGTCCCCGATCTGCGGGGGCTGGGGTGGCAGCAGGACGAGCCGGAGGTGGTGGCCCGGTCCGGCCTCGAGGGAGACCAGGACCGTGACACGCCCGGCGGCGGGGTGACGCCGGCCGGGGCGGCCGCGTCCGGGACCGTCGCGCAGCTCACCAGCCAGGCGCAGCCGCCCGCGACGCCCGACCCGAGGGGTACGTAGGGTCGCTGATGATCAGCCCGGTCATGGATGAGCTGATCCGGCAGACCGCCGAGCTGACAGGTCTGATCGACAGGACCGCGAGCATCGCCCAGCTGACCCCCGCCGGGTCCGGTCCACAACCCGCGGAGCTGCAGCAATCCATCCAGACGCAGGCGAAGATGGCCAAGGACATTGGCCCTTCGTACTACATCCCGAATGCAACCCGGGAGGCACGGACCCCGATCACGGCCGCGGTCGCCGATCTCCGCGAGCTCGTCGCCGTCGCGCGCCAGGTCGCGCTCGACGCGGACACCAAGCTGGGGCCGGAGGACGAGCGGCTGCGCAGCGCCGCCCAGCTCACGGCCAAGAGGGCGGACGACGCCCAGCGCGAGGCCGCCTACGCCCTGGGCGCCACACCGCCGAAGGTGCTGCCGAAACCGGTCAAGTCCGACGGCACTTCCGTCTCCCGATCTCCCGTCCCCGTCGTCGTGCGCAACGTCCTCGCCGAGGTCCGGTCGCTCGCGGAGCAGACCTCGGCGGTGGAGCGGTGGTTCGATCCCGCAGTCCGCGAAACCAGGACCGACGGTCTGCTCCGATCCGCCACGACGCACACCGAGGCCGCCGAGGAGTACACGGTCACCGCACCCCTGTCGGCACAGGAACAGATGGACGCCACCATCGCCGACCTCCGTGAGCTGAGCGGAGTGGCTCACGACCTGGCGGACAAGCTGAGCAGAATGCCCCCTGAACTGCTGATGCCGGGAACCCCCCTGCGTGACGCCGCGAACACTGCGGCGGGGTTCGCCGACTTCATCGAAGGCCAGCTCCGACCGCCCGGCACCCAGCCCTCGCCCCCCTCCCCGAAGGGCGGGGGCCTCATGCCCCAGGACCCGGTCATCCAGGATGCCGACGCCGACGAGCCCGGCTCCGGGACCACGGTCGCCGCCGAGGCCGGCGGCCGGGACCTGCCCGCGCAGCCGTCCGGTGTCCGGACGCCGACCGTCGAGGCCTCCACCGGGCAGACCCCGGTCCTCCAGAGCTCCGACGTCGGCACCCCGGTCGTCCAGACCTCCGACATCCAGACACCGACCGTCGAGGCGTCCACCGTCGACAAGCTTGTCGCCGACACACCGGCCGCCGACACACCGGTCGTCGAGGCGTCCGCCGCCGACACGGACTCCCTGACGTTCGGCGGCGCGCTGCTCGGCGCGTGACCGGCCGCCCGGCGCCAGGGCGAGAGTGCCGGGCGGCCCGACGGGGCGGCACCCGGGGCAGGTGCCCGACCTGGGTGGCTGCGCCGCCGGCGCCCGGCGGCGCAGCCCCCGGGCGGCTCAGCCGGCCGCCGCGGCGGGGCGCGCCGCGAGCCGGCCCTTGATCCGGGTGGCCAGGCCCTCGGCCTGCCCGATGGCGCCGAGCCCGACCAGCAGGTGCAGCACCTCGATCACCCAGTGCGCCGAGCCGGTCAGCAGTCGCTCCTGGGACAGCCCGAGCCACACCGTGAGCGCTCCCCAGGCGAGCGCCAGCAGCCAGAACACCGGCGGCGTCCCGGCCACCGCCGCGAGCACGGCCAGCGTCCACAGCGACAGCACCAGCGTGATCCCGATCACGATGTGCAGCGAGCGCACCTGGGTGGCCGTGCCGGTCCACAGCAGCACGCCGAGGACGATCTGGGTCAGCCCGGTGACCCGTACGAGCATCTGGGCGGCGGTGGTTGCGGTCCTCATCGGCTCCTCGTCCCTCCAGTCGGCGACGGCCCGGCCGCCGTTGCCCACGACGGCCGGGGGGCACGGTATCCGCCCGCGGCGATCTTCGCTCCCGCGGGCGCGCGCGTCGTCAGCCCCACGGCGGCCTCGCGGCTACGCCGTGGGGAGCAGCCGGGGCCGCGGGGCTGCGCCCGCCGGGGGACCCGAGGACGGTCCCGCCGTCCGACGCGCCGCACCCGCTGCCGGAGCACCATCGAAGGCGAGAGACCGGCACGACAGCGAACACCACGAGGAGCCCCATGAACGCCACGATGATCCGCCAGCGCATGGCAGGCGAGGACGGGCAGGCCGAGCGGACCGGGGCGGTCACCGACGCCGCCGCCGCGATCGTCGAGGTCCACGCGGCGGTCGAGCGCGCGTTCGCCCGCTACGACCAGGCCGAGGGCAGCCACCGGCGGCAGTACCGCGCGCTGCTCGACGTCGCCGAGGAGCTGGCCGCGCACACCGCCGTCGAGCAGGAGCTGCTGTACCCCGCGCTGCGCGACCTCACCGGGCGCCACGACGCGCGCATCGAGCGCCAGCTCGAGCAGGCCCACCTGATCGACCTGCTGCTCGGCGAGCTGGGCGGGATGATCCCGTCCGACCGCCGCTACGACGCCAAGGTGGCGGTGCTGCTCGACCTGTTCCGCGAGCACGCGCGGCAGCAGGAGCTGACCATCCTGCCCGAGTTGCGCCGGCGGCTGGACCGCGGCGAGCGCGGCCGGCTCGGCGCGGACGTGCTCGCCCGCAACGCCCAGCTCCGCGGCCACCCCGCCGCCTGAGCCGGCGGAGGGCGCGGGACGGCCGCAGCGGTCGGTGAAGGTGTCCGCGACGCCCTGCTTCAGGCGTCCACCCTGTGGTCAGAAGGCGTCGCGGACACCTTCAGTGCGGCGCGTGGTGGTAGGCGCCGAAGACGTTGCCGGCGGGGTCCCGGAAGGCGCCCGACTCCATGTGGTCGTCGACCGCACGGGGCCCGTAGACGCGCGTGCCCCCGAGCCGCTCCGCGCCGGCCAGGAGCCGCTCCACGTCCGGGACGCTCGCGTACACCGTCGCCCAGGGCGTCGGCGCGGCGCCGATGCCGCCCTGGATGCCCTGGCCGGCGCCGGTGTCCACCAGCCCGTAGCGCGGGTCGCCGGGGCGCACCGTCCAGCCGAACAGCTCGCCGTAGAACGCCTGCGACCGGCCCGCGTCGGTGCCGAGGACCTCGAACCAGTCGACCGGGGCACCCTCGCCCTCGGAGGGGCCCGGCGGCGGGGGGGCGCCCGGCGGCGGGGTCTCGACCAGCCCGACCAGCAGCCCGTCGGGATCGTTGAACATCGCGAACGTGACCACCCCGGTCTCGGTCACCGGCAGCGCGACCGTGGCCCCCAGCGAGCCTGCCTTGTCGAGCGTGCCCTGCAGGTCCTCGGTCCCGACGTAGAACGTGGACCAGGGCTCGCCGGTGCCGCTCCTGCCGATCCCGCCGTTGATCCCGCTGCCGCCCTGGGTGTCGACCAGCGTGTAGTTGACGCCGCCGCCGGGGACCGGCTGCAGCCTCCACCCGAACAGCTCCCCGTAGAACCGCAGCAGCGGCCCGTCGTCGGGACCGCCCACCTCGAAGTGCACCACCGGGTTGCCCATGCCTCGCCCCTTCCCCGAAGACCGCACCCTGCCGCGCACGGCAGGCGAGCGCGGCCCATTCGATACCTTGCGCGCCCGCCCCGCCAGCCCGGACGGGCCGCCTCCCCCCGCCCGGGCCTTCAGCGGTAGCCGGCCGCCTGGATGCCGTACAGCTCCGCGTACCGGCCGCCCCGTGCCAGCAGTTCGTCGTGGCTGCCGGTCTCCACCACCCGCGCCCCGTCGAGCACGACGATGAGGTCGGCCATGCGCACCGTGGAGAACCGGTGCGACACCAGGATCGTGATCGTGGCGGTCGGGGCGCCGCCGTCGCGGCGGGCCGCGGCGGCGTAGCGCTCGAACAGCTCGTGCTCGGTCTCCGCGTCCAGGGCGGCGGTCGGCTCGTCCAGGGCCAGCAGCAGCGGTGCGGCGCGCATGAACCCGCGTGCCAGGGCCAGCTTCTGCCACTGGCCGAAGCTGACCTCGACGCCCTCGGGCCAGGTCGGGCCGAGCTGGGTGTCCAGCCCGCGGGCGAGCCCGTCGACGACGTCGCCCGCGCCGGCGCGGGCGACCGCGGCGGCGACCGCGCCCTCGTCGTCCAGGCGCGGCACGTCCCCGACGCCGACGCTGTGCCGGGCCAGCAGCTCGAAGCGGAAGAAGTCCTGGAACGCGCCGGCCAGCCGCGACCGCCACTCGTCGGCGGGCATGCGCGCCAGCTCCGCGCCGTCGGCCAGGATCCGCCCGCCCGTCGGCTCGTAGAGCTTGGCGAGCAGCTTGACCAGCGTGGTCTTGCCGGCCCCGTTCTCGCCGACGACCGCGACGACCGCGCCGGCGGGCAGGGTCAGCGTCACGTCGTCCAGCGCCAGCCGCTCGGTCCCCGGGTAGGCGAACGACACGTGCTCCAGGCGGATCCCCTCGGTCAGGCGCACGGGCACCGGCTGGTCGGCCGCGGCCGCGAGCGACGCCGCGTAGCGCTCCAGCCACACCAGCCGCCGGGACCCGTCGAGCCAGATGCCGCGCAGGAACCCGATCTCGCCGACGGTCGCGCCGATGTAGGCCGACAGCCGCGCACCGGCGGCGAGCACCAGCAGCACGTCGCCGGGCGGGGCGTCCAGGCCGGCGGCGACGAACACGACCGCGCCGACGTAGGCGCCGCCGAAGACCGCCCATGCCAGCGTGTGCCACGCGGCGCTGGCCCAGCGGGCGGCGGACACCGGCGCGTACCAGCGCTCCCAGGCCTCCCGGCGGCGCCGGGCCAGGGCCGGGCCGATGCCGGTGACCCGGACCTCCTTGCCCGGCGGCGCGGTGGTGGCGGTGACGAACAGGTGCCGCGCCAGCCGGTCGGCCTGGGCGCCGCGCTCCTGGGCCGCGCGCTCCACGCCCGGCCGCCAGGCCGAGGTGAGCACGGTCGGCAGCGCGAACACCGCCAGCAGCGCCAGCGCCGGGTCGACCGACACGAGCAGCCCGACGGTGACGGCCAGGCGCAGGATCCAGCCGCAGGTGGCGAACAGGGACATGTACATGTGGTCCAGCACGAACACCTGGTCGCGCAGGACGCTGAGCCGGTCGAGATGGTCGGGCCGCTCGTGGTGCGCGATCGTGGCCACGGTCGCCTGCAGCCGGGCGACGTGGGCCTCCAGCGCGATCGTCACCTTGTCGCGGAAGTGGCGCTGCACCCGGGTGCTGACCGTGCGCAGGAACCAGGTCGCGGTCGACGACAGCCCGAGCCCGGTGGCCGCGAGCAGCAGCAGCCTCCGGTCGCCGTCGAGCGCGCCCTGGCCGAGCAACGCGAGCCACAGCGCCATCAGCGCGTCGGGGAGCGCGGCCGCCAGCGCGAGCAGGAACGCGGCGACCAGCAGCCACGGCTCCGCCCGGTAGCCGATCGTGACCAGCCGCCACATCGACCGCAGCGCCGGGGGCAGCTCGTCGCGTCCCGCCGGGCGCGCGGCGCGCTCAGCCGAGGACGTCATGGGCCACCCCCTGCCGCCCGGCCTCGCCGTCCTGGCCGTCCTCGCCGAAGCGCGCGGCCTGCAGGTCGAACATCGTGCGGTAGCGCCCGCCGGCCCGCATCAGCTCGTCGTGACCGCCCAGCTCCACGACCCGGCCGTGCTCGAGCACGCAGATGCGGTCGGCGCGGCGCACCGTGGAGAAGCGGTGCGAGACCAGGATCGTCGTGCAGCCGCTGGTGGCGGCGAGGATCCGCTCGAAGATCTCCGCCTCGCCGCGCACGTCGAGCTGGGCCGTCGGCTCGTCGAGCAGCACGACCCCGGCGCCCAGCCGCACCGCGCACAGCGCGCGGGCCAGCGCGACGCGCTGCCACTGGCCGCCGGACAGCTCGGTGCCGCCGTCGTAGCCGCGGGCGAGGACCGTGCCGAGCCCGGCCAGGCCGGCGGCGCCCGCGTCCTGGAGCGCGGCCAGGACGGCCTCGTCGCTCGCGCCGGCCGGCGCCACGTTGTCACGCAGCGGCAGCTCGAAGCGGGTGAAGTCCTGGAACACCGCGCTCACCCGCGACCGCCAGGCGTCCAGGTCCAGCTCGCGCAGGTCCACGCCGTCGACCTCGACGGCGCCGCGCTGCGGGTCGTACAGGCGGCACAGCAGCTTGGCCAGCGTGGTCTTGCCCGCGCCGTTCTGGCCGACGATCGCCAGCGACGAGCCCGCGGGGATGGTCAGGTCGAGCCCGTCGAGCACGGGGCTGCCGCCCGGGTAGGCGAACGCGAGGTCGCGCAGGCGGATCTCGCGGGCCGGCATGCCGGCGGCCGGTCGGGTGCCCGAGGGGAGCGCGCCGGCCGGGCGCATCGCCGGCTCCAGGCGCAGCACCGCCGCCACCGGCGCGGCGGCGCCGTCGATCGCCCAGTTGAACCCGCCGAACGCGATCATGCTGGTCCCGACCGCGACCTGCGCGTACACGACCAGCTCGTCCAGGCCGAGCCGCCCGCCGGCCGCGGCGGCGGCCAGCGACCAGAAGACGACCACGTTGGCGGCGGCGACCAGCAGCAGGCTCCACACGACCGGCCGCTCCCGCAGGCGCGTGGCCCGGTACTGCAGGTCGAACAGCTGCCGGCGGCGGGCGGTGAAGCGCTCCAGGACCCACCCGGCCAGCCCGAACAGGCGCAGCTCCTTGGCTGCCGGCGGATCGACGGCCAGGCGGTAGGCGTAGTCGGCGTGGCGCTGCGCCTCGCGCACCTCGCCGGTGTTGCGGTCGCGCCAGACCGCGCTCTCGCGCAGCAGCCAGTGGGTCGCCAGCCACGCGCCGCCGAGCAGCGGCGGCGCCCACCAGGCGTAGGCGGCCAGCACCAGCGCGGACGTGAGGCCGCCGACCAGCTCGACCAGCCCCGAGGCGATGAAGTCCAGGCTGATCGCCAGCGGCGGGCCGTTGATGCCGAGGTCGAAGTCGCGCGCCATGGTCAGGTCGGCGGTGAGCGCCGGGTCCTCCAGGTGGCCCATGCCCGGCGGGGTGACGCAGGCGCCGGTCAGCCGGTCGTACAGCCACGCCGCGGTGCGGCTGCCGAGGTTGGCGCCGACGGCCTGGTGGACGGGCGCGAGCACCTGGAGCAGCACGAACACGACCCCGACCGCGGCCAGCGGCAGCCCGAGCGCGGTGCCGTGCTGGACCGCGCCCACCAGCGCCCCCATCGCGACCGCGAACCCCGCCGGCAGCACCCCGCGGCACAGCAGCACGGCCCACCACACGGCCGCCAGCCCGCGGTCCGCGCGCGGCAGGACCGCGAACAGCTTCCACTCGTCGCGCGCGCGCAGCCGGCCGGTCATCCGCCACCTCCAGGGGTCCCGGAGCCGATCATGGACCATCCGCGCGACGGCCGGGCGGCGGGCGTCACCGGGTCGCGAGCTGGCGCCGCGCCGAGGTGGTGGCGCTGTCGTCGAACCGGCAGGTGCCGTCGGTGAACACCACGCCGTCGGCGCAGCGGGCCTCGACGCGGCCGCCCTCGAACTGCTCCTCGTACAGGCGCGCGTACAGCCCGCCGGCGGCGACGAGCGCGCCGTGGTCGCCGGACTCGACGATGCGGCCGTGGTCGACCACGTGGATGACGTCGGCCGCCTGGATCGTCGACAGCCGGTGCGCGACCGCCAGGGTGGTACGCCCGCGCATCAGCGTGGCCAGGGCCGACTGCACCTGCCGCTCGGAGGAGGTGTCCAGCGACGACGTCGCCTCGTCCAGCACCAGCACCCTCGGGTCGTGCAGCAGGACCCGGGCGATCGCGACCCGCTGGCGCTCCCCGCCCGACAGGCGCACGCCGCGCTCGCCGACGGCGGTGTCGTAGCCGTCGGGCAGCTCCAGGATGCGGTCGTGGATGGCGGCGGCCCGGGCGGCCAGGACGACGTCCTCGTCGCTGGCGTCCAGCCGCCCGTAGGCGATGTTCGCGCGCAGGGTGTCGGCGAACAGGTAGCTCTCCTGGGTGACCATGCCGATCAGCCGCGCGAGCGAGCTGAAGCGCAGGTCGCGCAGGTCGACGCCGTCGATCCGCACCGCGCCCTCGGTGGGGTCGTAGAGCCGCGCCACCAGGTTCACGATCGAGGACTTGCCGGCG
>Ga0126377_10000296_pt1 | contig 29550 bp, 26 predicted proteins | sample PanSoiMetPlot_22_FD_92647 | JGI IMG/M metagenome (GOLD analysis project Ga0126377, IMG submission 92647) | Tropical forest soil microbial communities from Panama - MetaG Plot_22 | ecosystem: Environmental > Terrestrial > Soil > Tropical forest > Bulk soil | place: Panama | collected 2016-02-17 | reverse complement strand
CCAGATCGTTGCGCCGGTCTGCCGGTTCAGCGCGATGAAGTGCTCGCCGGCGAGTGGTATGTAAACGCGCGTCTCGTCCATCGCCGCCGGCGCAGACGGTGGAAAGGGAAGCGTGATGAGCCACGCCTGTTCCGAGGGAAGCAGCGCAGCGAGCGGCGGATCGATCGGCGTGTGTTCAGCGCGCGCAACCGCACAGTAGGGGCAGGCGCCCAAGCATGAGAATAGCAATAAGACGTACGTTCGAAGTGATCGGGCCACTATATGTTGTGGGATAATAACGCGTCTCGATGCCTGAATCCTGATTCCTGATTTCTGAATCCTGATTCCTGAATCCTGATTCCTTTCGATGGTGTCACATCAAACGATTCTCGTCCTCGACTTCGGGTCCCAGTACACACAGCTGATCGCTCGCCGACTCCGTGAGCTTTCGATCTACACCGAGATCCTGCCCTTCAACACACCGGTTGAGGTACTTCGCGCGAAGGACCCCGTCGGCGTGATCCTGTCAGGTGGGCCGAGCAGCGTATCGGACGACGGGGCACCGCGATGCGAAGCGGGACTCTTCGATCTCGGCCGCCCGGTGCTCGGCATCTGCTACGGCATGCAACTGATGACCGACATACTCGGCGGCGAAGTGCGTCGGTCGGGCCATCGGGAGTTCGGTCACGCCCTCGTCAAGGTCACTCGAAACGGCATGCCAGGCCACAGCGCGGCGCCGCGTTTGTTCGCTGACGTTCCGATGGAACTCCGGGTGTGGGCGAGCCATGGCGACGACGTGGCTTCCGTGCCGCCTGGATTCCAGGTGGCGGCCACGAGCGCGACCGCGCCGATCGCGGCAATGGAAGCGCCCGATCGTCAGCTCTACGCGCTGCTGTTCCATCCAGAGGTCGCGCACACCGATTACGGGATCGAGATTCTGCGGGCGTTTGCGTACGGCGTGTGCGGGTGCGTCGGGGATTGGACGATCTCCTCCTTCATCGAGGAGGCGACGGCGCGCATCCGTGAACAGGTTGGTACGGGCAAGGTCGTGTGCGGGCTGTCGGGCGGTGTGGATTCGACGGTCGCCGCGATGCTGATTCATCGCGCGATCGGCGACCGACTCACCTGCATCTTCGTCGACAACGGGCTCCTGCGATACGACGAAGCCAATCAGATTCAAACGCGGTTTCGCGGCAAGTTGCGCCTGCCGCTCGATTTCGTCGACGCCAGCGCCCTCTTCCTTCAACGGCTGGCCGGCGTGACCGACCCGGAGCAGAAGCGGAAGATCATCGGCACGACGTTCATCGACGTGTTCGAGCGGCGCGCCAACGAGCTTGGCGGCTTCGGGTTTCTCGGGCAAGGGACGTTGTATCCCGACGTCATCGAGTCGGCGTCGGTGCACGGTCCGGCTGTCGTCATCAAGAGCCATCACAACGTGGGCGGTCTGCCCGAGCGCATGAACTTCACGCTCGTGGAGCCGCTGCGCGATCTGTTCAAAGACGAAGTGCGACGGGTCGGGGAGGATCTCGGACTCGAGCGCGAGTTCGTGGTTCGCCAGCCCTTCCCGGGGCCTGGTCTCGCAGTTCGTGTCGTGGGCGAGATCACCGCGGATCGCTTGACGCTGCTGCGCCTCGCCGATCGCATCGTCGCCGAGGAGATCCGGAAGGCTGGCTGGTACGAACGGCTGTGGCAAAGCTTTGCGGTGCTGCTCCCGGTGCAGAGCGTCGGCGTGATGGGGGATGCGCGCACGTACGAGTACACCGTCGCGATCCGAGCGGTCGAGAGCCTCGACGGCATGACGGCAGACTGGGCGCGCCTCCCGCACGATCTGCTTGCCACGATCTCGTCTCGGATCGTGAACGAAGTCAGAGGCATCAATCGTGTGGTCTACGACATCTCGTCCAAGCCGCCGTCAACGATTGAATGGGAATAGACCGAGCATTGGTGAATGACTGATTTCGTCCACCTTCATCTTCACACCGAGTTCTCGCTCCTCGACGGCGCGTGCCGGATCGACGAGCTGCTGGACGAAGCGGTCAAGCTGAAGATGCCGGGGCTGGCGGTCACCGAGCACGGCAACATGTTTTCATCGGTGGTCTTTCACGACCACGCCCGCGAGCGCGGGCTGAAGCCGATTCTCGGATGCGAGGTCTACGTCGCACAGGGCAGCCGGTTCGACAAGAGCGGTCCACAGACGGAGACCAACCATCTCGTGCTGCTGGCCGAGACCGACGAAGGCTACAAGAATCTGATCAAACTCGTGTCGGCCGGCTACACCGAGGGTTTCTACTATCGGCCTCGCATCGACAAGGATCTGCTGGCCCGGCACTCGAAAGGGTTGATCGGCCTGAGCAGCTGCCTGAAGGGGGAAGTCGCCAGCGCTCTCAAGGTGGAGCAGGCGCGTCCCGCACTCGAAGCGGCGGCGCGGCTGCGCGACATCCTGGGTCCGAACAACTTCTTCCTCGAGATGCAGTATCAGGGCATCGAAGAGCAGAAGACGGTCAATCGGGGCATCATCCCGCTCGCGCGCGAACTGAATCTGCCATTGGTTGCGACCAACGACGTGCACTACCTGCGCCAGGGCGATTACCAGCCGCACGACATTCTGCTCTGCATCGGTTCGGGCAAGACGGTACAGGACGAGAAGCGGTTGCGGTACACCGGCGATCAGTTCTTCCTGAAGACGGCCGAGCAGATGGCCGGCGTCTTCAGGGGGCATGAAGACGCGCTCAAGAACACCCTTCTGGTCGCGGAACGTTGTAACGTCACGATCCCGAAAGGCACGAACCATCTGCCGGTATTTGGCGTGCCTGACGGGTTGACGCTCGATGAGTATTTCGAGCGGGTCGCGCGCGATGGATTTGCGCAGCGGCTGCCGCGCCTGCAGAAACTGCAGGCGGCCGGTTCGCTCCGGCACACGATCGACGAGTACACGACGCGTCTCGACTATGAGATCGCGATGATCAAGGAGATGGGCTACACCGGCTACTTCCTGATCGTCTGGGATTTCATCCGGTATGGACGCGAGCGGGGCATCCCGGTTGGGCCGGGCCGCGGTTCTGCGGCGGGCTCCCTGGTTGCGTGGTGCCTGCGCATCACTGACGTCGATCCGATCCACTACGACCTGCTGTTCGAGCGGTTCCTCAACCCCGAGCGCGTGTCCATGCCCGATATCGACGTGGACTTCTGCGAACGCCGGCGCGGTGAGGTGATCGAGTACGTCACACGCAAATACGGGCGTGAGAACGTCGCCCAGATCATCACTTTCGGGACGATGAAGGCCAAGGCGGTGGTACGCGACGTCGGACGCGCCCTCGACATGCCCTACGCCGACGTCAACAACATCGCCAAGCAGATCCCGCCGGCGCTCGACATGACGCTGGACAAGGCCCTCGCCGAGAATCCGGTCCTCAAGGACATGGTGGCGAAGGACCCGAAGGTCAAGGAAGTGATCGAGATCGGCAAGCGCCTCGAGGGCATGTCGCGCCATGCGTCGGTGCACGCCGCGGGCGTCGTCATCGCGCCCGGCCCGATCACGGACTACGCGCCGCTCTACAAAGGGCAGCGCGATGAAATCGTCACCCAGTGGAACATGAAGGAGGTCGAGCGGGTCGGCCTTCTGAAGATGGACTTCCTGGGGCTCAGCACGCTCACATTGATCGACGATGCCCTGAAGGAGATCAAGCGGACTGAAGGCATCGACCTCGACATCGACAACGTGCCGCTGGACGACGCGAAGACCTACAAGGTGTTCCAGGAGGGCGCGGCCTACGGCATCTTCCAGTTCGAGTCGTCGGGCATGCGCGAGCTGTTGCGCAAAGCGAGGCCGGACCGGCTCGACGATCTGATCGCGCTGAACGCGCTCTATCGCCCAGGGCCGCTGAAGTCCGGCATGGTGGACGACTACATCGCGCGCAAGCAGGGCACGAAGGAGGTCAAGTACGACCTGCAGCAGCTGGCCCCGATCCTGGGCGACACCTACGGCGTCATCGCCTATCAGGAACAGGTGATGCTCATCGCGCAGGCGCTGGCCGGTTTCTCGCTGGCGCAAGCCGACATGCTGCGCAAGGCGATGGGCAAGAAGGATCCGAAGGTCATGGCGAAGATGCGCGCCGACTTCATGGAGGGTGCGCTCGCCAAAGGGATCAACGAGAAGAAGGCGACCAAGATCTTCGACCTGATGGAATACTTCGCCGGGTACGGCTTCAACAAGTCGCATTCGACCGCGTACGCCTTCCTCGCCTACCAGACAGCCTATCTGAAGGCCAACTACCCCTGGCACTTCGCTGCCGCTCTGCTGACGATCGAAGCGCAGAACACCGACAAGCTCGCGGTGTATCTGGCAGAGAGCCGCGATCGCGGGATCCCGGTGCTGCCGCCCGACATCACCGAGAGCCGGCTGAACTTCACGGTCGAGCCCGGGCGTGGTGTACGGTTCGGCCTGACGGCCATCAAGGGACTGGGCGAAGGCGCGATCAACGCCATCATCCAGGCGCGTGAGCTGCTCGGCGGCCGCATCCCCTCCTTGCACGCGTTGTGCGAGGTGCTCGATCTGCGGATCGCGAACAAACGCGTGTTCGAGGCGCTCGTGAAATCGGGTGCGTGCGACACCATCATCGGCCCGGGGACCGGAGCGTCGACTGGCGCGCCGCTGCCTGCCGTTCGCGCGAAGTTGTTCGCGGCGATTGAAAGCGCCTTCGAGCACGGCGCGCGTACGCAGCGGAACAAGGATCTGGGACAGGTCGATCTCTTCGGTGGAGGAGAGGAAGAGGCGGGACCGACTGTCGTCCGTCTCCCCGATGTCCCGCCCTGGTCGGAGATCGATCAGCTCAATTTCGAGAAAGAGTCACTCGGTCTCTATTGGAGCGGCCATCCGATCGATCGATGGGCTGACGATCTGCGCGAGTACGGATCGAAGACCACCAAAGATCTGGTCGTCAAGAAAGAGGCCGACGCGCCGCAGGATGACAGCGGCGACGATTCGATTGCACCGGCCGCGGGATCGAGCAACGGGAATGACCGGCCTGGCCACGGCTTCCCGTCGGGCAACGGGAATGGGCGACTGGTGGCTGAGGAGATCTCCATCGGCGGTATCGTCTCCGGACTGCGGCCGCTCAAGACCCGCCGAGGCGATCGCATGTGCGTGTTCATGCTCGACGACGCCCACGGGAGCATCGAGGTGGTGGTGTTCCCGGAAGCGTTCAAGCAACATGGCCACCTGGCGGAAGCGGGGAAGACGGTGTGCGTCGCCGGGCGCTTTGAGCGCGACGACGAATCCTCGAGAATCCTGGCGTCTGAAATCGTGCCGATCGAGATGGTGCGCGAACGTCTGGCCAAATCGGTGGCCATCCGTCTCTCGATGCCTCCGCACGGTCGAGCGACCTTCGAGAAACTGCTGGAAGTGCTGGCGCATCACAAGGGAGACCGTCGCGTCGCGTTCGTGATTCACGAGCAGGAGAAACACATTCGGGTGACCGCCGACATCAGCGGGATCCGCGTGCGTCCGTCCGAGAGCCTGGTCTCGGAGGTCGAAAGAATCTGCGGCGCTGGATCGGTCAGCCTGCGCTCGTCGACTCCCACTCAGGACGCCCCGGGCAAAGCCGAGGGCCGATGACCTGGTCTGTCCATGCCTCCTGACACACTCGACTTCGAGGAACCGATCGCACTGTTGCTCAAAGAGCTGGAAGCGATGGCGATGCTGCCGATGACGCCCGAACGCCAGCGATCCATCGACAGTCTGAACCACCGCATCGATGCGATTCGCGGCGAGATCTACAAGAACCTGACGCCCTGGCAGCGCGTGCTCGTGGCGAGGCATCCGAATCGGCCGACCGTGCTCGATTATGTGAACCGTCTCTTCACCGAGTTCACTGAGATCAGCGGAGATCGCCGCTTCGCCGACGATCATGCCGTGGTGGCAGGGTTTGCGCGTTACAAGGACGAGCCGGTGCTCATCGTCGGGCATCACAAGGGCGGTGGCGACACGAAGCAGAAGATTTACCGGAACTTCGGTTACGCGAAGCCAGAAGGCTATCGCAAGGCGCTCCGGGCCATGAAGCTCGCGGAGAAGTACCGGCGCTCGGTCATCGCGTTCATCGACACGCCCGCCGCGTATCCCGGCATCGAGTCGGAGGAACGGGGAATCTCAGAGGCCATTGCCCTGAATCTGCGTGAGATGGCGGCGCTCGAGGTGCCGATCGTGGTGATCGTCCACGGCGAAGGCGGCAGCGGCGGCGCGCTCGGTCTGGCGGTCGGCGATCGGATTCTGATGCACGAGTTCGCGATTTACAGCGTCATCCCGCCCGAGGGCTGCGCGGCGATTCTGTGGCGCGACAGCGGTAAGAAGGTCGAGGCTGCCGAAGCGCTGAAGCTCACGGCACCGGACCTGCTTCGCCTGGGATTGATCGATGAGATCGTGCCCGAACCGCGGGGCGGTGCTCATACCAACGTTGATGTGGCAGCCACGCTCCTCGACACGGTGCTCGATCGCACGCTGAACGACGTCGCCTCGATGAACGCGGACGCACGATCGCGAGCGCGCTACGAGAAGTGGCGCGCCATGGGGAATGTCGGCATTGCCGAAGGCTGATCTGATCTGGGAGACATTCCCGTGTGACGACGTCGCGGTGACGGATCTGTCGCATGCGCTGCAGATCTCTCCGATCGCTGCCCGCCTGCTCTGCATTCGCGGCATGACGGACGCCGATCGCGCCAGGCGTTTTCTGTCACCGACCTTGGACGATCTGCTCGATCCGTTCACGCTCGCCGATATGGGGGCTGCGGTCGACCGCATCCTGCGCGCCATCGCGCAGCGTGAGCGCATCGCCATTCACGGCGACTACGACGTCGACGGGATCACGTCGACGGTCATCCTCAGGCGTGCGCTCGAGATGCTCGGGGCCGACGTGACGCACTTCATCCCTGAACGTCTGCGGGATGGCTACGGTCTTCAGCCGGCGTCGCTCGATCGATTGCACGCGGAGGGCGTGCGAGTCGTGATTTCGGTCGACTGCGGTATCAGGGCCGTGGAAGCAGCGCAACATGCGCGCATGCTCGGGCTGGATCTGATCATCACCGATCACCATGAGCCGGACATCGAGCTCCCGAGCGCGCTGGCCGTCATCAACCCGAAGCGGCACGATTGCCAGTACGCCGACAAGAACCTCGCAGGCGTCGGCGTCGCGCTGAAACTGGTGCACGCCTTGTGCGCGCGAACGGGACACGTGAGCTGGCTTCCGGCGTTCGTCAAAGTTGCGGCGATCGGCACACTGGCGGACGTCGTTCCACTCACCGGCGAGAACCGCGTCATCGCGAAGCTCGGTCTGGGCATGTTGTCGAAAGGCCCGCACCGGGTCGGACTCCGCTCGTTGCTCGACGTGTGCGGGCTGACGGGCAAGGAGATCGACAGCTACCACATCGGCTTCGTGCTGGCGCCTCGCGTCAACGCGGCAGGCCGGATGAGCACGCCCGACATCGCCGCGCGTCTGCTGCTCGCGGCCGACGAAGGCATGGCAGCCGAAGCGCGTCAGCTGGCCGAACAGCTCGATGCCGAAAACCTCCGGCGGCAACAGGAGGAGGCGGACATCGTGGCGGAGGCGCGAAAGGCGGTCGAGACCGACCTCGAGGTCGGGTCGCGTACCGTCATCGTCGTGGCTGGTGAAGGCTGGCACCGGGGCGTCATCGGCATCGTGGCCTCGAAACTGGTGGATGCGTTCCACCGACCGGCCATCGTCATGTCCACCGACGGAGACGTTGCGCATGGTTCCTGCCGGAGCATCCCGTCGTTCAACATGCTGGCGGCGCTCGAGTCGTGCGGTGAGGTGATGACACGATTCGGCGGTCACAAACAGGCAGCGGGACTGACGATGGAGTCCGCGCGCATCCGTGAGCTTCGTGCGCGGGTCAACGACTTCGCCGATGCGCGATTGCAGCCTGACGATCTACGACCTCGTTTGTGGATCGACGGCGCGCTTGCGTTTCGCGGCATCGACGAGCGCGTCACCTCAGAGCTCACGACGCTGGCACCGTTCGGCGCAGGCAATCCACGTCCGATCTTCCAGACCGGGGCGGTCGAGATCATCGACGGTCCGAGAAGGGTCAAAGAGCGTCATCTGAAAATGGCATTCCGCCAGGATGGCCGCGTGATGCGTGGCATCGCATGGCGTGCCTCCGAACGCGAAGGGTTCGTGACTGAGCACCGCACCGCGATCGATCTCGCGTTCTCCCTCGAGCAGGACATCTGGAACGGCGAGCGGTATCTGCAGTTGTCGATCGCTGATTTCAAGGCGCCGCAGAACTGACTGATCACCGAGCGGGTGCTATCCTGACCTTAGGTTAGGCTGACCTTGGTCCGCCTGAAGGCGGACCAGACGTCAGTAGGTCCGGCTGAAGCCGGACACGACACACCGCAATGACCGCCTGGCAGAGACGCTTGCGCGCGATGGTGGCGATCTTCGGGATCGCCGTGGCGGTCGTCGTGTATCTGTCGATCGGGACACGCCGCACGCCGCCCCGACCTGCGCCGGTGAAGCGTCTCGATGAGAAGGTAACCGCCGAGGCGGTCGGCGGTAAAGTGCAGCAGAATCGTCTGACCGCCCGTGACTTTCAGATGTCGTTCGAAAAGGTGCAGTTCAACGAGGACGGGTCGTCGACGTGGACGAAGCCACGAATCACCGTGCAGAAGTCGGATGGGCGCACGTTCGTCGTCACGGCAGATGACGCGCGGTCCGGACCGAAGCAGAAACAGAAGGAGCTGACAGGGCACGTGAAGCTGGTCGCAAGCGACGGATTCGAGATGACTGCCGATCAGGCGACACACAGTGAAGACGACGCGATCGTTCGCGTGCCCGGTGCGGTGCTGTTCAAGAAAGGTCACATGAGCGGATCCGGCACGAACGGTACGTTCGATCAGAACGACGACATTCTGACGATCGCCGAGCAGGCCGCTGTCACCGTCGTTGACGATGCGGGTCATCCGACGACAGAGTTCGCGTCGGGCAGCGCCGTGCTCGATCGCACGCAGCATGCGTTGACCCTCGACATGCACGTCCACGTCGTTCGAGGCATGCAGATCATCGACACCGACCATTCGTCGGCGCGGCTCAACGCGAACAATGACGTCGTCACGTATCTCGAGTTGCGAGGACAGTCGCGCGTAAGCGGAGGCTCCGCCATTCGCAGCATGAGCGCGCGCGACATCGACATGGACTACAGCGAAGACGGCCGCACTCTCGAGCGCGTGGTGCTCAACGGACACGCGGAGGTCACGCCGACCTCAAACGGCGAGTCCACGCGATCGATGGCGGCAGAGTCGCTGGACGTGCTTCTTGCGACCGATGGTTCGATCGTCAACGCAACCGGACGTGAAAACGTGCGTCTGGACCTGCCCCCGTCGGGCGAGTCGCCGGGGGGTCGTATCACGGCGCGTACGATGGATGCGTCTGGCCAGGAAGGTCGCGGCCTGACAGACGCACGTTTCACTGATGCCGTTGAATACCGCGAGCCGGCGCGGAAGGGTGCGTCGCCGCGAGTTGTTCGTGCGCGTATGTTGGCAGCGTCGCTGGACGGGGATGCCGTCAAGGAAGCGGTCTTCACCGGCAACGTGATCTTCGAAGAGGACGACTTGAAGGCGAGCGCTCCCGAAGCGCGCTACCAGCCGGCGATGAACGCGATCGCGCTCGCGGCTCCTGATGGTGGCGGCGTGTCCCACGTGACCATCGACCAGATCGAGATCGACGCCAAGCGCATCAATGTCGCGCTCGATTCGAGGCAGATTTCGGGGACTCAGGTCAAGACTACGCTGCGCCCGAAGCCGGCAACCTCACGCGGCTCGGACGGCCGCGCCTCGTCGGCGAACAACATGCCGGGGTTGCTGAAACAGGACAATGCCGCCAACGTCAACGCCGACGCAGTCGAATACACGTCTGCCACAGGAAGAGCCGTCTACAAAGGGAACGCACGCCTGTTCCAGGGTTCGACGTCGATCAGCGGTGATACCGTCACGGTCGATCGAGAGCACGGGGACCTGACCGCAAACGGAAACGTGCGATCCACGCTCGATCTGGAGACCGGCCGCGTCAGCGGAAGCGGCGATGAGATCCGTTATGTCGACGCCGCCCGCACTGTGACCTACAGTGTCGGGCTCGCAGGACCGACAAGGGGCAGGGGAGCAGGCTCTCCAGCCGCCCCTCCCGGAGGGCGGCGCGGGAGCGCCGAACCGGTTCACGTCGCTCAGGTCAAAGGCCCACAAGGCGACCTCCACGCGGAGCGAATCGACGTCGTGCTGGCATCGTCGGAGAATCGGATGGAACGTCTGGAAGCCGTCACAGGCGTGACACTGACCATGGAGACCAAATCCGCTTTCGGGTCGCGCCTGACGTATCACGCGGAGAGTGAGCGCTACGCGATCTCCGGTGCCGGCGCGGTGCTCGCGACCGTACAATCGATGACGGCCGCAACTGCGACCACACCGCAATCCTGCCGCGAGATGAAAGGTCGCACGTTGACCTTCTCCAAAGCGAACGATAGTATCGAGGTCGACGGCAACGACGAGACCCGCACTCAGATGCGGAACATATCGTGTCCGCCCTCAGCGTCGCGTTGAAGCGCGACGGCCTCCCGTCAGCCACGCTCGTGTCTACGCTGCGAACTCAGGAACTCACGAAGTCGTACGGCGGGCGCACGGTGGTGCGGGGTGTCAGCATCGAAGTGGGCTCGGGAGAAATCGTCGGGCTGCTGGGCCCCAACGGCGCCGGCAAGACGACGACGTTCTACATGACCGTCGGTCTGACCGGCCCGGATTCGGGGCGTGTCGTGCTCGACGACGAGGATGTGACCGAGGCGCCGATGTATCTGCGGGCGCGCAAGGGCATCGGGTATCTGCCGCAGGAGCCGTCGATCTTTCGCGGCCTTACGGTCGAGCAAAACATCCTCGGCATCCTGGAAACGCTGGATCTCGACGCGGCCACCCGTAAGGCGCGCCTGGCGGATCTTCTGGCCGAGTTGCATCTGACGCCGCTCGCGTCTGCGCCGGCGTACACGCTCTCGGGCGGTGAGCGCAGGCGAGCCGAGATCACGCGCGCGCTGGTGATGTCGCCGCGCTTCATGCTGCTCGACGAGCCGTTTGCGGGCATCGATCCGATCGCGGTGACGGAGATTCAGAAGATCGTGTTCCACCTGAAGGAGCGCGGCATCGGCGTGCTGATCACGGATCACAACGTGCGTGAGACGCTCAGAATTACCGACCGGGCGTACATCGTTCACGACGGTGTGATTTTCCGGAGCGGCACCCCGGATTCTCTGGCGGCGGATGAGGATGTGCGCCGGATTTATCTGGGGACGGACTTTCGATTGGACTAAGATGGTCCAGGGTTGAACGAACCGTAAGACATGGCGATTTCGCAGAAACTTCACACCAAACTCGTTCAGAAGCTGATTCTGACGCCGTCGCTGCAGCAGGCGATCAAGCTGCTGCCGATGTCGACGCTCGAGTTGTCGGAGCTCTTGAACCAGGAGATGGTCGAGAACCCGATGCTCGAAGAGGTCCCGACGGAGGAGTTGCAGCCGGTTGAGGCGGCTCAGGAGAAGCAGGAAGACAAGACCGAGAAGGAGAAGGGCGACACCTGGGACGATCAGGACTACGAGTACTTCTTCGGTGACTACCTCGATGACGGCTATCGGCCGCGCACGCCGACGGAAGTCAAAGAACTGCCGCCGATCGAGAACACGTTGTCGACGGGGCAGTCGCTGTCGAGCCACCTGCTCTGGCAGCTCTCGATGCAGACCGACGAACCGGTGCTGCGCGAGATCGGCGAAGCGATCATCGGCAATCTCGATGATGACGGCTATCTCGTGGCGACGGTCGAGGATATTGCCGGCATGGGCCCCTGGTCCACAAACGATGTCGAGCGGGCACTCTCACTGGTCCAGTCGTTCGATCCGATCGGCGTCGCCGCTCGCGATCTGCAGGAGTGCCTCCTGTTGCAGCTTCGACACCTCGGGATGGGTGGCACCCCCGCTGAGCGGATTGTCACCGAGCACATGCGCCTGCTCCAGAACCATCAGGTGCCCGAGCTGGCGCGAAAGCTCGGTCTCTCGATCGACGATCTGAAGCAGCACATCGAGCTGATACGCCACCTCGATCCGAAACCGGGCAGTCGTCACAATCCGTCGCAGTCCCAGTACGTGATCCCCGACGTCTACATCGTCAAGATCGAGGATCAGTACGTTGCGGTGCTGAACGAAGAAGGGCTGCCGCAGCTTCGAATCAGTCCGGTGTACCGCCGGCTGCTCGACAAGAACGCCGCCGAGAACACCGACGAAACCCGCGCGTATGTGAAGGACAAGTTCCGATCCGCGCTCTGGCTGATCAAGTCGGTCGAGCAGCGGCAGAAGACGATTCACAAGGTGGCGACGAGCATCATCAATTTCCAGCGTGACTTTCTCGACCACGGCATCGAATATCTCCGGCCGCTGGTGCTGCGCGACGTGGCCAACGACATCGGCATGCACGAATCGACGGTGAGCCGCGTCGTCACGAACAAGTACATGCACACGCCGCAGGGCGTGTTCGAGATGAAGTACTTCTTCCACAGCGGCATCAACAGCCAGTACGGGGACGCGGTGTCGTCGGTCACGATCAAGCAGCGGATTCGCAAGATCATCGAGCAAGAGGACCCGAAGAAGCCATTGAGCGATTCCAAGATCGTCAGCATGCTGCATCGCGAGGGCCTCGAGCTGGCCCGGCGGACGATCGCCAAGTACAGAGAAGAGCTCAAGATTCCGACGTCCAACCAGCGTAAGGTTCTGTACTAGCGGCCATCGGCCGCAGGTGGCGGGACCGGATCGCCACGGATTGTCATGCGTCTCGAAATCACTGGACGACAGATCCCCATTACTCCGGCCGCGCGCAGGCTCATAGAGCGGCGCATCGCCCACACGATCAGGCTGCTGCACGACAGCGTCATGTCGACGCACGTCGTTCTCGCCAGGCTGCGTGGACGCGTGCGCGCGGAGGTCACCGTGCACGTCAGCCGTGAGCACATCCTGCATGGCGAAGGCGCCGGCTCGGATGTGCAGGCCGCGTTGACGGCGGCGACCGACAAGATCGAGCATCAGGCCGAGAAGCTGAAGGGCCGATGGGCGGGTCGGAAAAAGCGCCGCGAGAGCACGTCACGCGCCGCCCAGGCCACTGCCATGGCGGCCGACGGCGCAGTTGCGCGGTCGACCGACGACCGCAGGCGCCGGATCATCAGAGCCAGGCGGTATGCGGTCAAGCCGATGTCGATCGAAGACGCGGCCGCCGAAATCGGCGATGGCAGTGACGCCGTGATCGTGTTCCGCAACTCGGCGACCGATGCGGTCACCGTGCTGTTTCGGCGCGCGGACGGGCACCTCGGACTCATCGAGCCCGAGGCCTAGGCTGTGTCGGAGCCGCCGGCGTTGAGCGCGTCTGCGATGTCGACGCGGTCGCTGACTGTCGAGGCGCTCCTTCGACGCCGGTCGGAGACGGTCGGACTGCCGCTCGAACTGCTCAGCGGTGGCGGTGGTGTCGATCGTCCGATCTCCAGCCCGCACATTCAGAAGACCGGCCTGGCGCTGGTCGGATTCCACGAATACCTGCAACCGGCCCGTATCCTCGTCTTCGGCGAGAGCGAGGTGCGATACCTCGAGAGCCTCGAGCACGACGCTCGGGTCGCGATGCTGGGCGCGATGTTCAGGCATGACATCCCCTGCGTCCTCATCACCGGCGGATGGGACCCTCCGCCGGATCTGCTCGAAGCGTCGGACGCGTACCGGGTGCCGGTGCTGCGCACACCGATCGCCACACCAATCGCCATCAGCCGCATCGCTGCACTCCTCGATGACGCGCTCGCCGTGCGCGAGGTGATGCACGGTGTGTTGATGGATATCCTCGGCCTGGGTGTGCTCATCGTCGGCGACAGCGGGATCGGCAAGAGCGAGTGCGCGCTCGATTTGATCGTCCGCGGCCATCGGCTCGTCGCCGATGACACCGTCGAGATGCGACGGCGCGGAGAGACGATGCTGATCGGGACCTGTCCAGAGCTGACGCGTCATCACATGGAAGTGCGCGGCCTCGGCGTGATCAACATCCGCGATCTGTTCGGCGTGGCGGCGACCCGGACGGCCAAACGCGTCGAGCTGGTGGTGCGGCTGGAACGCTGGGACACCGATCGTGAATACGATCGGCTCGGTCTCGACGAGAATACCTTCGATCTGTTCGGCATCAAGGTTCCGCTCATCAGCATGCCGGTCGCGCCCGGACGGAATCTCGCGATCCTGGTCGAAGTTGCGGCGCGGAATCAGCTCCTGCGCTCGCGAGGACTCAATGCGGCCCGGGATCTTGCCGAGCGCCTCGAAGGACGTCTGCGAGAGCGCGTCAGCGACGATGTCGACGAAGACGGCGGGGATCAAGAATGACGGCGTCGAAGCTCGCGCGCCATGTGGCGCGACATGTCGCGCGGCCGCGACCGCGACGCGGACGTCGCGGTCACCGATTCGTCATCGTCACCGGGTTGTCGGGATCGGGAAAGACTCACGCGATCCGGGCGCTCGAAGATCTCGGCTACTTCTGCGTTGACAACCTGCCGACGCAGCTCATCCCGACGCTGGCCGAGCTGGCCACGCGCGATGACGCAGGGCTCGATCACGTCGCGATCGTAGTCGACGTCCGGGAAGGCGGGTTCCTCAAGAACTTTCCGCCCGTCTTTCGAAAGCTGAAGGCGACGCCCGGCATCGACGCACGCCTCATCTTCCTCGAGGCCAGCCGATCGGCACTGGTCCGCAGATTCAGCGAGACGCGGCGGCCGCATCCACTGGCACCTGACCGGTCAGTGGTCGAAGGGATTGTCGAAGAGCGCAAGAAGCTTCAGACGATTCGATCGCTGGCGGATGTGATCGTCGACACGACGAATCTCACGGTTCACGAACTCCGGGATCTCTTCGCCCGCGTCTCGAAGGACAACGACGCGCGCGCGGAGATGGTCGTCAATCTGGTCAGCTTCGGATTCAAGCATGGGCCGCCGCTCGATGCTGATCTGGTGTTCGACGTGCGGTGCCTTCCGAATCCGCATTTCGTCGACAGTCTTCGTGGCATGACCGGGCGCGATCCGGCGGTCGTGAAGTACATGCGCCGTCACGCCTCAACGAGAGAATTCATCGACCGGCTCACGTCGTTTCTCAAGTTTTCATTGCCGCACTACGTGCGGGAAGGAAAAACCTACCTGACGGTGGCAATCGGGTGTACCGGTGGTCAGCATCGATCGGTGATGATTGCCGAAGCGTTGAAGAAGTCGCTCGCGGGTGTCAAAGGTGTCCACCTGCGTGTGAAGCACAGGGACTCGTGAGCCGCTTGACAGGACGAACCCAGCGGCAAGGTTGCGTATGATCGGAGTCGTCGTGGTCACGCACGGCCAGCTCGCGACCGAGCTGCTGAATGCTGCGGAAACGATCGTCGGTGATCTCCCGCGCTTTGCCGCCGTTTCGATCGGCTGGCACGAGGATACCGAGGACGCGCGTGGTGAGATCGCGCAGGCGATTGAGCGCGTCGACGAAGGCGCGGGCGTGTTGATCCTGACGGACATGTTCGGCGGCACGCCATCGAATCTGGCGATGACGTTTCTGGCGGAGGGACGCGTCGAGGTGATCACCGGCGTCAACCTGCCGATGCTGATCAAACTCGTGAACGTGCCGAAGCAGTCAGATCTGCTTGCCGTGGCGCGCGACATGCGTGAGCATGGACGTCACGCCATCTGGGTGGCCTCGGACCTGCTGCGAGGCGACAAAGACGTGAAGCCGTGACCACACGCTCGGTGACCGTCGTGAATCAACTCGGCCTGCACGCGCGCGCCGCGGCGCGATTCGTGCATCTGGCGACACGCTTCGAGTCGCAGATTCGCGTCGGCCACGGCGCCAAGGTCATGGACGGCAAGAGCATCATGGGGATCCTGCTGCTCGCGGCCGCGCGCGGTACCGTGATCACGCTTACGGCAATCGGGCCGGACGAGCAGGCGGCGGTGGACGCCCTGGTACAACTCGTTCAATCGGGCTTTGGCGAGGAATCGTGGAACGTTTGAAGGGTATCGGTGTGTCGCCGGGCATCGCAGTGGGGCCCGCGCTGGTCGCGATTCAGCGGATGCAGGTCATCCGCTTTCCCATCGCCCTCGATCGGGTCGGACGCGAGTTGACGGCGCTCGAACGGGCCCGCCAGCGGTCGCGCGATCAACTCGAGCAGATCCGCCGCCGGTTTGCCGAGATCAAGGGATCCGACCTGGCGTCGATCTTCGACGCCCAGCTGCTCATGCTCGACGATGCGATGATCGTGGCGCGCGCGGCGTCGTTCGTCCGCGACGAGCGGGTGAATGCCGAGTGGGCCGTGCAGAGGGCGGTCGACGAAGTCAGCACGGTATTCGACGGCATCGACGACCCGTATCTTCGCGAACGGAAGGGCGACCTGCACGACGTCGCCGGTCGTCTTCGGATGAACCTGCGCGAAGAGCGGGGCGAGCCGCGCGATCGTCTTCAGGATCTCGATGCTCCCTGCGTGCTCGTCGCGGACGAGCTCACGCCGTCGGTCGTGGCGCAGCTCGACTGGACGCGCATTCAAGGCTTTGCGACCGACGCCGGCAGCCGCACCTACCATACCGCCATCCTCGCTCGATCGCTTGGCGTTCCGGCCGTCGTCGGTCTGCACGACGTGAGCCGGCGGGTGCCGACCGGCGCCGCGGTCATCCTGGACGGTGAGACTGGAGATGTCGCGCTCGATCCGACCCCCGAGGCGTGCCTGGAGGCTGAAGCCGTGGCCCGGCGATCGCGTGCGTTCGTGTCGGTCGCGAGCCGCGAAGACGGTCCGTTGCAGACGAGCGATGGCGTGCGGATCGTCCTGCAGGCCAACATCGAGCGCTCCGACGATGTCGCGACCGCGATCGACGCGGGAGCCGAAGGCATCGGGCTCTATCGATCCGAGTTCATGCTGGTCGGCGGACCGCCCGACATGGCCGCCGAAGACGAGCAGTATCACGTGTATCGGCAGCTCGTCGAACGCATGTCGCCGCGGCCGGTGACGATACGAACATTCGACATCGACGAGCGCCAGCTGGCGCGGCCGCTGGTCGACGCGGCGCTCGACGCGCGATGGTTTCCCGACGACGAGCGCAGCGGACATGCCGGGCTGCGTGGCATTCGCTTCGGGCTCGCACAGCCGGCGATCTTCAAGACGCAGCTTCGAGCCCTGCTCCGAGCGGCGGCGCATGGGCCGGTGCGCATCATGTTCCCGTTCGTCTCGTCGCTGCTCGAAGTGCGCAGTGCGAAGTCCCTGCTCGATGAGGCGCGTGCGGAGCTGATGGCGCGGGGGATTGAGACGCCGATGCTTCCGGTCGGCATCATGATTGAAGTGCCGTCCTCAGCGTTGACCGCCTCGCTGCTCGCGCCCGAAGTCGACTTCTTCACGATCGGCACAAATGATCTCATTCAGTATCTGCTGGCGGTGGATCGCACCGACGATCGCGTCTCCAACCGCTATCAGCCACTGCATCCAGCAGTGCTGAAGCTGCTGCGTCACGTGCGTCGCGCGGCCACGCATCACGGCATCCCGGTCTCGCTCTGTGGTGAGATGGCGTCCGATCCGCTCCTCCTCCGTGTGCTGATCGGATGCGGGCTCACCGAGTTCAGCATGACGCCGGGCGCGCTGCCGATCGCGCGCCACGTCGTGCAGGAGACCAGCGCCGCCGACATGACGAAGATCGCCGCGCATGTACGCAGGCTCGCCACCGTCGATGACATCGAGCGATTCCTTCAGGAGACGTTTGCACCAGCAGCCGGTGCAACGAGGTGAACACGATGAGTTCAGTGGGAGACGGGGAGCAGCGCGCAGTCGGCGGTGTGAAACGGGTCGAAAAGCCGTGGGGCTACGAACTGCATTGGGCCAAGACCGATCGGTATGTCGGCAAGATCCTGCACATCAACGCCGGCCACGCGCTCAGCCTGCAGTATCACAACGTGAAGGATGAGACGGTCTATCTCTACTCCGGGCGGCTGCTGTACGAGATCGAGATCAACGGACAGCTCACCGAACGCGAGATGGTCCCAGGCGATTCCATCCATGTCTCGCCCAAGACCGTGCACCGTATGACCGCGATCGAGGATTGCGATGTGTTCGAGGTCTCGACACCGGAGCTCGATGACGTGGTCCGCTTGGAAGATCGATACGGGCGGCAGGGTACCTAGCGCGGCGAGTGTTCGTGAATGGGGATGGGAGGCAGGCTCGACACCTGCCTCCACCTCATATCTGACGACGGCCGCTAGAAGGGGATATCGTCGTCGGTGAGCGGCTCCATGGGCGGTTCGTCCGCGTTGCCGCCAGGCGCATGTGAGCTCCCGCGATCCGTTCCAGCAGACCCGCGTCCGCCTCCGCCGCCGAGCAGCGTTACACGGTCGGCTTTGATTTCAGTCGTGTACCGCTTGTTTCCGTCCTTGTCGTCCCACTGACGGGTCTGTAGGCGGCCCTCAACGTAGATCTGTTTGCCCTTGGTGAGATATTCCTGCAGGCTTTCAGCCGGTTTGCCCCACAGCACCACTCGGTGCCATTCGGTCTTCTCCTGGCGCTGATTGTTTCGATCGTTCCACACCTCGGTGGTCGCCAGATTCAGCGTGGCGACCGCGGCTCCTCCTGGCGTGTAGCGAAGCTCTGCGTCACGCCCCAGGTTTCCGACCAGAATGACTTTGTTCACGCTGCCCATCGTTCGTCCTTTCGGGCGGATCGACCGCCCCTACGGCTGCAATAGCTGCTGCCGTGCACGTGCGTACCGAGCGGACCAGTCGAGTGCCGTGGACACAGTCCACAAGGTCCGCTCCTCAGTTCACACTGTACAGGTTTTCGTGACGGGGGAGGTCACGAAGTTCAGGGCTTCGCTGGCGTGGAAGACTGTCGTCGCAACGCGTCGAGACGCTGTCTGGCGAGGCCGGCCGGGGCCGAACCCGCAAAGTTCTTGATCAATTGTTCGTACGATGCGCGAGCTTCGTCGACCTGACCGAGCGCCTCGAGTGCGCGGCCACGTTTGAAGTACGCGTCGGGCAGCCAATTCGATTTGGGGTAACTCTGAATGACGCGTGTATATGCGGAAACCGCATCCTGATTCCGCTTCTGGGTGTAGTACGTCTCTCCGAGGTAGTAGTAGGCTTCAGCGGCAGCTTCGCTGGTCGGAAACGCTTTCACGAGCGCTTCGAAGCCGGTGATCGCCGATGCATACGACCCCGAGAAATAGTCCGAACGGGCGCTCTCCAGCATCCGAGAGGGGGAGAGGCCGAGCGTTGACGACCCCGTCGATGGCGATGACGTCGGTGTGGCGGCAACACCAGCCGGACTCGGCGCAGTCGAAGCGGAGGAGGAGTCAACACCAGGTGAGCTGGCTCCTCCGGACGTCAACAAGTTCGGCAGGGAGGTGACCGTCGATCGCAGCGCGCTGATCTCGTCGGACAGGGAGCGCAGCCGCGTGTCAGTGTCCTGTGTGCGTTCGCGAATGGTGCTGAGTTCGCTCGTCAGGTTCTTGATCAGCAGCTCCTGATCGGCGAACCGTTTCTGTGCACCCTGATCGGAGGCATCAAGACGCGTGTTGAGAGCCTTGATGGCGTCTGCGATCTGCGCGAGCGAGAGCGCGAGTTGCTGGGTCTGCTCCTGAAGCATGCGCAGCTCCGCGGTCATCTGCTGATGCTCGCGGTTCTGCGCACCGGCCGGCACGGCCCCCAACGCGGACAGTATCAGCGCGACGGCGAATACCGTAATGGTTTTCTGCATGCGGTGCCCTCGTTCAGCCGTCGTCTCACGGCTCTCTTACTAGTCTATTTCGACGTGATGACGAGATGACCTCGGCGGTTCTTCGACCACGCGTCCTCGCTGTGCCCCATATCGAAGGGGAATTCCTTCCCGTAGCTGACGGTCTTGATGCGCTCGCCGGACACGCCAAGTGACGCCAGGTAGGCCTTTACTGCGGTGGCGCGCCGCTCCCCGAGGGCGAGGTTGTACTCGGCGGTGCCGCGCTCGTCGCAGTGTCCCTCAATCGTAATCGCCCACGTCGCATATCTCTTCAGTACGTCGGCGTCGGCGTTTGCAATCGCGCGACCGCTCTCGTCGAGTTCGGCGCTGTCGAGCGGAAAGAAGATCGGCTTCAACGGAGAGTTGCGGTTCAGATCATCAATCGACTTGTTGGCAACCGCGTCCTCGGAAAGGTTCGGCTGCGGCAGGGGAACGGACTCTTCCACGCGCTGCGGAGGTGCTGGAGGCGCCGTCTCAGTCGCATCCGTGAGTGTTGGCGCTGGCTGGGGAGAAGTGGCCGGCTTCTTGTTGCGCGAGCAGCCGCCCGCGAGGGCGACCACAACGAGTCCGACGATGATGGCGGCTTTCTGATTTCGCATAGATGCTTCCTCGTGCAACGTTGTTGTTAATTGGACCAGGCCGGCGTCTGATTACTCCCATCGCGAGTGATCTGACGCAGGTCCTTTCCGTCTCGACCGACTGTGTAGATCTGCGTGCGTCCGCTTCGCGTCGACGAAAACGCGAGGTGACGGCCATTTGGCGCATACGCGGGGCTCTCGTTGGTTCCTTCACCAAAGGTGATCTTCTGCGTCTGACCCGAGTTGGGGTCGTAGACCTTGATGTCGAATCCGCTGCTGCTCGTGCGAGCGGCGAAGGCGATCTCGTTGATCGACGGTGACCACGTCGGGCGATCAGCTTCCGATTCGTCGACCGTGATCCGACGCAGATTCGATCCATCGACCGAGCTCATCACGTAGATCTGAGGCTTCCCAGTACGATCCGAAGTGAACGCGATCTGCGTGCCATTTGGAGACCAGGTCGGACTGCTGTCCCCAGCGGGATGATTCGTGAGGCGGCGGAGATTCGAGCCGTCGACGTTCATCGCGTAGATCTCGGGGTTGCCATTGCGACCGGACATGAACGCGATCTGTTTGCCGTCGGGTGAGAAGACCGGCAGATAGTTCGTGCCGACGCCCTTGGTTGGATTCTGCATGACACCCTGATAGATGAACGAGATGAACACGTCCGGGTTGGGCCGCCAGGTCGTGTACGCGAGCGCGCGACCGTCGGGTGCCCAGTTCGGATTGGCATTCAGCTGTCGGCTCGTCGTGACCCGCCTCGCGTTTGCGCCATCGTAGTCCGCGATGTAAATCTCTTTGACTTCACGGTTCTCGACCGTGCCGTCCACCCGCTGGCGGTTGCGATCGGAGACGAACGCCAGCTTCGTGCGCGCGACACCCCGCAGCCCGCGCTGCTGCTGATGAATTTCGTCGGCGATGGTGTGCGGGTAGAGGCGCGGGTTGGCCGCGCTGCCGCCGTATTCCTTCGCGAACACCGACTGTCGCGTGCGCACGTTGAAGAGCCGCACCTGCACGCGGACATCGTTGCCCGTGCGCTGCACCGTGCCGAACACCACCGCGTCGGCACCGAGCTCGCGCCAGGATGCAAACGGGATGGTCTCGGGCGAACGCGCGGCGGGCACGCTGCCATAGGTGTCACGGGGGATGAGATAGAACTCCTTTTCGTAATTCAGGTCGTCCCATAACACCTGACCGATCGTTTTGGCGGCCTCAGCGGCGTCGGGCGTCAAGGCCACGAAGTCGGGCACCGCATAGCGCGGCGGTGTGCCCGGGTCGCCATTGATCACCAAAACGATGTCGGACGGCTGTTGCTGCCCCTGCGGGGAGGCGGCGGGCAGATGGACGGCAAGGAGGGCGACTCCAATTACCCCGACCGCAAGGCTGAATCTCAACTGCATCTGTCGCTTTGTCATGATCACCGCGAGTAGTCGAATCTCATATGAACCGTCAGTGTCGGGTTCGGAAACTCGTTCGGAAGGGGAGGCAACGTGGTCCGTTGCACCGCCCGCAAGGCGGCGAGGTCGAGCACATCGAAGCCGCTCGGCCTCTCGATCTGGGGCGTCTGAATCATTCCGTTCCGCATGATCGTGAACTTCACTCCTGTGGACCCGGCAACACCCTGACCCTGATCCCAATTGCGCTGAATGAACACCCGCATCTGATCGATGTACTCGGGGCAGCAGAAGTCGGTCACACCATCGAGTTGCACGCCGCCGCCGCTTCCACCCGAACTGCTGAGTCCAGTACCGAATCCCTGACCGCGGACGCGAGCAGTGCCTTCACGGGGCCGTTCACCGACACTCGGCCTGGGCGCGATCGCATCGGATGGAGCCTCCTTGGCCTTCGTTTGCGCGCGGGTGCGCGCCTTCGGGTCAGGCAGCGTCATCGCCGGCGCTTTCGGCGCGGGAGGTGCCTCCACCTCTTTGACAGGCTCCTTGACAGGCTGGGGTGGCGTTTCTTGTATCGGTTGTTCGCCACCGATCTGGTTGAGCCCTTCCGTTTTCGGTCCGGGCGCACCAGTCAGGCTGACGGTCATGAAGGTTGGCGGCGGCTCAACCGCCCCGACAGGCCACAGGAGCGCGACAGCGACAAGGGCCGCGTGCGCGGCAATCGACCACACAACCATCGTGCTGAGCCCGTCAGGCTCGTGTGATCGTGCGACGATGACGTTGGTCACGGCTTCAGACACAGGTGCGTCACCGGCTATTGGGAACATCCAGGACGAGGCCCACGTCCACGACGCCCGCTGCTTTCATCTCCTGCATCACGTCGATCTGGTCCTGAATCGACAGTTGTCGATCGATGCGCAGGTATGCCTGCTTATCGGCTCGAGTGAGCATCAACTGTCGTAGGCGCTCGGCAAGGGCCGTCATCCCGATCGGCTCCTTTCCGAGATACACGCGACGTTCCTTGCGGAACGAGCCCGGCACGTCGACAAACACGCGCTCGCTCGAAATTTCCTGCGTTTTCGACGAGACCGGCAACTTGATCTCGATCCCGCGCTGCAGCATCGGTGCCGCCACCATGAAGATGATCAGCAGCACGAGCATCACGTCGACCAGCGGGATCACGTTGATCTCAGCCAGTGTCGAGCCGACTCGTCGTCCGCGCTGGTGACGACCGCCCGCATTCGGTGCAGAACCAATGACCTTGGGCATTAGGTGAAATTCCGCTCGGCGATGTTGAGGAACTCCAGCGAGAAATCGTCCATCGTCGCCGAGAAATCCTTCACGCGATGCACGAAGTGGTTATAGAAGACCACCGCGGGTATTGCCGCAAAGAGTCCCGCGGCCGTCGCGATCAAGGCCTCGCTGATTCCAGGTCCCACCACCGCAAGATTCGTCGAACCGGTCATCCCGATCCGCTGAAAGGCGATCGTGATGCCGACGACAGTTCCGAAGAGTCCGATGAACGGCGACACGCTAGCTGTCGTCGCGAGAAACGTCAGGCGCCGCTCCAGGCGGTTGACCTCCGATGTGGCGGCGCGGATCAGTGCGCGATCCACCGCTTCCAGGCTCTTCAGGATTGGACGACCAGGTGAGCCACCCGGACTCGACGATGAGTTCGACAGCCTGAACTGGGCGTTGAGCTCGGCGTAACCCGCTTGAAAGACGCCCACGAGCGGGCTGTGCGGCAGGGACGGACAGATCGCTTGCACTTCGGAAAATTTCTGACTGCGACGAAACACTTCAAGGAACGTCGCGGTCTGTCTTTCCACTCTACGGTACGAGAACGTCTTGAACAGGATGATCGCCCAAGAGACGATCGAAAAGATCACCAGAATCCCTAGGACGGCCTGATTGAGCGGACCAGTGTCCGCAATGATCTTGAGAATGCCACCGCTCCCAGCTAGCGGGGCAACGTCCTGCACCTGAAGTGCAAGGATGGACGAGCCAAGGCTATACACCGACGCCTCCGGTTTGTGGGGGATGCGCCGCTGGGACAGCGCACCAAGCAGACTAACATGCGGCAGAAGTGCTGTCAAACGTATGATAGGATGGAAGTTCCGCCTACATGCTGCGCGTCCTCCGCATCCGCAACCTGGCGGTCATCGAGTCCGTCGAGGTCGAGTTCGGCCCCGGCTTCAACGTCTTGACGGGAGAAACTGGTGCAGGCAAGTCGATCGTGGTCGAGGCGGTTGGGCTTCTGCTGGGTGGACGTGCCTCTGCCGATCTCGTTCGTACGGGTGAGCCGCAGGCCACAATAGAAGCAGTCTTCCAGGATGGCGACCGGACGCTGCTCGTGAGACGCGAGGTCACGAGTCAGGGGCGCAGCCGATCGTTCATCAATGGCGCAGTCGCGACCGCGGCGGCTCTGCGCGATCTCTCGTCGAGGCTCGTCGAGCTGCACGGACAACACGAGCATCAGGCGCTGCTCGATCCGCTCTCGCATCTCCCGCTCGTCGACACTTACGCGCACCTCGACACGTGGGTCGAGCGAGTGGCCACGGCGTGGCAATCGGTGCGAACGCTACGAGAGCAATTCGATCGTGCCCGCATGGATGGCCGGGAGAAGGCTGCACGCCTCGACCTGATTGACTTCCAGTTGAACGACATCGAAAAAGCGGCGCCCCGTGCCGGCGAGGACGATGAGCTCGCGACGGAGAAGCACGTTCTCGCAAACGCCGAACGCGTCAAGCGATTGTGCGAGGAGAGCTACTCGACGCTGTACGAGAGCGACGAGGCCGTTCTGGCGGGTCTCGGCCGCGTGTGGAAACGCGTCGCCGAACTCGCGACGATCGACGCGCAGTTTGCCGGGCATCTGGCGGCGCGCGACGAGATCAAGCCGCAGCTCGAAGATCTGGCGGCGTTTCTTCAGCGCTACGCCGATGGCATCGATGCATCACCGGCCCGTTTGCAGCACGTCGAAGACCGCCTGGCGCTGCTCGAGCGCCTGAAGCGGAAGTACGGTCCAACGCTCCACGACGTCCTCGAGAAGGGAAGCGCGCTTCGAAACGAGCGCGGCCTCCTGACGGGCGCCGGCGAGAGTGCCGCAGACCTCGAGCGCGCGCTGACCGCGGCGTCGGCCGAGTATCTCGACGCTGCCCGCACGTTGTCGTCGAAAAGACGCGCTGCCGCCCGGCAGTTCGCCGCGCCGCTCGAAGCGCTGCTGGCCGAGCTTGCGATGGAGCAGACCCGCTTCGAGGTACGATTCAACGAGGCTGCGGTCTCGGCCGACGAGTGGACCGAGCGCGGCATCGATCGAGCCGAGTTTTACGTGTCACCCAACCCCGGCGAGGATCTCCGTCCGCTGTCTCGGATCGTGTCTGGCGGAGAGCTGTCACGCGTCATGCTCGCCCTCAAGACGATGTCGGTGGACCTCCAGGGCGGGAAGACGTTGATCTTCGATGAAGTGGATGCCGGGATCGGCGGGCGGGTCGCCGATGTCGTCGGATCGCGACTCGGTCGACTCGGCGAGCGGTTCCAGGTGCTGTGCATCACGCATCTGCCACAGATCGCCTCGCGCGCATCGACCCACTTCCACATCGACAAGACAGTTCGCGGTACTCGCACCGTCACCTCGGTTCGGGCGCTCGATGACGATGGACGCGTAGAGGAGATTGGCCGCATGATCGGAGGCGCGATCGTCACCGACCAGGTGCGGGCGAGCGCTCGCGATCTGCTGGCGGCGGGCAGCCTTGAGGAGTCTCGAGGACAGGCGAAAGGCAAACACAAATCGAAAGGCGAAAGCGAAACCCTCGGTCGCACCCGAGCGCGCTCCTGATTCCATGGCGAAGCGATATCTCATCGAGACGTTCGGCTGTCAGATGAACGTCCACGACTCTGAGCGCATGGCCGGTCTGCTCGAACAAGCCGGCTACGAGCCGACCAGCAACGAGGCCGACGCGGACGTCATCGTGATCAACACGTGCAGCGTTCGCGAGCACGCCGAGGAGAAGCTCTATACGCGCCTCGGTGAACTGCGCGTCATGCGTGGCGAGACAGGACGGGCGCCGGTGGTGGCCGTGGCTGGATGTGTGGCCCAGCAGGAGGGAGCCTCACTGGTCAAGAAGTCGAACGGCCACGTCATCGATGTCGTCGTCGGCACGCAGCGGCTCAAGATGCTTCCGGTCCTGGTCGACCGCGCGCACCACTCGGCGTTCGCTACGGTCGATATCGGTCTCTGGGACGACGTGTCGTTTCCGCTGGGAATGGCCCATCGATCAGATCCCGTGAAGGCGTATGTCACCATCATCGAAGGGTGCAACGATCACTGCGCCTTCTGCGTGGTCCCGTACACGCGCGGGCACGAGCGGATGCGCGCGAAGGCCGACATCCTCGCGGAGGTCCGAAACGCGGTTGAATCCGGGCGCAAGGAGATTCAACTGCTGGGGCAGATCGTGAACCATTACTCGGCTCCGGACGATCCGGGATGCGATTTCGCCGAGCTGCTCGAGGCAGTGAGCGGCGTGGCCGGGGTTGAACGGGTTCGTTTTGCAAGCCCGCATCCCCGTCACACCACCCCGCGGCTCATCGAGGCCGTTAGAGATCTGCCCACGGTCTGCAAGCATCTTCATCTGCCGGTGCAGTCAGGCTCTTCCCGGATCCTCAAAGCGATGCGGCGGCGTCATACTCGCGAGGAGTATCTCGATCTCGTCGACCGCGTGCGTGAGGCGGTTCCCGGCATTACACTCTCCACGGACGTGATCGTGGGGTTCCCGGGGGAGACGACTGGAGACTTCGAGGACACGTTGTCACTGGCCGAGACCGTAGGATTTCACAGCATGTTCTCGTTCAAGTACTCGCCCCGTCCGAACACACTGGCCGCTCTCCGAATGGCCGACGATGTCAGCGCCACGGAGAAGACGACGCGTATTGTCGTCCTGCAGACACTTCAGCGGGAGATTCAGACGCGTCTTCACGAAGAGACTGTCGGATCGATGCAGCGAGTGCTCGTGGATTCCGCGAGTCGTCGGCGCTCGGATGAGATCTCGGGGCGGACGGGCGGCAACACGGTAGTGAACCTGCCCGTGCCTGCCGATAGTGGGGGGGACAGATCGTCCCGCGAGTGGATCGGGCACACTGTGGACGTGCGAATCACGCGCGCCGGGCCCCATAGCCTCTGGGGCGAGGCGGTGTAAGGGCTACCAGTTTTCAGGCGCGGTCGGAGAGCGAGCCATGCTGATTGAAATGAGCATCAAGGGCCTGATGGTCGACCCCATCACCAACATGCCGATCGTGATTCTCAAGGACAAGTTGGGGGAGCGCATCCTCCGGATCTGGGTGGGGCTCTTCGAGGCCAACGCGATCGCCCTTCAAATCGAGAACGTAGCGACGCCGCGACCGATGACGCATGACCTGCTCAGGAACATCATCACGGACCTGGATGGCTCCGTCGACCGGGTCGTCGTCAGCGACCTGCGTGACAACACGTTTTTTGCCGTGATTCATCTCACGGTTCGTGGTGAACGTGTGGCAGTCGATGCGAGGCCGAGCGATGCGATCGCGCTCGCCCTGCGGACCAGGTCGCCGATTCTGGTCGAGGAGACGGTCATCGACAACGCCAAAAGCGTCGAGGTCTTCTCCGAGCCGATGGACAACGCGCGACTGCAGAAATGGCTCGAAAGCCTTGACCCATCGGAACTTGGGAAGTACAAGATGTAAATTGTCGGCCGGCCGACATCTCAACGGTTGACACCCTGCACAGCCGTTCCTACAATGGGCGCACCCTTCACAGGATTGCGCCCCGTGAGACACACCGGAGTTTCAGCGGCTAACGTCCTCCGCACGCTCGATTCGAGCCTGCCTTTCAGCGTATCTGTAAGGCAGGGTCGTACATGATCGTTGCCATCGCCAATCAGAAGGGGGGCGTCGGCAAGACCACGACTGCCGTGAACCTCGCAGCGGCGCTCGCCATGCGAGGGCGGAAAACGCTCCTGATCGATCTCGACCCCCAGGCGAACAGCAGCATCTCGTTTCTGGAACTCGGCGCCATCGGACGCAGCACGTATGACGCATTCTCGGATCCGATGTGCGACCTCGCCCACGTCATCCAGCCAGCCACGACGCAGAAGAATCTGTGGATCGCCCCGGCGCGGATCGCACTCGCGAAGCTCGAGGCGCGCCTGGTCGGGGAACTGGATGCGCACTTCCGATTGAAGGACAAGATCGACAAGCTCGCCGGGGAGTACGCGCACATCGTGATCGACTGCCCACCGGCGCTCGGTCTGCTGACAGTGAACGCCCTGGTGGCTGCGACTCATCTTCTGATTCCAATCCAGTCGTCGTACTTCGCGCTCGAAGGAACGGACGACTTGCTCGAGACGATCGAGAAAGTCCGACAGCGTCCCAACCCGGCGCTGCGCATTCTCGGCGTCGTCATCACCATGCACGACAAGCGCACAGCGCTGGCGCGGGATATACGCGAACAAATAACGAAAGTCTTCGGGGGGAAGGTCTTCCGGACGGTGATCAGCAAGAGCGTCCGGCTGGAGGAGAGTCCGGCCTACAAGGAATCGATCTTCACGTTCGCGCCCGAATCGAGTGGCGCGACCGATTACTACAGCCTGTGCGAGGAGGTCATCGAACGTGTCGAAGCGCGGACTGCCTGAGACGCTGCGAATGCGGCACGACCAGCACTACGTGGAGGCGCTCGCGACATCCGCCGGCGAGCCGGTCGGACGCATGGTCGCGATCGACCTCCTGGATCCGAATCCCGGTCAGCCCCGGCAGGTGATGGGCGATCTGTCCGAGTTGATGGCGTCCGTTCAGGAGAAGGGCATCATCGAGCCATTGGTTGTGCGGCAGCGGCTCGGGCGCTATCAGATCATCGCCGGCGAACGTCGGTATCACGCGGCCGTTCAGGTCGGGCTGCGTGAGGTACCGGTGGTTATTCGGGAAGTCGGCGACGTCGAGGTGATGGAGCTCGCGCTCGTCGAAAACCTTCAGCGGAAGGACCTGACGGCGTTTGAAGAGGCCGAGGCGCTCCAGCAGCTGGTCCAGAAGTGCGGGCACACCCACGAAGAGATGGCTCGGAAGCTGGGGAAGTCACGGACGGCCATTACCGAGTCGCTGTCGCTGGCAACGATGCCTGAAGAAGTTCGAAATCTTTGTCGGCTGGCCGACATTACCTCTAAGTCCACGCTTTTACAGATAGTTAGACAGGCCGATCCAAAGAAAATGACCGCCCTGGTCGAGAAACTCGCCGGACAGGGCCAGGCGACGCGTCAGCTGGCGCGCCAGGAGACGGCGAAGGTCAAGCCGGGCCGACCGAAGGCGTACGTCTTTACCTTCAAGCCAACGACCAAGGCGTTCGATCTGCGATTGAGCTTCCGCAAGAGCAAGGTTGAGGCAAACGAAATCATCGAGGCGCTCGAGAACATCATTCGAGAGCTCCGAGCCTCCAGACGTTAGCCCACAAAGAAGAATCTCCCAACGCGAGACCGCAAGCCGACACGACGGGCCCCAAGCCCGCGTTCTGGAGACTTGCCTGAATGACGTGCGGGGCGCGCAGCAGAGAAGTTGGAGGAAGCGAAATTGAGCGCCCAGGCAGGATTCCGAGGCCGGGTCGTTCTATTGGTTAACATAACGCATCTTATGCGACGTTGACGAAATCGGCCTGAAATCGGGTCGGAACGCGCGTCTAGCGCGCTCAGACCCTCCAGTTCCGGAGTCCGAACCGCTCGTCAGGAACTTCGAGTTCGATGGGTTGATGCGGCGGATG
>Ga0126377_10000294_pt1 | contig 29692 bp, 26 predicted proteins | sample PanSoiMetPlot_22_FD_92647 | JGI IMG/M metagenome (GOLD analysis project Ga0126377, IMG submission 92647) | Tropical forest soil microbial communities from Panama - MetaG Plot_22 | ecosystem: Environmental > Terrestrial > Soil > Tropical forest > Bulk soil | place: Panama | collected 2016-02-17 | reverse complement strand
TCGATCCCTTCGAAGAGATCATCGATGCCGCCCATGCCTCGGGCGCGTGGGTCCACGTGGATGGCGCATTCGGACTGTGGGCGGCCGCAAGCCCTGCGCTCCGCCAGCATGTCCGCGGCGTCGACGGCGCCGATTCGTGGGCGACGGACGCGCACAAATGGCTCAACGTCCCGTATGATTCCGGCCTCGTCTTCACCAGTCATCCGGCCGCGCATCGGGCGGCCATGAGCTTGAGCGCCGCGTATCTCGTGCGGTCGCCGGAAGAGCCGCGCGAAAACGTGGATTGGGTGCCCGAGTCGTCGCGGCGTGCGCGCGGCTTCGCGGTGTATGCAGCGGTTCGTGAACTGGGCCGCCAGGGTGTCAGCGACATGATCGATCGCTGCTGCCGTCTGGCGCGACGGATGGCCGATCGCCTGCGTGCGGAACCAGCCATCACGATCCTGAACGACGTCGTCCTGAACCAGGTGCTCGTCCGGGTGACGCCTCCGTCCGGCGACGCGGACAACGCGACAAATGAAGCGCTGCGCCGCGTTCAGGAGGAGCGGACGTGCTGGCTCGGAGGAACGAGATGGCACGGTCAGGACGCGATGCGGATTTCCGTGTCGAACTGGTCGACGACCGATCAGGACATCGACGCATCCGCTGAATCGATCATCCGCGCGGTTCGGGCCGTATGCTGAACGGACGGATCAGGTTCGGGGACTTCGAAGCGGACATCGCGTCGGGACAGCTTCGCCGTGGCGGGACGCTCGTGCCGATCCAGGATCTGCCGTTCCGCCTGCTCACGGCGCTGCTTGAACGCCCGGGCGAGGTCGTCTCGCGGGCGGAGCTGGCAACCGCGCTGTGGGGGGCCGACACGTTCGTCGATGCGGCGGCGGGCCTGAACACCGCGGTCGCGAAGCTGCGCGAGTCGCTCGGCGACGACGCGGATCAACCGAGACTGATCGAGACCGTGCCGAAGCGCGGATACCGGTTCATGGGCTCGATTGAACCGACCGACGACAAACGAACCGCTGAAGTGTCGACCGAGCGTAAAACCAGTCCGCTCGGTGATCGCCCGGCTAAAGCCTTCGCGCTCCGTTCGACATGGTTCGTCGCGCTCGTTTCAATCCTCGTCGCGCTTGTCGCGCTGGCCGCCTACCAGCTCCGCGGCGATCGCTCCCGCGTCCGTGTGGCGGTGATTCTGTTCGACAACGAAACCGGCCGGCCCGAGATGGGCCGCTTCGCGCAAGGGCTGACCGACGCCGTCGTGACCGAGCTTGCCGCGCAGCCGGCGCTGGCCGTGATTGGCAACGCGGCGGTGCTCCGCACGGAGCGGCCGTTCCGCGACATCGCCAGGGTTCGCGACGCTGTCAACGCCGACTACATCGTCATCGGACAGGTCCAGTCGCGTGACGATGGCACGATCGTCCGCGCGCACCTGATTCGCGCGAAGGACGAGTCGCACGTCTGGGTGGGCGTTGCGCAGCTTTCCGCAGCCGGGGAAGCAGGACTTCAGGCAGACGTCGCCGGGCGTGTCCGCACCGCGGTCGAACAGAAGGCGCTGGCGCGCTAGATCACGCGGCCGCGATCCGATTCGCCTTCAACACCACGTCCGGATCGTAGATCGCCATCGTCAGGCCCGCTGCGACGCGCTCGAACCGGATGCGGACGTTCTCCGCACCGGCGGGACAGAATTCGAGCGCGCCGAGGTGCGTCAGCCCGCGCCCGATGTGGCCAGGCCGCGAGATTTGCAGGTTGTCCTGCGACAGCGAGATTTCCATACGATCCGACGCCGCCGGTCCGAACGGATACCAGCCGACGAGGGAATTTCGCTCCTCGGTCGTCAACGGCTTCTCGGGAAGCCGATCGTCCGCACCGCCAAGCTGTGTCAGGTACTCGAGTACTGGCTTCGCGGGCGCGCCTCCGGCCATGGCATGGCGGAGAAGCGTGATGCTGTGCGGGCCCTTGATGCGCTGCACGCCGGGCGACGCCGCGACGAAGGCTTTCACGACGTCGAGCTGGCCGAGCATCGCCGCCGAAAAGATTGACGGCCTGGCGCCGTTCGCCAGCAGGAACTCCGCGATCTCGCGGTTTCCAACGTGCGACGCCGCGCCGAGCGCGGATTCCCAGTCGCCAAAACCCCAGTCGTAGGTCGCCTTCGCGAGTGTCTGATGACGCCCCACGAGCTCCTTGACCCGCGCAACGCGCCCGTGCGCAACCGTCACCATCTCCTTCACAAGCTCCTGGTCCTGCGTCGGAAATGACTCGCCGACACCTGACGGTGACGAAGCGGAGCCGCCCTGTTGCTGTGTCATCGCGGCAGCGGCATTCGATGGCGCCAGCAGAAGGGGCCACGAAGACAGAAGAACGGTTCGTCGGGAAAAGAGTGTTTGCTCAGGCATGGTCGTGGCGACTCCTTTTGACAACGCCCCGAAGATGCGCGATTCGAGCGCCGCCGGCAATCGACTGCGGCTGAATTCCTGCTGAATTGGACGTTATTCGTATCTGAGCGCCTCGATCGGATCGAGGCGCGACGCTTTGATCGCGGGCAGAAGCCCGCTGATGAGCCCGACGACCATCAGAATCGTGGTCGTGATGCCCACAAGTGGGACGGTGAGCGCCAGGTGGATGTCCGTCACCCGGCTGGCGTCGTCGAGAAGCTCGGCAAGGAACGGACGCGGACTGAGCAGCCATACGAGCGCGCCCGAAATCGTGATGCCCATGATCCCGCCGGCAAACGTGGTCGCCAGGCCTTCGAGCAGGAATTGGGTAAGGATGGTCCGCCGCCTGGCCCCGAGCGCCTTTCGCACGCCGATCTCGCGCGTGCGTTCCTGGACGTTCACGAACATGATGTTCATGATCCCGACGCCGCCAATCGCCAGCGTCAGGACGCCGATGAACGTCAGCACGATCTTCAGCCCGCCGACGATGCCGCTTGCGATCTCGTTGGTCTTCTCCGAGCCGAACATGTTGAGCGCGCGCTCGTCCGTCGGGTTGTAGCGGTATCGCTTCGCGAGGAATTCACGCACCTGGAGTGTCGCCTTCGGTTCGAGGATTGGCGTCACTGCCTGCCACACGAACGTCCCGACGTAGCGATTGTCGGCGAGCCCGCCGAACGTCGTCCACGGGATGAAGATGCAGTACTTGTCCGGGCGGTTGTAGTTCGAGAGCTGCACTTTTTCTTCGAGGACGCCGACAACTTCGTAAGGCTGGCCAGCGATGCGGATCGTTTCGCCGACCGGCGGCGTATTCCCGAACAGCTTGCGCTGGACCTCGGGGCCGATGAACGCCACTCTTCGTCGCAGCCGGATGTCTTCGTCTTCGAGAAAGCGTCCGCCCGCCTGTGGTTTTTCCGAGCGCATGTGGCCGTAGCTGGCGGCGACAGCGCGGATGAGATGACTCGATTCTTTGTTCCCGTACGTGATCGGGAACTCCTTCATGAATTCAGGGCTGACGTTCTTCACCAGCGGCAGCTCGCCGATGGCCATCACATCGTCGGACGTAATTCGGATCCGCTTTCCTGCGCGCTCGCCTCCGGCCTGCATGCTCGTCTGGCCGGGAAAGACGACGACGGTGCCGTCCGAAAACGCCCCCCGAAAACCGGCGTCCAGCGCGCCGCCGAATCCATTGCCGTACGCGAGCAGCACGACGACCGAGATGATGCCCCACGAAATGCCAAGCATCGAGAGCGCCGCGCGGAAGCGGTGGTGGTACAGGCCGAGGAACGCTTCAGTGATGATCTCGCGCATCTACATCTCGAAGCGCAGCGCCTCGACCGGTGGCAGTTCCGCGGCGCGGCGCGCAGGATACGTGGACGTGACGATGCCGATGACGACCAGCGTGAGCAGCGCGAACGATCCGGCCTGCCAGGACAGAATCATTCCTGAAAAGCGCGCGGGCATCGGCGCCAGGTTGACGAGCTGACACAACCCGAGCGCCAGCAGCATCCCGGTTCCGCCGCTGAACAACGTCAGGAACAGGCCCTCGAGGAAAAACTGCCGCTGGATGACGTTCGTCGTGGCGCCCAGCGCTTTGCGGACGCCGATCTCGCGGGTCCGCTCGCGGACGGCGATCAGCATGATGTTCATCACGCCGATACCGCCGAGCGTCAGCGTCACGATGCCGACGACCGTAAAAAACAACTTCATGTGGCCGATCATCCGGCCGAACATCAGCGTCTGGAGCGACGTGTCCCACATCGAGATCGCCTGCTGATCGGCCGGATCGAAGCCGTGCCGGCGAGCCAGCACGGCCCGGACGTTCTGCTCGAGTGGCCAGTCGACGTCCTCGATTCGGCCCGAGCGGCTGTCGAGTACCTGCGGAAGCTGATCGACGACCCACGGTCTCGGTGCCACGATGATGTTGGAGAGCGTGCCGGGTTCGGCGTCGAGGCGCGGCAGATCCTGCGCCATGGCCGCATACGGCACGAAGATCTTGTTGTTGTCCGGGCCGCTGTAGTTGCTGTCCTGGTTCTTCTTCCGGATCTTGCCGATGATCGTGTACGGCGTCCCGTTCATCGCGATCGTCTCGCCGAGAATCGACCGCTTGCCGAACAACTGCTCCGCCATGTCGAAGCCAACGATGGCGACGCGCGACACCTGCTCTTCGTCGTGCCAGGTGAACAGCCGGCCGTATTCGAGCTCGATGGTCCGAATCGCCTGATACTGCGGTTCGACGCCGCTGACCTGCGACGTCGCCGAGTTGTACGGGCTTTTCACCTTGACGGCATTCCGAATCAGTTCGGGGCTGACAATCGCAACCATCGAGGATTCCTCGGCGATTGCGCGGGCGTCGGCGATCGTGAGGAAAATCTGTCGACCCGCGCGTTCGCCGCCAGCCTGCAGGCTGGTCCGGCCGCCCCACACGATGCCGATGTTCTTGCCGAGTTCGAGGAGCACCTTGTCGTTGCCCCGGCGGAAACCCTCCCCCGTCGCGGACAGCACGACGACCGACACCATCCCCCAGAGGATGCCGAACATCGTCAGAAAGCTGCGCAGCTTGTTCGCGCGCAGGTTTTCCCAGGTTTGAATGACCGCTTCGCGCATGGGTGCCGCTCGTCTAAAGCCCCGCGCGCCGACTCATGACGGCAGGACGATCTTGTCGCCCGGCTTCAGTCCGTCGAGTATTTCCATCTTCGTGCCGTTGCCGATCCCGACCTTGACCGGGACTTTCCGGCGGCCGGTCTTCGATTCGGGTGCGACGAGGTCGACGAAGGCGTTCTTCTGGGCGTCGTAGGTCACGGCCGCCTCGGGCACGATGAGCGCGTCCGGATGCTCCTCGAGCACGATCTCGGCGTTGGCCGTCATGTTGGCTTTCAGCTCTTTGCCCGGGTTGTCGATCGACACGCGCACTTCGAAATTCGTGACGTTGTCCTTCTCGACGCCCATCGGCGAGATCTGCGTCACACGGCCGTTGAAGATCTTGTCCTTGAACGTCTCGACGCGGATGCGCGCCGCCTGATTGAGGCGAACGCGGCCGATGTCGGCTTCGTCCACCTTGCCGCGGACGAACACGTGATCGATGTCGCCGAGCGTCATGACGAGCGTCGCGTTCGCGCCCAGGTTGAGGATGGACGACACGGGGCTGCCGAGCTCGACATCGCGTGATAGCACCGTTGCCTTGATCGGCGCGCGAATCGTCGCGTTGGCGACGTCTTCCGCCGCGCGATCCGCCGCGGCTTTCGCCTGCGCCACCTGCGCGCGCGCCTCCGCGACCTTCGCCTCGCTGACGGCCAGCTGCGACTGCGCGGCGCGCCGCCGGTTTTCCGCAACGTCCTGCAGGCTCTGGGCGTCCTCGAGCGCGGACTGCGCGATGAGATGTTGTGCGTAAAGGTTCCGCGCGCGTTCGTACGCGCGCCGCGCGAACTCCGCGTCCGGGCCCTCGGCCTCGACGTGATTCTTCTTGAGCTGCGCCTCGGCGGCTTCGAGCGATGCGCGCGCGGCAAGCAGGTTGGCTTCGGCGCCTCGCAGCGTCGCCGCGAGCTGATCGCGATCGAGCTCCACCAGCACGTCGCCTTCTTTGACGACGCTGTCCACGTCGACGCGAAGCGCCTGGATGATCCCGTTCGCCTTGGACTTGATTTCGACTTTCGTGATGGGCTCGATCTTGCCGGTGGCGACGACGGATTTCACCATCGTGCCCCGCTCGGCGGTCGCAACCTTCGCCGAATCCACGCTCGCTGACGCGCCTTTCAACGTCGCGAAGCCCACGGCGCCGGCGACGACGAGCACCGCGGCGACGCTGATGTACAGGGTTTTCCTCGATTTTCTGGCGGACTTCATACGGACTCTGACGAGCGCGGCCAGGTCGAAGTTCAAAATTCGGCGGATGCGGCTAAGATATTGCGCATGTGGGTTTTGCAGAGCGCAGACTCGGCCGGAGATTCGTGGACGTTTCGCCTCGCGACCGGCGCTGTCAAGACGGTCGGACGCGCGCCGCGGGCGGACTTCATCGTCGATGCGGCCCTGGTCTCGCGTCTCCACTGCCGTCTGACTGCCACGGACGGCGGCCTCGAAGTCGTCGACCTGAAGAGCACGAACGGGACATTCGTCAACGACAAGCGCGTATCAAAGGCGTCGCTTGCCGTCGGCGATCGGCTTCGGGTGGGACGGGTTGAGCTTCGCTTGCTCAAAGCTCAACTTTCAACGCTCAACTCTCAGGATTCCTGAAACTCGCTAATTCTGAAGTTTGAACTATGAACTTTGAAGAGATTCTTCTGAGTTCAAAGTTCAGAGTTCGAAGTTTTAGCTCTCGCGGAGAACCTCGGCCGGATCGATGCGTGACGCGCGATAAGCCGGAATCCAGCCTGCCGCCGCGCCGACCAATCCGAGAATGGCTGCGGCACCGACGAGAGTGATCGGATCGCGCGGTTCGAGTCCGTAGAGCAACGTCGCCACGAACTTCGACGCCCAGACGCTGACTCCGGCGCCCACCAGCACGCCGGCAGCCACCAGGACCGTCACTCGCGACAGGACAAGACCCACGACGCGGCCGGGGGCAGCGCCCAGCGCCATGCGGATGCCAATCTCCGCGCGCCTGCGGCTGACGGCATACGACGTGACGCCGTACAGGCCAAGACCGGCAAGCAGGAGCGCCAGTGCACCGAAGAAGCCCGCCAGCATCGCGATGACGCGTTCCTGCGTAAGCGACGCACTCAGCTGATCCGTCAGCGGCCGGAACGTGAATTCAACATCGGAATCGACCGCGATCAGTGCAGCTGCCAGACTGCGCGCCAGAAACATCGGCGCACCCGCCGCCGCGCGAACGCTGATCGTGATGTCCGCCGAGGGCCCGGCGGGAAAATCGAACTGTGCAACCGGCGAGTAAGCGATCGGTACTGCATCGCCCCGCAGCCCGTTGTAGGCGGCGTCGCCGACCACACCGACGATCGATTTCATGGCCGGCCGGTCGCGTCCCCGTTCGAACGCTACCGACGCACCAACAGGATCGCGGCCGTCGAGGAACTTGCGGACGAACGCTTCATTGACGATGATCGCCGCCGGAGCAGCCTTGTTGTCGCGATCGTCAAAGTCGCGTCCGGCTTTGATCGGCGTTCCATACGTCGCGAAAAACCCCGGCGTCACGTAGTTCGCGTATGACGCGTTCGGGTTCAGCTTGCCGTCCTTCATGACCTCGAACGATGCGGGAGCTTCCGTCGTCCGCACCATCTCGACGAGCCCGAGACCGGCAGCGGGTGTGATCAGGGATCCCGCGGCGTTTCCCGACCCTGGAACGCGCGCGGCGCTCACGAGTCGATCGAAGAACGGAAGTCGATCAGCAGGGGCGACGTGGGTTCGCGCGACGTTGACGTTGGCCAGCAGCACTCGCTCGGTATCGAACCCGGGCGGCTTCGTCGCGAGGTTCTCGAACGTCCGCACGAACAAGCCTGCGGCGACGAGGATCACCAGCGAGAGCGCGACCTGGGCGACCACCAGCCCGCTCGACAATCCGGCCCGGGCGTCGCTCGACCTGCGGGTTTCTTTCAGCGACTCGATCGGCGCGACGCCAGTCGCACGCAGCGCCGGGACGGTGCCGAAGAGTATCGCCGTCACGATGGCAATCACCGAGGTGAATCCCAGCAGTCGCCAGTCGATGGCCAGATCGAGGTAGACATGGTTGGTCGCGGTCGAGAGCTGAGAGACGAGCGCGCGGCTGAACCAGGATGCAAACAGCAACCCGAGTGCGGCACCAGCGCCCGACAGCAGCACGCTCTCGACGAGCCACTGGCGCACGAGCCTCCACCGCGAAGCGCCCAGCGCAACCCGGACGCTCAGCTCGTGGCGCCGCGCCGTCGCGCGGGCGAGCTGCAGATTCGCGATGTTCGCGCAGGCAATGAGCAGCACGAGCGCCACGACGACGAAGACCGCGAGGAGCGGCTGCTCGTACCGCGTGCGCAACCGCGAGGTGCCGGAGCCGGCGGCCTGGGCCGAAAATACGTCCTTCAGAAACTCCTTCTGCGCAAGCGGCGGCAGGGTTGCCGGCCGCGCCGCTTCACGAATCTGCGGCTGCAGACCCCGAAGGATCGCGGTGGCATCGTCAACGGACTGGGCCGGTTTCAACCGGAGCAGAATGGTCAGACCGTAAAAGCCGCGATCGGGTCCAATCCGGCTGTCCTTGCCGCGAATCAGCGGCTCGGTGTTGAGCGGCAGCATGACGTCGGCGGCGCGCCCGATTTCCGTTCCGAAAAACGCGGGCGGCGTCACGCCGATGATCGTGAATGGCACCCGCTCGACGACGAGCGGCATTCCTACGATGGTGCCTGAACCGCCAAAGCGTCGCTGCCAGAGCGCGTAGCTTATGACGGCGACCGGACCATCCTGCCCTCCGCCCGGGACATCGTCGGCCGCCGTGAACGTTCGGCCGAGCAGCGCGGACACACCGAGCGTCGAGAAGTACTCGCCGCTGGCGTAAACGCCGTCTTCGGGCTGCGTCTCGCCGCCGCCCTGCGCGAGGTTGAATCGCTCCGTCGACCACGCGCAGGCGCCATCGAATCCCTGTCCACGCCGCCGAATCTGGTCCCAGATGCCGTAGGTGTAGCCGGCCGTGAAACCGCCCCTGATCGCTCGCTCATCCGTGACCACGGCAAGTCGCGCGGGCTCCGACACCGGTAGCGAGCGCAGAACGAGCCTGTCGACGAGCGAGAAGATCGCCGTATTGGCTCCGATGCCGAGCGCGAGGGACAGGATCGCCACGATTGTGACGATTGGCGTCGTGCGGAGCGCGCGGCACGCGAGACGAAGATCGTTCAGCATCCTCTACTCCCCGACAGTCCCGGGTCCTGCAACGATGTTACGCCCGCAGTACCTCGATGGGATCCGTCCGCACCGCACGGCGGACGGGCGCAACGCACGCGGCTAGCGCGGCAATGGAGACGACCGTAACAGCCGCGACGAACGTCGGGAAGTCGCGCGGGTTGACCTGATACAGCAGGTATCCCAGCAGTCGCGTTGTCTGGAACGCAATGGCCGCTCCGATCGCGGCGCCGATCGCTGCCATCGCCAGCCCTCGCAGAAGAACAAAGCGCCGGATGTGCGACGCATCGGCCCCCAGCGCCATCCGCAAGGCGAGTTGTCGCGTGCTCTGCGCGACGGTGGCCGCCATGACGCCATACAAGCCAACAGCAGCGAGTCCCAGCGCGAGGCCGCCGAACATGATCAGCATCGTCACCGCTATGCGTTGGGATGCGGTCGTCCGCTCGACCTGTTCGCGCATCGTAATCAGTTCGCCAGGTGCAATGTTGGCGTCGAGCGAGTGGATCTCGCGCGCGAGCGTCTGGCCGAGCGCGGCGGGCGGGAGCGGTGTCCGTATGTGAAGGCTGACGACCGGGGCGGGATTCTGCCGGAGCGGTACGTAGAAGAACGGCGTCGGTCGCTCCATGAGATTTCGAGACTTGATCGATCGCGCGACGCCGACCACGGTTCGCCAGTCGTTCTTCACGCGAACACGGCTGCCGACCGGGTCGGTTCCCTTCCAGAATTGAGCGGCCATGGACTGGTCGACGATCGCGACCGGCGCGGCGCTCTCGTCGTCGCCGCGCGTGAAGGCACGGCCCGAGACGATCGCGATGCCGAGCGTGGAGAAGTAGTCAGGGCCGACGGTGTTGTACTCCGCCGTCGGCTGCTGATCCTTCGGCGGCACGTACCCATCGACCGCGATTGTCGCCGACGCCACGCTGGCATAAGTGAATGGCGTTGTCGTCGAGAAGTCCGCGGATTCGACGCCCCCGATCTGACGAACGCGGTCGATCAATTCGTCCTGGAACACGCGAGCGCGTCCCGCGTCGTAACCTGCTGTAAATGCGTCGACCGAGGTCGTGGCGACACCGGTCGTGCGAAACCCCGGATCCGCGGCGCGGATCGCCTGGAAGCTCTTGATCAACAAGCCGGCGCCCACGAGCAGCACGACGCTGAGGGCCACCTGCACGACCACGAGCACGGACCTGAGCCAGGCGGCGCGGCGGGGCCCCGCGACCGAGCCTGCATGTTCACGGAGCGCGCTCGCCAGATCGACGCGGCTAGTCAGGAGCGCGGGGACGAACGCGAACAACACGGTCGCGCCGACGCAGACGCCCCAGCTCACCACGAAAACGCGCCAGTCGAGCGCGCCAGGCAGACGAAGCACGATGCCGCCGCGCGGCGGCGTCAGGAACGCGAGCCCGTTGCGCAACACCTGCGCGATCGCGAAGCCGCCGACGGTGGCGATCGCCGACAGCAGCAGTCCTTCGGTCAGCATCTGCCGGACCAGACGGGCACGGCCAGCGCCGATGGACAGCCGAATGGTCATCTCCTGCTGGCGGCCGAAGGCGCGCACGAGCACGAGATTGCCGACATTCGCGCACGCGATGAACAGGACGGCGATCACCACGCCGAGCGCGATGCCGAGGGTGGGCACCATCGCGCCCGCGTTGTTGAACGGCGTGCGCCACAGCGGAAACAGCCTGATGCCGCGGCCTCGATTCGTTTCCGGATACTCGGCTTCGAGCCGCGCCATGACTGCTGAAAGCTCGGCCTGCGCCTGCTCCATCGTGACGCCCGGCTTCAGCTTGACGAATCCTTCGATCCACTGGGCGCTCCGATCCTCGAGCTTGTAGACGCCCGCATTGAATTGCGGCTGCATCGAGGGCGGTACCCAGAACTGAAACGCATAGCCGACGAATGTGCCGAAGAAGCCCTCGGGGGCCACACCGATGATCGTGTGCGGCAGGCCATTCAGCATCTGAGTCCTGCCCACGACGGACGGGTCGCCGTGGTAGCGGTTCTGCCAGGTCTGATAGCTGATCACGGTCACAGGATGGGAGTTGCGGCCGACGTTCTCTTCAGGACGGAAGGCTCTCCCCAGTATCGGATGCACACCGATGGCGTCGAAATAATTCGCGGAGACGATGCTGCCGGGCACCCGTTCAGCGCGATCGCCGACGCTGAGCGTCGTGCCGGTGATCTTCTCCGCGATGAACGCGTCGACGAGGCCGCTGCTCCGCTGCAAATCCAGCCAGTCCGGCCACGACATGTCGGTGTTGCCCGCCGTCCCTCGCTCGGTGCCCGTGACCGCGTAGATTCGTTGCTGATCCACGACCAGCGGGTAGGGCCGCAGCAGAATGCCTTCGATCCAGCTGAATACGGCCGCATTCGCGCCGATCCCGATCGTGAGGCACAGCACCGCCATGAACGCGAACCCGGGATTGCGCCGCAGCATCCGCACCGCAAAGCCGAGATCGCGCCGCAGATCGCTGATCAGCCGGAAGCTGTCGGCGTCCGCCGTGCGCTCGCGCGCGAGAGTGAATGCGCCAAAGCGGCGTTCGGCTTCACGCCGCGCGTGCTCGGGAGAAAGCCCGCGTTCGACGTAGTCGCGGGTCCGGGCTTCGATGTGAAACTGCGCCTCTTCGTCGAAGGTCTTGTCGGTCGGCCACCAGGACGCACGCAGCCGTCGCATCCAGCCCATCAAGGTCTCCTCAGGCAAACCGCAGGACTTTCGCGACGCCCTTCGTGAGGCGCGCCCACTTCTCGAGCTGCTCCGCGAGCTGGCGATCGCCTGCCCGTGTCAGGCGGTAGACCCGCGCGCGACGGTTGTTCGCGGTCAGCTGCCATTCCGCGGAAATCCAGCCAAGGTGCTCCATGCGGTGGAGCGCGGGATACAACGACCCTTCCTCGACGCGCAGGATGTCGTCGGACGTCGCTTCGATGTCCGCCGCAATGCCGTATCCGTGATGTGATCCGCGGCTCAGTACTTTCAGGACGAGGAGATCGAGCGTCCCCTGGAGGGCGTCGGGCTTCCGCCGGCGCAAGGCCATTACACCTAGAAATCTAGGGTATCGGGAGTAACGCTGTCAACATGCTCGCGTTCACATCGCGAGAAGGAATGGATTCGTGCGGCGTTCCTGTCCGATCGTCGTCTTCGGCCCATGTCCGGGGTAGACGACGGAATCGTCACCGAGAGGAAAAAGAACGTTTCGGATCGACGCCAGCAGGACCCTGTGATCGCCGCCCGGCAAGTCGGTCCGCCCGATCGAGCCGGCAAACAGCGTGTCGCCGACGAACAGGTCGGTGCCCGCGATGCCCTTGCTTCCGATCTGCAGACACACGCCGCCCGGACAGTGGCCCGGCGTGTGGTGCCAGATCACCTCGTGCTCTCCGAACGCGATGTTCTGCCCGTGCGCGTAGTAGACATCGATCGGCGGCGGCGGCTCGACTCGCAGCCCGAACATCGCGCCCATTTCGACGGCGCGCTCGTAGAGAAAGAGATCATCGCGGTGGAGATACACCGGCGCGCCGACCGCGCGCTTTACCGCTGCGACGCCCGTCACATGGTCCACGTGCGCGTGCGTGAGCAGGATGTGTCGAATCGAGAACTTTTCTGCATTCGCGAAGTCGAGCAGCTGCTGCGCTTCGTCGCCGGGGTCGATGACGACGGCGTCCCGCGTCTTCTCGCAGCCCACGACGAAGCCGTTCTTGAAGAAGGGACCGACTGCGCGCGTCTCAACTATCATGGTTGGCCATGATCCTAGCCGTTCTCGACGACCTGATGTTCACGTCGAAGATCCGGACGACCGCCAGCCAGCTCGGCGTCAGCGTCACGTTCGCCCGTTCGGCTGAATCGGCGCTGGCCGAGATGCGGAAATCTCCTCCGGCGCTCGTCATCCTGGATCTCAACAACGCGCGCACTCAGCCGCTGTCCATCGTGGGCGCCATGAGAGAAGACGCGTCGCTGTCTGCAATTCCGACGATCGGTTACGCGTCCCACGTCCAGACGGACGTCATCGAAGCGGCACGCGCAGCGGGTGTGCAGGAAGTGCTGGCGCGCTCGGCGTTCACGCAGAACCTGGCGACGATTCTTCAGCGGCAATAAGCGACACGGCAACGATGCAGGCGATCGAGGCTCTGCTTGCGCGGCGGCGAATCGCGCGCTACATCACGCGCACACCGCTGGTGCGATCACAGTGGCTCTCGGAAGCCGCCGGTCTGCCGGTCTCGCTGAAACTGGAGTGCCTGCAGCATCAGCACTCGTTCAAGACACGAGGCGCCTTCAACGCCGTGATGGCCGCGGTCGAGCGGGGGGCCGTCGCGGGCCGGCAGCTGGTCACGGCATCGGCGGGAAACCACGGTCGATCGCTCGCACTGGCAGCCCGGACGTTCAGCCTGCCGCTTGTCGTCTTCACGCCAGTCGAGGCGCCGCGAACGAAGCTCGACGCGATTCGCGGTCTCGGCGCGACGTTGCGTGCCGAGGGACGCGATTACGACCAAGCCGAGCGCATGGCGAAAGAATTCGCCCAATCGACGGGCGGCCTGTTCGTGTCGCCGTACAACGACGCCGACGTCATCGCCGGCGCCGCGACTATCGCATTCGAAATCGTCGAGGACGCACCAGACGTCGATACGTTCGTCGTGCCCATCGGCGGCGGTGGTCTGATCGGCGGCGTCGCAGCGGTTGCGAAATCGATCCGCCCGGACTGCCGCGTGGTGGGCGTCGAAGCAGCGGCGTCGTGCCCGTTCCAGACGAGCGTCCGTGCGGGGAGGCTGGTCGAGATCGTGCCCGGGCCGACGCTCGCCGACGGCCTGGCCGGGAATCCCGACCCGGACACAGTGACGTTCGGCCTGATTCAGCAATTCGTCGACGAGATCGTCACCGTGAGCGAAGAGGACATCGCGCGCTCGATCGTCCAGCTGGCCGCCACCGAGCACTTGATCGTCGAAGGCGCCGGGGCGGTTGGCGTCGCCGCCGTCATGGCCGGCCATGTTGCCGCCCCCGGACGTCACGTCGGCATCATCGTCAGCGGCAGCAATATCGACTTAGCGAAGCTCGCTGGCCTGCTCGCGCGCTGAATCGCGTTCTTGCATTCCTGCAATTCTCTAGGGCATCACGTCCCTGAGAAGCGCCGCAATCGCGTCGCGCTCGTACCAGAGTGCAGTGAGCGCCGCGATCAGTACGAGTGCGACCGCCGGCAGAATCCAGCCGGTCCGCGAGGCGCGCGGTCTCGTCACGGCGGCGGCGACCGCAGTGTCGATCCGTTCAGGTCGATCCTGGATGGCGTGTTCCACGGCGCGCAGTTCTGCGGCCAGCGTGGCGGCGCTGTCGAACCGCGCGGCCGGATCACGCTCGAGCGCGCGAGCGACAACGGCATCCAGGTCCCTGGGCACTTCTCGATTGATGGTGGATGGGGGCGGTACGGGTTTCTGAACGACCTCGAAAACGAGAGCCGCCGGCGTTGCGCCCTGGAACGGGCGCGTTCCCGTCAGCATCTCGTACAGCGCGACACCCAGCGAGAAGATGTCCGTGCGTTCGTCCGGCGCTTCGCCGCGCGCCTGCTCCGGCGACATGTAGGCCAGCGTCCCGAGCGCCGAGCCGGCGCCGGTTGCGAGCGTCGTCACAGCCTGGGCGGCCTGCTCCCTCGCTGCGCCTCCGGCGGTCCACAGCGCGAGGCCGAAGTCGAGGACCTTCGCGTTGCCCTTCGGTGTGATGACGATGTTGTCGGGTTTGATGTCGCGGTGGACGATTCCGGCGGCGTGCGCGTCGGCGAGGGCGTCCGCCACCTGCGCCGCGAACTGGATCGCGCGCCGCGGATTCAGCGGGCGGCCGCCGATGACCTTCGAGAGCGGCTCGCCCGGCACGAACTCGAAAACGAGGAACAAGTGGCCGTCATCTTCGCCGATTTCATACAGCGCCGCGATGTTGGGATGGGAGAGCGCCGCGGCTGCCCGCGCGTCGGGCAGGAAGCGCTCGCGGCGCTCGGGATCCTCGGCGACAGCAGCCGGCATCACTTTGATCGCGACGGTGCGGCCCAGCCGAGTGTCGCGTGCGCGATAGACGTCGCCCATCCCGCCCGAACCGATTCGGTCGAGAATTTTGTAGTGCCCCAGCTGCTCGAGCATGGAACGCGCACGATTATACTGACGTATCTACTTCTCCATTCTTCGCACCAACAGAAACTTCCGGCTGCTGTACTTCGGTCAGGCGATCTCGCAGCTCGGTGACTGGTTCAACTCGGTGGCCGTGTACGCGCTGCTGCTGGACCTGACGGGCTCGGCGACCGCGGTCGCCTGGATGATGATCGTTCAGTACCTGCCGGTGGCGCTCGTCGGTCCTGCCGCCGGCGTCGTCGTCGACCGCGTCAATCGGCGGCGCCTGATGATCGCCGCGGACTTGTTCCGCGGGGTGATGATCTTCGGTCTGCTGCTCGTGCGCCGCGCCGATCAGGTGTGGATCGCGTACGTGGTGATGGCGTGCACGATGGCGGCGTCCGGATTCTTCGAGCCGGCGCGGACCGCGACGATTCCCAACGTCACGTCCGCCGAGGAACTGCTGCCGGCGAACGCCGTCTCGAGCGCGACGTGGTCGGCGATGCTCGCGGTCGGCGCCTCCGTCGGCGGGCTCGCCACGGCGGTGTTCGGCCGCGACATCGCGTTCGTCATGAACGCCCTCTCGTTTTTCTGCTCGGCGTTCTTCATCGGGCGTACACGCTACGATGCGACGCCTCCGCACCGCGATCCACGACACGGCTTCAAGGCCATCGTGGGGATCACGGATCTCGTCGACGGCCTGAAGTACGTCCGCGCGCAGCCGCACGTTGCGGCCCTGATGTGTGTCAAAGCGGGGTGGGGTCTTGCGGGCGGCGTGCTGCTGCTGCTGACCGTGTTCGGCCAGCGTGTCTTTCCGGTCGGCGCCGGGTCGGCCGCGGGGATCGGCATCCTGTACGGTGCGCGCGGTGTGGGCGCCGGCATCGGACCCATCGCTCTGCGCTGGATCCTCGGCCAGGACGCGAAGACCCTGCGGCGCACCATCGGTCCGGCGTTCTTCATGGTTGGCGGGTTCTACGTCGCGCTCTCGGCGGCACCGACGCTGCCGGTTGCGGCGCTGGCCGTTCTGCTCGCCCACTTCGGCGGATCGGTGCTCTGGGTCTTCAGCACGGTGCTGTTGCAAATGGAAGTGCCGGATCAGTTTCGTGGACGCGTCTTCGCCGCCGAGCTCGCGTTCGTGACGCTCGTGACGTCGCTCTCCAGCTATTTCACGGCATATGGACTCGACCACGCCGGCTGGTCGCCGCGCATGTTGTCGTTCACGCTGGGCGCATTGTTCTGCGTGCCCGCCGTGACGTGGCTGCTCATCCTGTCGCGATGGCGGGAAGCTCCGGCCGCAAGGCACGAGGTGCCGGATCTGCGGGAACTTCAGGTCATCGAGGCGGAGCGTCAGGACCTGCGGCTCGAGAGCTGAGGGATTCCATCGCGCTCTGCACGAGCTGCTTCGCATCGTCGAGCTGCTCGAGGACGAGTGCGATGTCCATCTTGGGCTTGCCGGGAAAACGCTCGCTTCGACAGTACACGCCGTGCTGTCCCACCAGCGCCAGAGAATCGGTCAGCAAATCGAGCGCGACGGCCAGGCGCCCGCGCGCCGGTCCCATCATCGTCTCGTGCACTTCCAGCGAGTCCTTGTGCTTTTCGAACGGCGACGTCATTTGCGTGGGGGCCTCGAGGGTCGGAGTTCGACGCGGCTGGGCAGGCTGCGGGGATTCTGGCGCAGAAGTCCGAGCACGACATCCGCGACTTCATCCGACGAGATCTTCCAGTCGGCCCCTTTGGTTTCGTCGCCGTTGTTGAAGCCGGTGGCGACGGATCCCGGCATCACGTAGCTGACCCTGATGCCGTCGTATCGGACCTCCTGCATCAGCGCCTCGCTGAACGCGTTGAGGCCCGCTTTCGACGCGCAGTACGCAGCCGCGCCGACGAACGCGTTCTTCCCCGCAAGGCTGCTGATGTTGATGATGAATCCCCCGCCGCGCTTGCGCATGTGCGGAATCGCGGCGTGGCAGGCGTGAAAGACGCCGGTCAGGTTCGTGTCGATGATCTGCGACCACTCGTCGGCCGTCATGTCGGCGACGTTCTTGAAGATGCCGATGCCTGCGTTGTTGACGAGAATGTCGAGGCCCCCGAAACGGGAGGCAACGGCGTTGACTGCGCGCTCGACGTCGCCTGCCTTCCGGATGTCAGCCTGCAATGTCTCGACGGCTCCCGGTCCGGCACCTTCAATCCTGGGCCGTGCGGCCGAAAGATGCGCCGCGCTCAGTCCCGTGACGCCGACCTGTGTGCCCTCGGCAACGAGCGCTCGGGCGATGGCGAGACCAATGCCGCGCGAGCCGCCGGTAACGAGCGCGACTTTTCCTCGAAGCGATTCCATGCGTTGCGACACGCCACTAGAATAGTCCACGGCATGCGCGAAGTCGCGATTATCGGCGCGGGCGACCTTGGCGGCGCCGCCGCGCACACGCTCGCGCGACGCGACATCGCGCGCGTCATCACGCTCATCGACGATTCCCAGGACAAGCTCGCCGTCGCGGCAGGCAAGGCCCTAGATATCGCGGAAGCCGCGCCGGTCGAAGGCTTTGCGACCGAGCTGTCCGGATCGACCGATCTCTATCGGTCGGCAGGCGCGGACTTGATCGTCATCGCAGACAGGTTTCGCGGCGGCGAATGGACTGGCGAAGAAGGTCTGACGTTGATGCGGCGCCTGCAGCAGCTGGCGCCGCGCGCGATTGTGGTGTGCGCCGGAGCGGCAGGACGGGAGCTCGTCGAGCGCGGAGTGCTCGAGTTGAAGATGGCGCGCCAGCGCGTGTTCGGGTCCGCGCCCGAAGCGCTGGCTGGCGCCGCACGGGCCATCACCGCGCTGGCATTGAATGGTTCGGCCCGCGACATCGCGATGTCCGTCCTCGGCGTGCCTCCAGCGCACATCGTCATTCCGTGGGAGGACGCGACTGCCGACGGATTTTCACTCGTTCGGCGGCTCGACGAGCCGTCACGGCGGCGACTGGAGAGAACGATCGCGGGCCTCTGGCCGGCAGGACCCTACGCGCTCGCGGCTTCCGCGGCAAAAGCCGCATCGGCGATCGCAGGTCGATCGCGCCAGACTGTGTGCTGTTTCGTCGCGCCGGACGCGTCGCCTGCGGCACGCACGCGTACCGCAGCGCTCCCGGTGCGCCTCGGTCCATCAGGGATCGTCGAGGTGTTGACGCCGAGGCTGTCGGTCACGGAACGGATTGCGTTCGAGAATGGGGTGATGTTGTAGATTTCGCTCGGCTAAGGCCGTCGCGCTCCACCTCACGTACGGAGCGCGAAGGCTTCAGCCGAGCGTCAGTGAGCTATGTCCCGTAGATCGGCCGGTGCATCGCGAGACCGCCGGCAAAGTCCGCCAGCTGCTTGCGCAAGATGAGCCGTCCGCGGTGCAGGCGCGACTTGAGCGTCTGATCTTTCACCTTCAGCATCGCGCTCGCTTCCTCCGTCGACATCCCCTGGATGTCGCGGAGCATCACGGGCGCGCGATAGATGACCGGCAGCGCAAGAATCGCGCGCATGACCCGGCGCCGCAGCTGCGAGCGGAGGACGCGTTCGTCGGCCAGGTCGCTCCAGTCGGCGACGTCGCGCGTCGCGTGCCTCGTCACGTCGCCTTCCGACGACGATGCGGTCTGGCGCTCTTCGTCCTGTGCACGCTGATAGCGCGCCGTCCGCAGGCGAGACATGGCCGCATTGAAGGTAATCCGATAGATCCAGGACGACAGCGCCGCGTCGCCGCGGAAGGCGTCGACCTTGCGGTACACCTTGAACAGCACGTCCTGCGTCACTTCCTCGGCGTCTTCCTTGTTGCGAAGGTAGCGGAACGCGAGCTGGTAGATTTTGGAGCTGTAGGTCGCGGCCAGCTCAGCCATGGCCGATTCGTCCCGGGCTTTCAGTCGTTCGAGAAGGTCGGTTTCCTGGGGATCCCGCATAGAAGTGTCGCCTCGTGGCGAATAAAACCCCGGGCGGCTGCGAAATATTCCTTCGGACTGCTAAGTTGTTTCATCTCAACAGTAAGCGAAGGATGACGAACGGGCCGATGATCCCGCCCGCGAGGAAGATGCCCATCAGTGCCGCCGCAACCGGCCGGCCAAAATTGAGCGTCCAGCGCGAGCCATCGCGGGTCGGAACGAACAGAGCCGGATCCTCCGGGTTACGGTAGAGCTGGCCGAGCCGCCAGTGGTCCGCGTTGAACGGTCGCGGCGTCGGCCGACCCAGCTTGAGGTGCGCCCGGACGAACACCAGGATCGTTACGACGATGCCGGTGATCTCGACCAGGGTGTACAGCGCGCCAAGCCCGCCACGCTCGCGCTCCCACATCGCCGCAAGCTCGAACGCCGCGTAGGCCTGAAATCCGACCCAGATCAACGCGATGAGCGCGACGGCTTCGGCCGCGGCCGTCGCCGCGCGGACGTCCGGCGCATCGCGATCGAGCTCGCCGTGTGGACGCGAGAGCAGCAGCAGGCTGACGGCGCCGAACGTCGCGACGAGCGCAATTTGGACAAAGACAGGCAGCGCCACGCGTGCGGGCGTCTTGTACTGCCATCCGTCGGGAAACCCGTAGCGGTTGAAGTGCACCGGCAGGACATCGGGAAGCGCCGCATAACGGAGAATCAGGAACGCCGCGCTGGCCGTGACGATGAGAATCGAGAGCCAGAGCGCGATCCTCGTCAACGTCGATGGGCGAACCACCGTCGCCGAGTTCACGGGTTCGCTCCGGCTGTCGTCGTGACGCCTTGAAGAACTCGATCAAAGACGTTCGCGAAGTGCGTGACGATCCGGCTCTCCACCTCGGCGACGTCCAGTGGCCGGCCGAGCAGGCGCTGCAGCGACGTGACACCCCGGTCCGCAATGCCACACGGAACGATCAGGTTGAAGTAATCGAGCTCGGTGGTGACGTTCAGCGCGAAACCGTGGCTCGTCACCCACCGCGAGATCCGAACGCCGATTGCCGCCAGCTTCTCGCGTCCGACCCAGACGCCCGTCAGCCCGTCGACGCGCGTGCCCTGCACGCCGTAGTCGGCCGCAACGCGAATCAACACTTCTTCGATGTCGCGGACATAGCGATGGACGTCGCATCGATCCGGCTTGAGGTCGATGATCGGGTAGCCGACGATCTGACCCGGGCCGTGGTAGGTGACGTCGCCGCCGCGCCCGGTTTCGAAGACTTCGATGCCGCGCGAGGCCAGCTCACCTGGTTCGGCCAGGATGTGCGTGCGTCCGCCGTCGCCACGAACGCCCAGTGTCAGGACGTGTGGATGCTCGAGCAGGAGCAGCTGGTCAGCGATCCGGCCGGCTTTTCTGTCGTCGACAAGCGCGCGCTGCATTGCCAGCGCGTCGGCATACGGAACGCGGCCCAGCCGTCGGACCTCGAACGATCGACGGGACGGCTGTTGAGCGCTCGTCACACCGTGTTCGGATCCCAGTTCTCGAGGGCGCGCTTCACGTGGGACATGAAGTGGTCGGCGACGGCGCCGTCGATCACGCGGTGATCGTAGCCGAGCGTCAGGTACGCCATCGGCCGCACCGCGATCGCATCGTCGATGACGACCGGGCGTTTCTCGACGTTGCCGACACCGAGAATCGCAACCTGCGGCTGATTGATGATCGGCGTGCCGAACAGCGCGCCGAAGACTCCAGGATTGGTGATCGTGAAAGTGCCGCCCGAGACTTCGTCGGGCTTGAGCTGTTTCGACCGCGCGCGTCCTGCAAGATCGGCGATCGCGCGGCTCAGCCCGACGAGGTTCTTCTCGTCCGCCCGCTTGACGACCGGGACGATGAGCCCCCAGTCGAGCGCGACCGCGATCCCGATGTTGATTTCCCTGTGATAGACGATGCTGTCGCCATCGACGGACGCGTTGACGATCGGGACCTCGCGCAGCGCGTCCACGACGGCCTTGGTGATGAAGGACATGTAGGTCAGCTTCGCCCCGGCGCGCTCGAACTCGGCCTTCCGCGCATCGCGAATCTGCGCAAGCCGCGTGAAATTGACCTCGAAGACCGAGTGCACATGCGCCGACGTCCGCCGGCTCAGCACCATGTGCTCCGAGATCTTCTTCCGCATCGGCGACATCTTCTCGACGACGTCGCCCTGGCCCGGCGTGAACTTCGGCGCCGGTGGAACGGGAGCGGTCGTACTTGCTGGAGCCGCGCGGCCCGCCTGCCCTTCCTGCCGTTCTTCCCCTATATAAGCAAGGATGTCGTCCTTCGTGACGCGCCCCGCAATCCCCGTCCCCTGGATCTGTGAGATGTCGACGTTGTGCTCCTTCGCGATCTTGCGAACGAGCGGCGACGAGCGCTCGCGCACGGCGTCTTCGCCCTTTTGATCGGCCGGAGGCCTCGCGGGAACCGGCGGCGCCTGGACCGCCGCGGGCGGTGCCGGTGCGGGTTTCGGCTCCTGTGGCGCCGGGGTCTGCTTCGCGGGAGCCGCAGGCGCCGCTGCCGGAGGTGGCGCGGCGGCCGCTTCTCCAGCCGCACCGATCACCGCAACCACACTGTTGACGGGGACTGTTTCGCCTTCCTTCACGCGTATTTCTGACACAACGCCGCCCGCTGGTGAAGGTATCTCCGCATCGACCTTGTCCGTCGAGATCTCGAAGAGCGGTTCGTCGCGATCGACCTTGTCGCCCACCTTCTTGATCCAGCGGACGATCGTGCCTTCGGCGATCGATTCGCCCATCTGGGGCATCACTACGTCAGTCGACATCGGAACCTCGTCACTGCGGATTGTGGATTGCGGATTGCGGATTTGATTGCCGATTTCAATCCGCAATCCGAAATCCGCAATCCGAAATTACAAATGTATCGGCGCGCCATGGGTGGCGTGCGCCGCCTCGCCAATGGCCTCCGCCATCGTCGGGTGCGCATGAATCGTACGAATCAGTTCCTCGACCGTCGCTTCCATCGTCAGCGCGGCGGTGGCCTCGGCCACGAGCTCCGTCGATCGCAGGCCAATCATGTGTACGCCGAGCAGCTCGTCGTATTTCTTATCGGCCACAATCTTGACGAACCCGTCTGTCTCCCCGGCCATTTTGGCGCGGCCGAGTACCCCGAACGGAAATGTTCCCACCCGTACGTCGTAGCCGCGCTGTTTTGCTTCGGCTTCGGTCAGTCCGACGCTGCCAATCTCCGGATCGCAGTACGTGCAGCCCGGCACGTGATCGTAGTTGATGGGCCGGACATCCTGCCCGGCGATTCGCTCGGCGGTGACGATGCCTTCGGCCGATGAGACGTGCGCGAGTTGCGGATGCGGCCCGCCCAGCGTGATGACATCGCCGATTGCGGAGATTCCGCGCACGCTGGTTCGGTACTGCGCGTCAACCTTGATGTATCCCTTGTCCATCTGCAGGCCGACGCCCTCAACATTGAGACCGGTCGTGACCGGACCGCGGCCGGTCGCCACGAGCAGGTAGTCCGCGCGAACGTTCTTGCTCGTGCCGTCGGCGAGCGTGATGTCGACGTCGACGCCATCCGCGCTCGGCCGTGCAGCCGTGACCCGGGCGCCGGTGTGCGCAGTAATGCCCTGCTTCCGGAAATTCTTCTCGAGCTCGGCGGACACGGCTTCGTCCTCGACCGGCACCAGCCGCGGCAGCAGCTCCACGATCGTGACGTCGGTCCCGAAGCGATTGAAGATCGAGGCGAACTCGACGCCGACGGCGCCGCTGCCCATGACGACCATCGACTTCGGGATTTCCGGGAGGTGAATGGCCTCGTCGCTAGTGATGATGCGCTTGCCGTCGATGGTGATTCCGGGAACACTGCGCGGTGACGATCCCGTCGCGACGATGATGTCCTTGCGCGCGACGAGCGTTTGCTTCTCGCCCTCGAAAACGTCGACCGTCAGCGCGGCGCCGCCCGCAAGGCGCGCCGTTCCCTTGATCCAGTCGATCTTGTTCTTCTTGAAGAGAAACTCGACGCCTTTCGTCAGGCCGTTGACGATGCGGTTCTTCCTGGTATGGACCTGCGCCATGTCGACTGACGGCGACGAGACGCCGAGCACGCCCCATTCTTTTGCGCTCTTGATCACCTTGTAGGCGTGCGCGTGCTCCAGCAGCGCCTTGGTGGGAATGCATCCCCAGTTGAGACACGTACCGCCAAGCGATTTCTGCTTCTCGACCACGGCCGTTTTCAAACCGAGTTGCGCCGCGCGAATCGCCGCAACATAGCCGCCGGTCCCGGCGCCAATCACCACAACGTCGTATTCGTTTGCCATGAACTACCGTTTGAGCGAGGAGAGTGGAACGAACGCGGTCGTTCCTCCAGCGCGCGCGGGCTCCTGCGGAGCGGCTTCGTCGAGACCCGTCCGGTTGATGCGGGACCGGAGCTGGCCGTGCTCGTAGCGAAGCTCCCAGTACGACTCGGTGAGCCGCTCGAGTCGGCGCGCGAGGCGCCGTGCCTTGATCCAGGCGGCGATCGCCGTGAAAACTGCGGCAATCGTGAGCAGCCAGTGCAGAGTCGCCAAACCTCGTACCTTATCGAACGGCTTGCAACAGTGTCAACCGCCTGACACAATACCGGACGCTCTCTCCTGGCAATGAGCCTCAAGCCCAAGACCGTCCTCATCGTCGACGACGATGAGGGGATGCGGGAGACCCTCACCGCGATCCTCAAGCGCGAATATCGAGTGCTGCGCGTGGCGAGTGGCGAGGCCGCGCTGCCAATCCTGAACCGCGAAGACGTCGACCTCATTCTCCTGGACGTCAGGCTGCCCGGCATCAGCGGCTTCGAAGTCCTGCGGATCGTCAAGGAGAACTACAGCCTCGTCGAAGTCCTGATGATTTCGGCGATCAACGAGATCGAAACCGCCGTGCAGGCGATGAAACACGGCGCGTATCACTACGTAACGAAGGACTTCGACTACGACCAGCTGCGCGCGCTCGTCCGCAATGCAAGCGAGCGCCAGGATCTGAACCGGCAGGTGCTGACGCTGTCAGCCCAGGTGGCCGACCAGACCGAACGCGAGTTCATCGTCGGACCGAGCAAGATCGCGCGCGACATCGTGGACCTGGTCCACAAGATCGCGAAGCTGTCGGCGACCGTGCTGATCCTTGGCGAGAGCGGAACGGGCAAGGAGCTGCTCGCGCGGCTGATCCATCGCGAGTCGGCTGATCCGGAATCGCCGTTCATCGCCGTCAACCTCGCCGCCATCCCCCGCGAGCTTGCGGAGAGCACGCTCTTCGGCCACGAGCGCGGCGCGTTCACGGGCGCGCACCGACAGCAGCTCGGCAAGTTCGAGCTCGCGTCCAACGGGACGTTGTTCCTCGACGAGGTCGGCGATCTGCGCCTCGACCTGCAGTCGAAGCTGCTTCGCGCGATACAGGAGGGCGAGATCGAGCGCGTGGGCGGCAGCAAACCGATCAAGACCGAGTTCCGGCTGATCGCCGCGACCAACGTCGACCTCGAGAAGGCGGTCAAGGAAGGCCGTTTCCGCGAGGACCTCTTCTATCGAATCAACGTCATCCCGATCAAGATGCCGCCGCTGCGGGAAAGGACCGAGGACGTCCCGCAGCTCGTCGAGTTTTTCCTGAAGCGATACAACGCCCGCTTCCGGAAACACATCCAGGCGGTGACCGACACGACGATGGCGATTCTCAAGAAGTACTGGTGGCCGGGAAACATCCGGGAACTCGAAAACCTGATCGAGCGGCTGGTGGCCGTCAGCGAAAAGGACTACATCGGGGACGAGGACCTCCCGCTCGAGTTCCATTTCGCCCAGCTCGAGCCACAGGGGCTCGACAGCGAGAGCCTGTTCGAGCACGCGACCAATACCTTCGAGCGAAACTTCATCCTGCGCGCCCTCGAGCGGAACGGGATGAACGTGACCGCTACGGCTGAGTATCTTGGAATACCACTGAGTACGCTCAAGTACAAGATGGACAAGCTCGACGTGCGACAGTTTACGAAGCGACAGCGCGGCGCCTGAAGCGGCCAAGAAGTTGGCCCATCGGCCAACCGGTTGCCCATCTCCAACCCCGTCCGGAATCATTGCGACAAATCGCCGTACGAACGCGTGGCGTGGCTTCACCGTCGGCGATCGGACAATTCTTTGCCCACTGCGGAACCGCCGAAAGATTGAACTCCCTGGTCGGAATCGTGCAAAATCTCAAAGAATTCTTCGGAAAACCAGCGGCTCGCAGATTTCTTCCTGTCAGTGGAACACGCGTTGCACGAATTATCAGGCCAGACGGCAGTTCGACCGACGCCTCGACGACAATCAATGCACCCATCGATGTTCAACCTGCGGGTCCCGCTTTCGGGAAGGGGCGGGGCGTCAGACGATGTGTTCCTGATGAACACGTTGACCGACGCGCAGCTGATCGTGTCGACCGACGTGGCCGCGCTCCTCGATCGATGTGCGGCAACCGGTGACTGCGGTCAACTCGATGCCGAGGGGTTGGAAGCCGTCAGCATTCTCAAGGAGAACGGATTCCTCGTCGCAGACCGCGCCGAGGATCAGCACGCGCTGGATCGCTTCTTCGCGCGGACGACGAGCGACAACAGCGAGCTGCACATCACGGTGCTCACGACGCTGCAGTGCAACTTCGCGTGCGATTACTGTTTCCAGGGCGACCACGGCGACTACAACAAGTTCGCCGACAAGATGTCGCTCGAAACCGCTGGCCACGTGGCCGACTGGATCGAGCGCGAGCTCGATCGCGTCCGCCCCGAACGTCTGGTGATCATGTTTTTCGGCGGCGAGCCGCTGCTCAACCTCCCGGTGATGTATCACATCGCCGATCGCGCCTGGCGCGCGACACGCGCTCGCGATGTCTGGATGGGAGCGAGCATCATCACCAACGGCCTGCTGCTCACGCCGGACGTCGTCGATCGGATGCTCGAGTGCGGGCTCAAGGGCGTCAAGATCACGCTCGACGGCGATCGCGATACGCACAACCGGATGCGGCCGCTGCGCGGCGGGCAGGGCACGTTCGATCGCATCATCGACAACATTCGCGCAGTTGCGGACCGCGTGCCCATCGCCATCGGCGGAAATTTCGACGAGTCGTCGGTCGACAGCTATCCGGCGCTGCTCGATTTCCTCGGCGACCAGGAGTTCGCGTCCAGGCTCTCGAAGGTGAGCTTCAAGCCGGTCATCCGCAATTCGCCGCCGGAACCTGCACGGCTGAAGGGCATGCTGCCGCTGACACCCGTCGGCCAGGACAACCGTCCGCTCGGGGGCACGTGCATGACATCGGCAGGCAAGGGCGGCGCCCTGGGAGGTTCGAGCGGCTGCGATTCGTGCAGGGGGCTCGACGACAAGCTCGGGTTCCTGCGCGAGGAGACGCGGCGGCGCGGATTTCCGGCGCCGAGCGGCGTTCCGGGCGGCCCGTGTCACGTGCACATGAAGCACGCGCACACGATCGGACCCGACGGATCGCTCTACGCGTGTCCGGGCTTTACCGGCGACAAAACCTTGTCGACCGGCCATATCGACGACCGGCGCGAATCGTGGCGCGAGAGCGCGCGGGCGCGGTTCGAGCGGCTGCATCCATGGGACGAGTGCGGGGACTGTGCGTTCATCCCGGTCTGCGCCGGGGGGTGCCTGGTGGCCTCGCACAACGAGCTGGGTGACATGAACTTGCCGACATGTCACAAACGAAGCTTCGAATCGGCAGTCATTGCCCTGGCGCATCAGGCCAGCGGCTCGAGGGAGAGACTACAATGAAGGTTCAGATCATCAAGAAGGGCGCCGTCAACACGAAGAAGCAGGGAATGACTTGCGACGTGATGGTTGACGAGCCCCCGATGGACAAGAAATAGTGGTCGGCAAGCGGGAGTCGAGGTCCCTCGGCAAGGTCGCGTGGGCGACCATGCTCCCGCTGTTGCTCACGGCGTTTGTCGCTGCGCGGTGTGGCACGGCCGGGCCCGTTTCGTCCGGCACAGAAACGACTTCAATCCTTCGAGTCGGCATCGGCGGCCTGCCAAATCAGAGTGCCGATCGAGGAGTCGGGCAGTTCATCAGCTTCGTCTCGAACGAGGGCCTGCTGCGAGTCAATCAAGAAGGCAGGCTGGGACCGTGGCTCGTGGATTCGTGGCAAACGTCGCCCGACGGATTGAACACCACACTACGCCTTCGGCCCAACATTACGTTCCACGATGGAACCCCGCTCGATGCCGCGACAGTCGTCAAGTCGCTCCAGGAGGCGCTTCCAAAAACACTCGGCCCGGTGTTCGATGACGTAGCGAGCATCTCCACCAGCGGGGCCAATGAAATCGCGATTCGATTCAAGCGCCCGTCACCGTTTGTCTTGGAGTCGTTCATCGACGTCTTCATTCAGAAATCGGGTGCGACTCCTCCAATCGGCGTTGGTCCGTTCATGGCGAAGACGTCCCGGAATGAAAGAGACGCGCCCGAAATCGTCGCATTTCCAAAATACGATCTGGGCCCTCCAAAAATCCAACGGCTCGAAATAAAGACCTATCCGAACACACGAGCCGCCTGGGCGGATCTCCTGCGAGACCAGTTGGATTTTCTCTACGAGGTCGGGACCGACGCGATTACTTCCATGACAGGAACGTCGGCCGCGTCACTGTATACCTTCGACCGGCCGTTTCAGTACATGGTCATCCTCAATGCGCGGAACCCGAAGCTTCGCCTACCCGAAATCCGACGAGCACTGAACCAGGCGATTGATCGTGCCGCACTCGCACGTGACGCGCTCGGGGGGCACGGAGCTCCATCAGTTGGACCGGTCTCCGCTCACAATTGGGCGTTCAATGCCTCGGGATCAACGTTCACGTATGCGCCCCAGTCTGCCGCAGCCGCGCTCAACCATGTCTCGAGTGGCGCGTCCGCTTCAGCACCGAAGCTGTCGTTCACATGCCTGACACCGGCCGATCCGCCGTACGACCGACTCGCGCTCGCTGTCAAGCAACAGCTCCAGGCAGTCGGTGTGGACATGAGGGTCAACGAAGTTACGCCAAATGATCTCGTTCCAGCACTCGGAAGGCCCGAAACTGAAGCGGTGCTCGTGGATGCGGCGAGTGGATGGGGATTGTTTCGAGCATACCGTTGGTGGCACTCGAAAGGCACTCAAAACCTGGCTCACTTTTCCAGCGTATCGGTCGACAGCGCGCTGGACCGAATTCGACACGCGGCGAACGACGACGAGTATCGCTCCGGCGTTGAAGAGTTCCAGCGGGCCATCTCGGATGATCCGCCCGCGATCTTCCTGGCCTGGAGCGAACGCTCGCGCGCCGTCAGCAAGCGCTTCGACGTGCAACCCGAACCCGGCCGCGACGTCCTCGCGACGTTAAGACTCTGGCGCCCAACGACCGATAAAGTGAACGCCACACGCAACTGACGGAATGGCTTTCAACATCCGCCGCATCACGACGCGCTTCGCGCTGCTCATGGCGCTGGCGGCCGTCGTGCCCCTCGTGGCGTACGGCTTCATTTCAATTTTGTCGCTCCAGCGCGGCACCCGCGATTCGGTCATCGCCGGCAACAAGAACGTCGTCACCCGGGCGGCTGAAGAAGTCCGCCGGTACATCGTCACGAACGCCAACCTGCTGAAGGCGCTGGCCGCCGACCTGCAGGACACGGGGCTCGACCAGCGGCAGAAGGACCAGATTCTCAAGAACTACGTCCTCGAGTTCCGCGAATACCGCGAGGTCACGCTCTTCGACCAGAGCGGCGCGGCCATCGTCTCGAGCCGCGTCGGCAAGCCGCGGCTGGAGGTTCCGCGAGACAACTCGCGCAACGTGACCCTCGACAGCATCACGATGTCGCCGATTCGCGTGGACGACGACCTGCTGCCGACGTCGACGTTCGCCATCCACCTGACGCACCTGGGCGAGCCGGCCGGCTGGCTGGCCGGCGGCATCAGCCTCGAGGAAATGTGGCAGATGGTCGACCGGATCCGCATCGGCGACCACGGCTTCGCGATGATCGTCGCGCCCGGCGGCGAGCTGATTGCGCACGGCGATCCGGACAAGAAGGCCCTCGTCGCGCGCGGCGACAACATGAACGACCATCCGCTCGTCGCGGCGGCTCGCGGCGCGCGCGAGGCCGTGTCGGCCGAATACGACAACAAGCTCGGCGCCGCATTCCGCATCCCGGAGCTCGGCTGGACGGTGATCGTCGAACAGCCCGCGAGCGAGGCGTTCGCGAACCTCGCGGTCCTGCAGCGGCAGCTCGTGGTCGCGATCTCGCTTGCACTGCTCGCGATGATCGCGGTGGGCTACCTGCTCGGACGAACGTTCATCAATCCCATCCTGGTGCTGAAGCGCGGCACGCAGGCGGTCGCGCTCGGCGATCTCGACACCCGCGTGCACATCGGATCGAAGGACGAGTTCGGCGAGCTCGGCGAAGCGTTCAACACGATGGCGGCACGGCTCGCCGATCTGCAGGAGGACGTCAAGAAGCAGGAGCGCCAGGCGATGTTCGGGCGCGTCGC
>Ga0126377_10000293_pt1 | contig 29699 bp, 29 predicted proteins | sample PanSoiMetPlot_22_FD_92647 | JGI IMG/M metagenome (GOLD analysis project Ga0126377, IMG submission 92647) | Tropical forest soil microbial communities from Panama - MetaG Plot_22 | ecosystem: Environmental > Terrestrial > Soil > Tropical forest > Bulk soil | place: Panama | collected 2016-02-17 | reverse complement strand
GAGCCCGAGGGGACCGAGGCGGTGCGCGTCGGCGGAGAGGACGCGACGCTCGTCGTCTGGTCGCCCGACTACGACGGCAAAGGCAAGGCCTGGGTGCGCTTCGCCGACGGCCGCGACGCGATCGTCGGCGGCTCGCGGGTCGAGCGCTAGCCCGATGGCGGTCAGGTTCCACCGGTGCAGCAACCTCTGGGTGAAGGTCGGCGGGCATCCGTGTTGGCGCGTCCAGAAGGCGCTGGACGAGGCCGGCGTGGACTACGAGATCGTCAAGGAGCCCTGGCGCCACGGCAAGCGCGGTGAGACGGTCGCCAAGACGGGCCAGAAGCTGTACCCGTGGTTCGAGTTCGAGGACGGGACCGTCTACCGCGAGGAGTCCAAGGACATGGCGGCGCGGATCCGCGACGGCGGCCTGATGGACGCGCCGCGCAGGCAGCCCTCGGCACAGTGATCGTCCCGCAGGGCATCGAGGACTACGCCGAGGCGCACACGACGCCGGCGACCGACCTCCTGGAAGAGCTCAGCGAGGAGACGCGCGCGACGCTTCGCGACCCCGGGATGCTCACCGGGAACGTCCAGGGCCGCCTCCTGGAGATGCTCGTCTTCGCGAGCGGCGCGAAGCGCGTGCTCGAGCTCGGCACCTACAGCGGCTTCGGGGCGCTCTCGATGGCGGCGGGCCTCCCCGAGGACGGCCACATCGACACGTGCGAGGTGGACGAGCGGCACGCCGAGGTCGCCCGCCGCTACATCGCCCGGAGCCCGTACGCCGACCGGATCACGGTCCACCTCGGCCCGGCGCTCGAGACGGTCGAGCGGCTGGAGGGCGACTTCGATTTCGTCTACGTCGACGCCGACAAGTCGGGCTACCCCCGCTACTACGAGGCGCTTGTGCCGCGGCTCTCGGCACGCGGGCTGATGGCGCTCGACAACATGCTGCGCCACGGCAGCGTCATCGACGAGAGCGACGACTCCGAGGGTGCCCGGAGCATCCGCGAGCTGAACGACCGCATCGCCTCCGATCCGCGCGTGACTGCGGTGCTGCTGCCGATGCGCGACGGCATCACGCTCGTCCGGCGCAACTGACGCGAACGGCGGGCCGTGCCCGCCGCTCGCGCTGCCTGGGAAGGCACGACTCGGCTACCAGATCGAATCCTCGGTCTCGGCGTCGAAGAAGTGCGCCCGCTCGACGTCGACGGTGACGCGCAGCGGCTCGCCGGTCTGCGCCGCCGTGCGCGGGCCGAGCCGGGCGGTTAGGCGCACCTCGCTCGAGTCCTGCGCGCCGAGCTGCACGAGGCGCTCGTCGTCGATCTTCTCGTCGGCGAGCAACGCCTCGACCGCGGACGACCCGACGAGCGGCTCGGCCTCGATCGGGAAGTGCGCGATCACCTCGGCGCCCATCGGCTCGGCCAGCGCGACTCGGACGTCCATGCTCGAGTGGCCGTTCGGCGAGGAGGCGAGCGCCGCATCCTCGATGTCCTCCGGGCGGATGCCCAGGATCACGTTGCGGCCGACGTGGTTCCCGAGGCCCGGCCGGGCGTCGAGCAGCGCGTGGGGGAGCTTCATGCTCGTCTCGCCGAGCTGCGCGTAGACGTCGCCGTTCGAGGCCGTGAGCTTCGAGCGGACGAGGTTCATCGCCGGCGAGCCGATGAAGCCCGCAACGAACACGTTCACCGGCCGCTCGTACAGCCGCTGCGGCACGTCGCACTGCTCGAGCCGGCCGTCGCGCATCACCGCGACGCGCTCGCCCATCGTCATCGCCTCGGTCTGGTCGTGCGTCACGTAGACCGTGGTCGTCCGCAGCCGCTGGTGGAGCAGCGCGACGTAGGAGCGCATCTCGACGCGGAGCTTCGCGTCGAGGTTCGAGAGCGGCTCGTCCATCAGGTACGCCTCGGGGTCGCGCACGATGGCGCGTCCCATCGCCACGCGCTGGCGCTGGCCGCCCGAGAGCTGTCCCGGCTTGCGCTTCAGCAGGTCGGAGATCGCGAGCATCTTCGCGGTCGACTCGACGCGCGACTTGATCACGTCCTTCTTGACGCCGTGCCGCTTGAGGCCGAACGCCATGTTCTCGTAGGCCGTCATGTGCGGGTAGAGCGCGTAGTTCTGGAAGACCATCGCGATGTTGCGGTCCATCGGCGCGACGCGGTTCACCTGCCTGCCGCCGATCAGGATCTCGCCGGCCGAGACCTCCTCGAGCCCGGCCGTCATGCGCAGCAGCGTGGTCTTGCCCGAGCCCGAGGGGCCGACGAGCACGACGAAGTCGCCGTCGTCGATCTCGAGGTCGACCGAGTCGACCGCCACGGTTCCGTCGGGGAAGGTCTTCGTCAAGCCGCTGTAGACGATCTCGGCCATGCGCTAGCTCCTTCCGTTCGCCTGCTGCGCGATGAGGTCGCGGTACCAGAGCGCGCTGCGCTTCGGCACACGCCGCTGGGTCTCGTAGTCCACGTAGACGATCCCGAACCGCTGCGAGTAGCCGTGCTCCCATTCGAAGTTGTCGAGCAGCGACCACACGTAGTAGCCGCGCACGTCGACGCCCCGGCCGATGGCGTGCCGGACGGCCTTCAGGTGCTCCTCGAGGTACGAGAGGCGCCGCGGGTCCTCGACCACTACGCCGCCGTCGAGCTCGTCGTCGAAGGCCGCGCCGTTCTCGGTGATGAGGAGCGGCACGTCGCCGTAGTCGCGCTTGATCCGCAGCAGCAGCGCGGCTAGCGCTGCGGGTGCGATGGGCCAGCCCATCGAGGTGCGCTCGCCGTCAAGCTCGACCTCGCTGACCTCGATCACGGGATTCCCGTCGCCGGCCGACACGACCGTCGGGCGGTAGAAGTTGATGCCGAGGAAGTCGATCGGCTGGGAGATGCGCTCCATGTCGCCGTCCTGCACGAACCCGAGCGGGCCGAACTGCCGCTCGTGGCGCTCGAGCATCTCCTCCGGGTACGAGCCGCGGAGCACCGGGTCGAGGAACCAGCGGTTGCGGTGACTGTCCAACCGCAGCGCGGCGGCCTCGTCATCGGGCGTCTCGCTCGCCGCGTAGACGACCGTGAGGTCGATCGCGATCCCGATCCGCTCCTTGCGGCCGGCGGCGCGGAACGCGGCGACGACCTCGCCGTGCGAGAGGAGCGTGTGGTGGGCGGCGGCCAGCGCCCGCGGCCAGTCAGTCGCGCCAGGCGCCTTCGTCCCGTAGGCGTACCCGAGGAACGCGGAGACCCAGGGCTCGTTGTGCGTGACCCAGTCGCCGACGAGGTCGCCGAGGCCGTCGAAGACCAGCTCGGCGTAGTCGGCGAACCGGCCGACGATGTCGCGGGAGGCCCAGCCGCCCTCGTCCTCGAGCGCCTGGGGGAGATCCCAGTGGTAGAGCGTCGCGAGCGGGTCGATGCCGCGCTCGCGGAGCCTTTCGAGGAGCCGCCGGTAGAAGTCGAGCCCCTTCTGGTTCACGGGCCCGCGGCCGTCCGGCTGGATGCGGGGCCAGGAGATCGAGAAGCGGTAGCCGCCCAGGTTGAGCGACTGCATCAGGTCGATGTCCTCGGGCCAGCGGTGGTAGTGCTCGCAGGCGCGGTCGCCGGTGTCGCCGTTCTCGACCTTGCCCGGGGTCCTGCAGAAGCGGTCCCAGATCGACTCGCCCCGCCCGTCCTCGCTGGTCGCGCCCTCGATCTGGTACGCCGCCGTCGCGGCACCCCACACGAACCCCTCGGGGAAGCCGTTCATCCCTTGACCGCTCCTTTCATGAGGCCGCCGATGATCTGGCGGCCGAGTACGAGGAACACCACGAACAGCGGCAGGATCGAGACGAACGTGCCGGTGAGGACGAGCGCGTAGTCCTGCACGTAGCCGCTGGCGAGCGTCGAGACCGCCACCTGGACGGTCGGGTTCTGAGGGCTCAGCACGATGAGCGGCCAGAAGAAGTCGTTCCACGTCGTCATGAACGTGAGCAGGCCCAGCACCGCCGCGACCGGCCGCACGGCCGGGAGCACCACGTGCCAGAAGACGCGCAGCGTGCTGCAGCCGTCCACGCGGGCGGAGTCGATCAGCTCGTTGGGCACGGCGCCGACGATGTACTGGCGCATCAGGAACACGCCGAAGGCGGTGACGAGGTTCGGGGCGATAACGGCCTGGAGCCGGTTGACCCAGTGGAAGTGGACCATCTCGATGTAGAGCGGGATCACGCCGAGCTGGACCGGCACGAGCATGGTCGCGATCACGGTCAGCATCAGGAACGTGCTCCCGCGGAACCGAAGCTTCGCGAAGGCGAACCCGGCCATCGCGCTGAAGAGGACGACGGCGATGGTCACGACCGAGGCGACGAACGTGGTGTTGAGGAGCGCCGTCCAGAAGTTGACGTTGACCTCGCCGGAGTTGAAGAGGCGGCTTATGTTGTGCCAGAGCTGGTGGCCCGGGGTGAGGACCGGCGGGTATTCCGAGACCGCCGAGTTGTCGTGCGAGGCGACGACGAAGGACCAATACAGCGGGAAGATCGAGAGCAGCGCGACCAGGATCAGGAACAGGTACGTAAAGGGCCCTGCGCTGCCGAAGCGCCGACCGAGGTACCGGCGGCGGCCGGCGCGCGTGGGTGCTGCGCTGTGCGCGACGCTCGCCATCGCTACTCCGCCGACCTGATCCGGCGCACGATGAGGAAGTTCACGAGCGAGATGAGGGCGATCAGCAGGAAGAGGCTCCACGCGATCGCCGAGGCGTAGCCGAACTTGAACTGGGTGCCGCCGAACGCCTTTTCGTAGAGGTACATCGCGACGGTCTGGTACTGGCGCGCCGAGCCCCCGGTCGAGCCCTGCTTGAGCGGCTGGAAGAGGTACGGCTCGGTGAAGAGCTGCAGCCCGCCGATCGTCGAGACGATGACGGTGAAGATGATGGTCGGCCGCAGCATCGGCACGGTCACGTGCAGGAACTGCCGCCAGGGTTTGGCGCCGTCGATCGCCGCCGCCTCGTAGAGCTCGTCAGGGATGCCCTGCATCGCGGCGAGGTAGATCAGCGCGTTGTAGCCCGTCCAGCGCCAGATCACCATCACGGAGAGGGCGAACCAGGACGAGAGGCGGCCGGCCTCCCAGTTGACCGGTGAGATCCCGACCTGGCCGAGCACCCAGTTGATGAGCCCGTAGTCGTAGCTGAAGAGCTGCGTGAAGATCAGCGCCACCGCGACGAGCGAGGTGACCTGCGGTAGGAGGATGCTCATCCGGAACAGCGACCGGGCGCGGAGCTTGGTGTTGACGAGGTAGGCGAGGCCGAGCGCCAGGATGAGCTGGGGGACGGTGGAGAGGACCCAGATCCCGAGCGTGTTCTCGACCGCGTTCCAGAAGTAGGAGTCGTGGTAGAGCGCCCGGTAGTTGTCGAGCCCCACGAACGTCGTGCCCGGGCTCAGCAAGTTCCTGTCGGTCAGGGAGACCCACGCCGTGTAGCCCAGCGGGAAGAGCCCGAAGAGGATGAAGAGGATGAAGAACGGCGAGATGTAGAGGTACGGCGAGACCTTCAGGTCCATCCGCCTCAGGACCGCCCGGACCCTGCCTACCCGGCGGGCCGGTGTGACCTGTCCGATCGCCGTCTCGCTGCTCATCGGCGCGCCTGCCCCGAGGCCGCTACCAGCGGCGGGGCCGAGCGCGGTGTGCGCTCGGCCCCGTCCTCTGGACGCAGCCGCCCGGAGGGCTCAGGCGACGTTGGAGACGTCCTTCAGGAACTGCTTCCACGAGTTCTGCGGGCTCTGCTTGTGCTGCTCGACCCGCTGAATCGCGTTGCTGACTGCGGTCTGGATGTCACCCTGGTGCGGACCCGTGGTCTGCGGCTTCAGCTGCTTCGCAGAGTTCGTGAAGATCTGGCCCACCGGGGCGTTGTTGAAGAACTTGTTCTTGAAGTTCTTCACCGCAGGCGTGTTGTACAGCGCCGGCTGGCTGGGGAGGTTGCCCGTCTGCTTGAAGATGTAGGCCTCCGAAGCCGGAGAGGTCAGGAACTTGGCGAGTGCATATGCCTCGTCAGGATGCGCCGACTGCTTGGGGACCGTCAAGAACGAGCCGCCCCAGTTGCCGCCGCCGCCCGGCACCGCGGCGATGTCCCACTTGCCGGCGGTCTTGGGCGCCTGTCCCTGGATGTAGCCCATCATCCACGCGGGGCAGGTCACGGTTGCGAAGGTGCCCTTCTTGTAGCCCGTGTTCCAGTCGTTGCTGAACGCGGCGAGGCCCTTGCTCTGGCCCGCCAGCACGGCCTTCATGACCATCGTCCACGACGCCTTGACCTTCGGGTTGGAGCCGACGATCACCTTGCCGTGCTTGTCGTAGTAGGCCGGGTTGAGCTGGCCGACCATCGCGTTGAACACGTTGCTGCCCGAGTCGAAGAACTTCACGTTCTTCGGGGCGTGCTTCTGGAAGCGCTTGCCGACGTTGAAGTACGCCTGCCAGGTCGGCCACAGCTTGGAGACCGCGGCGCGGCTGGTCGGCAGGCCTGCCTTCTTGAAGAGGTCGCGGCGGTAGCAGATCGCGAGGCTCCCGACGTCGGTGCCCAGTCCGATCTGGGCGCCGTTCGGGGCGATCGACTGCTGCCACTTCCAGCCGAGCCACTGCTTCTTCAGCGAGCCGGCTCCGTACTTGCGCAGGTCGCGGAAGAGCTGCGGCTGCGACTTGAACTGCGAGATGAACCCGACCTCAACCGACTCGATGTCACCGGCCCCTGCGCCGGTGGCGAGGTGCTTCGCGAGGTTTGCGTGGTGGTCGGGGTAGCTCTCGACGTCCTCCTTGATCTCGATGTTCGGGTGCGTCTGCTGGAACTTCTTGTAGAGGTCGTGGTACCCGAAGTCACCGAAGAGGCCGACGTGCAACGTGATGGTGTCGCGGCTCTTGCCCGATGCCGTGCTGGCCGTGAAGCCGGCGACGGTGATCGCGGCGACCGAGACGAGGGTGACGAGCCCGGCGAGGAGTGCCTTGCGACCCAAGCGACCCTTCACCGAACGCCCTGCCTTTGCCCGCATTTTTCACTCCCTTCATCCGAAAAGGTTTTCGAAAACATGGACGTTTCAGCGGCCCACAACCGTGCGGACCGCGTCACTTCACCTCCTTCTTGGCCGCCCTCGTTCGGCGCGTACGGGGCGCCTTCCGCGGCGCGGATCCCGCCCCGCATGAGTCGCGGACTATGAGCTTCACCGGCAGCATGCGCGCCGGCGGAACGACTTCCGGGTCTTCGATCATCTCGACGAGCGACCGCCCGGCCGCGGTGCCGATCCCGAGTGCGTCCTGACGGATCGTCGTCAGGGCGGGGGTCACCAGCTCGGCGAGGTTGATGTCGTCGAAGCCGACCACGGCGACGTCGTCCGGGCAGCGAAGCCCCGCCTCCTCGAGGGCCCTGATGGCACCCACCGCCATCAGGTCGGCGGCCGCGAAGACGGCCGTCGGAGGCTCGTCGAGCTCGAGGAACGCACGCATCGCGGCCTCGCCGCTCTCGGAGTAGAAGTCGCCGTGCTGTTCGTATTCGGGCGGAACCTCGAGCCCCAGCGCCTGCACCTCCGCGCGGTATCCGAGGAGTCGGTCGGAGCCCGCTTTCGTCTCCTGGCGCCCCGTGATCGTTGCGATCCGGGTGTGCCCGAGGCCGTGCAGATGCCGCATGGCAAGCCGTGATCCGCCCAGATTGTCCGACGAGACGTAGCTGGCGCGAAGGCCGGCGACGTCGAGATCGACGGCGACGATCGGGGTCTGCGACGACAGGAGCTTCTCGAGCTCCGGGTCGTCGCGGTCGACCCCCATGAGGACGACGCCGTCGACGTGATGGTGCCGGGCCCGCCGCAGGTACGAGTGCGGCCGGCCGCGGTTCGAGCCCGGCTGGTCCGTAGCGAAGAGCAGCAGGTCGTAGCCGAGCGACCCGATCGCGTGCTTGAGGCCGACCAGCACCCCCTGGAAGAACGGGTGCTCGATGTCGGGGTGCTCGAGACCGGTGGAGAGCACGACGCCGATCAGCTGCGACCGGCGCTTGACGAGCGTGCGGGCGGCGGCGCTCGGAGCGTAGTCGAGCTCGCGGGCGCTTTCGATCACACGCTGCCGGGTGGCGTCGCTGACGTCGGCGTAGCCGTTGAAGACGCGGGAGACGGTCGAGACCGACACGCCGCTCAGCCGGGCCACCTCGTAGATACTGGTGATCAGATCCTCCTTCCTACGTTCTGGTTCGCGATCTACTAAAACGTTTTCGGCGCGAATGTAACGCTCTGGGGTCTGAAGGTCAAGGTCCGGATTCGAAAATCGCCGAAACACGCGGTGGCCGGGCTCGTGGGACGCGGCTACACTTGGCCGGCGCGGGGCTATAGCTCAGCTGGGAGAGCGCCTGGATCGCACCCAGGAGGTCGCCGGTTCGAGTCCGGCTAGCTCCATGGAGAAGCCGCTGTCGGAATGGACCGCCTCTTCGGCGGTCCGGGCCCGGAACAGCTGATCGGCGGCGCCGACAAGGATCGCCTCAACGGCGCCCGGGGCAACACGCTCGTCCAGGACTCCCGGCGAAGAAGTAGAGAAGATGGGGGGCAGGTGATCGCTGATCCGCTTGGGGCGCTGGTGCCCGGCTGGGAGCCCTCCGCCCTGGCCGAGAACGGAGCCGGCCCGCTCGCGGGTCTGAAGGTGGTCGTCAAGGACGTGATCGACGTCGCCGGCGCCGTCACCGGCGGTGGCAACCCGGAATGGGCGGCTGCACATGAGCCCGCCGCCGAGAGCGGGGCCGCGGTTACGAAGCTGACCGAGGCCGGGGCATCAGTGGTTGCAAAGGGCCAGTGCGCCGAGCTCGCCTTCAGTCTGAGCGGCGACAACGTCCACTTCGGGATGCCTCGCAATCCAGCGGCTCCGGACCGCGACCCGGGCGGCTCAACGAGCGGCCCGGCATCGGCGGTTGCCGGCGGGCTGAGCGAGCTGGGCCTCGGCACGGACACGCTCGGCTCCATCCGAGTCCCGGCCTCCTACTGCGGGATCTTCGGCTTTCGGCCCACGCACGGCCGCATTCCCGTCGGAGGCGTCATGCCGCTGGCCCAGACCTTCGACACCGTCGGCGTGCTCGCGGATCGGCCCGAGCGACTCCAGCGGGCCGCCGAGGTGCTCCTGGGTGAGACCAGCGCGTCGGCACAGACGCCCTCGCGGTTTCTGTTCGCGCCGCCTCTCCTCTCCGCCGCCGAGCCCGAGGTAGCAAGAGCTGCAAGAGCGGCGGTGCACGATCTGGCGCGACGGCTCGGCGCCGAGGCGGTCGAGACCGACCTGCTCGACCAGGCACCCAGTCCAGAGGACGGGATGTCGGCCTTCAACGTTCTGCAGGGAGTCCAGGCCTGGCGGAACTATGGGGACTGGGTGAAAAGCGCGGGCCCGTCGCTCGGCCCAGATATCGCAGCCCGACTCAAGCGAGCGGCGCGGCTCAGTTCGAAGGACGTCAACCAGGCCGAGCCGGTGGCGCGGGCCGTGGCGGATGCCGTTGCGAGGCTCAGGCCAAACGAGGCCTTGGCGTTCCCCACCACAGGCACCCCGGCTCCCGGTCGAGACGCCGATGCCGAAGAGAGGGAGCGAGCGCGCGTCTCCGCCGGCCAGCTGACTTCGATCGCGACACTCGCCGGCGCACCGGCGATCTCGATGCCGCTGCTCAGCGTCGGCGGTCTGCCCGTCGGCCTCAGCCTGGTCGGGCCGCCCGGAGCCGACCTTGCCCTCCTCGCAGCCGCTAGTGCTGCTCGAGCGGGGCCATCATAAGCCCCGCCAGCTGCAGCTCCCAGTAGAGCTCAGGCTCCTGGGAACGCAGAGATCCCAGTTACAAATTAGACAACGGATGATGACGCCCTTCTGATGCACCCAGAGCGTGAATGGCGGTGAACCACTGTGAAGCGAGGGCGTTGAAATGGCGGTTCCTTGCCCTTGCGTGACGCGGAGTGATGCCGGGTGAAAGCCCGTTAGCTGGATCCCACCCAGGAGGCTGCCGGTACGAGTCCGGCTAGCTCCATCGCCGCCCGAAGTCCGGCTCCGCTGGCGCGGAGCCATGACGATTTCGGCCGGCTGTCTCTTTGAGGTTCCTGCGGGAACGAGCCGCGCCAGCACCTGTCGGGCGTGGGGCGAACGGGGAAAGCTCTTTCCACGTTCGGCACACGTTGCTCTTGACACCGAACGGTGTCCGACACCGTTCAGGCGGGTTAGCCTCTGTCGGCTCCGTCGACCTCGGCGCCGATCAGGACGGCAACCGCGCTCAGCCACAGCCACAGAAGGACAACGACGATCGACGCCAGCGCGCCGTACGTCTTGCCGTAGCTCGCGAAGCTCGCGGTGTACACGGCGAAGAGGCCCGACACGACCAGCCAGGCGACCATCGCGACGACCGTCCCCGGCGTGAGGAAGCCGAGCCAGCCGCCCTCGGTGTCCTTCACGGCGAATCGGTAGAGCAGCCCGATCCCGACGAGCATCGCTGCCGCCAGGATCGGCCAGCGCAGGATCTCGAACGCGACCCTGCCGGCGTCTCCGGCCACGTCGGAGGCGAGCGGCGGGACCGCGACGATCAGGAAGAGCACGACCCCGAGGAACACGATCGCGCCGATCGTGAGCGCGAGCGCCTTTCCTTTCTTGACGACGAAGCTCTTCGGCTCGTCTCGCTCGTGCGCGATGTGGATGGCGGTGATCAGCGCGGCCATCCCGCCCGAGGCGCTCCACAGCGCCAGGGCGATGGCGACCGCTGCGGCGACCGTCACGCCGGAGCTGTTCGCGTCGACGATCTGGGTGAGCTGGTAGGTGAGGAAGCGCTGAACCTCGTCCGGGAGCGAGCCGATGTCCTTGATCTGGCGCTCGACGTCCTCGGGGCTCGAGAACAGCCCGTAGATCGAGACGAACGCGATGAGCGCGGGGACGAGCGCGAGGAACGCGTAGAACGCGACTCCGGCCGCGACGAGGGTGAGGTTGTGCTCGCCGATCCGCTCCTTCACCTTCGACGCGATCGATTTCGCTCGTGCCGTCGCGGCGCCGGCCACGTGGCGGAGGATACAAGCGCTCAGGACGTTTGGCGGCTCGGTCAGCGGCGATAGAGGAGAGACCGACGAGAGGAGCACCGCCATGCTTGGACACACCAGCAGGACCGACCATCTGAAGGAACGCGCCGTGAGCGCCTCGGAGCTCGCGAGGCAGCTGGCACAGGACCGGAAGTTCCGCAAGCAGCTGCTGTCGGCGATCCGCCACGGCTCGAAGGCCGGCCGCCGTACGCGCCGCCAGCTCGGCATCAGCGGGGCGGTGAGGCGGATCTCGGGCGACCGGACGCTGCTGCGGGAGCTTCGGCGCGCGGCCACCGACCTTCAGCGGGCCCTCTCCCGCGCCGAGTCGAAGACGCAGAGCCACCGGGTCCGGAACGTGACGATCGTCGTGGTCGGCGTCGGCTCGCTCGCCGCCGCGGCGCAGTTGCGCCGTCGGCTGACCGGCTCGAGCAATGGCTCGAGGCCGCGGTCGCTCGAGGAGCTCTCGAAGGAGGAGCTCTACGAGCGCGCCCAGGAGGCCGAGATCGCCGGCCGGTCCGAGATGTCCAAGGACGAGCTGGTCGCCGCGCTGCGCGCGACCTAGCGCGCGAGCAGCCGGTCGAGCACGCCCGGCAGCACGCCGTCGGCCGCCGCGTCGTCGGTGCGCCAGCCGACGAAGCCGTCGGGGCGGACGAGCACCGCGCCGCCTCCGTAGACCTCGGCGAAGCCGGGCGAGCCGACCAGGTGGGCGCGCACGTCGAGCCCGTCGGCGGCGCGTATCCAGCCCTCGTCCGCGGTGAGCAGGACGAACGAGCGGCCGAGCAGGTCGAGCGTGGAGCCGTCCTCGAGGGTGACGTGCGGCGCGCGCACGCCTGCCTCCGCCGAGGGCTCGCGCACGTCGGCGAACGGGCCGTCGCCGGCGCCCTCGACCGCGTCGGACCGGTACCGGTACCCGAGGTCGAGCGCGACGTCGTCGACCATCGCGTGCAGGTCGTCCTTGCCCAGCTCGGGCGCGAGCCGTAGCACGTACCGGGCGTACGCCTGCTCGACGGTCTCCTCGGCGATCGGCCTGCGCTCGGCGTCGTAGGAGTCGAGCAGCCCGGCCCCCGCGTCGCCCTTGGCGACCCACGCCAGCTTCCAGGCGAGGTTGTGCGCGTCCTGGACGCCGACGTTGCCGCCGTACCCGCCGGTCGGCGGCATCACGTGGGCCGAGTCGCCGGCCAGGAAGATCCGGCTGCGGCCGAACCGCTCGGCCCATTCGGCGCTCGCGTTCCAGCGCTGCACGTTCTCGACGTCGACCTCGATCTCGGGGTCGCCGAGCGCCTCGCGCACGAACTCGACGCACTTCGCCTCGCCGGTGTCGCCCCAGATGTCAGCCGACAGCTCGCCGTTCGCGTCGATCGCCTTGTTCACCACGAGGAAGCCCGCGTCGCCGGCCTTCGAGAAGCGGAAGAACCCCTGGAGCCGCGGGCCGAAGACGTAGATGACGCTCAGGTTCCGCCCGCGCAGGAGCGGCCTCACGTCGGCGCGGAAGTAGATCGTGATGCTGTTCGAGAAGCTGCCGTGGCCGCGCATCGGGATCCCGAGGTGGTCGCGGATCGGGCTGTGGGCGCCGTCCGCCGCGACGAGATACGCCGCGCGGATCGCCTCCTCCTCGCCGCTGTCGCGGTGCCTGACCGTCGCGGTGACGCCGTCGTCGTCCTCCGCCACGGAGACGGCCTCCCACGAGTAGCGGACGTCTGCGCCGAGCTCCTCGGCCCGCCGGCGCAGGATCGGCTCGAGCCCGATCTGCGTCACGAACAGGCGCGGTGACGGGCTGAGCTCCTCGACGCCCTCGTTGATGTGCCGGAAGAACCACTCGACCTCCTCGCCGCCGAGGCTCTCGACCGACATCACCGCGCCGTTCTGCTCGAACTCCTTGTCCGAGGCGGTGAGGATCTCGTCCTCGAGCCCGACGCTCCGCCAGAGCTCGACCGTCCGCTGGAAGAAGAGCGCGGCGCGCGGGTGGATCGCAGGTCCGGGGTGGCGCTCGACGACGACCGGCGCGACGCCGTTGTCGGCGAGGAAGAGGGCCGTCGACAACCCGACGAGGCTGCCGCCGACGACGAGGACCTGAGCCTCGGTGTCCGCCACGCCGGGATCTTTCCCGATCTCGCCCTCAGCCGGGGCGCAACCGCTGCCGATACCCTCCTCCGGTGCCGAACGAGAAGCCCGAGCCGATGACCCGCGGGGAGAAGGAGCAGCTCGAGGCCGAGCTGGCCGAGCTCGAAGGCCCGCGCCGCGCGGCCGTCGTCGATGCGATCGCCACCGCGCGCGGTTTCGGCGACCTCTCCGAGAACTTCGAGTACCACGCCGCGAAGAACGAGCAGGGCCTGCTCGAGCGGCGCATCACCATCCTCCGCGACCGGCTCGACCGGGCGGTGCTCGTCGACGAGGAGGCGGCCGCGGCGAGCGACACGGTCGGCGTCGGCTCGAAGGTCGAGCTCGAGGACGAGCGCGGCGAGCGGATGGAGGTGCAGATCTCGAGCGTCGGCGGCGTCTCGCCCGACTCGCCGGTCGGCCGTGCGCTGCTCGGCGCGAAGGCGGGCGACTCCGTCGAGGTCGAAGCGCCCAGCGGCGCCTGGACCGCGCGGATCCTGTCGATCGGCCGCTGACGTCTCGCAGGCATAGACTCGGCGGGACGTGGCAGCGGCCCGCGTAAAGCCGAAACTCCGAGGTGTCTTCCACGAGATCGGCTTCTACGCTGCCCTCGTTGCGGGCAGCCTGCTCGTCCTGAGCGCCGACGACGGCCGGGCCCGCGCGGCGGCCATCGCCTTCGCGGCGTGCGTTGCCGCCTGCCTCGGCGCGAGCGCGCTCTACCACCGGCCCACCTGGACGCCCCCGGTCCGCCGGTGGCTCGCGCGACTCGACCACGCCGGCGTCTACCTGCTCATCGCCGGGACCTACACGCCGTTCGGCCTGCTCGTCATGTCACCCCGCTGGGCGGTGCCGGTCCTGTCGGTGGTGTGGGGCGGCGCGCTCGCCGCGATCCTGTTGAAGTTCTTCTGGGTGCTCGCCCCGAAGTGGCTGTCGGCCGCGATCGGCCTCGCGCTCGGCTGGGTCGGCGCCGTCGCGTTCTCGCAGTTGCTGAAGGTGCAGCTGCCCGGGCTCCTGCTCGTGGTTGCCGGCGGGCTTCTCTACACGGCGGGCGCAGTCGTGTACGTCCGAAGGCGGCCGGACCCGTTGCCGGAGGTGTTCGGCTACCACGAGCTCTTTCACGTCCTGACGGTCGCCGCCGTGTGCTGTCAGTACGCGGCGATCGCGCTGTTCGTCCTGCCGCGCGCCTAGCGACTCCTCAGCTCGTGACGAGGTGGTCGCGCCGGGCGACGGCGACGGCCTCGAGCCGCGAGTGGACGCCCAGGGCGCGGAGCATCGCCCGCACGTGGTTCCGGACCGTCTCGCGGCTGAGGTGCAGCTCCTCCGCGATCTGGTCGGTCGAGCGGCCCTCCTCGAGGAGCCGCAGGACCTCCGACTGGCGCGGGGTCAGGTGCGGGTGGTGCGGGCGGTCGGGGTCCTCCTCGATGTCGGCCAGCTGGCCGAACACGCCGATCACGCGGTGACCCCGGCCGAAGAGGCACACGGAGCTGACCTCGACGGAGACGCGCTCGCCGCCCTGGTCGATCAGGACGACCGAGGCGTCGACGTCCTCGCTACCCACCATGTGCTTCGCGAACGCCTCGCGCGCACGGCGCGTCTCCTCGGGAGCGACGACGGAGGTGAACTGGCGGCCGCGCACGTCGCCGACCAGCCGCTCGGCGGCGGGATTGATCCAGCGGATGACGCCGAACTCGTCGATGACGTAGCTCGGCACTGCCACGCGCTCGAGCGCCCCTTCGACGTCCCCGCCGACGGCTTCCAGTCCGGCCATTCCGAAAGTATCCACCGCGCCGGGACGCGGCCCCTCATCCGTTCGGGGCGATTTTCGGCTAGTCGCCGGCGGCGGCGGCGGCTTCGAGCACGTACGGCCGGCCGTCGAACTCGTACGAGAGCGTGGGGAGCTCCTCCTCGGCGACCCAGGCCTCGACCTCGCGGAGCAGGAGGGCGAAATCCTCCGGAGGCTCGCGGATCGCGACGGTCACGAGCGTCGCGTGACGGCGCTCGCGGAGCACCACCGGCCAGCTCTGGGCGAGACGGCGCGTGAGACGGACGGCCGCGCGGAGATTCGCGACCTCGAAGTGGATCGTGTCCGTCACCGGGTCTCGGCCTCGGCCCGGCGGAGCACGACCGCCAGGTCGTCCCGGACCCGCTCGAGAGCCCCGAGCTCGAGCCCGTCCGCGGGGCGGGGGTCGAGCAGGCTCAGGGCGTCCTCGAGCGCCCTGAGCGCGTGCTTGACACGGAACCGACGCCTGTCGGCTTCCGTCGTGTGACCCCGTCCGTCGACTAGGAGGCTCATCGGGAGGAGCATCGCCGCCCGGAGGACGTGCCGGTCTGACCCACCTGGGTCGATTTCGGCTGATTTCGGCGGGTTTTACGCTGTTGGAATCGGAATCGCGGCCCGGATCCGGGTGCCCCACCCCGGGACGCTGAGGACCGCGAAGGTGCCGTCCGCCGCCTCGACGCGGTCGCGGAGGCCTTGGAGGCCGGTGCCGCCGAGGGCGTCGGCGCCGCCGACCCCGTCGTCGGCGACCTCGATCTCGAGGAAGTTTCCGCGCCTGACAGCGCGGATCGAGATCGAGGTCGCCTGCGCGTGCTTCTGGGCGTTCGTCAGCGCCTCGGCGACGAGGTAGTAGGCGGCCGTCTCGGCGGTCGGGTCGAGGCGTGTCGAGGGGACCTCGAGCACCCGGATCGGGACGACCGACTGGTCGGCGAGGCTCCTGATCGCCTCGGCCAAGCCGAGGTCGGTGAGGATCGTCGGGTGGATGCCGTGCCCGAGCTCGCGGAGCTGCTCGATCGCGATCTGCGCCTGGGCCTCGGCGTCACGGAACAGGGATGCGGCCTGCTCAGGTGAGCGGGAGGCGTTCTGCCGGGCGGCCGCCAGGTGGACGGCGAGCATCGTCAGCGTGAGCTGGGCGCCGTCGTGCAGGTTCTGCTCCAGCCGGCGCCGCTCGCGGTCGGCCGCGCCGACCAGGCGGGCGCGTGACTCGACGAGCCCGCGCGCGATCGCCTCGCGCTCGGAGACGACGGCGGCGAGGAAGAGCGTCGAGAGGGCGGCGGTGCTGACGTAGAGCTGGGTGCTCAGCGTGCTCGTCTCGAGCGAGCTGACCACGAACGGGCCCCCGTGGTGCGCCGTCTTCCAGAGCGTGAAGCCAGCCGCCACCGCGACCGCAAGCGTCCCGCCGCGCGGCCCGAAGCGGAGCGCGGCCCAGATCAGCGCGGGGAAGACGATGTAGGCGAGCGGCCGATCGGCGCGCAGCGCGAGCTCGCTGAGGAACACGACCGAGGCGAGCATCAGCGCCCCCTCGAGGATGCGCCGGGCCTTCCAGCCGAGCTCGATCGGCTGCGCCCAGGCCAGCACGAGCGGGAGGACGATCAGCGCGCCGGACGTGTCCCCGAGCCACCAGGTGCGCCAGACGCTCGGAAGCTCGCTCCAGGAGAGGGCGCCGCCCGCGCGAAGGGACAGCGGCCCGACCGTCGCGCTCACCGCCACGCCCGTGAAGATCGCGGCGATCATCCCGCAGACGCCGGGGACGCTCTCGAGCGGGCGCCGGTCCCGGACGAGGCGCCGGAGCAGCAGCGTCGCGACGGTGACCTCGAGCAGGTTGCCGATCGACTGGCCGATCGCCGAGCCCACCGGAAGCTGTCCGTACTGGTTCGCCAGCAGGTCGCCGATCAGGACGCCGGGCCAGAGGCTGATCCCGCCGAGGTAGAGGAAGGCGATCCCGACGCCGACCGGCAGCCAGACGATCGCCGCGACCGCGCCCGAGAACTTGAGCGTGTAGCCGATCTGGGCCGCGGCGTAGTACGAGCCGGCGAGGGCCGCCACGAGGGCGACGTAGCGCACGCGGGCGTCGTGCGCGAGCCGCTCCGTGAGCCCCCGGCTCGGGGCTTCCGGCCGGACGAGTTCGGTCATTCGACCCTCTACCTTGCCACGATCAGGCGGAGGGCACGTCCTGCGGGGCCGACTCGCCGTCCGGCGCGGCGTCGACCACGAGCGTGAGGCCGTCGATCTCCTTGATCACGACGGGATCGCCGGGGGCGGCACTGGAGGTCGAGCGTGCGCCCCAGAGCTCCCCGTTCACGCGCACCTGGCCGCTCGGGTCGAGCGGTGAGACGGCCTCGCCGACCATTCCGATCATCGCCTCGGCGCCGGTCTTCGGCTTCCACCGCCGCGCCAGGCGCAGGCCCCACGTCACCTCCGCGACCTCGACGCAGACGCCGCCCGCGATCAGGAGCCAGTTCCACGGCGAGGGGAGGAAGAGCGAGAGGATGATCGAGATGATCAGCGCCATGCTGCATTGGACTGCCGGTCGCCCCTCGTGCGCATCGCCCGAACTGGGGGATCCGTCCGTTCATCCCATCCGGGCGATGGTCACGAGGCGGCCGAGCCGCCATCCTGGTGTCGAGAGCACAACGGAAGGAGACCCTGAATGTTCGTGCGACGCCGTCGCCCCCTGATGCGGGCGGCAATGGTCGGCGGGACCGCGTACTACGCCGGCAAGAAGGTGCAGGAAGGCCGTGAGGATGACGCGTACCGGGACGCGCGCATCGACCAGCTCGAGGCGCAGCAGATGCAGCAGCAGGCGCCGCCCGCAGCGGCTCCGGCCGCAGGCGGGATGAGCGACGACACGATCGAGCAGCTGAAGCAGCTGGGGCAGCTGCACGAGCAGGGCGTCCTCACCGACGAGGAGTTCGCCGCGCAGAAGCAGAAGCTCCTGGGTGGCGCATGAGCACCCCGTCACACTCGGGCGACGGGCTCACGCTCGGCCCTGTCCAGATGCTCGTCGTCGGCTTCACGGGCGACAACTTCACCGGCGAGATCCTGGAAGAGCTAACTCGCCTGCGGGAGAACGAGATCATCCGTCTGATCGATCTGATGCTCGTCAAGAAGAACGAGGACGGCGAGATCGAGTCCTTCCAGCACAGCGACCTCGACCAGGCCGAGGCGGAGGAGTTCGGCGCCATCATCGGCGCGCTCGTGGGCTTCGGCGCCGGGGGCGAGGAAGAGGCTGCGCTGGCGGCGGTGGCCGGAGCGGCCGAGCTCGAGGACGGCCACGTCTTCGACGAGGGCGCGGTCTGGTACCTCGGCGACGCGATTCCCGAGGGAACCGCCGCGGCCGTGGCGCTGATCGAGCATCGCTGGGCGGTCCCGCTGCGCGACAAGATCGTCGCGGCCGGTGGGGTCACGCTCGCCGACGAATGGATCCACCCGGCGGACTTGGTCGCGGTCGGACTGGTCGCCGCGGAGGCGGGCGCCGAGGCCTGAGGACTCTACGGGGTGATTCCCCAGGTGCCCGCGTGGGTCTCGCCGGGCTCGAGGTGGATCACCCCGTCGCCGCTCCGGAACGCGTTGGGAGCGCAGGTCATCGGCTCGACGGCGAGGCTGCGCCGCTCCACGTCGGGCAGGCCGTCGCCGGTGAAGACCATCAGGAACGGGTAGCTCTCGTCGACCCAGAGGGTCGTGCCGCCGACTGCGGCGCGCGCACGCCCGTCGCCGTCGCGCTCGAGGCCGGTGAAGCAGTGGTCGAGCACGGTGCTCCCGACGCGCCGCGGCTCGCGGAAGTCCAGCCCCACGGCCTCGACGGGTGAGGAGCCGACCGGGATCGACCGCTCGTTCGCGTCGAGCACGGTCCCGGCCGGGACCCGCACGAGCACGTCGTCGACCCGCCCGCCCTCGACCGCCAGGTACGGGTGGGCCCCGGAGCCGTAGGGGCAGGGCTCTTCGCCGAGGTTCGTGGCCTCGAGCCGCACGGAGAGCCCGTCGGCCAAGAGCGAGTACTCGATGCGCAGGCCGAGCGTGAACGGATACCCGGGCTGGGGGTGCAGCACGTGCTCGAGCACGAGCCGGTCGGACCCGCCCTCGGCGAGGGTCCACGCCGACCAGCGGACAAGCCCGTGGATGGCGTTGTTGCGTGCCGGCTCGTCGATCGGTAGCTGGTAGCGGCGCCCGTCGAGCTCGTAGACACCGTCCTCGATCCGGTTCGGCCAGGGGGCCAGCAGCTGTCCGCGGCCGGAGCTCGCCAGCTCGTCGGCGCCGTACCCGTCGAGCACGTCGCGGCCGCCCGCGGAATACGTGCGCAGGCCCGCCCCGACCTCGGTGACGACGGCCTGCTGGTCGCCGTGGGCCAGCTCGAACTGCTCCCCCGAGGGCGCGATCGGCATCCGGGCAGATTCGCCGATCGGGGGCGTCCGGGGTTCATCCCCATCGGACGATGCCGCCGAGACCGCGGCTTCCTAGCGTTGGCTGCGATGTACGTGGTCGCGTCAACGACCGTGGATCTCGCCCGGATCCAGTTCGCCACGACCTCGATCTACCACTTCCTGTTTGTGCCGCTGACCCTGGGCCTGGGCCCGTTGGTGGCGATCATGCAGACGCTCTGGCACCGCACCGGCGACGAGCGGTGGCTGCGGCTGACGCGCTTCTTCGGGACGCTCTTCCTGATCAACTTCGCCATCGGCGTCGCCACCGGCCTCGTGCAGGAGTTCGAGTTCGGGATGAACTGGTCGGAGTACTCGAAGTTCGTCGGCAACGTCTTCGGCGCCCCGCTCGCGATCGAGGGGCTCGCCGCCTTCTTCGTCGAGTCGACCTTCCTCGGGCTGTGGATCTTCGGCTGGAACCGCCTGTCGCCGCGCCTCCACCTCGCGACGCTCTGGATCGCCGTGGCCGCGAGCTGGCTGTCGGGCTACTTCATCCTCGTGGCCAACTCGTGGATGCAGCACCCGGTGGGCTACAAGATCGTGGACGGCGAGGCCCACCTCACGAGTGTCTGGGCGCTGCTGTCGAACAGCTTCGCGCTGCGCGCCTACCTGCACACGATGCTCGCCGGCCTGATCTTCGGCTCGATCGTGGTGCTCGGCGTCTGCTGCTGGCACTTCCTTCGCGGCCACGACGTCGACCTCTTCATGAAGGCGGCGAAGCTCGCGCTGATCGTCGCGGTACCGGTGACCGCGCTGCAGCTGTTCGTCGGCAACCGCTTCGGAGAGGCCGTCACGAGCGCGCAGGCCATGAAGATCGCCGCCTCCGAGGCGCAGTGGGACACGTGCCAGCCCTGCGGCTTCTCGCTCTTCCAGATCGGCGGCTTCACGAAGGACGACGAGACGCCGAGCTTCTCGATCACGGTCCCGAGGGTCCTCTCGTACATGGCCACAGGCTCCTTCGACGGGCAGGTCAAGGGGCTGAACGAGCTTCAGGCCCAGGAAGAGGCCAGGTCCGGCCCCGGCAACTACATGCCGAACGTCCGGGTCATCTACTGGTCGATGCGGGTGATGGCGTTCGCAGGCGTGCTGATGTTCCTGATCGCCGCTCTCGGCGCGTGGCTGTACTGGAAGCAGAAACTGGAGCGGGCGCGCTGGTTCCACCGGACGGCACTCGCCGCGATCGCCCTTCCGTACATCGCCGCGACCGCGGGCTGGATCCTGACCGAGATGGGCCGCCAACCCTGGATCGTGCAGGGGCTGCTGCTCACGGACCAGGCGAACTCGCCGAGCGTGAGCGCGCCGTGGATCGCGACGAGCCTCGGCGTGTTCATCGGGCTGTACGTCGTCCTGGGAATCGTCGATTTCGTGCTCATGCGCCGCTACGCGCGGCCCGACAGGCCTGAGCGCCACGAGGAGCTGCCGGCTCCGGCGGCGAGCTACTGAGATGACCCTCGCAATCTTCTGGTTCTGCCTGATCGCGGTGCTCTGGAGCGGATACCTCGTGCTCGAGGGCTTCGACTTCGGCGTGGGGATGCTGCTGCCGTTCGTCCCCCGCAACGAGAGCGAGCGCGGCGCGATGCTGAAGACGATCGGCCCGGTGTGGGACGGGAACGAGGTCTGGCTCGTCGTCGCGGGTGGCGCCACGTTCGCGGCGTTCCCGGCCTGGTACGCGACGATGTTCTCGGGCTTCTATCTCGCGCTGCTGCTCGTTCTGTTCTTCCTGATCATCCGCGTCGTCTCGTTCGAGTGGCGGGAGAAGAGCGACAGCCCGCGGTGGCGGGCGGTCTGGATGTGGGCGAACGCGATCGGCAGCACCGGGGTCGCGCTGGTCTGGGGGATCGCGCTCTCGGATCTGCTCCACGGTCTCCCGCTCGACTCGAAGAACGACTACGCCGGCAACTTCTGGGACCTGTTCAGCGGTTACTCCGTCCTCGGCGGGGTCGCGTTCGTGCTCGTGTTCGCCTTCCACGGCGCGTGCTTCCTGACGCTGCGGACGGAGGGCGACCTGTGCGAGCGGTCGCGCAGGGCGGCCAGGACGCTGGCGATCCCGGCCTGCGCGGCGGCGGCTGCATACCTGATCTGGACGGTGTTCGTCGCGATCGACCGCAACGACAAGGACGTGTTCCCGCCCGTTCTGCCGGCGGCGATCGCGATCGTGGCGCTGGTGGTAGCCGCGATCCTCGTCTATGCCGGCAGGAGCGGCACGGCGTTCGCGCTGACCGCCGGGGGCATCGTCGCAGCGGTCGCGACGCTGTTCACCAGCCTCTACCCGCGCGTCGTCGTCTCGAGCCCGGACTTCGCAAACAGCCTCACGGTCTCCACCGCGGCCTCCGAGCACTACACGCTGGTGGTGATCAGCGTCGTCGCGGCGATCACAACGCCGCTCGTCCTCCTGTACCAGGGCTGGACCTACTACGTCTTCCGTGCGCGGGTCACCGGGGACGAGGTGTACTCGCCGGAAGAGGCCCCGCGGAGCTCCCCGGCCGGCTGAGGATGCGCGTCCTCGACCAGCGCCTGCTCCGCCGCGCGCGGCCCGTTCGTCACCTCCTCGCCGCCGACGCGGCGCTCGGGACGGCGGCCGCGGTGCTCGTGCTCGTCCAGGCGACGCTGCTCGCCTCGATCATCGCCGCCGCCTTCGACGGGGCGTCGCTCGGCGACGTCGCCCGCCGGCTCGTGCTGCTAGGCCTCGCGTTCGCGGGGCGCGCCGCCCTGGCCTGGGGCTTCGAAGTGACCGGCAGGCGCGCCGCATCGAGCGTGCTCTCCACGCTTCGCCTGGCGCTGGTCGAGCGGAGGCTCCGCGCACAGCCGCTGTCGCTCGACGGGACGGAGGCGGGGGAGATCGCCGCCTCTGCGGTGCTGGGCGTCGACGGGCTGGAGGCGTACTTCGCCCGCTACCTGCCCCAGGTGGTTCTGGCCGTGACGGTGCCTCTCGCCGTGCTCGTCTGGGTGGCGGCGATCGACGCGACCTCGGCGGCGCTGATGCTGGTCACGCTGCCGCTCGTCCCGGTCTTCATGTGGCTGATCGGGCGCTACACCGAGGAGCGCACACGCGAGCAGTGGCGCTCGCTGCGGCTCCTCTCGACGCACTTCCTCGACGTCGTCCGCGGACTGCCGACGCTGCGCGCCTTCAACCGCGCCGAGGCGCAGACGTCCGCGATCGCCGAGGTGAGCGAGCGGTACCGGCGGACGACGATGGCGACCCTGCGCGTCGGGTTCCTGTCCGGAGCAGTGCTCGAGCTGGCCGCGACGCTCGGGGTCGCGCTCGTCGCGGTGACCGTCGGCGTGCGGCTCGCGGGCGGCGGCCTCGGGCTGCAGGCGGGGCTCACCGTGCTCGTGCTCGCGCCCGAGCTCTACCTGCCGCTGCGCCAGCTCGCGGCGCAGTTCCACGCGAGCGCGGAGGGGCTCGCGGTCGCCGAACGGATGCTGGCCCTGCTCGAGGCGGCGCCGTCGGCGCCGCGCGGCGGCCGGCTCGACCCGCCCAACCCGGCCCTCGCGCCGGTCCGTCTCGAGGACGTCTCCTTCGCATACCCGTCGCGGTCGACGCTCGTCCTCGACCGGTTCGAGCTGGAGCTCAGGCCGGGCGAGACCGTGGCGCTCGTCGGCCCCAGCGGGGCCGGCAAGACGACGGTCTCGAACCTGCTGCTCTGCTTCGCCGAGCCGACTGTCGGGCGGGTGTCCGTCGGTGGGGTCGACCTCGCGGCCTGCCGGCCCGACTCGTGGCGGCGCCTGGTCGCCTGGGTCCCCCAGCGGCCGACGCTCTTCCGCGGGACCGTGGCGGAGAACATCCGTCTCGGGGATCCGGACGCGTCCGACCGGCGGGTGCGTGACGCGGCCGTCCTCGCCGGGGCCGACCGCTTCGTCCGCGCGTTGCCCGCCGGCTACGAGACCGTCGTCGGCGACGGCGGCCGCCCGCTCTCGGCGGGCGAGCGCCGGCGGATCGCCCTCGCGCGCGCGTTCGTCCGGGACGCGCCGTTCGTGATCCTCGACGAGCCGACCGCCGACCTCGACGCCACGAGCGCCGAGGTGATCGCCGAGGCTGTGGAGCGCCTGCGCGTGGGCCGAACGGTGCTCCTGATCGCCCACAGCCCGGAGCTCGTGCAGCGCGCCGACCGCGTCGTCGCGCTGGGCGAGGGCGGCACCGCGGTCGCCAGGAGCGAGCCGGCATGACGCTTCGACGGCTGCTTGCTCTCGCGCGTGCCCCTCGCTCCCGCATCGCGCTCACGGTCGTGCTCGGCACGCTCACGGTCGTCTTCGGGGTCGGCCTGATGGCGACGGCCGGCTACCTGATCTCGCGGGCGGCCGAGCGGCCCGCCGTCCTGTCGCTGACGGCTGCGATCGTCGGCGTGCGCTTCTTCGGGATCGGGAGGCCGGTGCTGCGCTACCTCGAGCGGCTGAGTGCGCACGACCTCGCCTTCCGGGCGCTCGCGAAGGCCCGGGTCAGCGTCTACCGGTCGCTGGCCAGGCTCTCGCCCTCGCAGCTCGCCGGCGCGAGGCGCGGCGACCTGCTCTCGCGGCTCGTCGCCGACGTCGACTCGCTCCAGAACCTGCACCTGCGCGGGGTCGTCCCGCCGCTGGTCGCTGTCTGCGCCTCGACGGTCGCCGTCGGAGTCGCGGCCGCAGTCGTGCCCGGCGCCGGGATCGTGCTCGCGGCCGGCCTGCTCGCGGCCGGCCTCGCCGTTCCCGCGGTTGCCGCGGCGCTCTCTCGACGGTCGGCCGCCGGGCAGGCGGCCGCGCGCGGCGCGCTCACGTCGGAGCTCGTCGAGACGCTCGCCGGCAGCGCAGAGCTCGTGGCGTTCGGGCACGAGCACGACCGGTACCGGCGCCTTCGGGCGGCCGACCGGCGGCTCGTCTCGATCGCGCGGCGGGCGGCGCTCGCCGACGGCACGGGGGACGCATTCCGGCTGCTCGTGATGGGGGCCACGGTTGTCGGCGTCCTGGCCGTGTCCGTCTCGGCGCATTCCTCCGGCGACCTGAACCGCGTTCTGATCGCCATGCTCGCGCTCCTCGCGATCGCCTCGTTCGAGGCGGTCCAGCCGCTTCCGGAGGCCGTGCGCGAGCTCGGGACGACCCTCGGCGCCGGCCGGAGGATCCTCGAGCTCACCGATCGCCAGCCCTCCGTGGTCGATCCCGCCGACCCGCTGCCGGCTCCGACTGGGCCGTTCACCGTCGCGCTAGAGGACGTCGACGTCCGCTACCGGGCCGGCGAGCGCCTGGCGCTGAGCGAATTCAGCTTGCGGCTCGATCCCGGTTCGCGGGTCGTCCTGCTGGGGCGCAGCGGCGCGGGGAAGACGACCGTCGCGAACCTCCTGCTCCGGTTCGTCGACCCGGAGCGCGGCCGCGTCACGCTCGCCGGTCACGACCTGCGCCGCTACCGCCAGGAGGACGTGCGGCGCGAGATCGCCGTCGCGGGCCAGGACGCCCACCTGTTCTCGGCCAGCATCCGGGCGAACATCCGCCTCGGCCGGCCGGCCGCTACCGACGCCGAGCTCGAGGCCGCGCTCGCCTCCGCGCGGATCCTCGACTGGGTGCGCTCGCTGCCCGACGGCCTGGACACGCTGGTCGGCGAGGAGGGGCGCGAGCTCTCCGGCGGCCAGCGGCAGCGCCTCGTCCTGGCGCGCGCCCTGCTCGCCGACCCGCAGGTGCTCGTCCTCGACGAGCCGACCGCGCACCTCGACGCGCCGACCGCGCAGGCGCTGGTGGAGGACGTCTTCGCGGCGGCGGGCGAGCGCGCGGTCCTGCTGATCACGCACCGCGGCGAGGGGCTCGACCTCGCCGACGATCTGGTCGTGCTGCCGGGCCCCGGCTAGCGCTCGTCGTAGACGACTTCGGTTCCCGCGACCAGGTCCGGGAGCCCGCGCCGGCGCTCGTCGAAGAGCACCGTCACGTAGCCGAGGAAGAAGGGAACGATCGAGATCCAGGTCACGACCGCCCGGACGCACGCGCGCACGACGGAAGGCGGCCGCTCGCCGCGGCGTACGCGCAGGCCCATGAGGTACATGCCGGGCGTCCGGCCGGGCAGGCTCCAGAAGAGGATCAGGTAAAGCGCGGCGACCACGATCGCGCCGCCGCCGACCAGCGTCCCGACGAGCCACTTCGGGTGCAGTCCGCCGACGAGGTACGAGACGAACCCGGTGAACCCGGCGAGCACCGCGAGGATCACGGCGATCGCGAGCAGGTCGATCCCGAAGGCCACCGCGCGGGTTGCGAGGCCGGCGAAGGCCGTGGCGCCGAACCGCCGGTGCCGCCGTACGGCGCCCTCGATCCGGTCGTCGACCTCGACGCCGCTCCTGCGGAGGTCGTCGGCGAGCTCGTCGAAGAAGCCCTTGCTCTGCTCCGTCATCGCCGCGCGGACCTCGGGGCTCGCGACGACCTCGCGGATCGCCCGGCGCACCTCCTCGCTGCGCACGATGCGGTCGGTCAGCTCCTGTGTGTGCGGGCTCGCGAGCGCCTTGGCGACGATCTCGTCGAGCGCGCCGCTCTCGGCCATCTCGGCGGCCATGCGCTCCAGCACGTGGTGCTCGACGAGCGAGCGCGCCAGGTCCTCGGGGAGGCTCCCGGCGAGCGCCCGGTCGGCGATCCGGGAGAACTCCGGGACGAGATGCTCCTCGGCAGCCGCCTCCAGCGGGCCCTTCGAGGCGCGGGCCGCGGCGCGCGCGGGGAAGAGCGCCAGCCGCCCGGCAGCGCCGAACCGCGAACGGCGTCTCTCGGTCGGCACCGCGCCTAGGCGGCCGTCGCCGCCGGCACCGTCGCGCCCATCCGCTCCAGCAGGTGGTCGCCCACGCGCAGCGAGTTCGCCATCGCCGTCAGCGCCGGGTTGACCGCGCCGATGCTCGGGAAGACGCTCGTGTCGACGACGTAGAGGTTGTCGAGCTCGTGCGCCCGGCAGTCGACGTTCACCGCGGAGGAGGAGGCATCGGCGCCCATCCGGCAGGTTCCGGCCTGGTGGGCGCAGCCGGCCACCGGGATGTCGTTCTTCAGGTACGCGAAGCGGTGGAAGAGGTGCCCGGGCTCCATGCGCAGAGCGTGGAGCATCGAGTGGAGCTGCTTGTAGAGCTCCTCCTTCGGCTTCTCGTTCGTCGCCTTGTAGCTGATCGTCAGCTTCCCGTCGCCGTCCACGGTGACCCGGTTGTCGGGCATCGGGAGGTCCTCGGTGGAGAGCCAGAAGTCGATCGCGTGCCTCGCGACCTTGTCGAGCGACCACTCCGGTGCGAGCTTCGTCTCGCCGGGCTTCTCGCCATGGAACATCGGCGACTGCGACTTGCCGACCATCTGGATGTTCCCGAGCGGGAACTCGTTGCCGTTGCCCGCGAAGTAGAAGTCGTTCAGGCCCAGGGTCTTCTGGAAGATCGTCGGGTTCTCGTCGCGCGAAAGCGCGAGCACCGCCTGGCTGTTGTGGAACATGTAGTTCCGCCCCACCTGGTCGGAGCCGTTCGCGAGCCCGTTCGGGTGCTCGTCGGTCGCGGAGGCGAGCAGGAGCTGCGCCGTGTTGGCGGCGCCGCAGGCGAGCACGATCAGGTCGGCCGCGAACCGCTCCTCCACGCCGTCGTGCTCGACGACCACCGTGTTCACGGCCTTCCCTCCGGGGGCGGTCTCGAGCCTCACCGCCTTCGAGTTGGTGAGCAGCGTGACGTTGTCGTGCTCGAGAGCCGGCCGCACGCCGAGCACCTCGGCGTCGGACTTCCCGTGCACGGCGCAGGGGAACCCGTCGCAGTTCTGGCAGCGGACGCAGACGCTGTACGGCATGTTCGACTCGTTCAGCCGGATCCCGCACGGGGCGTGGAACGGGTGGTAGCCCGCCGCCTCGAGGTCGTCCGAGAGCTGCTGGATCCGCGGCTCGTGCGAGACGGCCGGGAACGGATATTGCTCGCTCGCGTGGCCCTCGGTGGGGTCCTCGCCGTGGTTGCCGTGCACCTCGTAGAGCTGCTCGGCCTGCGAGTAGTACGGCTCGAGCTCGTCGTAGGAGATCGGCCAGGCCGGCGAGATCCCGTCGTGGTGCTGCAGCTCGCCGAAGTCCTCCGGGCGGAGCCGGTAGAGCGCCGCGCCGTAGAGCTTGGTCGCTCCGCCGACGAAGTAGTGGATCTGCGGCTGGAACGGCTTCCCCTCGCTGTCGTACCACGTGTCCTCGGAGACGTACTTGTTGTCGACGAACACGTCCTGGGCGAGCCAGTTCGACGGCTCGCGCGGCAGCCAGTCGCCGCGCTCGAGCAGCAGGATCCTCTTGCCGGAAGGCGCCAGGTGCCGGGCGAGCGTGCCGCCCCCGGCGCCGGTGCCGACGATGATCACGTCGTAGCGGTCGGCGCTCACAGCTGCTCGGCCATCATCTCCGGGAGGATGATCCGGCCGGCCGCCTCCAGCAGAGCAAGGTGCGAGAACGCCTGCGGGAAATTGCCGAGGAAACGGCCCGTTTCGGCGTCGAACTCCTCCGCGTAGAGGCCGAGCGGCGACGAGATCCGGAGAAGCTTCTCCATCAGATCCCGGGCCTGCTGCAGCTCGCCGACGATGGCCAGCGCGGAGACGAGCCAGAACGAGCAGATGAGGAACGTCCCCTCCTTGCCCGAGAGGCCGTCGTCGGTCTCGCCGGTCTTGTAGCGCAGGACGAAGCCGTTCTCGGTCAGCTCGGTCGCGATGGCCATCACGGTCGCCTTGAGCCGCTCGTCGTCCGCAGGCAGGAACCCGAAGATCGCCGCGAGGAGGACCGAGGCGTCGAGCGAGTCCGTGTCGTAGTGCTGCTTCAGCACGCCGCGTCCGTCGACGCCCTTGGTGAGGATGTCCTCCTTGATCTCGTCGGCGATCTCGCGCCACGAATTCTGGAGGTCCGGATCGCCGCGGAGCTCGGCGAGCTTCGCCGCGCGGTCGAGTGCCACCCAGCACATCAGCTTCGAGGAGACGTAGTGCTGCGGCTTGCCTCGGGCCTCCCAGATGCCCTGGTCCGGCTGCTGCCAGACCTTTATTGCGCAGTCGGCCTGCGACTGGACGAGCGGCCAGAGCCGCCGGGGGAGGCGCTGGCTGTGTCGCGAGTGGAGGAGGATCGAGTCGAGGGCGGCGCCGAAGACGTCGTTCTGGCGCTGGTCGAACGCTCCGTTGCCGATGCGAACGGGCTGCGCGCCGGCGTACCCGGTCAGCTCGTCCCGCGTCGACTCGGTGAGGTCACGGCGCCCGTCGATGCCGTACATGATCTGGAGCGACCCGTCCTCGGTCGGCTCGACATCGGCGACGAACTGCATGAACTCGTCGGCCTCCCAGGTCAGGTTCAGCATGTGCAGCGCCTGGAGGGTGAAGGTCGTGTCGCGGATCCAGGTGTAGCGGTAGTCCCAGTTGCGCTCGCCGCCCGGGGTCTCCGGCAGCGAGGTCGTGAGCGCCGCGACGGTGGCGCCGGTCGGCATGTAGGTCAGCCCCTTGATCGCGAGCGCGGAGCGCTGGATCGGGTCGCGGAAGCGGTGGTCGGGGATTCGCGCGCGCGAGAGCCAGCCGCGCCAGAACCGAGATGTGGCGGCGATGCGCGCCTCCGCGTCCTCGACGCTCTCCGGCGAGAGGAGGTTCTCTTCCCAGGAGAGCGAGGCGAAGGCGTGCTCCCCTTCCTCCAGGATGTGCCGGGCGCGGGCCCGGCCAGCCTCGAGGCCAAGGTTGAGGTTGGTTCGAAGTCGGATGGTCAGGTCGCCGCCGGTGGCGTCGGCTGCATGGCGGTCGTCGCCGACGAGCGCCCATTCGGCGGGGGTGCGGCCGTAGTCGAACACCGGCTCGCAGACGACCTCGACCTCGACCTCGCCTTCGAGGCACTCGATCGTGCGGACGAGCATGTGCTCGCCGTCGTCGTCTGCGGGCGGGCGCGTGTGTGGTGTGACGACGTCCTCGTGCTCGCGCGGGCCCATGGTGAGCGCGTCGCGCACGACGATCCAGCCGTTGGGCGTCTTCCAGGTCGTCTCGAGCACGTTCGTCCCGGGCTCGTAGGCCACCCAGGTCGGGTGGTTGAGCCCGAACGGCGCGACCCGGAAGTAGCCCGCCTCGCGGTCGAGGAGGCTGCCGAAGACGCTCGGCGAGTCGAAGCTGGGAACGCAGAGCCAGTCGATCGCGCCGTCCGGGGCGACGAGCGCGCCGGTGTGGCAGTCCGACAGGAACGCGTAGTCCGCGATCGGCGGGAACGGCGACGGCGCCGCGGCGCTCTGCGGGCGGGCCTCGGTGGCGGGCTCGGTCGTGGTCATGAGTCGATCCACGGGTCGTGCCAGCGGCCGTGCCCTGCGACGAGCGCGTCCGCGGCCTCCGGCCCCCACGAGCCCGGCTCGTACGGGTGGACCGGCGGCGGCGAGTCGAGCAGCGGCTGCATGATCCGCCACTGCTCCTCGACGCCGTCCTGGCGGGTGAAGCGGGTGCTGTCACCCACCATCGCCGCGTGCAGCAGCACCTCGTACGGGGTCGGCCCCTCGCCGCCCTCTTGCTCGAACTCCATGTC
>Ga0126377_10000292_pt1 | contig 29794 bp, 33 predicted proteins | sample PanSoiMetPlot_22_FD_92647 | JGI IMG/M metagenome (GOLD analysis project Ga0126377, IMG submission 92647) | Tropical forest soil microbial communities from Panama - MetaG Plot_22 | ecosystem: Environmental > Terrestrial > Soil > Tropical forest > Bulk soil | place: Panama | collected 2016-02-17 | reverse complement strand
TGCAAAGGAAAAGACTCTGAACTTAAGAAGTCGGTCCTCATCAAGTTGTTGCGTGACAGAAGAATTCGTGACCAGATATCTAGGCAAATCAATTTCACCCCTGACTATGATAATCGATGCAAGACTTACTTCAATGTCATGGGTACAGAGACGTGTCGCAGTACGACTTCCGTCCTCAAGAAACCAACCAGGCCAAAAAAGATTGGCCTACCTTTTCATACTATATCCAAACACGGAGAGTTAGCTAAAGACATACGAACCATGTTCGTAGTGGATAAGGGAAAGGTGTTCGTTCAGTTAGATGCTAGCCAAGCTGAGCCAAGAGTAGTTGCAGTTCTATCGGAAGATTGGGAATTACTGAAAGCAATTGAGTCAGGCATCATAGATATTCATAGGCGTACTGCCGCTCTTATATTTGGGTATACGAAAGGCTTACAACTCAGTGGCGGATGTACACTAGCTGATGCAATGAGTAAGGATGGACCAGAACGATATACAGGAAAGACTACCAGGAATGCAGGCAACTACGATGTTGGTAAACACACCTTCATGTCCACGTTCAATACCAATGCACAGAAATATGGAATCAAGATTGAGATATCTGAATGGCGTGCTGGCGATATGCTACGTATATTCCACGAAGCAAGTCCCAAAGTTAAACAGGTCTTTCATGCTCAAATTAAACAAGCTCTTTTCTCAACGCGTTGCTTGGTAGATCCATTTGGATTTCCTAGAATCTTCTATGCCAAGCATGATGAGGATCTATGGAAAGAGGGTTATGCAAATATCCCACAGCGTACAGTAAGTCATTTAGTTCAGGGTGCTGCTATCCTATCTAACAAAGAGTTTGCTGGAGATGCTGAAGTATACTTCTGTTCTGAGAACCACGATGCACTAGTTCTACAGGCACCAGAGAATAATTGGGAACCGTACGCACGAGTAGTACAGAAACACATGGAGCGACCTATTGACTTCAATCGATACTGCACATTGAAGAGAGATATCAAACTAATAATCCCTGCTGATGTTGAGGTAAGCTACACACACTATGGCGCATTAGAGAAGGTCAAGCTACACGACGAACTGAAAGAGAGACTAGCATGATTATCGGATTCACTGGCACAAGAGAAGGAATGACATCTAAGCAATACCAAACAGTAGTCAGACTACTCGGAGAACTAAAGCCGGATACAGTTGTACATGGAGATTGCTATGGATCAGATACAGACTTCCACAAAATCTGCATGAAGATTAAAGGTGGCATACTTGGGAACAATCCGCCTAGCATAGTAATCAGGCCAAGCAATTTGAGTACCAGAGCACACAATGATGGAGCAGATATAATCCATCCAGAGAAAGCACCTCTCAATAGAGACTTAGACATAGCTCAGAATTGTGACAAGTTAATTGCTACGCCTAGACAAGACACGGAAGTTCTTAGAAGCGGAACATGGACAACCATTCGATATGCTAGACGGTTTGGAAAGGTTATTTACATTGTCAAGACAAATGGAGAGATAGCTTGAGTGAACAAGAACTGGATCGATGAGATAGTTGAGGAGTGTGATGCAGTTGAAACTCCCCGATCCTGGTTGTTCTGGTCTTTGGTATGTGCAATATCAGCCGCTGCTGGTAATAACTACCACTTGAAAGCTGTGCAGGGAAAGGTTACTTACAAGCCAAACTTGTTCGTAATCTTATTGGGTGAATCAGGACTGGGAAAAGGATTTGGAATCAATCTCTCCAAGAAGCTCGTTGACCTTGCTGATGTTACCCGCGTGTTTAGCGGTACAAGCTCAATCCAAGGTATCATCGAGGAACTTGGACAGACTGCATCAAGGAATGGCAAAGAACCAATCCTTGATTCTCGCTGCTTCCTTGTAGCTGGTGAACTTAGTACTGCTCTGATTACAGATCAGTTAAGTTTAACTACAATGACAGACTTATACGATGGTCACTGGAATGAGAAGTGGGCTAAGGTACTTAAGGCTGGCAAAGTGAAACTGAAAGAACCGTATGTGACTTGGCTAGCTGGTTCAAGTCCTTCTCATTTCTATGACTCAATACCTCAAGTCAATATCGAGGGAGGATTGATAGGCAGAACGTTGACAGTCGTAGAAGATAAGAGAGCTAAGGACACCGACCTATTAGACGATGACGACAATATAAAAGACTTTCCATTTGAGAAGTATGTCACTCACCTTGAGCTAATCAATCGAGGCAGTGGAAGGTTCATTCCATCTGATGATGCAAAGAACATGTTCAATAGCTGGCGTAAAGAATGGAGAGAGAATCAAGAGCAAGATGTAACTGGATTCTTGAATAGAGTACCAGACCATGTACTGAAGGTTGCCATGTGTCTATCTCTTGCTGAGCCTACTATAAGCCTGATGATTAACACTGACCATATCATACAGTCCATCGACAGAGTAACTAAGCTAGTCTACTCAAACAAGAAGGTATCTAAAGGAGTAGGCCCAGACCCTACTGCTCCACAATCCAAGATGGTTATAGACTTCCTGCTTCAAGCAGAAGGAAACAGACTCTTTAGAAAACAGCTCTTGAATAAGGGCTATGGACATTACAACAGTCAGACGCTCGATCAAATCATTAATGACTTAATCGAGTTAGGTTGGGTTCAGCGAGAGAGATATATTGCTGGACCTAAGACTGACTGGATAATTCAGTTAATTGGCAGACCACTGGCAGACTACAAGGAGTTCGTTACTGGCCGTGAAGAAACCCAAATGAAAGTGTTCAAGATGCGAGTTTGAATTGTAGGCAGTCTATTTACCGAACAGATAGACTGCCTTTCTTTCTAGGTTTCGTATAGCTAAGTGGCAATTCAGCACCTCTTGCAATTGCTTCCTCTCCGCTAACATCTCCTTTAGCATAGTCAAATAGTCCTTGAATGAATTGATATTCAAATGGCTTTAGTGCTTCCTTCGCATAGTTCTTTCCTGCATCAGTCCAACCAATTGGCCTACCATACTTATCTGTATAAGCAAGTGGATTACCTCTATCATCCTTCTTAGTTACAAAGATATTAATAAGAGTTTTAACTGGCACGCTCACTCTATTCTTACCAAGAGTATCTACAATAGCCATCGGATCTTTCTTAGCAATAGCAGATCCAATTGAACCTAGAAGTCTAAATTCTTCGTTGGCTGAAGTCAGGGTGGGGAATACTCTAGATTTTCCCTTGGCATCCTTCCCTAATGGAATCGCTGCAATATCTCTAATACCTGGTGCAGATAAAGCACCACCTGTTACAACACCAGCACCAGTTATTCCAGCACTTCTAGCCAATGACTTAGCGTAAGTCTTAGATACTGGACTAACCGCTTCTCCTTTAACCAGAGACTTAGCTACATCACCAGCACTCTTCCATTGATTAATAGCCTTAGTTACTTGAGACTCCATCCAGTTAGGTGCAAGTGCTCCAATCCTTGCCATGTCCCTGCCATTAGGATTTCTTATTGCTGTATTAGCTCCACCGTAGAAATCATTCCCAATTTGAGCGGCAGCCTTCAGAGCTTCTTCCTCTGGCATTCCTTCCATCATGAATCTCTTGAATGTACTAATAGTACGTTCTGCATTTAATGCAGGTAGACTTCTCTTAAATAATGGATCTTCGAAGACTTGCTCACCTTTCTTCTCCACCCACTTTGCCCCTTCCTTTATCTTTCCAACTGTACCTTCTGCCTTAACTAGAGGTGCTTCCATTTCTGGTCTGAATTGCCAACCTCTATCTACCAACTTAGCCATAACCTCTTTATCAGCTTCAGGCATTTCGACTAGGTATTTAGCAGCCTTAGCTCCAGTTGGGTCAGAGAAGAATTTCTTTAGACCTGATACATATCCATTCAACTTCATATCATTCTGAAGAATATTCCAAGCATGCATGTTGTACTTAGTCCAAGGTACACCACCTGCTAAATAGATATTCTTCGTCTTACCAGCCACTTTAGCTGCCACTGCTAGTGGTTCCCAAGCTTCTTGAGTAGCATTTCTAACGTACTTAGCTAAATCTCCAGCATTTGCTCCTTGGAACTTCCAATTAGCTGGTGCTAAACCTAGACTCTTTGGATCTACTTGTTTAGTTTGAACTAGGTAATCAATGAACTCTTTATCTTTAACGGCTTGCTGGAACTTCTTCTCGTAAGCCTCCATCAAATCACTCATATTATCCCATTTCGGAGTTAGGCCAGCTTCCTTTGCAGCTTCATAAGTAGGGAATCTTCTAGTCTTTGTAATAGATGGAGTCTTGCTAGCATATCCTTGGACAGCCTTCTCAAATTCCTCGGCAGTATTATTGTATTCATGCCTTAGATAGTTAAGAACCTTCTTATCCTTATCCATTAGACCAAGTTGTTCAGCCTCCGCAAACCTGTCATCAAAATACTTCTGTACATCTGCTAGTCTTCCAGTTCTATCTCCTGCCTCATACTTAGCAATCAAGTCTGGATCAGTTAGATCCTTGAATTTATCCTTAATTAGACTACCTTTGAATGTAGCTCCATTCTTCCTACCAGTAGCCCAAGTCTTTACTGCATCTTTAGCATCCTGAGAGGTATTAACATTTGTAGTTACACCAGCAGCTTTCTCAGCAACTGGAGAAATAGCCTTAGCTGCTTCACTAACTGTAGGTGCCTTCTTTGCTTCAGCTGCTAATTCTTCTGCAACCTTCTGTCCTTGTGCTCTTATTTCAGCAGGTGATTTAATTCCACCAAATTGTCTAGCTTCTGGCTTAGGAGTAATAGGAGGTTCAGTTAGTCCGCTAACTGCCTTCTGTTTCTCAAGTGCAGATCTAACATCTCTAGTAGGTGGAAGTAATTCAGTAGGTGGCGGTGGTTGAATTGGTTGAGTAAAGTCTGGTGCTCCGGGTGGTGATTCAAGAGCTTGACCAACCTTTTCAAATGGAGTAGTTCTACCTGCTGGAGTAATAGAACCTAAGTCTACATTAGGAGGCATTTGCCGAGGACCAGCAGTTTCACCAGCAGTACGTAAGATATTAGCTTGTGCAGTTCTAGGTCTAACTGCTTCAGGAGCTATATTCTCTGGATATGGTAGATTAGCTCTACTAGCAGTGGAAAATCCACCGGTAGTTTCACCAGCAATAGGTGGCAATGCAGATTCTGGAGAACCAATACTTACAGTATTACCCCAACCAGCACTTCCACGTAATGCAGCTACTCTCTGTTGTTCTGCTAATTCAGCAGGACTAAAGGTAGTAGCTTGAGGAATACCAGTTGCTCTCTCAGATTCTAATATTGCAGATCCTCTAGCTAAAGGACCAGACATTAACTTATTAGTTGGTACTGCTCCTAATTCACCAGCTACTACACCAGCTTGCTGAGCAGGCTGTTGCGCAAAAATATCTGGCATTGCTATTTGTTGTTTAGCTGCTGCTGCTTGAGTAGGTGCTATATCTGGAGTAATATTAATAGGTGGAATTTCAGTAGGTGCTGGTGGCAATCCTCTAGGCGTTACGTTCTTAATATTCGGAAGCTTTGTTCCTGTAGGAAGTACTTCTGTTATTGGACCTGGAATACCCTTTGGTTGTGCTGAACCTAGTATTGCACTAGGAGTACCCATAGGGCGAAGGATATCTTCATAGAGACTCTTGCCAAATCCTCCCCAATATGTCTCTGGTTGAGATTTCCATTTAGGGAATATGCTAGCTTCTGATTCTGGTCCTCCAACTTGTTGACCAAGCTTATAACCTGGATGACTTTGCTCTAATGCTAAAGCTTTAGCTTTTTCTTCTGGAGACATCGTAGACAGCATATCCTGTCTTCGTGCCTCTGCATCTTTAGGAGTATCTCCATGTAAGAATCTTTGACCTACATCACTTGCAGCAGCTTCCTTAACTTTCCCCCAACCAAATTTCAATGCATCAAGCAATCCAAATCCACTCGGCTCTTCTTTCTTCCAATCGCTAAAGTAAGATTCAATATCTGGTTCATCTGTTTGAGTGGATACAGGCGGAACTACAGATGGCGTCCAAGCTGGTTTACTTGGAGTAACAGGCTTAACGATAGAAGGAGTCCAAGCCATTTACTTTCTCTTGAATCCAGCAGCTTCTGCTTGTGCTACTTCAGCAGGATTTACTGGGAAACTCTTTCCATCCTTAACCATCTCCACTGTCCCAGGTGGATATTCTTGCCCGTTAATAATCACATTACTAGTTTTAGCTTTAGGATTTCTCTGAGTAACTGTTCTCTTTTCATCACCTTCAGGAGATACTCTAGTTTCAGAAATAACAGTTTGCGGAGCACCAGGAGCAATCTTAACTCTCTTTGCTCTCTCTTCCTTCTGTGCAGGAGTTTCAGCAGTAGATGCTATACCAGTATGTACAGTTGGAAGATTACCAGAGGGATCTACAAACTGGACATCTGCACCTGGAGCTTCGATTCTTGTATAGTTTGGATGTTGTTGTTCAAATACTTTGAGATCTTGCCTATTCTTGAATTGAACACCTTCCAAGGCTACTCTATTAGCTTGTCTAGTTCCCTCTAATGCCTGTTCAGATGGTAGTCTTGCTTTAGCTTGTGATCCAGCTACTGCTCCAGCTTGTGCTGCTGTTTCTGCTCCAGTTGGGCCACGTTGTCCTAAATCGACTGTTTTGAACCCACCTGGAGAAGTAGGATCTTTAACTGTTATACTACCAATTCCAGTGATTGGATTGATATATGGAGAACCAACTGCCTTAGGTCCACCTAAATCGGTTGCTCTAGCTTGATAGTATTGAGTCTGAGCTTGACGTAATGGTTCACCAGCCTTAAGTTTCTCATCTTCAGATTGTGCTCTTAGTACATCCCATGCAGTCTTAACTCTATTGCCAACATTCTTCTCTTCTAGTTCAGCAGCCTTAGCTAGTTTCTCTCCCTTTAATCTATACGTATCCATTGCACTTCTATACGGAGCTTCTAATGCAGCTTGTGCAGCTTGTGCTCCAGAAGCACCACCTCTTTGAACTCCTTCACCAAATCCAGTTAGCATTGCTGCTAATCTGCCCATCTTAGTAGGTTGATAATCTTCTCTTCTAGGAGTTTCTTCTTGCAAGAACTGTCTGTATTTCTGTTGTTCTGGTCCAGCTTCCCAATCCATTATCTTACGATAGACATCTGACATGTCTAGTTTTTTATCATTAGTAGATGGAACTGGTAATTGTCCAGATTTTGGAGTAAAATCAAATCCAGACATGGCATTACTAGGATCATTAGGATCATCAAGAGATCCTATATTGAAGCTAGGTTTATATGTTTGGCTACCAAATATGTTAGGTCTGAATGCCATGATTTGATCCTTAAGTCAAGACTCCTCTAGGCAAAGGCATATATGATAGATTCGGATTACCAGGGTGATAACCACTACTACCCATCATACCTGGAGAAGCTTGACCACCTCCACCTTTACCACCAAGACCAGCAAGTGCTCCGCCAGCTATATTGGTTAATCCACCTGTCATTAATCCACCAATACCACCAGCCAGAGAACCAATGCCGCCCATGATATTAGCAAAGCCTTGAGTCCAACCTGGTAAGGTTGCCTTCTTATATAGTTGATCAATCAAACCTTGTTGCTGTTCTGATACATCTTGTCCGTATCCTCTTAGGAGGTTTTGATTAGCTAGCAATTCATCTGGAGTAGCACCGTAAGTACCTAGCATTCCTTGCAATCCGGACATTCTATCTTGCTGTTCTTGTTCTAGAATGAATCTACGATTAGCTGCATCATTAGCAGCACCGCTTGCTCCCATTGATCTTCCAAATTGATCAGCAGATTGCAACCCGCCCGCAGCACTTAAGCGAGTTTGATTAATCATCTGCTGATTCCCTTGCTCAATTCCGGCAGCAGCTTCCATCGCTGCATCGATTTGAGCTTGTCTATCCAAACCCATTCGACCAGCACTGGTCATTGCATCTTGAATAGCTCGATTCTTATCAACATCCAATTGACCAGAGGTACCATATCCTTGCAGTCTAGCTTGATTCTTCAAGCCTTGCAACTGCAAGTTATTAGAAGCTAGCGTTTTGGACGCATCCATTCTAGCAGCACGTACGGTATCGCCAATATCCAGTTCAGTATTCCTTGCATTTGTTGCACCTTCTTGAGCACCCTGCCTAGCAAGCTTAAATCCAGCTTCAGACCAACCTGGACCTAATTGTCCAGATTGAATCTTAGCCCGATTCATTGCATCTCGATTAGCCTGATAGTTACTGGCAATTGCAGCGTTACTACGCGCTCGAATATTCTGGATATCTGTCGGTGAGTACCCACCAGTCTTTTCGACGTCTTGTAAATAGCCCCTTTGAATTCCTTCTAAATCACCCGGATCTAATCCACCTGTCTTAGCAAAGTCTTGCAATCCACCTACGGCCTTCTCAGTTGCACCATACTTGCCTCTAGCACCTAGTAAATCTTGGATTGCTGCATTCGTATCTCCATAGTTACCAGAAGTATCGTATAGCTTACCTGCTGCGCCTTCAATTCTACCTAAGCGAGCAGGATCAAATCCACCTTGTTTACCAGCTAATTCACCATATACATCCATATATGATGGAGAACCAGCACCACCGCCTCCACCACCCCCGCCTCCTCCAGTTCCTCCTGCTCCACCACCAGAAAGGAAATTCATCATTTCCTCTCTACTTCTACCACCAGCACCAGATTGTAATCCTTGATATCCACTAAATACAGAACTACGTTCAGTATCAGAACGCGGAGTTAAGGTATTTATTCTGTTAGTTTCCCAATCTATATTGGATTGACCTTGCTGCTGTGACCTTTTCTGTTCAGCAGTGATAGCCTGTCCCATTTCTTTCTTGTCAGCCTTCCCCATATTAGGCTCCTCGAGAATTCAAAACTTTCATATTCGCGTATATAGTTTCCTGAGCCTTTCTCTTTTCTTCACGTTTTCCACTCTTATTTCTAATCTCCATTGCCTCTAAATATAACTTTGCCTGTTTATCTTTAACCTTCAAATATGGCATTACCAGCTTTAAGAATTCTACGCCGTGTCTACAAGACATAGTCCATCTATGGAAATTACTATGATTATGAAACATTCCCTTTCTTCTATCTCTCTGATTGAAATTTATACTGCCCAACCCAGTTAGATTATGACCCCATATTATAGCAGTTGGATCGGTCATCCCGATACTAACTCGTAAATCAAAATTTCCACTTTTAAGACGATCCATCATGACAGAACCTTCGCCATCTAGTAGAGCAGCGAGATAACCCTTGTCAGCTTCATCCATTATTCCACCCACTTCAGTAAGACTTCTACTGCCTTGACTGGATTCAATCCATAATGCTTCTTCAACAGTTTCTGAGCACCAGCATTCGCAGCAAATGCGTGCCAATTATCAAAACCGGCATTTCTAGCTTCTACATCTGCCTGTCTCATAATCCTGTCGAAGATTTGAACACGCTTCTTCCTTGGTAATTCATTATCTAGTACGAGTACACCTTCCAAGATATTAGAGAGAGCTCCAGCACCAACTAACTTGCGTTGCGAATAGAATCCATTCTCAGAATCCACAATATCTTCTACAACAATAAGGGCTTGTAGATGTTTCGGCTCAAGCTTGAAACCAGAAGCTCCAAACAATTCGACAATTCTATCGAAATCCTTACCAGTTGCACCACGTACTAGGTAACTCATCTGAATTTATCTAAATTCGATATAGTTATACACAACCTGACGACCTAATGGTGCATTCGGATTACCAGCAAATCCATGAACCCAATATCCAGTGAGAGTAGAACTATTCGTCCAGACTATACTTGATTCAACAAGCGATTCAACAGCTGAATTTACTCCACCAGAGAAAGTTAAAGAGTTATTGAATGTCCATCCGCTCAACACTAACATTGTCTTTGCAAGATTAACTGCCGTGACACCAACCTGTGCAGAATCTTGCCCGTCGGGTATAGATATTGCTCCTTGACCCTTACTCTTAACTACGCTATTATAGAATTCCATTACCGTAAATCGTATATAATCACCTGGACTTACGTTAGTTCCACCCCAACCAACTCTAACGGTTGAACCATTTAACATCCATACGAATGAAGTACCCGCACCATTATACAATCCGTTAGTTCCATGACCTATAAATCCTTGCGGTAGGATGATAGATGCATTTATATCTACAGCTGTACCAAGTGCAACATCTACATAGTTACCAACACCAGATGGATTCTGACCATAGTTAGATTGAACTGATTTAACTACGGAAGCTAGATAGCTCATTGCTCCAAACTCAAATTACATCCCACTTATTCCCATTAGCATCAGCTTTGAGAACTAATGAGGAATATTGAGGCCAATCAAAGAAGTATGGGTTCTGCCCTAGAATGGTTTCTCCTGGCTGTGTATTCACAACCCAAGTATTATTAGCTCTCTTAATCAGACCTATGATCTTACCCATGTTACCAACTACAGTTGGCATTAATACGTTAGCTGCTGGAGTACCGAGATTGAAAAAAGTATTAACATACGCGTTGAACGTAGCATTTGCATCGCCAACAGCATACGGAATGTCAACAACTACAACAGCCCAAGTATTATCGCCTCTCAAAAAAGTATTAGTATTAGGAGTTCCAGTCCCCAATCTAGCTAGTGGAACTGTACCGCCAGACAAATTCGCTGCGTTTAATCCATAAAGACCAGAACCAGCACCAGCAAGTACTCCACCTGATATATTTACATTGTTAGAATTTTGCTGCGACATAGTACCCAAGCCAAGCAGAGCAAATATTCCGCCCGGTGTAGTAGTACCAGTGCCACCGCCTGCCACTGACAAAATCAAATCAACCCAAATAGTACCATTCCACTCTTGGAATCTGTTAAGAGTCCTACTGTATCTAACGAAACCAGAACTGATATTAGAAGGATCTACCTTGAATAGAGATGCAGAGTCAATATCTCGTTGACGTACCTCATCAACGAAATCAATATAGTTAGAAACAGGTGTTGGTCTAGTCCAATCAGCCATTGTTATTTCTACGGAATAGTAACAAATCCAGCAGCAGCAGCCATATCATCCCAATCCGTATTCAACTGAGATAGAATATCAGCATCTCCAGATGCAGTTACGACTGCACCCGTCTGTGTAGCAAAGTCATAATTGTAACTAGTAGCAAAATTATTGACATTTGGTCGCATTACGAAGGATTGGATAATAATCCCAGTCTCATTATCCAAATTCCTCAGTACCATTTTTGCATATGCAAGTCGATTCACATGGTTAGGTACTGTGTCTGCTTCTTCTTGTACTTGCCACGCAATGGCAGACATCCCAGACCGCACTCGCTTGCGAAACGTTGGATCACTAGCTAATGCTTGTTGAGTGAAAGTATCATTTGGCATTTATCCCCCTAAACGAAGTATACGACAGTACCTCTTACTTCTTTACCACTAAGAGAAGCCATAGTAATTACACCACCACTCACGTTGTAGAAGTAGATCTGTGTACCGGCAATCGAGAGTGTCATAGTAGCGCCAGCGTTCGTATAACTTACACATCCTCCATGATAACCAGCATTATTTGCACCATAAGGAAGTGGTCCAATAATAGCTTGAAGCCCACTTGAATTACCAGAAAATACAGCGATGAATTGCACAACTACTTGGCGACCAATTTTCGTATACTGTCCAGTTGTGCCACCACCCATTACAGTACCAGCACCACTCTGATCCTGAGGTATCCAAGTTCCTTCTTTGTAATCATCTAGTGTGTTGACATCAGATGATGGACTGGCAGTAGATGGAAACTGTAGCTGTCCATTAGGAAAGTATATACTAGGAGATGTACGCCTAAGTACTATTGGAGTAGATTGTGCTATATTCCCAGCATCATTGTAGGCTTGGAAATTAAGATCCCCAGCTGACCCGGCCTCGTAAACATACCAGTATTTACTATCAGTAGGTGCATCATTCTTGTAAAAGACTATCGTAGGCTGTGTACCCTGAATAGTTTCTCCTGGCATTGTCTGTGTAGAAGTAAATGTATTAGCAACATTTTTGAATGCGGCATTAGCATTAATTGTATTGATCGAAGTAGTATTATTTTGGACTGTGGTATTGAGTGTAGTCCCAGTCAGCCTTGCATCTGGTACAGTTCCACTTGTCAGATTTGATGCGTTTAATGGAGTAGAACCTAATCCACCTGCATTCACATTGCCCGACAGATAAATATCTCTCCATCTAGATGCTCCAGATCCAATATCTGATATAGCATCGATATATGGGTAGATTCTGCTTAGGTAACTTCCTACTACGGTCGAGTCTCCTAAGTATAAATAATTCGAGGAATCTAAACGTAAGAGTCCAATATCTGTACTATTTGCTCCATTTCTAGAAACAATTGCTGCATTATTAGGTATCCTAATTGCTCCAGTTGTAGCTGGACTAGTTCCAACAATAAAGGCACCGCTAGCTACTACATTACGCCAGCGTGTTCCTGAGTCACCCAAGTCATAAGTTGCATCAGTACCAGGAAAAAGTGTTCCGCGACTCACAATCCAATTCGAACCAGCTCCAATACTGACAACATCTCCCTGTGATTCTATCAAAACAATATCAGCACTATTTGCATTATTTCTAAAGTTGATTCCATAGCTAACTGGAATACGAATTAATCCACTAGATGCTGGAGTTGCACCTATGCTGAGAGCACCTGAGAGATAGGCATTACGCCATGCCCAACCGCTGCTTAAGCCTATATCTTGTGCATTATTGTTATTCGGTAGAAGGTTAACTCCTGCTTGACCGACATAGATATTATTGTCGGTATTAACTCCAATTATATTGACATCTACTGTATTGGCTGCATTTCGTCCATAGATGATGCCATTGTTTGGCAATCTAATTATACCAGCAGTGGCTGGATTAGTACCAAGTATAATTCCACCTGGAGTTGTGATATACCCAGTTGCAGGATTAACTGTAACCTGACTAGCATCCTTAATCAGTTTACCAGTTGTACCACTATACAAAGCAACTGAATTATCTACCGCGCTCGCTGGTCCTACTACATCTCCACTTCCGCTTGCTGTATTAGTTATTGTAACATCACCAGTTCCACTATCTGCACCTGTCCATGATAACGATACTCCAGAACCAGCAACTATCTTGGCAACTATAGCTGCTCCAGGCGTAACTGTATCTATATCGGCACGGCCAACTGTAGAGTCTTTAATTTGTGCACTACGAACTTCAGTCCGCGCCATTACGGAATCCTGTAATTCACACGTAGTCTATCAGTTGATAATGGTGCAGCTAGGTAGGTAATTGTAGCACCTGAGATAGTATAGTCGTTGCCTGCCCCGGGTTCCTGTAGCAATCCATTTAGAAATACTTCTTCACTTCCAGCAGTTGGAGTATTTGCTAGTGTAAAGGTTGTATTAGCTCCATTCAATGCACCAGTTGGAGTTTCTCTTGTGATGAACTTCGCTAAATTGACGCTTAAACCTGATGCGCCAACTGTAAGAGAGGTACCATTTAGTGCAACTTGAATCTTCTTCGGAGTACTGGCATCAAACTTCAAGCCAGCATTGGTATCGATATTCGCACTAACTAAGTCTGCTGCTACAACTAATCCATCTCCACCAATTACGTCGATTGTATTGCCTGTCTTTGTCATGCCAGCACCTGCTACTACAGTGCCAGCACCAGAGAATTGAGTAAATGTTAATGGAGTAGTACCAAGTGTGATAGGATTAGGAGTAGTTAGAACATAGCCATTTCCAGTTCCCGCTGTTCCTTCTTCAATGAAGGTAAACATTCCGGCAGTAACTTCACTTGATGCATCAGCATCAGTTGCTCTTGTCCATGAACCAGAAGCAACTATGTAAATACCGTTATCTTGACCAGCAGTTTGGGATTTAACAAGTACTCTATCACCAACAACAGCAGCTACGCCATCAATTGTCTGTGCACCACTTAGTGTAATGTTAGCTGTTGTTGCTAATCGACATGACGCCTTAACATCTAATCCTTGCGCTGCTGCATCAACGTATGCTTTCGTTGCTGCATCTTGTGGATTGACTGGATTCAGTACATTGATGAGTGCAAATCCACCCATCGACTGATTACTGGTAAATGGATAAGCCCCAGATGCTACAATAATCGTACTGTTAACTTCAGAAGCTGTAACTGACCCACCGATAATTTGGGTAGTACCACGAATTCTGGTATTTGCCATTTCTACCTCTGGTACGTAGCGAGCACTCTATCCCCTGTAAGGGGTGGAATTAAGAATGTTATCGTTGCACCGCTGATACTATAATCAATACCATGTGTATCTTGTAAAAGTCCATTGAGATAAATTTGCTCGGTATTCACTATCGGTGTATAAGCAAGAGTAAAGACTGTATTGGTACCATTTATAACTCCGGTTGGAATTTCACGAACGACAAAAAGAGCAGTTCCACCACCGCCACCGCCGCCTTGAATTCCTTCAGGGGCAATCTTAAGAATTTGCCAAGTAGCACCATTGTCATCTGAGACTTCAAATACATTGGTACTTCTGTTGTATCTTTGCCAGCCCATGATTTCAAATCACTATTCCTCTTGCTTTCCAACTTACAAGGTAAGTAATTCGATTTCCAGTACTGTCGAATGTATAGCCTCTGAAGTTCGTAGTAGTCACATTGGTATAGATAGCTGTAATAGGTTGGATCGCTTCGACCGTTAAAGTGATTGAATCAATCTTCCTAAATACCTTATTGTATGTTACTAGGGTTCCATTAGTATCTGTAGCCAATGCGGTGAATTGTCCACCGTCAGTCTCTCGCTTGACGTTTAAAGATACTCTGATGTTGGAATATAGAGCAATGCTGTGCCTATCAGTACTGTCGAATGCAAGCTTAAATCTGACATATCTAACAGAAGTAGCATATACAGTAGTGCCAATAAAAGGAGCACTCCAATTAGCGTTATCCGTTGAGTACTCAAGAGTACTATTCCCAGTAGCGATTGTTCCAGCTAGCGGTAACGTAGCCCAAGTAGCAACTACGATAACATTGCTAATTATAGATCCAAAATCGAATACCTCTGTATACGAACCAGATTTAGCTGTAGGTTCTGGTTGACAGTAGATAGGATAAGTAGCATCAATCTGATTCTGCGGAGTGCTCCAAGCATTGTTAACATAATGATCAGTCCATGTCTCAGTAGCATTAATAATAGCAAGGATGTGATTAGTTGTAGTACCAACATACTTACGAGAATTAACATAGGTTCCATTTAGATTGCCAACTCGTTCATCATAGAATGAGAAATCTTCTGGATTCTTAACTGTAACTACTACCGATGTTCTAGGACTTATGTTACCTACGATGTCTACTGCCTCAACTGAGTAAGTATAATTACCACCAATCAACTCAAAGATAGCCTTGAACGTTCCGCCTTCTCTACCTAGAAATCCCCCATCCCTGTATACATTGTAATAGGCAATGGCGAAGGTTGAGTTTAATGGTGTGTTCCAGTAAAGTAATACGTTGTTACCTAATACAACTGGAGTAATAATAGGAAGCGATATAGTTGGGATAGTTACAGTAGTTATCGATGCTGTTCCTGATTCGTTTCCAAAAGTATCGAAGGTCTTAATGAAGAATGTATGTACGCCATAGACTGCTGGTAGCGATACTGGATCAACATCGAATTGGAAGGTCGATGTCCTAGCCAGTAAGGATGCATCATCCCACTCAGAAGCAACGTGAGATCCTTGAAGATATCGAATTTCAAAGCTAGCAAGTCCAGCTATGATAGTCCAGGTAAGCCTTATGTTATTCGGAAATACTGTAGCTGTAAATCCTTGAGTATCTAAAGGAACTGGAACCTTCTTGGTTATGTCCTCTTCGCTTACTACAGACGGTGGATTGACTTGATTCTCTAGAGTATAGAAGTCTCTTATTAGAAGGTCTAATAAAGAATACAGCCTTGGATCATCAAACTCGACGCCTGACAACAAGGCCAGCAATGTCGATTCATTATTCATGCTGGCCTGCGAAGCCAGAGTGGTTTCGCAAATATAATAAGTTCGTCAATCATGAACCATTCACCGAACGAACTAACCCTGAACTTGGCAGACATTTTCTCATTCACGAAATTGATTAGTCTATCATATTCTCTGCCAGGAGTTTGAGCCATGGTTATAGATGGCGGATTTGCTGTAGCAGATTGATCCTCACTGAACAATGTTATCTTCAATGCTCCATTACCTAATAGTCTAAGATGAATCATGCTATAGTGATTAACCATTCCTGGCACTGCTGTCTTTAATGCGGTGGTAAATGCGGAGTCTATAGCATTGCCAAAGTCATCTGTTAAGTTGTCTTTCATTGTATAGATATTTCCGGAACTAAGAGCAAAGTGTAGAACTGGATTGTTCGTTACTTGATCTAAATCTCCGCTGAAACTGTTTGTACTGGCAGCAGACGGAAATGTCCAAGTAGACCATTTAATCATCTTCTCATCAATAGTCTGGTAGACAGTGATTGCTTCTGAATAATCACCGAATATAACAGTATCACAAACAGAAGAGGTTCCAGTTGGACAAGAGATAACAATTCTATGGTTAGTGGGATCGTCAGTGACTTGAACTAGATTGAACTTATTCTTATTGATACTATACCAAGTGTCTTGAATATTCCAAGTTAGTTCTGGCCTCTTCACGTATCCTTCAAAGGAGATTAGACCAGATCTGTCAGCTATTAAGACTCGATCAGTGTTCGTTCCTCTTGCATCTTGAATAGTCGCTACGCCAAAACATTCGGTTCCGGCATCCTTACTAACTATAGTCGGAGCAGTCCAAGTATTAGGATCTGAATCATTATCAAGAGTAGTGAGTATTTTAGTTGACGTACAAATAATAAGGCTTCTTCTGTGCTCAAAACAGTTGCGAATACCGCTAGCAGCATCAGCAGGATCGCAATTAATAAATCCAGAAATAGAATTGAATGATTCTGGTTGAAGTTTGTTGCTAACTCTGATTGTAAATTCATTAGCATCTTCACCCCAGACAATCATCCTTCCATTGTAGAATCCAATTCCAACACCAGCTGGAATCTTACCAAGAGAGTCAATCAGATAATCAGCAGATTCAACTAGATCAGCATCAAAGAATGAAATTTCAGTCTTACCAGTATCAACATTGTTGTTGATAATTCCATCTGGTACAAAGAACAATTCTTGTGAGTATTGATTCCCATCATACAATGAAGAAGGAACTGATTTAGTAGCCAGTATTACTCTAGCTACTGTACCAGGTGGACCTACTGGTATACTTCCAATATTTACAGCCTTACCACCACTAGCATCTAACTTACCCCATACTTCTGGACCAGGACCAGTAACAAATCCAGTATCAGTCATATATGCTATGGCGAATAAATGAATCCCCTTTTCTATGTTCCCGCTATTTACACTCTCAGCAACAGTAAGTAAGAATCCGCCAGCGCCAGAGCCACCGGCTAATCTTGCCGTTCCGCTTCCTTGATATACAAGTACGTACTTGTTAGGTATTCCTTTAATTCTATTGTGAGGAGTAATGTAAGCGCGATTGTTACTGCAAGCCATTGAAAAATCGACGAAGCTCGTATCTGTGTAGATAGGAGTTCCAGGAGCAAGACTATCGAACAGATTCCCGCTAGTATCAAGGATAATGAATCTAGGCGTTTCGTTAAGTCTTTTGTAGACAAAGAACCTCCTTATGTTAGATTTGGATATATTTAGAGCTAGCCCAGTTCTAGTCTCAATTCCAGCAGTATCAAACTTACAATTGACACAAGAAGTTTGATACGTATCAGGGGCTGAATCCGCAAGACCACGCGAATACAGCCCCCTAAAGCTAGTTTGCCTTAGCGGTGTGTGGTCAGTTATTGTTACTGTACTGGCTCTTTTGGTAGCCATTACGAATTCAAAACCTTCATTGTATTATAAAGAACCATTTTCCTCTCACTACGCTCCTTACCACGTCTTTCCTTACATATTTCTATAAATTCCAAAAATGATTCTGCTTGTTTTCTTTTAGTTTTCAAGTAGGGAAGCAACTGTAATAACAGTTGCCCCCCTAAGTCCCTACCTAGTCTCCATTTATAGGATATTTTATGTCTATGTTTGAAGTCTCCTTGTGGTTTTACAAGCTCTAAATAGCCAACACCAGTTGTTTCTACGCACCATTCCATAGTAGGTTTATCTGTCATGTTAATTTTGACTCGCCCATTGAAATGACCCTTACTACTAAGAGATATTCCAATATGGCCCTCACCATCCACCAGGCCAGCGAGATAGGCTTTGTCAGTTTCAGATAAATTTTTCATATCACGCACTAGTTACTATGCCCCAAGCAGGAGAGGCTAGAGTACCCTTGTTGAAATAATGTTTCCCAGTAGCAAGATCGATGTATTCAGAACCCTTACCACATAGTCCAGCTCCAGTAGTTCCATCTGTAGGTACACCAGATGCACAGATAGTTACTATGTTATTGTCTGCCAAATCCCTTGTAGCAGCTTGGATCATCAACGGAGCAGAAATCATCTTTTACCTCACTTTTATCTTATCCGGTCTGAGCTGTATACTTCCTACGGCGGAAAGTGAAAGCCTGTCTATTGTGAGTCAACATCCTAGTAAGTGCGTCATTGGCAGTAAACAGTTCATTGTCTCTTATTTCGTTGGCTTGTGCTGCATTCATCCCTATGTAGCGCGCACATAGTTCAGCCGTCTTAGCGCCTAGCCAATCTTTGAAGAGATAGCTATCTGTTGGGGACACATTTCCAATGACTACAGCTAGCATTCTTTCGTAATCCAGAAGAACTTCTCTAGCTATTGCACAACCTACAAATTGGATATTGTTATCTCTAAATGCCCACTTATTCAAATTAGTAGAGTATGGAATAGATGTAGGTTCCCAATCTCCTTCATCCATCGGTACCCAATTGCTATCATTTTGACCAGGTGCTCTCTCGAATAGTCGAATAGGAATAAGGAAGTCAGCAGGTAACTGAAGTGTCTTGGTATTGGCCGGAACAGAGATAGCAGTACTTCTCTTGTGTTGAATACTTGAGTCGAATACTATCAGTTCTTTTTCTAGCTTCTCATTAGCAATCTTGACATAGGGAAGTTGGGCTGTATAGGTGAACATAGTCAGAGCTGTATCATTTAGGTATGCAGCAGCAGTATCCATTATGTCAGACGCTAATACAGCAGGCGGAGGCATTTACTTAGCCCTATGCGCAGCAGCTAGGAATTCATTCTTGACGGCCCAATATGCATCACTCAATCCTATATCGCCTTCTTGCCTTCCCTTTCTTGCTTCTTCCATTTTCTTTTGTGCATCTTCCATTGCCTTCTTAGCTTCGTTTCTTTCCTTCTTAATCTCTTCATTAACTGGTGCAGGTTCAACTGGCTTCGTCTCTAGCTTAACAGGTTCGACAGGAGTAGATGAAGCAGGAGTTAAATTATCTGGGTTAAATGGCTCGGTCATTACTCACCTTAACCTTTCGTAGCAACTGCTTGCTGTTCAAGCAAAGCCTTATATTTAATCGGATCAACTACTTCACGACAATTAGGACACTTAATCGTATCAACTGGAACTGCAATTGTACAGAACGGACACTGCTTCGTATTCTCTCCAGCAAACTCAACCCATTCCTTCTTGACTCCCAAACATCTAGCAGCTAATCTTTGCAAATCAGATACAGCCATTATGTTCTTGTTCTTCACAAAGTCTGCATCAGCCATTGCAATCATGCGTCTAAACCAATTGTCTTGTTTTTTCTTGGCCTCATCAATCTCTGTTCTGTGCATTAGCCAGACTTCTTCATTCGTCAAGCGATTTGAAACCCAGAACAAACCTACTTCAGCATCTTCACTAGTAGCAATGTGTGCGTTCTTATAATCGTCTACTATTGAACGGGCCATTTCATCGGCAGGTGTAACTGTCTTGAAGGATGACCCAGGCTTACCTTCATCAATCAATGGATTAGGAATGTAATGAATAGATTCCTCTACATGTAGAATAGAGATATCTCCATACTTAGCTGCTGGAATTCTAAAAACTCCAGGTAGCATGAAGGGTTTCTCTTCAAAGATTTCTCTTGGCAACAAACTGACCACTGTCGCCGCATACTTAAGTTTGATATTACTTGAAGTAGTTAGTGGCATCTGTATCTGTCCCTTCCTTCAGCATTTCCTTGAACGTAGCCTTTTCCTTTTGCATTCGACTTGCTTCTTCATCTTCTAGTTCACTCGGAGAGCGAGTCCTAGCATTAGGATCGCCGTATATATGATTGCGAACAAGAAGCCTAACAGCACGCCAAATAGGCTGGCGATCACTATTAGCTGCACCAAATATCCAAACAGGTTCATAAGACCAGGATGTGACCATTTCAAGATACGGATTCCCTGTTGTAGACATTATTGCTTCAAGTACCCACATATCCTCATACGAGAATGGATACTTCCTTACTTCCTTTACTTCACACTCTTCTCTAAGAAAAATACCAGTCTCAGTAAAAACACGAAAGATACCGAATCGTTTCTCAAGCTGATTAGTAGTCCATACAAGCCTATATTTGGGAAGATTGAGAACAAGATCGTTCCCGTATTCCTCAGCCAGTTTCTTATTGATTTCCTCAATTGAGTCCATGTCGGTGATTTTATTAGACGGTGATTAAACCGTAAGGCTAGCTAGACTCCTAGGGCGCAATCTAGCTAGCCTTACCCTTCAACTAACTAATTCCTCGCTTGCTCTGCCACCATTCACCAGAGCGAGTTGCCTGCATTAGCTAGTATCCAGCAGGTACAGTCAAGCCATCAATATACGCCAGTCCAGCAGGATTCTGGCAGAAGATATTGAAGCTTACTGTAATGTACTGAATCTGCGAAGTTTGAACTCCTCCGGAAGCCCCTCTCAACTCGAACACTTTCCTACCACCTACCTCATAGAAGGCGGCGGGCTTCATCTCAGCTCTACCAAACAAACTGAGATCAAGGAAGTCAATCCTTGTCTTATCCCACATGAACTGGTCCTCAATAGGAGCACCAGCCATTTGCATTCCGTCGCCAAAATACAAATCCAAGTTCTCTTCCTTGGAAGTTTTTTGAATAACGGAAACAAGCTGACCGAGAGCTTCATACGCTTGTTTTTGGCAAGGATGCATGAAGGCTTTCAAACTCTTACTTGCTTCTTTTCGGCCAACTCTATCTCCGACCTTGTTCATTGACAAACGAGCAAATGGCAATGCCAACGCTCCAGCAGCATTAACTCGATTTGCTCTGATTTCAGGAGTCAATGAACGATCAAATCCCAACCATGTTCCAGTTGAGGCATTTGAGTTGTGATATGGAATACCCAACAAGCTAGCCGGTGAAGCACCAGATACTCCGCTGACTACAATCTTATCAGTATTCGCAACGTTAGTTACAGCAGGAGCAACCTTGATTTGCTTGTTAGGCAAGTCATAGAAGGTAATGAAGCTATCTGCTGCCGCTGATCTATCAGTAGCCAAGGTTGTATCGTATACCTTGACTGGCTGACCGAATCTGAGCAACTTGACACCGAATCCATCAGTAGTCAAGTTATACGTGTCAGTACCGCCTGCGGTCGTAAACGACGTGATTGTTCCTAGAACGCCATTTCCTGCTGTCATACACAATGCGTTAACACTGCGTCTGAATTCAGGCATTGCACCAGCAATCAGGTCTTGATATGCATCCACGACGGCCTTCTGGCTGGAGTCAGTTGACCATTCAACAAGCTTTGACCACTGAATAGCATACTTGAGGTGTGCTACAGTAATCACAGCCTTGTCATAGGCTGGTCCATCACCCAATCCCATATCAGCATTATCAGGATTGAAGTGACCAAATCTACCACCTGGCCTCAGTTTCAAAGGAATTCTCATAGCTCGATTTGAAACTGGCTGTGCAGCAGTTGACTTTTCAATCTCAGAATACAGAGTATCCTCAAGATCGAATAGTTTGGGAAGCTTCTTGTTGACGCGTTCTAATTCAACGCCAACTACTTGTGACTCTGTTTGGGGCATTTATCTTTCCCTTAAGATGTCAATGTCACTCTTTGGTCTTTCTCGTCTTTCACGAAACCCCTCGTTTCGCCCTGTAACTCTTCTTTCCACAGAAGGTTTGAAAGACTTAGCTTGACCGTTATTCTTTTCCGTTCTATCAGGGCCCGGTGATTCCTTCTTTACTTTCTTATTTAACGCTTCAGCAACAAGTCTACTTCTAATCCTGGGCACTAAGGATTTCGCGCGGGCCAGTGCCGCGTTTACTATTCTGGACTTGGAATCCTTAGTATAGCCGTCAGATTTCGCTTGTTTCCAAAGCAATGCCTGCTGGTTCATGTAGCGAGGATCTTTTTCAAGTTGCGACTTAATCTCTACCAATATATCTTCAGCTACCTTATTTCTAAGATAGCCAGTCATCCGTTCATCTTCCTTAATTCCAGCCAGAATAAATTCATTCATACGAGCGACGTATGATTGATGAGCAGCAGAAGAGAAGTTAGTTTGCTCTCTAGCTTCTAACTGCTCAAGTCTCTTCTCATATTCCTTCTCCGTTGCACTTTTCGGAGTAGGTTTGACTTCTAGCTCACCTCTAACCTTGTGTTCAAACTCATAATTGCCAAAGAAGTAGTTATGAATATAAGCCGCTGCCTTGCCTAAATCAGTCTTAGTTCCATCGCCTTCCTTCCAAGCACTCCTCAGAAGGCGCTTGATTGGAACTGCACACATTTCATAGTACAAGTCTTTATCAAGCTTACCAACTTGTTCCATGAAATCGAGCGATACTTTTTCAAATGATTCCCTACTGGAACTCTGGATTGTCTTGAGTAGCTCACCAACGTCATTCTTATTGAAGATATCTTCTTCGATATTGTCTAGTGTAGCTGCTCGTTTAGATATTTGTTCTGCTTCCTTAGGTGAACCAAGTACACGGGCGTATTCCTGATCACGAAATAATGCAGCACGAATATCAGGAAACTTCTTGAAGAAGTCAGGATAAGCTTTCTTAATGTCGGAGTAATGAGTTATTCGTGCCTCAGCGTCCTCCTCAGATTCTTTATCCTCTTCGGTGTCAGATTCCCCGCTTGCTTCTTTCTCTTCCTCGTCATCTCCTTCTCCCTCGTCTCCTTCTCTATCCTCATCGCTTGTATCTGTCTCTTCTTCTGATCCTTCTTCCACTTCTTCTGAGTCTGATTTCGATTCGACATCTTTCTCATCCTCAGCTAAAAGATCAGCATCATCCTTCTCGTCTTGAACTTCCACATCTTCTGCCATAGATTATTTACCTAACCTTCCTGAGAACGAGAAGCAGTAGCAGGTTGTTGTCCTGGTCCACTAATACCTGCCGGAGCAGCAGTCTTAGCTTGATTAGCCATTTCATGATCGCGATAATGAGCAATACAATTCTGATATCCAGCAGGATTCTCACGGTATAACTGAACACCAGTGGGACTTACTAAGATATCCTTAAGAACAAGCATATGAACAATGTGGTCATCAACATCCACATCAATCTGAACGGATGATTTGTTCTCAGCGAGAGGTTGTTCCTCAATCAGCTTATAGAACTCAGACCACTGTTTGTTCCTATCCCCTTCACCGGGAATATAAAACTCTGGCATTCCAACGGCTTCCTTCAATAGTTCGCTATTAGAAGGATGCAGTATAATCTTGCCAATCTCAGGATTCTGCATGGTCACTAACTGCATGATGAAATCTTTCTTTTGTGACCAGCTCTGTGGTAACTGACCGTTAATCTCCGGTTCTACATGACCAACCTTACCTTGAGCGGAAGCCTTTCTAATCCAGACGTTGACGAAGGCTCCATTTTGCTTGTCGGTGAATCTATCATCTTCCAGAAGATTATTCAGATAATCTGAAGTACATTTGAAGATTAGTTTTGACCAAAACGACTTAATCATTCCCCATGTCAATTGAAGTCTTTGTAATGCTCTTCCTCTTGATTCGACATATTCAGTCGCCGTATCACTGCCTGACGATGGAGATCCACCAAATATAGACGGGAACGCACCAGTAACAAACTGAGTCGTAGCAGTAAGGTCCTTAGTGAATTGCGTATATTCACCACTAAGTGTAGCACTCTTAATAGTATGAAACCCTTCACTCAACTGCCTTCCTGGTTCTGGAGGTAAAGCATTCGTCATCATTCCGGGTGCTGCTTTTTGTTTAGCATAGTTAGCCAGGTTCAGTGTCTTAGGATGTACGAACGTTTCAGGAATCCCATATTCAACACTCTGTAAGCCAAGATTGAATATGTCAGTTGTAGCATCCTGCATCGGTACAAGAGAATTTCCAGGTGGTTCCGCATGAATAAAGTTTGATCTTGGGTCAAAACTAATCGTCCAGTGCTCGTCAAGCTTTTCGTGTTTCGTCTCGACAACCTTCTGTCCTATTACAGTAACGAATACTCCATTAGGGAACTCATCATTTAGTAGATTCTCTTTCTCTTCATCATCTAGAGTATTATAATACCAAGGACGAAACCATGCAAATCTTCCAGTAACTAAGTCTTTTGGCATAGATCCCTGATATTCAGGAGGGATTCTAGCCCATCTTTCATATCGTTCTGTATCTCCAGCTTCGTTGTCAATGGAGTCACGATGATCTTTATAGACAGCTTGCCACTTAGCTTTGTGGTCCTCAAGCCTAAGAATGAGATATCCAACATTTTCCTGTCGCCGGGCATACAAGGGAACCTTTACGTGAGTTGGTCCAAAGATATCGAATCCTGACATTCCCTTCGGAGTTTCTTCATACTCTACAACTTCAGTTTGATAGTCAAGTCTTGCTACAGAATTAGGTTGTCCAATATAGCCACAGCTTGGACATTCAATGTTCTCATTGTATTGGACTACAGATGCCGGAACTGAACTGTCCAACAATTCACCGCAATTTACGCATCGCAAGTCGTAGACTTCTTGAGCAATCTTGTTAGTCTTTGACGGCCTTACAACTACTCCGAAACCGGGATCGCGTTTGTAATAGTTATGTCCAAATACAGTTCCGCAATTGTACTGTATAGTTAAGGCTTTGATCAACATCAACGAAGCAGCATTATGCTTAGATATAATATCACCAGCGCGAATATAAGTTTCTGCTGTTTCGATGTCATCCGGGTTCTCTGCATCATCAGGCCGAACATCCATATTCGGCAAATCGATAGATAAGGCTGCTATCAGAGATTCGGCGTAGGCGCGGTATATGTTGACAAGCTTGACATTATCAACTGCTGGCAATCCATACCGTTCCATTTCGGCGAGAGCTGAATCAATTGTACGGTAATCACGGGCTGCTTCGTCGTAAAATATAGTTTGGATGTTGTTGAAGTAGTAATCGTTACGCTTGCATTCCTTGAGCATAGACCAGCGTAAATCTTCATCTTCCTTCTCCGCGTTCCTGACTAAATCTAGAAGTGCTGTCTCTATCTGTTCATTTCTTTGATCTTGTCCAGGATCAGGAGGCAGACCACTATCTGCAATAGTGCCATCCTTGGCGGATAGCATCTCCTTCTCTTTAGTTAGCGGGAACATGACTTACTTGCCGAACTGCTTACCAAACTTATTGAACGGATGCGGCTTCTTCTTTTTCATCTTAGGTTCGTCTTTTGTCCCATTCTTTCCTCCCTTCATCCCTCCAAAGAAGGACATAGGAGACAAGGACATTGCCTTGGCGTCATTTACTTTGGGCATTCAAGTTCTCCTGAAATATTGCTTCACCTGGAGTCAAGTCTCTCTTGAGCGCGACTTGAGCCTTAGAATTCTTTTCTAATTGCTGACGAATATATGATAACGTTGCCTGTCTATGAACAACAGGCATGTGTTCTATCTTATCTACTGACTCTGCTTCAGGTCGAATAGCACCTAAGTGTTTCATTAGCAATTCGTAGTACAATCTTTTCTCTTGAGTCTCTACTTCTAACCATTCCCTATAGACTGCACAAGATGGACATTCTGGATATTTGCTAATGAATCCTACGGTGGCCGAGCCTACTTCTCGCACGTACTGAACTATGCTGTGTAAGTTCCTTCTCAAGCTTCTCCATCTGTCGATAGAAATTCGTTTGATTGTATGTAGCAGCGAGATCATCTAGCACCTTCTGTAACTTCTTCCGTCTTTCATGTTCAGCCGATGACATGTCAACATATCTATTGGCACACTTGACAATCATCCTAAGACAATCATACGGGTCATCTCCTTGAAACTCTTCAACATCTTCAGGATTATTCTCGGCGGGAACACAGCTTGGAATTACGTCGATTAGTTCTTTATTCTCCCGTTGAGTTTGTGGATAGCAGTGACTGAAAATCTGTAGCTTTGGTATGTTCCTCTCCGGTTCCGGTGGCGAGAATTGAGCCAAATACTCGTAGTATTTCTGTTCTCCGCCCTTCCTCAAGATAGCCGCTGCAAGTTCCTGGTCATAGACAACTTCTGGCATTGTGATGTGTGGCCTTTGTTCCCATCTTAGATATTCATGAACCATTGACTTGCCACCAACTCGATCTCTATCGCCTAGTCTAAAAGTGGCTCGACCATCAAATGATTCGTTTACTTGCTCTAAGATTGTTTTCTCTTCTCCTCTATGCTGTCCTGCTGAATGGCAAATCAAAGCATCTTCAAATTGTTCATCACCTGATAGATTAACACATTCTCTAGACCATTCCTTAATTGTAGTCTTAGTCCAGAACCAAGTTCTGTAAATGTAGCATCTGCCAATAGGAGATATAGCTGCCCATATGGCAAACGTCATTGCTTCCCAACCCCAGTCAATACACAGTATCTTTGGCCACCATTCTGGAATTACTGCCGGTGGCATGACATGGAAAGCATTCTCCGGTTCGTCTGCCAAATGCAGGATTCTGAATTCACTAAAGACTTGTCCTTCATAGCTAGACCAGTCACCATACAACTTAGCTTTCTTTTCAACTTCAGGAAGGCCTTCTAATCGAACGAGGTAGGTAGGATCGTTCTTGAGTAAGTGTGGATTATCTTTACCTAGAAATGGAATGTATATTCTTTTTTGTCTTGTTATCTTGTCGATAATTATTCGTCTTCCCGCTGGACATGGATCAATGAATCGCTTCTTGAAGAATCCATGTCCTACGTTGCCAGGATTTGTGTAACCTCGCACAAACGCTGGTAAATCTGGAGATGAACTCCTACAGCGAGTAATCGTAAGGTAGAGATACTGAAAACCTGTAAAGCCTGTAGCCTCTTCCCATTTGATAGTATTGTACTCAGCAGTATCGTATTTCCTAACATCCTGTTCTCTCTCGGCATGTCCGAACTGCGTGATAGCACCGCTAGGCCATGTCCATCTTTTCTTTGTCTCATTGTATACAGCACCGGCCGGCGCATACCATTCCGTCGAGCGTGGAATGATTTCTTTTTCAAGATCGGCATATGTTCTCCGTAGGATTAGCGCCTTGAATTTAGGATGCTCTGTTAATTGTCTAGTAGGATCTTCTAGTATAGTTAAGTCAGTCTTGCCACCTCCTGCCGCTCCTCCCCCTAAACATTCAAAGATTGTGTCTGGCAATTGCAGGACTTCTCTTTGTTTCTGTGTAGGCTTCCATTCTTTAGCCAGAACTTGTTCGGGATTAGATACACTTGTTACACCTGATATTGATTCGTTCTCATCACCCAGTCCGATTATTTTACTCACTACTGCTCTTTCATCAAGAGAGAACGAGAGATATCGAAAGTTACAGTTTGCGGTTCAGGCATTGGATCAGGCGGTGGTTGAGTAAATGCAGCAGCAGGCAGAGCCTTGTAATAGGTTTCAAGAGATACAGTATCTCCATTATCTGCAACAGCAGTAACTGTACAGACAACCTTGACCTTATCTCCTACTTTGATAGTTGCACCAATCATGTCTGATACGGAAGGTACAGTATCATTGACAGCCCATGTTGATGGCATCTCAGTGATGTGAGTTGACGGTGGCAATTTCACTTTTGGATTTGCCGCCTCGAATTCAGTAAGCAATTCGGCTTCTGTCTTTGCTGCTGGCATGATTTACTCCTTACTTGATTCTACTTCCACTTCTGATTGCGGATCATTAAACACAACTGACTTGATTGCCCACATCGCTGTTTGTTCGTTATTCGTAATTGCCACGCTACGCTGGCGAGAATCAGGACAGACTTCTTTCATAAGTCTTTCACCTTCGCTAAAGTGATCTCGAAGTCTGTTAATCTTCATCATTCCATCTGCCGAAGGCTTGTGATACGCATACGGCTTGTCAATCATTTCACACCTCACATGCTGTTTCAGTGCTACTAATGAACTACCTCTATCGGCAACGGAAAGATATATTTCTGCGAGAACTGATAGTGCAACTCACATAAGTGATTCAAATACGAATCACCTGAGTAAGGGACAAGAGTGATAACGTAATCAGCAAGCTCTTCACAAGTAGAAGTACGACTCCAAGAACAAGTAAGAGGAGGCCATTCCGGCAACCTATGAACAATCAGCTTGCCACCGTTTATCCTAAATACTCCAACTAAATCACAAGTAGCAATGTCTAGCTCTGGGTATCTTTTATCATCAGTATTCAAGACACTACTTGCCATAGCCGTTCAACTTATCTGTGCTAGACTTATACTCGGACTTGCCTTGCTTGGCCTTGCGTTTCTCAGACATTAAAATTGCAAGAGCCTGTGCTCTATTTGTTACTTTACCACCTGAACCTGATTCAAGAGTACCCCTCTTGAACTTCGACATTACCTCGTTCCAAGGCAAGTTATGCAGCTCCAGTCCTGTTAAGGACGTGCATTCTATCTTTGAACTCTAACTCCTTGGCAATGGATTCCTCTGTTCTTTTCCTAAATGCTCCTACAGCTTTTGGAACATTTTCAAATCTATCTTTTGAGTTCATGTATTCAATGAATTCAAGAGCCAACTTAATCTGTGGAGCTTTAACTATAACTAGATCTTTCATGTCATTTACAAATCTTACAATCTCTAATGGACGTAATTTCAGTTGATATGATGTTTTCCAATCTGATCTATAACTTGCTGCCCACGGTCTCGAAGTACCAGACAAAGTTATATATCCACCATATTGAAAGTTAATCATCTCTAATATTTCGTAGTTAGTATTAACAAAAGTTAACCTGAGTTGGCACTGCTTGGCTTTCCCCGTAATGGTAATACCGAGGTGGCCTTCTCCGTCGAAAAATCCTGCAATGTATTCTTTGCTGAGCATCTTTCCAATTCCTCTCTAGTTCTATCTAGATCCACCTGTAAGGCTGCGATTTGAAAGACAAGATTACCTATGATCTCTTTCAGCTTCTCTTCAATTGTAGACATTATATTTTAACTGTCAATGTTTGAGCAACCGCACCAGTTGACCTAATGAATCTCCCATTTGCTTCACTTTGGCCTGCGGTCAACGTTAAGGCAGCCTTAGTTGTAAACGTAGTGTCGTTGGATACTTCTAGTGCAGCAGAAGTACCGTCACAATATACAACACATCTCTGCGGTGGCAATGCGTATATCACATTCTGAGCTGCACTTACAGTCTGACCTGGCATGATAGTTTCCATTGGCATGATTACCTCCTAATCGGAATATCACCAATGCCTAAAGCGCGTAAGACATACAAGATCAAAACAATAACTGCAACTACGATAATTGCAGTCTTGAAAGGTGCTGGCATTGGAACATACGAGGTGAGCGCCCATACTAGGAATCCACAGATGGCAATGACTAAAATAAGTTCAAT
>Ga0126377_10000291_pt1 | contig 29806 bp, 25 predicted proteins | sample PanSoiMetPlot_22_FD_92647 | JGI IMG/M metagenome (GOLD analysis project Ga0126377, IMG submission 92647) | Tropical forest soil microbial communities from Panama - MetaG Plot_22 | ecosystem: Environmental > Terrestrial > Soil > Tropical forest > Bulk soil | place: Panama | collected 2016-02-17 | reverse complement strand
TAGGCGATGCTGGTGCCCGTCGCCATCATCATGTAATGGCCGCCCATCCGCTCGAAGATGTGCGACAGCGGCAGGAAGCTGAGCCCGACGTCGTCGCCGGCGAAGGGGATTGCAATACGACTTGCCTCGACGTTCGAGAAGATGTTGTCGTGCGTCAACATCACGCCTTTCGGCTCGCCGGTCGTGCCCGACGTGTAGAGGATCGTCGCAAGATCGTCGGGCCGCACGGAATTGGCGCGATCGAGATACACGCCGCGGCGCGCTTCGTTGTCCACGGTTGCGCCCCGCGCCTCGACTGCCGTGAGCGTGAGGTCGACTCCCGCTGGCGAGTCTGCGAACGTGATCACGTTGCGCAGCATCGTGCACTCACTCCGAATCTCGGCGATTTTTGCGGCTTGATCAGGGTTCGACACGAAGATCGCAACGGCGCCCGAATCGCGCAGGATATAGCAGATCTGATCCGCCGGCAGATTTGGGTAGATGGGCACGTCGGCGACGCCCATCATGAGACAGGCATAGTCCGCGATTGCCCACTCGGGTCGGTTCTCGGAGAGAATCGCGATGCGATCGCCCGCGCGTACGCCAAGCTCCTCGAGGCCGAGCGCCGTGCGGCGGACACGTTCGGCAAGCGTGTCGTGGGAGATTGGCTCGTAGCGTCCGTTGCGCTTGACCTGCAGCGCGTCGGGCTTACGGTAGGTCGCTACCGCATCGAGAAATAATCGGGTCAGCGTGCCTGGCGCTGAATTGCGAGGGCCACCGGTCGCGTTCATCGACATCCTCGGACGATGAGTGACGTGGAGTATTCCAACTTATGCCCGCTGGCCGTGCGACGTAACCGGCCTCGGAGTGGCGGCTACTATGGGGTGATGGATACCGTGACCGTGATCGGCACGACGATCTTGAGTCCCGTTGCGGGTGGGATCGCCAATCCCTTGTACTTCGCAGTCACCAAGACGATCGCGCTATCCGCCTTTAGACCTGACCTCAACGAGTCCGTGAAGAAATTCGAAATCACGACGAGGCTGCGTGTGGCTATTCCCTTCGCGTCCGTCGTGTCCACGGCGGACGGTACCAGGTTGTTGTCGGGGTTGCCGAGATAGACGGCCGGCGAATGGGATTCTGGCCGTGTGGGGGGGGCCTGCAGGACTTGGAAGCGAACGATCATGCCCTGCGAGCCACTGTCGTTGGAGGCGAGCACACGCACGGAGACCGGCGCTTTGCCGATCGTCGAAGCGGAATCAGGTCCGGCTGTCACGTTGATCCCATGGATACTCGTGTCGGGGTTGGGAACCAGCGTTGACGGTGCATACGTCACCGGAACTACCGCAACGACCGTCGGAAGCGTACCCACTTGCCCGAGCAGCCGAGTTTGTCCGATCGAATCCCCGACGAGCACGTTGTTGGCGCCGACGTGTGAGAACCCGAGCGTGTCGGTGATGAAGAGCTGAACGTTCGCCTGGATGGGGTTTCCACTGCCGTCGAATGCGATCACGGTGATCGGAGCGACGACGCCAGTGCTGTCGCGCATCGTATCGCCGACGACAACCGATGGCGACGGCAGCTGCAAAGCGGAGATCGATGCCGCGCCTTCAGGCGCCGACATGTCGACACACGCAATCCCGATGATACCTGCGACAACCGCCAGCGCCGTTACGATCCGTTGAATCACTCGAGTTTTCCAGCGAGATGATCGGCGAGCGCGCGATACGCTTTGGCCGCTGGGTCATCCGGCGAGCGTAAAACCACAGGCTGCCCAGCCGCGAACGCGTCGACAGACGCAGGAGTTCGCGGGACCCACATATCCAGTACCAGTCCGTTGGGAAGCTGTTCCCGGACGTAACTGGCGACGCGCTCCGACGCGGCATTGCCGGCCTCGACCATCGTGAGCAGGATGCCCTCGAGCGCGAGGCTCGGATTCACGGATAGCGACGCGCGGATTCCTCGAAGGATCTGCGTCGTGGTCTGGAGCGCGAGCGGCTCGCATTGCAGCGGCACCAGCACGTGTTGGCTGCACGACAATACGCGATGCACGACGGGGCCAAGGCCCGGCGGCGTGTCCACCACGACCGTGTATCCGCGATCGCGCGCGCGCTCGAAGAGCTCGGACGTCCGCGGCGACTCGGCGAACTGATGCTGGTAGTGGTCGTGTGCGGCACTGTCGCTCACTGCGCCGACGGACACCACGCGCAGCCAGGGCAAGTGCGTCGTTCGCACGACCTTGTGCATCTCGTGTGTGCCGGCGAGGAAATCGGACAGGCCGATGCGGGTCGTCGCGGCCGTGAGGCCTAGCCCATGACGGACGGAGCCTTGCGGATCGGCATCGACGAGAAGCGTTTTGTGGCCGCGGCGTGCCAACGCTGCCGCGATGTTGATCGCGGTGGTGGTTTTTCCGACGCCGCCTTTCTGGCTGACGATCGCGAGAACTTGGCCCACGCTACTGCTCGGCGTTTTTTTTGGGCGCAGCGTCTCCGTTGCGCAGCGATGCCAATGTATCTTCGGCGTGTTTCACCCAGCGTTCCGATTCGGGTTCAGAGGGAGGCTTGGCAAGAAACGCCTCGAGATGGCGTTCGGCTGTTGTGCGGTCGCCGCGTTTGAGCAGCAGGAACGCAAGTCCGTAGTTCGCTCCCGAGAGATCCGGATTGACGTCGAGCGCGTGTCGATAGTGCCGGATCGCTTCCTCGGGGCGATGCGTCTTTGTGAAGGCGATCGCCATGTTCTGCAAGATCTTGGTGTCGTTCGGGCGGTCACGGAGCGCGAGCTTGTACGATGTGAGGGCCGCGTCGAAATCCCCCTGCCGTTCCAGCGCCATTGCCTCACTCAGGTAATCCAGGCGCTGTGGCTTCGGGCCGCCTTCAGAATTCCCGCCAGTCAGGCGACTCCACCAGGACATGCGACTCGGACGTTGTGAGTACAACAAATAAGCCCACGCGGGCTCGCCGAAGGAACGGCGTGGCGTGGCAGAACTTAAAGCGCATTCGCGCAAGACACTAGCCGGTTGATGCCACATTGGCGATCCAGAATCAAAGGCACTGGGCACTTGGCGCTGAGCACTAGACAAGGACTCTAGCGCCTAGCGCTCCCAGCTAGTGCCTAGTTGCCTGTGCCTGTGACTAGCGCCTTGTGCCTAATAGCTTATTCGGATGTCGCCACGCCGAACAACCGTCGAGCATTCGAAAGGAGTTTTCGAGGTGGAGTGGCCGCTGTTCGGCGAGCTGTCGCGTGGGCTTGCGCTCAAGGTTGCCCGCGCCTATGACCCGGAGCTCGTCATCGGGATCGCGACGGCCGGCGTCGTCCCCGCCGCGGTCATCGCCGCCATCCTCGGCCGCGAATTCCACTCGATGGTCGTGAGCCGCCGCTTCGGTACCGAGACGGTGCGTGAGACCCCGGCCGTGCTGAGCGCGGCGCCGCCGGCGGTCCGCGACAAGCGCGTGCTGGTGGTCGACGAGACGTGCGACACGGGCGACACCATCCGCCTCGCCGTCGCGAGCGTCGTGAACGCTGGCGCCGCCGAGGTTCGGACCGCGGTCGCCTTTCAGACGGGTCCGTTCACTCCGGACTTTCACGCGCTGGCGACGGAGAGCACGATTGTCCTCCCGTGGGACCGAGAAGTCCTCATCGACGGCGAGCTCCTTCCCAATCCCCTCTACGCAGAAGCGTTGAAGGCCCGGTAGTCGCTAACGGGCCGCCGCTTCGACCGCGTCCGCGTAGTTTGCGCCTTGTGCCATTTCCTCGTAGACGCGCTGTAGCGTCTCGCCGCTCCCGACCAGGAAACGACACCGCTCGCTGCCCATCGACCGGCATTCGACTTCCATCACGGCCACCGGACCGCCGGCAAGCCGGCCGAAGAAGTCTGCCATCACGCCGGACGTGTAATAGCAACCCGGAAACTCGAGCGGGAACGCCGGGTCGCCCTCGGCCCAGTCCGACGAGTCGACCGTCGCAACGGAATCGAGGGTTCCGAGCTGAAGCGAACCCCACCCTGCGTCGCGGAAGAACTCCGTCGCCTGGGAGGCGAACTCCAAGGCAGGCAACATCTCCGGCGACGGGAGCCCGCGCGCAGTAAGCCAGCTGGCGAACGTATCGAACAACTGCTGTCCGCCGGCGAACCCTGCTTCCTGAAGCAGCCCGGCGGCGCTCGGTCCGACGTCGCGGAACATTGCGGCGCGCAGGGCGAGGAGCGAATCGCGCGTCATCGCGACGAGCGCGTTGCCCGACAGATCGAGTGTGGTTGCCATCCAGAGGTGTCCTCGTGTTATCCCGCGATACGACGTAAGAACTCGGCCTCATCGATGGTTTCGACGCCGAGGGACCGCGCTTTTTCCAGTTTGCTGCCGGCATCGTCGCCGACGACGACGAAACTCGTTTTCTTCGACACGCTGCTTGCCACGCGACCGCCGTTCGCCTCGACCAGCGCATTCGCCTGGTCGCGCGAGAGCGTCGGAAGCGTTCCCGTAATGACGACTGTCAGCCCTCTGAGGGCAACTCCCGTCTGAGATCGGGGTTCCTCAAACGTAAGGGCGCGTGCGCGCAAGCGCTCGATCAGCTTCCGGGCTTTCGGGTCGGCGAACCACGTCACGAGCGAATGTGCGATCGTCTCGCCGATGCCGTGGACGACGAGCACGTCGTCCAGCGACTCGGTTTCCGCCGCCGTGCCCGCCGCCTCCATGATGGCGTCCATCGTTCCGAAGTGCTTCGCAATCTGCTTCGCGACGGTCTCGCCGATGTCCTTGATGCCCAGCGCGAACAGCAGCTTCGACAGCGGTTGTGCCTTCGACGCCTCGATGGCGGCGACGAGCGCATCAGCGCTCTTTTCAGCGAGTCGCTCGAGCTCCGCGAGGCGATCCGCATGCAGATCGTAGAGATCGGCGACGTCGTGGACGAGGCCGGCGTCGACGAGCTGCGCGAGGCGCGCGTATGACAGTCCTCGAATGTCCATCGCGCCGCGCGACGCGAAGTGCACGAGGTTCTCGAGACGCCGGCCGGGACACTCGAAGTTCGGACAATACAACATGCCCTGCTCGGCGCCGGGGACGAGCGGCGTGTTGCACGACGGACAGGTCGTCGGCGGAACGTAGGGCTTCGGCGGATTGAACGCGTCGCGTTTGTCCGGTACGGGACCGATGATCTGCGGAATGACTTCGCCCGCGCGCTTCACCTGCACGACGTCGCCGACGCGCAGATCTTTTCGTGCGACGAGATCGAAGTTGTGGAGCGTCGCGAGCTTCACCTGCGCACCGCCGATCTCGACCGGCTCGAGGACGGCGAACGGGTTGATCGTCCCCGTGCGTCCGACGTTCACCTCGATCGCCTTCAACGTCGTCTCGGCGATGTCGGGCGCGAATTTTCGCGCAATCGCGTAACGCGGCTCACGTCCACCGACGACACCAAGATCGGGCCAGAGGGCGAGCGAGTTCACTTTCACCACACCGCCGTCGATCGCGAAATCGAGCTCTGCGCGTACGCGCTGTTCGACTTCAGTCGCCCACGCATGCACTTCAGTGAGCGTGTCGCAGCGTCGGTGATGGGGCGCGACAGGAATGCCCCATCCCGCGAGTTGATCCAGCAGTGCGTCCTGGGTTGCCATCGACAGCTCTTCGCCGTTGGGCAGTGCGACGGCATAGCCGAAGAAGCGAAGCGGGAAGCCCGCGCTGATCTTCGGATCGAGGCGGCGGAGCGCACCCGACGCCGTGTTGCGAGGGTTGGCGAACACCGGCTCTCCGGCGGCGACGCGCTGCTCGTTGATGCGCTCGAACCCACTGTACGGGAGATAGACCTCGCCGCGCACTTCCATCATCAGCGGATGATCGGTGCCTTGCAGGCGGAGCGGAATCTCGCGGATGGTGCGGAGATTGGCGGTGACACTTTCGCCGATGACCCCATTTCCGCGCGTCGCGCCTTCGATCAGTACGCCTTCGCGATACGTGAGCGCGACGGCAGCACCGTCGATTTTCAACTCGCAATTGTAGCCCGACTTGCGCACGTCGTCGCCCGCCAGTCGGACGAGACGTTCCTCCCACGCTGCCAGCTCTTCCTCGTTGAACGTGTTGCCGAGCGACAACATCGGCACGAGGTGTTGGTGTTTGGCGAGTTGGCTGGCCGGCTCGGCGCCGACGCGTTGTGTGGGCGAGTCGGCGGTGCGAAGCGTGGGGTACTGCTCCTCGAGCGTGAGGAGCTCGCGATAGAGCTTGTCGTATTCGGCGTCCGAGATGGTGGGGCGATCGAGGACGTGATATTCGTGCGACGCCTTTTCGAGATCCCGCCGGAGCGCCGCGGCCCGGGCGGAGAGCTCAGGGTCGAGGCGAGAGGCTTGAGGTTCGAGGAAAGGTGGCAGGCCAGCCTTTGTGGGATCAGACACCTAACCCCTCGGCCCTATCGTCCTTCCCATCGGATTCCGGAGTCGGCGATCGGGGGAGGGACAGGCTGCGCAGTGTGCCGGACGTCGTCTCTGTCGGGTTCTGATACATCGCTGGCCGCGATATGCTCGTTGAACTCGTCGCTGTCGAACCGAACGACTCGGTTGCGGCCCGTCTCTTTCGCCACGTACAACGCGTCGTCTGCGGCGCGCATCAAACCCTCGCAGTTGCCGATGCGTGGGTGGGGCCACGCCGATACCCCGAAGCTTGCCGTGCGGCGAATCGAAATATCCTCGAACGTGAATGTATATGTCTCGACTTGTTTTCGCACCCGTTCCGCGAACGTGACCGCCGCGTCGAGAACCGTACCGGGGAGCAACAGCATGAATTCCTCGCCGCCGTACCGGCCGGCCCGGTCGATCTCGCGCACCTCGTCGCGCAGAATGCGCGCGAACTGCTTCAGCACTGCGTCGCCGGCCTGGTGACCGTGTGTGTCATTCACACTCTTGAAACGATCGAGATCGCACATCACGCACGCGAATGGCTCCTTCAGGCGGCGCGCATGCTCGAACATCTCGACCAGCCGGTCCTCGAGGTTGCGTCGGTTGTCGAGTCCCGTCAGGGCGTCCGTCTGGGACATGTGCCGCAGCCGCTCATTGGCTTCCATCAACTGCCGGCTGCGCTCCTCCAGTTCCTCCTGGAGATGTTTGATGCGCAGCATCGACGTGAGACGTGCTTTCAGCTCGGCAAAGTTGATCGGCTTCGTGATGTAGTCGTCGGCGCCGGCGTTGAGCCCCTCGACCTTGTTCTCGGTCGCGTCGAGGGCCGTCTGCATGATGATCGGGATGAACGGGAGCGACGGATTGCCCTTGACGCGTTTGGCCACCTCGATGCCGTCCATCTTCGGCATCATGACGTCGAGCAGCACGAGATCCGGCGGCGATTCCTCGATTTTCTTGAGCGCTTCGGCTCCGTCTGCCGCGCTGTCGGACGTATAGCCCCACGCCTCGAGACGCGCCCGCAACAACTCCACGTTGTCCTCGTGATCGTCGACGATCAGGATGCGTGCGGGTGCGAACTCGGGGGTGTCACGCGGCGCTTCCATCGCTCTTTCCGAGGAAGCGTTGGACTTCCGCCACGACCGCGCGTGGCTCGCACGGCTTGGCGAGGTAGCCGTCGCACCCGACTTCCATCGCTTTCTCGCGATCGGACGCCAGCGCGTGCGCCGTCAGTGCGATGATCGGAATGTCGCGCGTCTGCGGATCGTGCTTGAGCACCTGCGTCGCCTCCCACCCATCGATCACCGGAATCGAGATGTCCATCAAGATCAGATCGGGTTTCTCGGCCCGGGCCTTCGCGATCCCCTCCTCGCCGTTCAGTGCCTCGGTCACGGCATACCCGAAGTGACGAAGGATCGTGGAATAGACGATGCGGTTGTCTTCGTTGTCCTCGACGAGGAGAACCGTTTTCCCGTTCGCGGTCATAGATAGGACGAAATGATCGGGAGGAGGAGGCGGGTAAGGAGTTCCGCTCCCGGACCGACTAGGCACCGTCTAATTCGCTTTGCTCAAGCCCGCAAATTCCTTACCACGGACCACGGAGATACAACCTTGATGTCATACGCCGGCCCAGCCTCGCGCGGCAAACGCGCGGACGACACACGACTCGTCGCCCTTCGGGCCTCCTCGGACGCCGCGTCCGCCAGCATGCTTCGTCCCCGCCCCCCCGCACCCAAACCGACATCCGACCATAGTCGCACGGCTGCCTTTGCGCTCGGCATTGCTGTTGGTTTGGCCGTCGGCGCGGGCGTCGCGCTCCTGTTCGCCCCTCAAGACGGAGCTGATACCCGGCACTCGATTGCTCGAAAAGGCAAGCGAATCCGGAAACGCAGCCGCGATGCGTGGGACGACCTTCGCGACGAGCTTCGCGACGCCGTAGGGCGCAGACGCCTCGCCCGAGACTGCCGAAAGCTCGACGACCGCCGCGACGCGTCATGACGCGTCGCGCGATTCCTACTTCAGACGCTTCAGTCGTTCCGCCGCAATCTCTTTGTATTTCGCGTCGTTGAAATCCGTCACCGGAAGCTTGGCGATCGCTTCGTACATCTCGATCGCCTTCGCTTTCTGGTCCCGGTCCTGATACACGGCGCCAAGGTCGAGGCGGTGGGTAATCCGATTCGGTTCGAGCGCCACCGATTCTTCCAAATACTTGACCGCATTGTCCCAACTCGCTTCGCCGAACACCTGACCGCCGAGGAAGTTCTTCGCGATCATTCGTGAGATGCCGTTCAGCCGCATCACCTCGGCGTTCCACATGCCCAAGACGTGATTCGCGCCGGCGTGTTTGGGGTTGAGCTTCAGCGCCTCGAGCGTGTGCTGCCGCACTTCCCCCGCGTATTTGATCTTGTCGCGCGTGCCCATGGTGAGCGCGTTGCGTCCGATCGCACGCGCGAGCTGAAAGTGTCCCTCGGCATCGTTCGGGTTTGCCGCGACTGCGCGCCGCGCATACTGTTCCGCGTTCTTGTAGAGACGTTTCCGTTCGGCGTCGCTCGCGTTGAACTCGCCGCTGTCCACCGCGGCATGCGCCGAGTTGACGAGCCATGTGTAGCTGTTCGAATCGGCCGCTGTTTGTGCATGACCGATTCGGCTTCCCAGCAGCAGCACGGCGGCGATCGTCGTGACCAGTCTCATGTATTGCTCCAGCGAGGTGGGATGGGTGGTTGAGAATACCCCACGCGTCGGTAAATGCTCGCACATCGGCTGATAGAGCGTAAGCGCGACGGCGCCCGCATCGAACCCGGTGAGTGGCGCGCACTCGCCCTGGCGTATGCCAAAGGGCATGTGCCCGACTACCAAATGGCGGCCTTGCTCATGGCCTGCTTTCTCAAGGGGCTCGATCGCTCCGAGACTGCGGCGCTGACCGACGCGATGCTGATGAGCGGCGACCGCCTCGATCTCGTGCACCTCGGGGGTCCGCGCATCGATAAACACTCGACGGGCGGCGTCGGCGACAAAGTTTCCCTCGTGCTCGCGCCCCTGGTCGCATCACTCGGCATCACCGTACCGATGATGTCGGGTCGCTCGCTCGGACACACCGGCGGGACGCTCGACAAGCTCGAGTCGATTCCCGGTTTTCGCACCGATCTCAGTCTCGCCGAGGCACGCGCGCAGATCGAGAAATACGGCTGCGCGCTCATCGGACAAACGCCGGAAATCGCCCCCGCCGACAAAAAGATGTATGCCTTGCGCGACGCGACGGCGACCGTCGAGTCGATTCCCCTCATTGCCGCGAGCATCATGAGCAAAAAGCTCGCGGAGGATCTCACGGGATTGGTGCTCGACATGAAACGCGGCAGCGGCGCATTTCTCCCAGAGCTCGATCGCGTCCTCGAGTTGGCCGACGTGATGATCAAGCTCGGGGCCGATCACGGATGTCCCTGCGTCGCCCTCGTCACGGCGATGGACCGGCCATTGGGACGCGCGTGCGGGAACTCACTCGAGGTCGAGGAAGCGATTGCGGCGCTACATGGCGAAGGCCCGCCGGACTTGATGAACGTCACCTACGCGCTCGGCGCCGAGATGCTGGTGCTCGCCGGCGTCGCCGACGATACCGATTCGGCGCGTCGTGAGTTGGAGAAATCGATCGCCACCGGACGCGCGGCCGAGCGTTTTCAACAGATCATCGAAGCGCAGGGCGGCAACCCGGCGGTCCTCGACGACCCGGCAATCCTTCCACAGGCCTCCGAGTGCGAGATTTACGCGGCACCCCGGCGCGGATTCGTTGCGCGCGTCGAACCGAAAACCATCGGGCGCGGCATCGTCGAGATGGGCGGCGGTCGCACGCGGGTCGAAGACAAACCAGATCCTTCGGTCGGCTTCGTGATCACGGCGCGTCCTGGCGATTGGGTCGAAGCCGGAGAACCCATCGCCACGATTTTTGCCCGCGATCGCTCCGGGATCGGTAGTGGGCGAAAGGCGCTTGGCAACGCGGTCTTCATCGCCGAGGAAGCCGAGCCTCCGCTTCCACTTATCTCGCATCGGGTGACGCTCGCCGGGGCCGAGATCTACCGCGACAAATAGGACGCGCGGCTGGACAACTCTCGGTAAACATGTGCGCGAGGGCGTTCTCGCGGCCGCGGGAAATACCCTCATCCTTGTGCGACTACAGCCGCCCGACTGCCAGGCTCATCAACTAGAACGGCGGTTGCGTGGGCGGAACGGCGGGGAGAGGTTTCACTCTCTCAACGCCGTCCCCAGAGGAAGAATGCCACCAAAAGTCGCTCGACTCGCTGGGCTGGGTGCCTTTGGCGCATGCGCCGCGTTTGTCGCGCTTTATCTGTTCGTCAGCAAGATCAGCCGGCCGAGTCGCACGGGCGGTATGATGCCCGCGCTGTCGGTCGTCACCTGGATCTCGTTGGGGATGGTCGTCTTGGCCCTGATCGGCGTTCACATTCTCCTCGGCCGCCAGCTTCTCGCGCTGGCGAAGGGTGGCCTCCGGCGACGGTGATGCGCATGGCGCCTGCTCCATGGCCTTCGGCGCCCCACTTCGTTCTTCCGCCCAGGTCTTCGGTGGCGAGGAAGTTCTTTCGGGCGCTCTGGCTCCACTGTCCGCGATGCGGCGGTCCCGGTGTTCTGGCCAACTGGTTCAGAATGAAGGACCGCTGCCCGGTCTGCGGACTCGCGTTGCAACGCGGGGAAGATTCCGATTTCTGGATCGGGGCGTACGTCTTCAACCTGGTCGCAGGGGAGGTCATTGCGATCGGGGTCCCGATCATATGGCTGATCGTGCAGTGGCCGAATCCACCGTGGACAAGGCTGGAGATTGCAGGATTGGTCCTCGCGGTGATGCTGCCGCTTCTCTTTTTTCCGTTCTCGCGAACCTTATGGCTCGCGTGGGATCTCAGCTTCCGGCCCTTTGAGCCAGGCGACATTGCCCGCGTTCCTTAGCGACAGCCCATTCTTCGAGCCGAGCTCGCTGCCGTTCGGCGTTCCGCCGTTCGACCAGATTCTCGACGAGCACTATCAACCGGCGATCGAAGAGGGCATGCGCCAGCATTTGGCGGAGATCGAGGCGATCGCGCTGCAGAGCGACCCGCCGACCTTCGACAACACGATCGTCCCATTCGAGAAGTCCGGTGATCTCCTCAATCGCGTGTTGCGCGCGTTCGGGGCCGTGACTGCGGCGAACACCAACGACACGCTTCAGGCGATACAAACGGAGCAGGCGCCGAAGCTCGCCGCACATCACGACGCGGTGTTCCTCAACGCCGCGCTCTTCCGTCGCGTGCGCAGCATTTACGAGCAGCGTTGCGAGAAGGGCCTGACCGACGAGCAGCGGTTTCTCGTGGAGCGGTTGCACCTCGACTTCGAGCGATCGGGAGCGCTGTTGTCCGATGAGGACAAGGAGAAGTTCACCGCGCTCAATCAGGAAGAGTCGCGCCTCACCAACGATTTCCAGAATCGCCTGCTGGCGGCGACGAAATCGTCAGCGCTCGTCATCGAGCAGGTTGCTGACATCGAAGGTCTGAGCGAAGGCGATGTTGCCGCGGCCGCCGAAACCGCAAAAGAGCGCGAGCTCGCGGACAAGTGGGTGTTGGCGTTGCAGAACACGACGCAGCAGCCGTGGCAGGAATCGCTGAAGCGGCGCGACACGCGTCGACGTTTGTTCGAGGCGGCGCTGCACCGCGCCGATCACGGCGATGAAAACGATACGCGCGCGCTCGTCCTTCGCCTCGCGGAGCTCCGCGCGGAACACGCACGACTCCTCGGCCATGAGAACGCTGCTGAATATGTGCTGGGCGATCAGATGGCCAAGACGCCCGAGGCGGCGATTCAGCTGCTGACCGATCTTGGCGCGCCGGCCGTCGCAATGGCGCGCGAAGAGGCGAAACGCATCCAACGGCTCATCGATTCGAACGGGGCGGGATTCCCGCTGCGTCCCTGGGACTGGCAGTACTACGCCGAGCAGGTTCGGAAAGCGGAGTTCGAGCTCGACGAAGCGCAGATCAAGCCGTACTTCGAGCTCGATCGCGTGTTGCACGACGGCGTGTTCTTCGCGGCAACGCAACTGTACGGCATCACCTTCGCCGAGCGCACCGATCTACCGGTCTACCATCCGGAAGTCCGCGTCTACGACGTGTTCGACGCGGACGGCTCGCCGCTCGCCCTGTTCTACACCGACTTCTTCAAGCGCGATAACAAAACTGGCGGCGCGTGGATGGACAGCCTCGTCGATCAATCGCGGCTGCTGGATCAAAAGGCCGTCGTGGTGAACGTCTGCAACTACACGAAGCCCGCGCCTGGACAACCCGCGCTCCTCAGCTTCGACGACGTCACTACGCTGTTCCACGAGTTCGGTCACACGTTGCACGGCATCCTCTCGTCGGTCGAGTATCCGACGCTGTCGGGAACCGCGGTGCCGCGTGACTTCGTTGAATTTCCATCGCAGTTCAACGAACACTGGGCACTCGAGCCGTCCGTGTTCGCGAATTACGCCAAACACTACCAGACTGGCGAGCCGATGCCGCAGCCGCTCGTCGAGCGAATCAAGAAAGCGCGGACGTTCAATCAGGGTTTCGCGCTGACCGAATATATCGCGGCCGCGCTAGTCGACATGGCGTGGCACACGGTGAGGCCGGAAACCGCGCCGAAGGACGTCGACGCCTTCGAGTCCGAGGCGTTGAGAGAATATGGAATGGACATCCCCGAAGTCCCACCACGGTACGCGACGACGTATTTTGCGCACATCTGGGACGGCGGCTATCAGGCGGGTTACTTCGCCTACCTCTGGGCCGAGGTGCTCGATCACGACGCCTTCGCGTGGTTCAAGGAGAACGGCGGGATGACACGGGAGAACGGTCAGCGTTTTCGCGAGATGATTCTCTCACGCGGTGGCACTGCGGATCCCGCAGCGCTCTATCGGCGCTTCCGCGGCCGTGATCCCAGCGTCGAAGCGCTGCTCGTCGAACGCGGCTTCAAATCAGAGCCGGGCGACCGATGAGCCCAGGTGGCGGATCGAGAAAAGTCGGCGCAACCGTCGCGGCGATCGTGCTCGTCTTGGTCGTCGGCGCGCTGGGCTTTTACTACGCGCGGAACCCGGAACGAAAGACGCTTGACGATGCCGAGCGACGCAACGCAGCGGGGAGGTTCGTTCGGCTCTCGGATGGCGTCACGCACTATGACGTGGCTGGACCCGACTCGGGGCGTACCATCGTGCTCGTGCACGGCTTCTCGGTCCCGTACTACATCTGGGATTCGACAGCAGCGTCGCTGGCGAAGGCCGGCTACCGTGTCGTCCGTTACGACGAATACGGTCGCGGTCTGTCTGATCGTCCCAAGACGCGCTACATCGACGACGTTTATGATCGCCAGCTCACCGAGCTTCTCGACTCGCTGCGCATCACCGAGCGCGTCGATCTCGCCGGCGTCTCGATGGGCGGTGCGGTGACCGGCATGTTTGCGGGCCGACATCCGAAACGCGTTCGATCGCTGACGCTCGTCGATCCCGTCGCTGGTACGAGTGGGTCGCAAGGGATGTTCGGCTGGCCAGTGATCGGTGCTTACCTCTGGCAGACGCTCGCCGTCCCGAAGATGGACGAGGGCCAGGCGTCCGACTTCGTCGATCCGACCAAGTTCCCCGATTGGGCCGACCGATATCGCGTGCAGATGAAGTACCGCGGCTTTGGCCGCGCGCTGCTGTCGCATCGTGTCGAGCGCGCCGGGATGCAGCTGGACACTCTTTATCAACGTGTTGCGCGCGAATCGATTCCTGTTCTGTTACTATGGGGCAAGGAAGACCATACTGTTCCGTTCCAGCTGTCGGCGAGTGTTCGAAGCGCGATTCCGTCCGCGGAGTTCCACGCCATCGACGGTGTGGGGCATCTGCCGATACTCGAGAAGGCGGCGTTGAGCGATTCGTTGATTCTTACCTTCCTTGCTCGGCAGCCGCGGTGAGTGTTGTCATCCCGAGCGCAGCGAGGCGCCGCCCTTGAGGAGCGCAAGCGACGAGGGGGGATCTGTTTTGCCGACACTCTTGACAATAGGTGTTATAACACATAATTTGATCTCCATGGTGACCGACCTCCGAACCGAGATCAAACAGCGGAAACCGTTTGGCAGCGTCGAGCAGGAGGCGCAGCTCAATCTCGAGCGCACTGCCGCGGTGCTTGGTCACTCCTTCGCCGAGGCGCTGAAGCGATTCGGGGTGACGCCGACGCAGTACAACGCGCTGCGCATTCTGCGAGGTGCCGGCAAAGACGGGTTGTGCCGCAACGAGGTCCGCGATCGCATGATCTCGCAGGTGCCGGACGTCACGCGCCTTCTCGATCGGCTCGAGGATGCGGGGTTCGTGGAGCGCGAGCGGCTCACGACCGACCGTCGCCAGGTCGCGACGCGCATCACACAGAAGGGCCTCGACTTGCTCGGGCAGCTCGACGAGCCCGTCGCCGCGATGCACAAGCGCGCGCTCGGTCACATGTCGCAGGAACAGCTCAAGGCGCTGACCGAGCTGCTGACGATTGCCAGACAGGGCGCGTAGGACGCGTCGTGTTTCGCGCAGTGAGACTCGTACCCGGAGGCGCAGGATGACCACTGCACAATCGACGTCGCCGGGCTATGGTGTCGCGCCGGCGGGGTATCGTTTGCCAAGTGAGACGCGGCTGGGGCGCGTGTGTCTTCAGGTTGCGGATCTCGAACGCTCGATCGCATATTACGAAACTATCATTGGCCTGCGCGTGATCGCCCGTGCGGGTTCGACGGCGATGCTCGCGCCGTACGGTGACGATCGGGTCGTCGTCGAGGTGCGCGCGAAACCTGGCGCGAGACCTGTGACGCGTCGTGGCCTGATCGGCTTGTATCATTTCGCCATCCTGCTCCCGAATCGCGTCTCGCTCGGCCGCTTCCTCCGCCATCTGGCGACCGAAGGTGAACACGCGGGCATGTCCGATCACTTCGTCAGTGAGGCAGTGTATCTGCAGGATCCCGACGGCCTCGGGATCGAGGTGTACGCGGATCGTCCACGCACGGAGTGGCGCGCGGAGAACGGACAACTCGTGATGTCGACGATTCCGCTCGACGTTCAGAGTCTCCTGCGTGAGGCGGGCGATTCGCTCTGGACGGGCATGCCGGCGGGCACCGTGCTCGGGCATGTGCATCTCCATGTGGGCGATCTCGCGAAGGCGACGGCATTCTTTCACGAGGCGCTCGGATTCGATAAGGTCGTGTGGAATTATCCTGGCGCGTTGTTCATGTCTGCCGGCGGGTATCATCACCATCTCGGCACGAACACATGGGGCGTGGGTTCGTCGGTGGCGTCGGCGAACGATGCGCGATTGATCGAGTGGGAGGTGGTCGTTCCGACGTCAGGCGACGTGGACGGTGCGGCGGCGAGCTTGGAGGGGAAGGGGTTCACGGTGGCGCGCGAATCCGGAGACGCTGTAGCGCGGGACCCGTGGGGCACGCAGGTTCGGGTGAAGGCGTCGCATTAGTACTTACGGATCCTTTTCACTCTGGCGGCGCGTGCCGACCTAGATTTAAGGGATCTTTGCGCTGACTCTCGCCTATAATCGAGCATGCGTCCTCTCACCCGATCCGTCGCCCTCGTCGCCACTGTTCTCGCCGCGATCTCCTGCGGCAGTGACGTCACAGTCGTTCCAGTCACGAACAGCTCGGGGACGACCCGAACGCTTCTCACCGACGCGCCGTTCCCGTACGACCGCGTCGCGCGCGTGGACCTCTACGTTGTGAGCGTCTCCGGCTCGTTATCGCCGGACACCAGCGCGACCGCTGGGGGAAATTTCATGACGCTCGCGACTCCCAACCGTCGCATCAACGTCCTCGCCCTGAATGGTGGACTCACTGACGAGCTCGGGCGCGCCTCACTCCCCACCGGCGCGATCACTGCGGTTCGCATGGTGATCGACACCGATTCGTCGAGCATCACGCTCAAGGACGGGCGAGTGCTCACGGGAGGCTCGACGCCGGGCATCCACTGGCAATCGAGTGCTGGCCGGCCCACGCTCAACGCATTCATCCACGAGCAGATTCTGGTCCCAGATACCGGCGGCGTCGCCGTCATCGATTTCGATGTCGGCCAGGCGTTCATTCCGCCGCAAGAGATCAATCCCAACAGCACCGACAGCGGCTTCGTCTTCTCGCCGGTCATTCGCGCGGCCGACGCGACGCGCACGGGCTCCATCGTCGGCGTCGTGCGCGCGCATAACGCGAACGGCCCGCCGGTTGTCGATGCGTCGCTTCGTCTGTACTTGGGCAAGCCCGGAAACCCGGAGAACACTTGGGGCACGCTCGCGACGGCGAAGACCGACGCGAACGGTGCGTTCAAGTTCTCTTATGTCACGCGCAGCGCGTGGTGGGCGGGCCTTCCGTCTCACGCAAACGACGCATATATCGTCGCGGTCGATCCGCCGCAGGCCAGCGCGCTCGGCCGGACGCTCGTGAAGAACGTCGTCGTGACCGCCGGTCAGGAAACGTCGCTCAGCACGGTCATTCTGCCGTAACGGATCAATTGCGTGACGGGTCATTAGCGCGTCGTCATTTGCATCTGTGATAGTGACCAAAATAAAAGGGCGCCCGAAGTTCTCGGGGGCGCCCTTTCCTTTCGTGTCCCTACTCGTTCGCTACGGTCCTGCCGGAGGCGCTAGCAGGGTCGACTCGCGGGATAGACGACTCTACCAACCCACGCGTAATGACGTTCTGAGAACGTAGCCCGAGCGCTGTTGCGTCAGCGGCGACACGCCCATCGGCATCGGCGTGGCGTTGTTCGTCACGCGAAGCACGGGACCGCCTCCGACGACCAAACGCCACCGCTCAGCGAGTCCAACCGCCACCGTTGGTCCCACGAGAAGCGTCGCACCGCCCTCAGCTTCTTCTCGATCGAACAAGCCCTCGAGATCCGAGCCAACGGCTTCAACACCGAGCCACACGCGCGAGGAAAGTGCGCGCGATGCGCCGACCGTCGTGATGACGTCAAGGCCATCACGACCTGCCGCATACGGATGCTCTAATAACGCATCCGCTGCGACGGACGAACGAGCCGTTGTCCGCGCGCCGACAAGGCGCAGAAGCCCGACGTTCGCGCCCGTGTACTCGCGCCTCCAACCAACGTTGGCGCCGAGCGAGAAGGCACCGCGGGCGAGCGGAGTCGCGAGGATTTCATATTGCTGCGCGAGGTGCGTGGCGCCAGTCGGCGTGCGCGCGAACCCCAGCTGGCCATGAACGGCGACGAACGAGGTGAGTGAGAGAAATGCGTTCGCACGTTGCTCCCAGCGTTCGCCGGCAACTGGCTCGAACGCGCGCTCATTGAAGCCCGCGTCGAGGGCGGCCATGGCCGCTGGCTGCGTAGACGACGGCAGCGACGCGAACAGGAACGCCGAACCGCTGTGACTCAGCTGCGCAACGCCAACGGCGGGAATGACAAGTAGTGTCAGGACTTTGGAAGCTGTTCGCATGAGAGATTCTCCATTTGATATCTGACGGGGCGCGCCGGGCATGCTCGGCGCGCCCCATTCATCTGCTTCGGCTCACGTGCGGATTACCAGCCCGGATTCTGCCCGAGCTTCGGGTTCACCGTCAGGTCCGACGTGGAAATCGGATACAGGTACATCTTGTCATTCCACACGCGCTGCGTGTTGATCAGCCACTGCAACTGGCCGTGGTCGTTGTTCAGGAGACTGCGCTGCTGTGTTCCGCCGCTCACGTTGATGTAGAGCACTCCCGGGGTCGTTGCCGTGGGCGCGGTGCCCGTATAGAAGAACACGTCGGGCGTTCCGTCCTCGTTCAGGTCCATTGCCTGATTGGCGCCCGGCACGTAGAAGCCCTCCCACGGCATCTTCTCGGTGGACAGGAGCTCGCCATGGTGCCAGCGAACCAGGTCGGCGAAGCGCAATCCTTCCAGCACCAACTCGATCCCACGTTCGCGACGAATTTCAAGGATGACCGCGCTCGTAACGTCTGGGAAGTATGTCGCCTGGAGATACGGATCGACCTGCGTCGGCAGCGTGGTCAGGCCGCCGGTGATGCCCGCGCGCGCGCGGAGCGCCCCGATCGTCTTCGCCCAGTCGGCGTCGGTGATGGTTCCGAGCTCCGCCTTGGCTTCGGCGTAGTTCAGGAGCACTTCCGCGTACCGATTGATGGCGATGTCGTTCGTGTTGCACGCGCAGACGTCGGCGCCCGCGTCATCGGTCGTCCACTTGATCGGCATGTAGCCGGTCAGCGCCTGCGTGAAGGCCGGCACCGCCGGAACGAGGACGCCCGCGTTGAGCCGCTTGTAGCTTCCCATGCGGATCGTCTGCTGGAGACGCTTGTCACGGCCCTTCACTTCCGTCATGAAGGACATGGTATCGTGCCCGGCGATGTTCGTGAACGGCGTGCCGTCGATCATCAGGTACGTATTAACGAACTGTCGGACGAGGCTCGCGCCCACGCCCGTCGTTGCGCTGGTGTAGTCCCAGTTCGCCTGGTGTAATACGCCCTGCGTCGCATCCTCGGCGTATACCAGCATCGTTTCCGACGCCGGCGCCGTCTCGCTGATGAACAACGCCCGATAGGAGTTGTCGGTCCCGCCGCCCGTGTACAGGCTGAAGTGTCCGCCGTCCATCACCTGCTGCGCCGCATCCGCCGCGGCCTGGAGCCACGTGTTGGCGGTGGCGCCCAAGCCTTGCGCGAGATCGTTCGCGTGATACTTCCGGAACGTTCCCTCGAAGAGCGCGATGCGCGACTTCCACGCCCGCGCCACGTCCTTCGTGATCGTCGTGCGTGACGCGTCCGTCTCGGCGGTGATGTTCGCGATGGCGTAATCGAGGTCGTCTAGGACGTGCTGCATGACGACCTCGCGCTTGTCGCGGGCGGCGAAAAGCGACGCCGAGTCGGAGATGTCGATCGGATGATCGATCCACGGCACGTCGCCGTACTGCTTCACCTTGGCGAAGTAGAACAGCGCGCGGTAGAAGCGTGCGAGACCGTTGTAGTTGTTCCGGACGGCGGGGGCCACTGCGTCGCCCACGTTATTCGCCAGGAAAAAGTTGAGGTTCCGGAGCGCCGACCACGACCAGGAGCCGATAGAGTTCGGGGTGTATTGCCCCGCCAGGAGGAAGCTCGAGGGTCCCCGCACGGCGAGATAGTCGGACATGTTGTCGCCGTTCGTGATGGAGGTCAGCCCGGGCAGGTTGTTCACGAAGGAATTCGCGTACAACTGCAGGCCGGCCTGCGTGCCGAAGACCGCCGCGGCGTTGGTGGACGAGACCGGGGTCTGGTCCAAGTCGCAGCCCGCAGCGAGGACGCCGAGGCATCCGACGGCCGCGAGCCGCAGTCGGGTCGATTTGTATAAGTGAATCATGGCCTTTGAATTAGAAGGACAAGTTTAGGCCAATGACGAACGTCTTCATCATCGGGTAGTTGAGGCCATCGCCGCTCGTGCCGCTGGTCAAGATCAGGTCCGAGCCGGCGCTGATGTTCTCCACGTCCACGTCCTTCACGTATTTGTAGAGCGGGGAGTGTGTCCACAGGTTCTCGCCGGTCACGTAGACGGTGGTTCTCTTCGAGCCGAAGCGCTGCGTGAGCCTCGCCGGCAAATCGTAGGCGAGCTGGAGGCTCTTGAGCCGCACGTACGAGATGTCCATCATGTATTTGGTCTGCGGCGCGCCCACCGAGCGGGCGGTCCCGTTGGCGGAGTAGCCGAGCAATCGTGGCAGGAACGCATTCTGGCTCGGATTCTCCGGCGTCCAGATCACCCCGTCCTTCAGCTGCCAGGTGGGAATCAGGTCGTACGGCCGGTTGTACTGGCCCCAGAAGTAATCGGCTTCAGTCGAAGGCTTCCACTGTTGCTTGCCGACACCCTGGAAGAAGCTGGAGATGTTGAAGCCACGCCAGCCGCCGTTCAGGTTGATGCCGTAGGCATACCGCGGCGTCGTGTTGCCGATGACGGTGAGATCGCCGTGGTCGGACAGCCGGTTCAGTCCTTGATCGATCTTGCCGTCGCCATTCAAGTCCTTGAACTTGAGATCTCCCGGCTTGTAGCCGCAGCAGCCATTGGAAAGGAACGTCTGGTTGGCGTGATTGGCGATGTCCGCCGAGTCGACAAAGAAGCCTTCGGTCACGTAGCCCCAGACCTCGCCGATCGTCTGTCCGACGCGGTAGTCAGTGAGCAGACCGTTCGGGTTGTTGTACTTGAGGATGTTCGCGTGGTTGTCGGAGACCGAGACGCGGATGCCGTACGTCGCGGGCTTGCTGGCGAGCTGGAAACCGTCCTGCCAGCCGAGCGAGAGCTCCCACCCCTTCGTCGAGAGATCGGCGTAGTTGCCCTTCGGTGCCGCGGCGCCGAAGACGGCGGGCGGCGTAAGCGCCGCCGTGTACATGTTCGTCGTCTTGCGATTGTAGACGTCCGCGCTCACGGTCAGACGGTTGCTCAACATGTCGACGTCGATACCGCCGTTCGTCGTCGCCGCGGTTTCCCACGTCAAACCATTGGGCAGCACGGCCGGCGCGCTCGTCTGGTTCGGCTTCGTGCCGTTCACGATCAGGCCGGACTGCGAGATGCCGAAGGTCTGCTGGAACTGATAGGCGCCGCCGTTCCCGTTCCCCATCGTGCCCCACGAGGCGCGCAGGCGCAGGTCGTTGACCAGCTTCGGATTCACCTTCCAGAACGGCTCCTGCGAGATGCGCCACGCGCCCGAGACCGATGGGAAGAACGCGAAGCGCTGATCTTTCGGGAACTTTGACGAGCCGTCGTACCGTCCAGTGAACTCGAGCAGGTAGCGGTCGTCGAACGAGTAGTTGAGGCGTGTGAAGCTGCCCAGAACGTTCCACCGCTCGTAGCCACCGGTGATCGTCGACGACGTGCCCAGCGCGAGGTTCAGGTCCGACGCATCCGGGTAGATCAGGCCGTTGCGCTGCGCGAGCAGACGATCCCACGTGTACTCCTCATAGTTCACACCCGCCATCGCGCGGATCGCGTGCTTCGCGCCGAGCGTCGTGTTGAACTCCCCGTACAGGTTCGTGGCGATGTAGTCGGTATTCTGGTCGTCGTTCTGCAGGTCGTTGGTCGACGGTTGGAGATACGTGACCGTTCCGGGGCGTGTGCTGTAGGGTACCGGCACGCGACGCTGCGAGTTGGCGTCCGCCTGCTTCTGGAACGTGAAGTCGCTGGTGATTTGAAGGCGCTTGTCGAAGAAGTCTCCGACCGCTTCGGTCGTGCTTCGAAAGACGTTGCGGTTGAAGTCGATGCCGTTTTTGCCGTACGCGAGGTCACCCACCGAGTAGGCGGACGACGCCGTCAGCGTGCCATCGGGATTGAACAACGCGGCCAAGGGCTGCGTGTTGTCCTCGAGGTTCCGCCAGACGCCGCCACCTTCACCGACGTTCAGAGGATTGTGATACTTGCGGTTCGAGTAATCGAAGCTCGAGCGCGCGTTCAGCCAGTTGGTCATCCGCATTCCGCCGGCGGCGCGCAGGTTCTTCTGGCTGAAGTCGTCCGAGTTGTACCGGAACAGACCGTCCTGCCCAGCGTAGCGGCCCGAGACCATGAACTGCGCGTTGTCGGTGCCGCGCGAAACCGAGAAGTGCTGATCCACCGCAGGCACGTTGTCGTTGTAGAGCAACTTCATCCAGTCGGTGTTGTTGTAATAGACGTAGTTCCCGTCTGGCCCAACGACCGTCGTACCCGGCATGCCGGCTGCCGAGCGGGCGGCGAGCGAATCCAGCAAGGCCTGGTTGAAGACCATCGTCTTGTTGAACTGCTGGGCCTTGAATCCCTGCCAAGCCTCGTACGCCTGGGCGAACATTTTCGCGTACGTGTACCCGTCCGTTACGAACTGCGGAATGGCCGTCGGCGCTTTGACGCCGTAGGTCGCACCATAGTCGATCTTGAACTGATCCGCCTTTGGGCGCTTGGTGGTGATGAGCAACACGCCAAAGGCGCCACGCGCACCGTAGACGGCGGCCGACGACGCATCCTTGAGGACCGTGATCGTCTCGACGTCGCTGGGGTTGATCAACGCCGGATCGCCCTGGACGCCGTCGATCAGCACCAGCGCACTGCCGCCGGTACCGATCGACGTCATGCCGCGGATGTTGATCGCGGGTGACTGGATCGGCTTGCCGTCCATGGGCCGGATGTTGACGTTGTCCCCCATGCCTTGGAGGGCCTGCGTCAGATTGGGCACGGGGCGGGCGGCAAGCTGTTCAGCGTTCACCTGCGCGACCGCGCCAGTGAGGTTGCGTCGCTCTGCGGTGCCATAGCCGACGACGACGACTTGGTCCAGCGCCAACGCTGCGCGCGCCAGCGACAAGTTCACGGTGGTCTCTCCACCGCCTGTTACCGTCGCTTGCGACTGGCCCATCACAAAGCCCAGCCGCTGCGCCACGATTGTGACCGTGCCGGCGGGAACGTTGTTGAGGACGAACCGTCCCTGGTCGTCGGTGGTTGCGGCCATGGTCAGTCCTTGCACTCGGACTTGCACCGAGGCGATCGGCGTCGACCCCTGCTGTTCGGTCACCGTACCGCTGATGTTGCCCTGCTGCGCCTGGGCGTCGCCGACGGACGCGGCCAGACCCACCGCCAGAGCGGGAACGAGGAAACGAAGTGTTCGCATTAGGATTTTTGGAAAAGCGCTGTGGACGAGCAGACCACCTGCGGTCATGCCGGAGAGCAACGTAGGGTGTCGATGCACTCCGACCCACCGCACCACAGTCTCTAGCGCGTCACGAAACGGGGACGGTGTTGCAAAACTCCGATTGCCCGGTTGCGAACGAGAAAAGGCACCGCAACTGATACCAGTTGCGGTGCCTTGACTTGGGTTCCCACCGCCTCGACAGCGGCGGAGGAGTGAAGAAAAGTTCGCGCGCCAGGGATCTGCTCTTCGATTGGCGAAAAAGCAGGCCTCGGTCGCTGCGCTCGCTCGTGATGCCGTCCTACGTAGCGCGTTTCGCTGACGCCTACGTAATTCGACGGATACGACGCGAGTGGATCGAGCCGCATCCTTCCGACATCAATTCTTTGAGCCGGAGGATGCTGTTGTGCGACGTGCTTTAATGACAATTCTTTCCTTGGTGGCCGCTGGCTTGTCGGCCTGTATTCCGTATGCCGTTGGAACGACGGCAACGCCGGCCGCGGAGCGTGAGACGACACTCAGCGCTACGGCCATGCCGTCCATCGCTCTCTTCGATAGTACCGGCGGCCGGTCGTGGCTATCAGTTGATGCCGAAACGCGTTTTCCAATCGACGCCCGCTCCGACGCCGGCTTTCGAGTGGTGGGCGGCTCAGGCGTCGTCGTGAATTACAAGCGTCTCCTCACCGATTCGGCGGCCAGGATGCGAGTGGCCGTGATGCCGGGATTCGGATTTGTGAATTTCGCGTCGCATGCGCATTTCGAGGCGACGCTACTCGTCTCTGGATATGAGCCGATGGGAGCAGCGACCCGAGTGGAACATGGCTCCCAATTCGTGCCATACGGTGGACTGCGCGTGATGCAGGTCGCGCCGCTGAGCCCCGACGCAGTCCATGACACTCCGACCGCTGGTGGCTTCCTCGGGTTGAGAATCGGCAGTCCGGAATTCGGCATTAGTCCGGAAGTTGGAGTTTTTTACGATCATTCGGCACTCGGAGTGCGCAAGGGAAACATGGTCGTTGTGCCATCGCTCAACTTTCACGGTGATGAGCTCATCCGGATTCTGAGACAGGGGCTCCGAGGCGCTCACTGACGCTCGCTGTGAAGCCCCGCGCCCCGAAAGCAACGCCGGAGGGTTGCGCCTTGGCGGCAACTGACTGGACGATGCCGCGGCGATTCAACTAGCTGGTGACCCCATGAGACCATAGCTTCGGAAGCATCGGGTACCACGCGGCTGGCTTACGTCCACACCATTGGCCATGTCATTTCGCTCACCCTCCGCGCAGTATCTCGCGGCGGTCGTCTTTGCCTCAATCGCGAGCGCGCAACAGCCCACAGCGGCGCCGCAGTCTGCCACCGACCCTCTCAACCTTGGGTTCGAGCGCCGAGGGGTCATCGCCCCCACGGCGCCTACCGGGTGGTATGCCGGTGGCCAGGGTTACGTCGTGACGCTCGACAGCGTCAGCCCGCACAGCGGCGCGCGCAGCTTGCGCATGCAAGCAACCGCCTCGAGACCCCAACGCGCCTTCGGCGTGGCCACCCTGAGTCTTCCCGGTGCGCTCATCGCAGGGAAAACCCTCAAGCTGCGCGGCTACATCCGCACCGAGGGCGTCACGCAGGGGTACGCTGGCCTCTGGATGCGCGTCGATTCTGGATCAACGCCGCTCGTCCTGGACAACATGTCGTCGCGTGGTGTCACGGGAACGACGCCGTGGACGCCGTACGAGATCACGATACGCGCGGCCCCGTCTGCGACCGGCGGCAATTTCGGCGCCCTTTTCCCCGGCGAAGGGACGGCGTGGTTCGACTCGTTTTCGCTCGAGATCGACGGCGTGCCGTATGCCCCACAGAGCGCGCCCGTCTGGCGCGCAACAAGCGCGGAAGCGAAGTGGGTAAAAGACCACGCGATACCGCTCAAGACGTCCGACCCGAATGCCGCGCTCGACGACCTTGGTCCAATCGGTGCCATCGTCGGTGACGCGCGGATCGTGGAGCTGGGCGAGGGAACACACGGGACGAGTGAGTTCTTTCAAATGAAGCACCGCCTCACCGAGTACCTCGCACAGAACAAAGGCTTCACGGTGTTCGCGATCGAGGCGAACATGCCCGAGGCGCGTCGGGTGAACGACTACGTGCTCAACGGACGCGGCGACCCAAAAGCAGCGCTGGCCGGGATGTATTTCTGGACGTGGAACACGCAGGAGGTGCTCGGTCTCATCGAGTGGATGCGACGCTACAACGCGTCGGGGAAAGGGCGCATGGAGTTCTGGGGGTTCGACCTTCAGACGCCCGACGTCGCAATGGACAGCGTCCGCGCGTTTGTACGTCGCGCCGACACCGCGTACGCTACGACGGTCGACAGCGCATACGCACGCGTCTCGACGGTGCAGCGCGAGCGCCGCGCGAACACACAGAGTCCTGCGGCACTGAGCTTCTGGGAGAGCGAGGCCGATCGCGTGCTCGCGCACCTCGAGAGCAAGCGGAGCGCTTACGTCGCCGCCGGTCATGACTCGCTCGACGTCGCGTGGGCGATTCAGAACGCACGCATCGTCGTGCAAGGTGCCCGATCGGCGCGAAGCTCGGGGTCGCGTGACAGCAGCATGGCGGCGAACACCGAGTGGATTGCGGCGCATCGGCCTCCCGGCACGAAGATGGTGCTGTGGGCGCACAATCAGCACGTCGCTCGGCAGCCGAACTGGATGGGCGCGCACCTCTCCGCCCGTTACGGGGACGCAATGCGCGTCATCGGTTTCTCATTGGGCGACGGCGACTTCACCGCCGTAGGTCCGCGCGGTCTCTCGAGCTATCCGGCTATCGCGCCGCAACCTGGCACACTCGAGGAAGTGTTCCGCGCGGCGGCGCTTCCGCGTTTCGCGCTCGACCTGCGTGGCGTCGCCGGCAAGCCAGATGGGGCGTTCCTCGATGCCCCGCACGACTTCCGCAGCATCGGCTCAATGGCCAACGACAACCAGTTCTTCGCGACGCGCCTCGCGAGCCAGTTCGATGTCGTGATCTACTTCGATCATACCAAGGCGTCCGCGCGTCTTCCGAGCCTCACGCGCCCTTAGAGTTGGCTATTCGCGCATGAAAAAACAGGCACCTGCTACCAAGGCAGGTGTCTGTTTCGCTTCATTGATTTGAACACGACACACCGAAATAGCCAGATGTCGAGAACTCATATGCCGCGGTCACGCGTGACGGAACCAGCCGCGGTTTAGAGCATCCTGTTGGATCCAGCGACGGACGTATGCGCCAGTGAACGTCTCGCGGATCCAGCTTCGTATCGCGGTGCGGCGCTTCGCAGCTCGGTCCTTGCGATACCGTTCGATAAACCCAGGGTCGTCGGAGCGCCAGCATATGAACTTGCGTGCGACCGGCACGGGCGATGCCTGGACGACCGCGACTGGACGCTCGCGGGACTCACGGAACCTCGGCGTCATGGAATCAATCATACGCGCCAGCCCGACAGCGTCGGTCTCGCGAACGGACGAGGATGCCGAGCTTGCGACGAGGCACATACTCGCGAGAAGACAAGCAGCAAGCAGACGTCGCACGCCCCACTCCTTCCGTAGTGAGCACCGGACCCCGGACCGCCAATCTACACGCTGACCGGTGATTGCGCGATGGCGTATCACGATTCACGCCATTACCTAAGGTTCTAGTTGACAGAAGATTCGCTGGCGCCTATCATCAACTAGAATATTAGGAGACAAATGATGCGCATTGCGTTTACCGAGCGGGAGCTGGACATCATGGCCGTACTCTGGGAGCGCGGCCCTTCGACTGCCGCCGAAGTGCGCGAAGAGCTCGTGGACGACCTTGCCTACAACACCGTCCTGTCGATGCTGCGAATCCTTGAGGACAAGGGCTACGTCGGACACGCGGAAGAGGGCCGGGCCCATAGGTACTTTACACGCGTGCCGCGCGAGAAAGCCGGAACTAGCGCAGCGGACCGTCTGATCGATAAGGTGTTCGGTGGATCAGCCGAATTGCTTCTTACGCATCTCATGCGCGACCGGACGCTCGACGAAGCGGAGTTGCGGCGACTTCGGCGCATCCTGGACGAACGTCTGCGGGAGAAGAAAAGATGATCGCCGCGTGGATGCTCGAGAGCGTGCTCATCGCAAGCATTCTGATGTTCGCCGCCCACATTGCCGTGAGGAGCGTCCGGGCGTTCGGCAGCGGTGAACGATTTGTTTGGCTCGCGGCCATGGCGCTCGCGCTCGTCATCTCGGTGACACGTTTTCCTTTGTCCACGAGTGAAGGAGAGAGTGATCTGGCGAAAGTGTCCGCGCCACTCTCTATCTCTGCAGATCTGGCCGCGGCGACCACCGGCATGACCGCAGGATCGAACCCTGTTGCCTCGAAGCTACGCCTGCCGACACTCGGTCTGCGCACTTTTGCCGTACCTGCGATCCTAACGACATTCGACAAACCGCTCCTATTCCTCTGGGCAGCCGCAGCACTGGCTTGGGCCTGGCTGCTTCTGTCGTCCGGCACGCGGCTTCGCCGAGAGCGCGTGACCTGGCAACCGCTGATGATGGACGAGACACCGGTCTACGTATCGCATGACGTCGGCCCAGCGCTCTTCGGGATCGTGCGTCACAGCATCGTGTTGCCATCGTGGGTCGTGCAACTCGAACCGAGCCGGCGGCGCCTGATTCTCGCACACGAGCGCCAGCACGCCCGCGCCGCAGACCCCATGATGCTGTTCGCTGGCGCCGTTGGTGTCATGCTGCAACCGTGGAACGCAGTCACTTGGCTGCTATTCAGGCGGCTGCGTCTCGCCATCGAGACGGACTGCGACGCGCGCGTTCTCGAAGCCTCGCCTGATGTTCGGGCGTATGCCGACCTGTTACTCGAGATCGGTGAGCGAACGCTCGGCGGTGCGACGCCAATGACTGCGTTGGCCGAACCAAATTCAATTCTTGCGAAGAGGATCGACCTCATGACCAGGCATCCCGTTTCTCGCCCGCTCTTGCGGAGCCTGTTCTCCGTTTTCGTCGGCGCCGTCTTAGTTCTCGCTGCGTGCCAGCTTCCTCGGCCGACTCTCGAGGCGCATGCGTATCGGACGGTACGCGACCGCCGTACGAACGACGCTGCGACGACTAGCGCTTTCCCGGCTCCGCAACACGCACGAGTGATCGTTCGCGTCAGTTCGGTTGGTCTCGAGGAGACGGAGCCATCTTCGCTGATAGTCGTGTACACTGCAGGCCACGCGCTCGTTGGACTGGGAATCCATCCGCCGAGTGAGCTCCGCGACACCCTGCGCCTTCGACATCTCGGCGCGATGACGCTGGACGTGACTGACGGCGATGTCCACTTGGAGCTGGTGGGCCCAGGGCGCCTGTCGATTGGAGGGGATGTTTCTGGCGGCCCGGCGGCTCACGTCTCGGCTACTGGCCGTCACGTTGTCGTGTTGAAGGGTGGCGTCGGGATCGATCCGGGCTTCGCCGCTCAGAAGCACTCGGGTGCCTCGGCAAGAACTTCTGTCGCACAGGAGTGCGCCTCACTGGTCACGGGCACCACGGAGATCCCCTTCGACACGCTCAAGGTGCTTGCCAGGCGGCTCTATCCCGAGGTGTTCGCTCCTGGCGTCGGCGATACTTCCGTGACGGTCGGGCTACTGTTCAACGCCAATTGTCAGCTTACCAAGCATGCTGTTGGGCGGCGACCCTCAGACCATCTCAGTGTCGTCGACGCATTCAACTCTCTCATGCCCAGCATTCACCTCCAACACGAACAAATGCGGAGCAGCGGATTCTTGGCGCTCCGCGACCGACAGCCGAGGAGTCCCTTGTTGGTCTGGGCCGTCCTAGAAGACTCGGTCAGACGATAGCTGGCGCACCGAGAACCCGAACTAAAAAAAAGGGGGAGAGCGATTCGCTCTCCCCCTTTCGATTTCGTGCAAGTGCCAGGACCGGGGATCAGATGTCCAGGTTCTTCACGAACTGCGCGTTGTTCTCGATGAACACGCGACGCGGCTCGACGTCGTCGCCCATCAGCGTCTGGAAGATCTGATCGGCGATCACGGCTTCTTCGATGCCGACCTTCAGCAACGTGCGCCGCTCTGGATCCATCGTCGTGTCGAAGAGCTGGTCCGCGTTCATCTCACCCAGTCCCTTGTAGCGCTGGATGTTGAGATTGGCGCGGCCTTCGCCGTTGCCGTTCGGGTTGAGACGCTTCATGATCTCTTTGCGCTCTTCCTCGTCGTAGGCGTAATACGCTTCCTTGCCCTTGGCGACGCGGAACAACGGTGGCTGCGCGATGTACACGTAGCCGGCCTCGATGAGCTCCGGCATCTGGCGGAAGAAAAACGTCAACAAAAGCGTGCGAATGTGCGCGCCGTCGACGTCCGCGTCAGTCATGATGATGATCTTGTGATAGCGGGCCTTCTCGAGATCGAACTCTTCCTTGATGCCGCTACCGATCGCGGTGATGATCGTCCGGATTTCCTCGTTCGACAGCACCTTGTCGATGCGCGCCTTCTCGACGTTGATGATCTTGCCGCGGAGCGGCAGGATGGCCTGGAACTCACGACGACGGCCCTGCTTCGCAGAACCACCGGCCGAGTCGCCCTCGACGAGATAGAGCTCGCAGAGCGCGGGATCGTTGAGCTGGCAGTCGGCCAGCTTGCCCGGCAGGTTGCCGACGTCGAGCGCCGACTTGCGCCGGGTGAGGTCACGCGCCTTGCGTGCGGCTTCGCGCGCGCGCGCGGCAGAAACCGCTTTCTCGATGATGATGTTCGCCGAACGCGGATGCTCATCGAGGTACGCAGCGAGCCACTCGTTGACGAGCGTCTTCACCGCCGACTCGACCTCGGAGTTGCCGAGCT
>Ga0126377_10000290_pt1 | contig 29848 bp, 27 predicted proteins | sample PanSoiMetPlot_22_FD_92647 | JGI IMG/M metagenome (GOLD analysis project Ga0126377, IMG submission 92647) | Tropical forest soil microbial communities from Panama - MetaG Plot_22 | ecosystem: Environmental > Terrestrial > Soil > Tropical forest > Bulk soil | place: Panama | collected 2016-02-17 | reverse complement strand
TGGGCCTGCACGGCGTGAGCGAGATGTTCGTCGAGAGCTTCCTCGATCTCCTGCGCGCCGGCATCCTCAAGCGCGAGGTCGGCGGCAAGCTGCTGCACGCGGCGTTCTTTCTCGGCTCGCACGCCTTCTACCGCGCGCTGCGGGAGATGCCGGAGGCCGAGCTCGCGAAGCTGCACATGACCGCGGTCTCCTACGTCAATGAGCTCTACGGCGACGAGGCCGCCAAGCGGCAGGCGCGGGTGAAGGCGCGTTTCGTCAACAACGCCATGATGGCGACCTTGCTCGGCGCGGTGGTCTCGGACGGGCTCGACGACGGCCAGGTGGTGAGCGGCGTCGGCGGACAGTACAATTTCGTGGCGCAGGGCTTCGCGCTGGAAGATGCGCGCTCGATCATCATGCTGCGCGCGACCCGCACGGCAAAGGGGCGCACCGGCTCGAACATTCGCTGGAACTACGGCCACACCACGATCCCGCGTCATCTGCGCGACATCGTGGTGACGGAATACGGCGTCGCCGACTTGCGCGGGAAGACCGACCGCGACGTGATCGCCGCCATGCTGGCGGTGGCGGATTCACGCTACCAGGACGACCTGCTGCGGCAAGCGAAGGATGCCGGCAAGATCGAGCAAAGCTTCGAGCTGCCCCGCGAATGTCGCGACAACACGCCGGAACGGATCGAAAGGGCACTCGCGCCCGCGCGCGCAAGCGGGCTCCTTCCGCTGTTTCCGTTCGGTACCGACTTCACCGAGCCCGAGCAGCGGCTGCTGCCGGCCCTGCAGCTCTTGCGCCAGGCGTCGCCGCTGCAGCTTGCCGCGCTGCTGGCGCGCGGGCTGGCTGCAGGGACGCCGTCGACCGACGTGCTGGCGTGCCTCGCGCGGCTGGGTCTCGACCGTCGGTCAGACCTGACCGAACACATCTATGCTGCGCTGGTGCGCGGCGCGCTCGCCGCGACCGCTTGACGTCGATAAGATCCGATCCCACTTGTTTCTTGCACGCCGTGCAGGGGCTCATGCAATGACCATCTCCATGTACAAATCGTCGGTTCCGATTTTCGTGCAATTCCTTACCAGTCTGTCCGGGGTTCTGGATAAGGCCGCCGCCTATGCTGAGGCAAGGAAGGTCGACCCCGCCGTGCTGCTCAACACGCGGCTCGCGCCCGACATGTTTCCGCTGGTGCGGCAGGTGCGGGCGGCGACCGACCACGCCGTCAATGCCTGCGGCCGGCTCTCGGGCATGGACATGCCGACCTTTTCCAACAGCGAGACCACCATTCCCGAGCTGAAGGAGCGCATTGCCAAGACCATCGATTTCATCAAGGGCCTCAAGCCCGCGCAGATCGACGGCAGCGAGGACAAGGAGATCAAGATCACGTTTCCGAGCGGTGCCACCCGCGAGTTCACGGGCCAGTCGCTGCTGCTCAACAACTCGCTGCCGAACTTTTATTTCCACTGCACCACGGCCTATGACATCCTGCGTCATTGCGGGATCGAGCTCGGCAAGCGCGATTTCATGGGCTCGCCGGTATCGCTGTAACAAAGCGCGCGGCGCATGTGATCGCCAGGACAATTGGAGGAACCCATGCGTCGCCTCGTCCATGCACTCGTCGGACTTGCCCTGTTGCCGGCGCTGGCGGTACCGGCACAGGCACAACTGTCGAACATGCCGGACGAGCTGCGCGTGCGTCTCGCCGAGATCAATCCGACCTGGGGCAAGGACATCTTAGGCAACGTGGCGAAGACGCTTGCGCTCTATACGCCGATTCTGGCGGCGGCACCCAAGGCCGGCGTGTCCATCGAGCGCGACATCGCCTACGGGCCGGACGCCCGCCATCGGCTCGACCTGCACAAGCCGGAAGGTCGGACCGGCGTGCCTGTCGTGGTGTTCCTGCATGGCGGCGCCTATGTCCGCGGCGATCGCAGCGTCAATGCGGAGGTGTACGGCAATGTCGCCACCTATTTCGCTCGGCAGGGGATGCTCGGCGTCAACGGCACCTACCGTCTGGCGCCGGCGGCGCAATGGCCCGCGGCCGCGCAGGACGTCAACCTGCTCGTGCAATGGCTGAAGGCGAATGCCGCTGCGCACGGCGGTGATCCCAACCGCATCTACCTGATCGGTCATTCCGCCGGAGCGACGCATGTGGCGACCTATGTCTATCGGAAGGATCTGCATCCAGCCGATGGCCCGGGCGTCTCCGGCATCGTTCTGATGAGCGGTCGCTATCACTTCGATCCCAAGGCCGACGATCCGAATCTCAAGAATTTTCAGGCTTATTTCGGCGAGGACGCGAGCCGTTATCCGGCGCAGTCGCCGATCAACCATGTCAAGACGGCGAAGCCGCTACCGACGTTCCTGCTCATCTCGGAGTACGACAATCCCGATCTCGACACGCAAGGGGCGTTGTTGCTCTCTGCCTTATGCGAGCGTGATCGCAGCTGCCCGCGCTTCAGGCGTATGGATCTGCACAATCACCTGTCGATGGTCTACCAGTTCAACACGGCCGACGATGCGTTGGGCCGCGAGATTCAGGAGTTCATCCGGCGCGGGCGGTGACCCATTCTTGTAAAACCATCGCATGATCACGCTTTATGACTTCGGCAACTCGGTTTGCTGCCAGAAGGTCCGCATCACGTTGCGGGCAAAGGGCCTCGATTGGGAAGCGGTCAAGGTCGACCTTTTTCGCAGCGAGCAATACGATCCGAAATATCTCAAGCTCAACCCCAAAGGCGTGGTGCCGACTCTCGTGCACGATGGCAAGCCTGTAATCGAGTCCACCCTGATCTGCGAATATCTCGACGACACCTTCCCCGAACCGCCACTCGTTCCTGCCGAGCCCTGGTTGCGCAGCCGCATGCGCCTCTGGAGCAAGGCGGTTGACGAGGGGCTGCACGAAGGCGTGACCGAAATCAGCTTCTCCGCGATGTTCCGCGAGCGCATGAAGAACATGTCCGAGGAGTTGCGCGAGTCCCGCTTCAGGAATATCGGCGATCCACGTCGGCGCGACCGCTTCAGGTCGACCTATGAGCTTGGGGTTCGCTCACCGTTCGTACTGCACGCCATCGCCGCCTACGAGCGGGCATTCCAGATGCTGGACGAGACACTGGCTGAAGGTGGGCCGTGGATTCTGGGTGCGCGCCCGACGCTCGCGGATATCAACCTGATGCCCTACCTCGCTCGTCTCGACTATCTTGGATTGCTCGGCGTCTGGATCGATCGTCGGCCCCGCGTGCGGGACTGGTGGGCTCGGGCGGCCGAATGGCCAAGCTTTAAGTCAGGGCTGAGCGACCTCATCACAGACACAGAGTATATCGAGATGCGCACCTATGGATCGAAGGTGCGCGACGATGTCGCCGCGCTCCTTGCCGCGCTATGAACGCAGAGGCTTGCGGCCAGGGCGACGCTAGTGCGACGCCATGAAGCCCACGATCGCGGTCAGCACGGACGCTTCGGCGCCGTTGAAGCCGTGCCGATGGAAGGCGCTGCATCTGGGCACGGCGATGTTCGGCGATCCGCCGGTGGCGACGAAGCCCCCCTTTTTCACTGCCGGCAGGCCGGTTAGGCCGTTGAACACCGCTTGCGCGAAGGCGCTCGCGCTGAGCGGGCATTCATCCTGCGCGTGCCACGCCACCAGCGTCGATACGGTGATATTGGCAAGGCCCGGGTTGGCGGCGAGCACTGCGCCGGTCTCGTCCGGCGGCGTGCCTGACGCGGTGATCGACGACGTCAACACGACACCGGTGGGAAGCGCCGAGCCGGTCAGGCGCGCGGCCGCATTCACGGCGGAGAGCGTGCCGTTGCTCGTGCCGATCAGCCAGACCGGCTTGTTGGGCCAGCGCGCGCGAACCACGCCGATGACCGCGCCGATATGGTCGGCGTGGGCTTGCGTGAGGCGCTGGTTGTTCAGCCCGTCGGGACCCGGAAATGCCGGCGCTGCGTCGAGCATGGCGACGTTGTACCGGGCATTGAGGAAGCGGCGCGCGGACCGGATCAGGAAATTGCCTTGCAGGTCCCGGATGTCGCCGGCCTGGCCTCCGGTCTGGATGAGATCGAGCACGCCGTTGCCGCCGGCGAGCAGGATGACGGATCCGCGTGCAATGACGAAGAGCACGGGACTGAAGGGGCGATGGCGGATGGTGAGATTGGAGTCGATCGTCACCGCTTCCGGTCCTTGCGCGAATGTCGGCGCAACGAGCGTGAGCAGAAGCAGCGAGCCGGCCAGCAGTTTGGCGATTTGGCGCGACATTCGTCCCTCCTCTCATTGTGCCTTTCGATGCAGCAATGCGCGCGCCACCTCGATCGGGCTCGCGCTTCCCTCGGCGATGCGTTCGACGAGGGACGCGAGGACCGCAGGCAACTCGTTCGAGCCGTCCGTTCGCGCGTAAGGCGCCAGCAGCATGGTCGAGAGCGCACGCATGACCTGCGCATAGGCGCGTTCGCGCCGGTGCGCACGACGTCGGCCGGTGTGGTCGCTCCATTCGATGAAGGCATCGATGGCCTGCGCCAACTCCGCGACGCCGCGGTTCTCGGTCGCGACGATCTTGTGCACCGGCGGAACCCAGGTCGAGTCGTCCTCGCCGGCATGGCCGTGGCGCCGCCGCAACGCTGCGAGGCCGGGCGTGACGGGGTATGCGGCGGATATCGCGGCCGCGTTGTTCTCCCGGCGCGCATTGACTCCCGGCCCGCCGATATAGGCGACGGCAAGCGCGCGCTCGATCATGCCCGCGGCGTCGTCGGCGCCGGGCATGTCGGCCTTGTTGACGGCAAAAATGTCGCCGATCTCCATCAAGCCGGCTTTTGACGCCTGTACGCCGTCGCCAAGTCCGGGAACGGTCATCACCACGGTGCAGTCGGCGGTGGCATGAACCTCGACGTCGGCTTGGCCGGCGCCGACCGTCTCGATGATGACGCGGCGGAACTCGAACAGGCTCAGCACCGCCACGAGATCGGTCGCGGTATCGCTCAGGCCGCCGACATGGCCGCGCGAGGCGAGGCTGCGGAAATAGACGTTGTCGTAGCCCGCGCTGCGATTGCGTCGGATGCGGTCGCCGAGCACGGCGCCACCGGAATACGGGCTCGACGGATCGATGGCGAGGATGGCGATGCGCTCGCCCGCTTGCGCCCAGTGCGCGGTGAGCGCGTCGACCAGCGTGGACTTGCCGGCGCCGGGCGGGCCCGTGATGCCGATCACCTCCGCCCAGCGGGGCAGCCGATAGGCGCGCGCGAGCACATCCTCATAGCCGTCCGCCTGGTTCTCGACGGTGCTGATGGTGCGGGCGATGCGCCTGACCTCGCTGGGCTCCATGCGGATGTCCTAGGCGACGCGTTCCCAGGCGAGCTCCTGGTGCTGCATGATGCCGGCGAAGAGCCGCCGCGGCGGCTTGAGCACCATGCGCCCGCTCTCGAAATGAACTAGGCGCACCTGCTCGCCGCCGACCCTGCTCCGGTCCGAGGAGGCATCGACCTTGGTGATCAGCGTCGAGCCGTCGAAACGGTAGTTCCCTGCATAAGACATGTATTGCCGCGGCTCATCGGGCGGCAGGCTCGCGCGGCCGTCGCACAGCACCGTCATCATGCGTCCGTCGGCCTGGAAGGTGACGAGGCCCATCGGCTGCGGCCCATACGGCCTGGGCAAGGTCTTGCCCGCATCGTCGTGCGCCTTGGTCTCGACGAGACGCCAAGTACCGACAATGCTACCGACAATGTTCGTCATGTGGCTTCCTTCGGTTGCGGTGCGGATTCCCGGATCAGGTAGTCGACGATCTCGGCGATCGACGTGCCCGACAGGAAAACCTGCGCGACGCCGCTCGCCTGCAGCCCGGGAATGTCCTCCTGCGGAATGATGCCGCCGGCGATGATGCGGATGTCGCTGGCGCCACCCTCGTCCAGCAGCCGCCGAAGCTTCGGCAGCAATACTCCGTGCGCGCCCGACAGGATGCTCACGCCGATCCAGTCGACGTCTTCTTCGATCGCGGCGCGGACGACCTCCTCGGTGGTGCGCCGCAGGCCGGTATAGATCACCTCCATGCCGGCATCGAGCAGGCCGCGCGCGACCACGCGTGCGCCGACGTCATGCCCGTCGAGGCCGACCTTGGCGATCAACACCCGGATTTTCCGGCGTTGCGTTGCCGGCTTTGCCGCAGTCATCAGAAGTCCGTTGACGGCACGAAGCTGCCGAACCGGCGCCGCCAGACCTCGACGATCTCACCCACGGTGCCGTAGGCGCGCACGGCTTCGAGCACGCTCGGCACCACGTTGCGGTCCTCGGCGGCGGCGCGGTCGACCTCGGCGAGCGCCGTCTGCACGCGCTTCGGATCGCGCGAGGCCTTGACCTGCGCCAGCCGCTTGAGCTGCCGCTCGGTCGCCTGCGCGTCGCCGCGGAAGGCGGTGTTCGGCACGTTGGGCTTCTGCGGCCACATGTTCACGGTCACCCATGGCCGCTCGCCGCTGTCGATGGCGCGCTGGCGCCGCACCGCGCCCTCGGTCATGGCGCGGCGGCCGAAGCCGCTGCTGATCACGGCGAGCGCGCCGCCGATCCGTTCGATCTGCGCCATGCCGTCGAGAATCTGCTTCTCCACTTGCGAGGTCAGCGTCTCGACGTAGTAGGAGCCGCCGAGCGGATCGATGGTGTCGGCGAAGCCGTGCTCGTTGGCGATGATCTGCTGGGTGCGCAGCGCGACGCGCGCGGAGTTCTCGTTCGGCGTCGATACCGCCTCGTCGTAGCCCGCGAGATAGACGTAGCTCGCGCCGCCCAGCACATAGGCGAGCGTGCCGAAGGCGGTGCGCGGAATGTTGTTGAGCGGCTCCGCCAGCGCCTCCTGGCCGTGGCCGTAGACGGTGGTGCGGCAGGCCATCGCCTCCGGGCGCGTCGCGCCGTAGGTTTCCTTCATCAGGCGCGCCCAGATGCGGCGCAGCGCCCGCAGGTTGGCGATCGAGACGAAGAAGTCGTGGCGTTCGTCCGGGAACATGTGCAGCAGTGGCGCGACCTGATCGATGGTCAGCCCCTGCGCCAGCAACAGCTCGATATAGTGCCGCGCATTGGCGAGCGCGATCGCGGTGCCCATGCTCGATCCGGCGCCGCCGGCATTGATGTGGTTGACGCACACCGTCATCGGCGACCAGTTGGGCGCATGCTCGGCGCACCAGGCGACACAATCGCTGGCGAGCTTGGCTGCGGGCGCCGGCGGCAGGATCTGCGTGCCGCGGGCGATGTACTCCTTGAGCGGATCGTTCTGCAGATTGACGGTGTAGCGCTGCCAGGGAACGCCCTGTTTCTCGCCGAGCGCGGCATAGAGCGCGAGCACGATCGGTCCGATCGAGTTGCCGAGCGTGCCGATGCGCTTGATGCTGTCGGCGGGGATGCCCTCAAACATGAGCTCCATGTCGGCGAGCGTATCGATGGCGACGCCGACATTGCCCACCTCGGCCGCCGACATCTCATGATCGGAATCGTAGCCGCACTGGGTCGGCAGATCGAGCGCGACCAGGATCTGCTCGGTGCCGATCTCGATCAGCTTGCGGAAGCGCTGGTTGCTGGATTGTGCGTCACCGAAGCCGACATAGGCCGACACGACGAACGGATCGGTGCGGTTCATGCCGGGCCGGTCACCGCGGGTGAACGGGTACTCGCCAGGAAAGCCGAGGTCGCGCAGGTAGTCGAAGCCGATGCGATCGAGATGCGCCGGCGTGTAGAGCGGCTCGACCGGGATGCCGACGTCGGTCGCGAATTTCTTGCGGTCGGGGCCGGCCGGACGCGCCGGCTCGAACGTCTCTTTCGTCCAGCGCGCGCTCTCGCTGGCGACGTCCTTCTCGGTGTCGGCGTCGCTCGGGCCGAAGGCGCCGGGAGGCTTGAAGATGTTCATCGCGTGCTCACTCCGCTTTCAATCCCAGCTTCTTGATCACCGGGGTCCAGCGATCGATCTCGCTGCGCAGGAAACTGCCGAGCGCCGCCGGCGATGAGCCGACGAGGTCGATCGCCGCCACACGCTCGCCCAGCGGCAGCGCCAGTATACGCTTCATTTCGGCGTTGAGCTTGGCGATGATGGGTTTCGGCGTACCCGCGGGCGCGAGCAATCCATACCATTCCATGCCGAGCAGGTCGTAGCCCTGCTCGCGGAAGGTGGGCACGTCCGGCAGCGCCGTATGCCGCTTGTCCGACGTGACTCCGAGCGCGCGCACGAGGCCGCCCTGATATTGCGGCAGCGCCTGGGTGACGGTCGCCCAGGTCATTGGAATCTGCCCGGCAAGGACATCATTCAGCGCCGGCGTGCCGCCGCGATACACCAGATGGGTCATCTCGATTCCGACCTGGATCTTGAACAACTCGGCTGTCAGGTGGGTCATGCTGGCGAGGCCGGCAGAGCCGAAATTGATCGTGCCGGGTTTGGCCTTGGCCAGCGCGACCAGGTCCTTGACGTCCTTGGGCTGAAACGCGGGATGCACATAGGGGACGATGGGCGCGCGGCCAAGCAGGCTGATCGGCTCGAAATCCTTCAAGGCATCGTACGGCATCGTGGCATGGAGCGCCGGATTGGTCGTGTGGTTGCTCACCACGATAATCAGCGTGTAGCCGTCAGGATCGGCCTTGGCTGCAGCTTGCGTGCCGATCACCGTGGCGGCGCCGGGACGCGTCTCGATGATCACGCTCTGTCCCCAGTTCTCGGTCATCTTCTGCCCGATCACCCGCGCGAGGATGTCGGTCGAACCGCCCGGCGCGAACGGCACGATGATCTTGATCGGCTTGTCCGGATACTTGTCGGCCGGCGACTGCGCGAAGGCGCCGTCGGCGGCGAGAACGGCGGCCACCACGCCGAGAACCATCGTAAAAGCCAAGGCAATACGGCTTGCAGCAAATCGTCTGGCCACGTTTCTCTCCTTTGCGTTCCCGGCCCGGTGATGCCCCGGGCTCATTCTTGCGCTCACGCTAGTCGGCTACTAGTTAGCATCCGGTTCCGCTTCGCGGGGAAAACGGCTTGTCTCATTCAGCCTTCAAGCCGGACGCCGCAATAACGCGCTCCCAGCGCTCGACGTCCTTCTCGAGATAATCTCGGAATTCCTGCGGGGTGTCGCCCACCACGATGGCGCCGAGCGTCTTGAGGCGTTCGACCGTCTCCGGCTTGGCCAGCGACTTCGTCGCACCTTCATTGAGCTTCTTCACGATGGCGTCTGACGTGCCGGCCGGCGCCAGCATTCCAACCCAGGGCGCAGTCTCCTCGAAATTCGCGATGCCCTGCTCGGCCATGGTCGGCACGTCGGGGTAGTCTGGATGGCGCTTTACAGTCCCGGCGGCAATCACCTTGAGCTGCTTCTGCGCCACCTGATCGGCGATGCCGATCATCGGGTAGAACATGAAGCTCACGCGCCCGGCGATGACCTCGGCGAGCGCTGGCGCGTTGCCGCGGAACGGCACATGCGTCATCCTCACGCCGGCCTGCCGTTCGAGCACCGCGGCGGCGAGGTGCGCCGAGCCGAAATTGCCGGCCGAGCCATAGGTGATCGCGTCGGGCTTGGCCTTGGCGAGCGCGATGAGCTCGCTGACCGAATTGAACGGCGCATCGGGATGCGTGACGAGCAGCAGCGGCAGCGTCGCTGCCAGCGTGATCGGCGCGAAATCCTTGACCGGGTGATATTTCGCCTCCTTGCTCGTGATGCGATTGACGTTGTGCGACAGTGATGCGAACAGCAGCGTGTAGCCGTCTGCTTCCGCGCGGGCGACTGCCTCCGTCGCGAGCAGCGCGTTGGCGCCGGTCCGGTTCTCGACGATGACGCTCTGGTCGAAGGTGATGCTCATGTCCTTGGCGATCAGCCGCGCGATCACGTCGGTCGGTCCGCCGGCCGCGAAACCGACGACGATCCGCACGGGCTTGGCGGGATAGGTCTGCGCCGCGGCCGGGGCAACGGCCGATATCGCCGTCCACGCCGCCAGCGCGATTGCGAACCTCGCGGTTCCTGTCACGTAGTCCTCCCTGGACGTTTTCTTCGGCTCTTTCCCGCGCGAGACGAGCCATTGTTTCCGATTCGCACGGGTTGGCGAGCCAATCGGCTTGTTGCGGCCATATTGCACCGGCGCGCGGACGCGGCCAATATGATGAAAAAGCGAACGCATTGTTTCGAAATAGGAAACGAGGCCCGTGGACCGCTTGCGCTGCATCGAGGTGTTCGTCGAGGTCGCTCGCGACGGGAGCTTCACGGGCGCGGCCCGCCGGCTCGGCATGTCGAAGGGCACAGCAACCAAGCACGTCGCCTGGCTCGAGCAGTCGCTGGGAGCCAAACTCATGAACCGGACGACCAAGCATGTCGGCCTTACCGAGGCCGGCGCGCAGGCGCTCGACCAGGGCAGGCTGCTGCTCGCGGGCTACGACGAGATCGGCGCCGGCGCGCGCGATCTGGTACAGAAGCCGCGGGGGATCGTCCGCGTCGGCACGCCGTCCTCGTTCGGGACTCACCACCTTCTGCCGCTGGTGGCGCGGTTTACCGAACGCTTTCCCGAGATCCGAATTCTGCTGCTGCTCGACGATGGCAGCGCCAACCTGATCGCGCAGAGCCTGGATTTGTCGATCCGCATCGATCCGGCACCCGAGGACACCGCTTATGCCGCGCTTGCGCTCACCAAGGCGCCCCAGGTGCTGGTGGCGTCGAAGACCTATCTGCAGCGGCACGGCGCGCCAAAATCGCCGGCTGATCTGACGCATCACAATTGCCTCGTGCATTCGCTGAAGTCGCCGACCAACATCTGGCGTTTCACATCGGCTGCTGGCGAAGTGTCCACGCGTGTGCGCGGCACTGTGTGCTCGAATTTCGGCGAGGCGCTCAAGCAGGCGGCGTTGCTCGGACACGGCATCTCGATGCACCCGACTTACATGGTATCGGACGATCTGAAAGCCGGCCGGCTCGCGCTGGTGCTGCCGGACTACGAACCGCTCGGGCTCGACATATATGTCGTCTATCCGACGCGCGAGCATCTGCCGGCGCGCACCCGCCGACTCCTGGAGTTTCTGAAACAGTGGGCCCGGACGCCGCCGGACTGGGCCGTTCCCCAGGCCCGATCGCGCAAGACAGGATCGAGGCGTTCGACTCAGGCCGCCAAGGTGGCGCGCAGTGCGCCGATGGCCTGACGCAGCGCGTCGAGGCAGGTCGGATCGATCGCCGCGCCGACACTCTCGGTCATGATGGCTAGCGCCTTGTCGACCGGCATCGCGGCCCGGTACGGCCGCTCGGCGGTGAGAGCATCGAAAATGTCGGCCGTGGTGATGATCCGCGTTTCGAGCGCGATCTGGTCGCCCTTGAGGCCACGCGGGTAGCCCTTGCCGTCGAGCCGCTCATGATGAGCGCCGGCGATCGGCGCGAGCTCCTTGAACGCACTGATGCGCGACAGAATGGTTTCGGTGTGCGCAGCGTGCATCTTCATCGCCGCCCATTCTATCGGGTCGAGCTTGCCGGGCTTGTCCAGGATGGCATTGCTGACGCCCAGCTTGCCGATGTCATGCAACAGTGCCGCGCGCTTGAGCCAGCGCCGCCGCGCGGGAGAGATCCCCATCCTCTTGGCGATCATATCGGTGAACAGCGTGACGCGCTCGCTGTGCCCGCTGGTATACGGGCTCTTGGAGTCGACCACCTGCGCGAATGCCGCCGCGATATCGTCGAGGTAGTCCTCGTCGACGGTCTGCACCAACTGCGCTGGCTCCAGCGCGTAGATGCTCTGCTGCAGGTTCTTTGAGCGCAGCGAGCCCCAGAACTGCGGATTTCCGGAGATGCGCTCGAACGCTGCGGCCAAGCGCGGATCGAACCAAGTCCCTGACCGGCGTCGCACCTCCTGCCGCGCGGCGTCGATGCCGTTGGTGGTCTGGAAAACGTCGGCCACCTGCGCCAGCAACGCAATGCGCGAAAGGATCGGGATGGCCTCGCCGCCGATGCGCGCGGGCAGTCCGCGGCCGTCCCAATGCTCGTCGAGGCTTTGGATGCCTTGCGCCACGGCTTCCGAGAACCGCATCTTGCGCGCGATATCGGCACCGCGCTGGCAGCGAGTCTCGATCAGCTCCACGCCGGTCTTGCCGCCGTTCTTGAACGCGCTGATGAGCGCGCGAAACCGCTGGTCCAACGACGCCTTCAGGCCGGTATGGGCGAGGACGAAGCGCAGCGCCTGCGGCACGCTGTTGCCGTCGATGTTCTTGTAGTCGCGTTTGAACTGGAGATCGTCGGTCAGATAGAGCTGGCAGATGCGCGCGGCGTTGCTGCTGCAACCAAGGTCCTTGAGGAGCAGAGTGTAGTATAGCTCCCAGACCTCGGCTTCGCCGAGGCCGATCTCGCGGCCGATGTGAATCCCGATCCAGCAGCAGCGAACGCAATGTCCGGCCGGCTGGCCTTCCGTCATGTCAAGCGCGTGGCTGAGCGCGCTCAACAACTCGGCGAGCCGGATCTCCTGCGCAGGTGCGTCTTGCACGGTCGCGGTGGCCATGGGGAATTCCCGGAAACCGTCATACCGACGAGATAACGGGCCGGACGGCAGAGCCTCCGGCCCGCGCAACAGGCAATCACATTTGGCTTAACGTTGGGTGTAGCCGCTGCGGGGCCCGGCTATTCCGGCTGAATCCCCGCAGCCTTGACAATGTCGGCCCATTTCTTCGTCTCCGAGACGACGAATGCGCGGAGTTCGCCTGGGGTGCTGGTGAGCGGTTCGATGCCGGCTGCCAGCAGCGCATCTTGCGTGGCTTGGTCGGCCATCGCCGCGTTAAGCGCGGCGTTGAGCTTCGCGACAATCGGCTGCGGCGTCTTGGCCGGGACGAATGCCGCAAACCACGCGGTGAGCTCGTAACCGGGCACGCCCGCCTCGATCATCGTTGGCAGGTCCGGCGCCAGCGCCGAGCGTTGTGCGCTCGACACGCCGAGGCCTTTGACCTTACCGGCGCGGATCTGCGGCAGCGTGGTGGAGACGTCGGCGAACACCAGCGAGATCTGTCCGCCCAGGAGGTCGGTGATCGCCATCGGGTTGCTCTTGTAGGGCACGTGCAGCATGTCGAAGCCGGCGAGCGTCTTGAGCATCTCGCCGGCGAGGCGTGACGAGCTCGACCCGCTGCCGAATGTGAGCTTGCCCGGATTGGCCTTGCCGTAGGTGATGAGCTCCTTCGCATCGGTAGCGGGAACGGACGGGTGTACCGCGAGCGCGAGCGTGATGTTGCCGAGCTTGCCCACCGGCTCGAAATCGCCGATCGGATCGTACGTCAGCTTCTTGAACAGGCTTTGGTTGGCGGCATGCGTCGTGTTGGATGTGACGAACACGGTGTAGCCGTCGGCAGGCGAGCGTGCGACGTTCTGCGCCGCCAGCATTCCGCTCGCGCCGGCGATGTTCTCGATCAGGACCGTCCAACCCTCGGCGCCGGTGAGCTTCTGTCCGAGAATGCGGGCGAGCGCGTCGGTGGCGCTGCCGGCGGCGAAGGGGACGACGAACTTGATCGGCCGCGTAGGATAGGTCTGTGCCTGCGCCGGTAGCGCCGACGTGAGCAGTCCGGCAACAAGCGCGGCGACGAGTGTGGTCGATCGCAGCATAACTATCCTCCCGTTTCGCGTTCGAATTCGTGCGACGGTTTGGCCGTGATGGCCGGTGTCTGCGTCAGCAGCTCTTCTTCAATCGCGATCTCGGCGGTGAGCAGAAAGAACGACAGCGCCTTGCCGTGCCCGTCGAGGCCGAGGCTCGCATTGACGCCGCCCTCCAGCACATCGTCGAGCACGAAATTGAAGGCGAAGAGCTTCGGCAGCTCGTAACGTTTCACATTGCTCGGCCGCCGGGCGGCAAAATGGGCCGCCACGCGTTCGGCCGTGAATTGAGCGGCGATCGTGGCAAAGAATCTGGGCTCGCGACAGATCAACGCGATGTTGCTGCGGTTGCCCTTGTCCCCGGTGCGCGCGTGCGCGAGCCGATGGAGCGGGACCACGACGCCGCTCATGCCGCTTCTCCGACAAACGTCACACGCGGTGTAACCCTTTCGCGCTCGATCAGGCAGGACGCGCTCGCGAGCCGTGGCGTGAGATGCCGGCGCACGCCGCCGCCGCCAGCGGGGCCGGCACAATAGAGCGCTTCGACCTCGTCGAGCATGAGCTCGACCGGCTCGCGGTTTTGATGTTGCGCGGCGAATCGCAGCCGGATTTCGGCGGGGGGCGAAGCGACCCGCGATATTTCGGTGGCCAGGCTGCCGAACGTGCTGTCGAGCCCGATGGCGTCGACGCGCACCTCGAGCTCGGGCGCCCGGCGCTGCAGTCGCGCGGTGACGATGTCGGCCGCGAGCCGCGCGCGGGCGAGCGCGTTCGGTCCGGCATAGGAGATCTCGGCCTCGCCCAGCACGCCGCTGGCAACGAGCACGGTGGCCTTCAGCCGCTCCGGTCGCCGGTGGCCGCGGGCGCCGGTCACCCGCACGCGGTCGGGTCCGTCGTCGCCGAGCTCCACGCCGCCGATGTCGAGGATCACGTCCGGCGTGAGGTAGGCGGCGGGATCGTGCACCTCGTAGAGAATCTGCTCGGTCACCGTGCGTCGATCCACGATGCCCCCGGTGCCGTGTGGCTTGGTAACCACCAGCTCACCCGTGGGCGATATCTCGGCGATCGGATAGCCGATCTCCGACAGCCCCGGCACGTCCTCCACGCCCGGATCCGCGAAGTATCCACCGGTGACCTGTGCGCCGCATTCGAGCAGGTGTCCGGCGAGCGTTCCGGCCGCCAGGCTGCGCCAGTCGCTCCAGTCCCAGCCGAACGCATGTACGAGCGGCCCGAGCGCCAGCGAGGGGTCAGCGACCCTGCCGGTGACCACCACGTCGGCGCCAGCGTCGAGCGCCTGCGCGATCGCCTCGGCGCCGAGATAAACGTTGGCGGCGACGATCGCGGGGCGGCCCGCCAGGACGGCGCCGTCCACTTCGCGTGCGATGAGCTCGTCGGTAGAAAACGCGTTGCTCAGATCGTCGCCTTCGACCACGGCGATACGTGCATCGGGAAAGCCGGCCGCGCGCGCCAGCGCCGCCACGCGCGCGCCGGCGGCCATGGAATGCGCGCCGCCGAAATTGCCAACGATGCGGATGCCGCTCGCCAGGCAAGGGCCGAGTGCTCGCGGCAGCATGCGTTCGAGCGCGGGACTGTAGCCGCGCGCCGGATGCTGGCGCCGTTCGAGCTGGCAAAGCGCCAGCGTCCGCTCGGCCAAGGTCTCGAACATCAGGAACCGCGGCCCAGTGCGGCGGCTGAGTTCGGTAATGACGGCTTCAGATGCGTCAGCGCGATCACCGGCGAATCCCGCGCCGCAGCCGATCCGGACCAGGTTCTCCATAGCTCAACCATAGACGTGGCCGAATGATTAGTGAAATATGACAACGAAAAAGTTTGATTGACAAAACAATGCGCCAATAGGGAGCGACACACGTCATGGCACGCATTCGGCATATCGCCCTCGTAGTCAAGGACTTGGAGAAGACGGCAACCTTCTATGAGAAGGCGCTCGGGCTCAGCCGGTCGGAAATGTCGGAAGGGCCGACGGCGCGTCGCATCTACATGAGCGACGGCGAGGTCAATCTGGCGCTGCTGCAATACAAGAGCGAGATCGGTTCCGGCCTGAAGGACCCGCAGGGCTTCGTCGGCGTCCATCATTTCGGTTTCCAGGTCGACGACCTGAAGCAGCAGCAGGCCGCCATCGAGGCGGCCGGGGGCCAGTTCTTCTTCGATCTCGGCGAGGAAGGGGACGAGGGCTTCGAGCGCAAGTTCAAGGATCCCGACGGCATCATCTTCGACATCAATGATACCGGCTGGGTGATGACATCCGGCAAGAAGTGACGAGCGCCCCTCGTCGCCGGGAGATGCGACCTTGAGCGGGGATCGGCGCTTCTGGGTAGCGGTCGCGTCAGCCGACCACGCGCGGCGCGGCAAGGAGCTCGGCATCATGCAGGTCAGCCATGGCAAGGCCGGACCGCTTCGGCGGGTCCGTGCTGGCGATGGTGTCGTCTACTACTCGCCCACTGTCACGCTGGGCGGCAAGGATCGGCTGCAGGCGTTCACCCTCATCGGCACCGTCAAGGACGACCGCATCTATCAGGCCGACATGGGCGAAGGCTTTCGTCCGTTTCGCCGCGACGTAACGTATGCCAAGGCCGCGGAAGCGCCGATCCTGCCGCTGCTCGACCAGCTCGAGCTGACGCGCGGCAGGCGAAACTGGGGTTATTCATTTCGTTTCGGGTTGGTCGAGGTCGGCAGGCACGACTTCGAGACGATCGCCGCCGCCATGGGCGTGACGCTCGGAACCGACTAGGATCGGCGGCGCAAGGAGCATGGCCATGGCACGCAAACGCGAGGTGACGCGACGGAATCTCTTGCAGGCCGGTGGCGCCATTGCGGCCGCCGCACTCCCTGCCGGCAAGGCGGCGGGCGAGCAGGCGGTCGGACCGGTCATGGCCGCGCTCAGCAGCTACATGAGCAGTGCCCGTGACCGGGCGCTGCCCGACGCGGTGATCGAGAAGACCAAGCATCACGTCCTCGACACCTTCGCGGCAATGATATCAGGCGTCGAGCTCGCGCCGGGTCACGCCGCCATCCGGTTCGCCCGCGGTTATGGCGGCGACCGGATCGCGACCGTCGTCGGCTCCGACGTGCTGACCGGTCCGATCGAGGCGGCGCTCGCCAACGGTGTGCTGGCGCACGCCGACGAGACCGATGATTCGCACGCGCCCTCGTTGTCGCATCCGGGCTGCGCCGTGGTGCCGGCGGCGCTGGCGGTCGGCGAGCAGGTCGGCATCGGCGGCACGCACTTCCTGCGGGCAGTGGCGCTCGGCTACGACGTCGGTCCGCGGGTGACCATGTGCCTCGGCATCCCGGCCCTGTCGCGCGAGCTGCACAAGAGCAGCCACAGCATTGCCGGCGTGTTCGGCGCGGCGGCCGCCGCCGGTTGCGTCGCCGGGCTCGAGCTGCGCCAGATGCGCTGGCTCCTCGACTACACCGCGCAGCAGTCGTCCGGCATCGCCGCCTGGCAACGCGACAGCGATCACATCGAGAAGGCATTCGTGTTCGGCGGCATGCCGGCGCGCAGCGGGGTGACCTCGGCGCTCTTGGTGCGCGCCGGCTGGACAGGCATCGACGACATCCTGTCCGGGCCGGACAACTTCCTTATCGCCAACGCGCCGAACGCTGACCCTGCGGTCCTGACCGAGAAGCTCGGCGAGCGCTTCGAGATCACCCGCACCAACATCAAGAAATGGTCGGTCGGCTCGCCGATCCAGGCACCGCTCGACGCGCTGGAGCTGCTGGCGAAACGTCGCCCATTCGAGGCCGAGCAGGTACGCAAGGTGGTCGTGCGGCTCGGCACGCGCGAAGCGTCGGTCGTGAACAATCGCGACATTCCCGACATCTGCCTGCAGCAGATGGTCGCGGTCATGCTGCTCGACGGCACCGTCTCGTTCCACGCGGCGCACGATGTGGCGCGCATGCAGGATGCGGCGGTGCAGCGCCAGCGCGCCAAGGTCGAGCTCGTACCGGACGCGGAGCTCGAGCGGCGGGTGCGGCAGGCGATCGTCACCGTCGTGCTCGCCGACGGCTCGGAGCTCAGCGAGCACGTCCGTGCCGTGCGCGGCACCGCCGACAACCCGATGCCGCGCGAGGAGGTCGTTGCCAAGTGCCGCGACCTGATCGCCCCGGTGCTGGGTGCGGAGAAGTGTCAGGCGTTGATCGACCGGGTGCTCGCGCTCGAGAGCGTGGGAAATCTCCGTGATCTGCGGCCGCTGTTGCAGAGGGCCTAGCTACTCGGCGGCGACCATGCGCGGTCGTTCGGCTTCCGGTTCGTGTCGCTGCTTCTCGCCTCGCAGCCAGACCTGTACGCGGTCGAGATAGAGATAGACCACCGGCGTGGTGTAGAGCGTCAGCAGCTGGCTGAGCGCGAGCCCGCCGACCATGGCATAGCCGAGCGGTTGCCGCAGCTCCGAGCCCGTGCCGTGGCCGAACGCGAGCGGTATGCCCGCGAGCATCGCCGCCGCCGTGGTCATCAGGATCGGCCTGAAGCGCAACAGGCAGGCTTCGCGAATCGCCGCGATCGGCGGCATGTGGCGGTCGCGCTCGGCGCTGATGGCGAAATCGACCAGCATGATGCCATTCTTCTTGACGATGCCGATCAGCAGAATGATGCCGATGATGCCGATCACCGACAGGTCCATGTGGCCGAGGCTAAGCGCCAGCAGCGCACCGACGCCCGCCGAGGGCAGCGTCGACAAGATGGTCAACGGGTGGATGAAGCTTTCGTAGAGCACGCCCAGGATGATGTAGACCACGATCAGCGCGGCGCCGATCAGCGCCGGCTCGCTCGACAACGAGGCCTGGAACGCTTGCGCGTTGCCCGAAAAGTTTCCGATCACCGACGATGGCATGCCAATGTCGCGCGCCGCCTGGTTGATGGCGTCGACCGCCTCGCCGAGGGCAACGCCGGAGTGCAGGTTGAAGGTGAGCGTCACCGACGGAAACTGGCCCTGGTGCGACACCGAGAGCGGCCCGACCTTGCTCGAATCGACGTCCACGACAGCCGATAGCGGCACGGCGGCGCCGGTGAGCGGCGACTTCACATAGATACGGTCGAGCGACGTCAGCGTCGACTGCAGCTCCGGCGTGATCTCGAGGATGATCCAATAGGTGTTGAGCTGGGTGAAATACTGCGTGATCTGCCGCTGGCCGTAGGCGTCGTTGAGCGTGTCGTCGATCGTCTGCGGCGAGATGCCGAAGCGCGCGGCGGCGTCGCGATTGATGGTGACCTTGAGCTGCGGAGCGCTCGCCAGGAGATCGCTCGCCACGTCGGCGAGCTGCGGCAGCGTGCGCATTTTCTCCAGCATCTTCTGCGACCACTCATTGAGCTCGGAGATGTTGGCGTCCTGCAGCGTATACTGGAAGCCGCCGCGCGAAATCCGTCCGCCGACGGTGATGTCCTGCGTCGGCTGCAGGTAGAGGTTCGCTCCTTGCACTTTGGCGAGCTCCGGCCGCAGCCGATCGATGATCTGCGAGGCGGTCGCAGTGCGCTCGTCGCGCGGCTTGAGCACGATGAAAAAGCGTCCGGTATTGCCGGCGTTGGCGCCGCCGCCGCTGCCGGTCTGGGCGCCAAAGCCCGCGATATCGGGGTCGCGCAGCAGTACCTCGCCAAGCGCGCGTTGCAGGCGCATCATTTCCTGTGGCGACACTTCCTGCGCGGCCTCCGACAGGCCCGAGATCAGGCCGGTGTCCTGAATCGGAAAGAATCCCTTGGGGATCTGGATCATCATGACGACGGTCAGCGCCAGAGTCGCAAAGAACACGCCGAGCGTGATCGCCTGGTGGCGGAGCACGATGTCGAGCGTGCGCCGGTAGAACGCCAGCATCCCGTCGAACACCGCTTCGATGGCGCGGTAGAGACGGCCATGCTGGTGCGATTCCCTGTGCATGAAGCGCGCGCACAGCATGGGCGCGAGCGTCAGCGACACGACGGCCGAGACCACGATCGACGCCGTCACCGTCAGGGCGAACTCGCGGAACAGTCGGCCGATGATTCCACCCATCAATAGCAGCGGAATGAATACCGCAATGAGCGAGCAGCTGATCGACAGCACGGTGAAGCCGATCTCGCGCGAGCCCCTGAGCGCAGCCTCGAGCGGCGAGGCACCGTCCTCGATGTGGCGGTAGATGTTTTCGACTACGACGATGGCGTCGTCGACCACGAAGCCGACCGCGATGGTCAGCGCCATCAGCGACAGGTTGTCGAGACTGAAGTTGAGCAGATACATCGCCGCGCAGGAGCCGAGGATGGCCAGCGGCACGGTGATGCTCGGGATGAACGTCGCCCAGAAATTGCGCAGGAACAGCAGGATCACCATCACCACCAGCCCGATGGTGAGCGCCAGCGTGAACTCGACGTCGCGCACGGAAGCGCGGATCGTTACCGTGCGGTCGAGCACCGTCTCGACCTTGATGGCGGGCGGGATATTGGCAGTGAGGCGCGGCAGCTGCGCCTTGATCTGGTCGACGGTCTCGATGACGTTGGCGCCCGGCTGCTTGAAGATGATCAGCAGGATGGCGCGTTCGTTGTTCTGGTAGGCGGAGACGGTGCGGTCCGACGGCTCGAGTACAGCATGGCCGACGTCGCGCACCCGGATCGGCGCGCCGTTGCGGTAGGACAGGATGACGTCGTCATATTGCGCGGGGACGGTGAGCTGGTCGTTGGCGGCGATCGTGAAGCTCGTCTTGGGGGTATTGAGCGTACCCTTGGCGGCGTTGGTGGTGGCGCTGACGATCGTGCCGCGGATGTCCTCCAGCGTGAGCCCGCTCGAGGCAAGCTTGGCCGGATCGACCTGGATGCGGATGGCGGGCTTCTGGTCGCCGCCGATCACCACCTGGGCGACGCCCGGCACTTGCGAGATCTGCTGGGCCAGGAAATTGTCGGCAAAGTCGTCGATGGTCGTGAGCGGCAGCGTATCGGAGCGCGCCGCGAGGATGAGGATCGGGGCATCAGCCGGGTTGGTCTTCCGATACGTTGGGGGCGTCGACAGATTTTGCGGCAGCGTCTTGCCGGCGGCGGTGATCGCGGCCTGCACGTCCTGCGCGGCGGCGTCGATGTTCCGGTTGAGCTGGAACTGGATCACGATCGTGGTCGCGCCCAGCGTGCTCGTCGACGTCATCTCGGTCACGCCGGCGATCTGCCCGAACTGCCGTTCGAGCGGGGCAGCCACCGAAGAAGCCATGGTCTCGGCGCTGGCGCCTTGGAAGGTCGCCTGCACCTGGATGGTCGGGAAATCGACCTGCGGCAGCGGTGCGACCGGTAGGAAGGGATAGGACACGATGCCGACGAAGGCGAGCGCCGCCATCAGCAGCGAGGTCGCGACCGGGCGCCGGATGAAAGGTTCGGAGAGATTCACGAATTTCTCCCCGCGCCCGCCACCGGCGGCGCCGACACCGCGACCGGTGCGTCGCGTTGCAGCTTGTATTGCCCGTCGGTGACCACGCGGTCACCGACATTGAGGCCCGAGGTGACGATCGTGAGATCGCCGGCGGTGGGGCCGACCTCGATCGGACGCGGCACGGCGGTGTTGCTCGGGCTCACCACCCAGGCGAACAGGCCCTGCGGACCGCGCTGCACGGCGGGGGAGGGGATCGCGACCACCCCGGTCTTGGTTTCGAGCAACACCCGCGCGTTGACGAACTCGCCGGGCCAGAGCCTGTCGTCCTCGTTGGGAAACATCGCCTTGAGGCGGATGGTCGAGGTGGCCTGATCGATCTGGTTGTCGATGAGCAGGAGCTTGCCGGTGGCGAGCGAACGGCGGTTGTCCTGATCGAAGGCGGTGACCTCGACCGGTCCGCGCGTCATGGCGTCGCGCACGTCGTCGAGAAAGCGCGCCGGCAGGGTGAAAAGCACGGCCGACGGCCGCGTCAGCACCAGCGTCGCGAGTGCGCGCTGGTCGGAGGCATGAACGATATTTCCGGGGTCGACCAGGCGCACGCCGATGCGTCCGTCGCTCGGTGCGGCGATCGTCGTGTAGTCGAGCTGGGTCTGCGCGGTCTGGATCGCCGCTTCGTCGGCGTCGACCGAGGCCTTGAGCTGATCGACCTTGCCCTGCTGCTGGTCGACGATCTGCTGCGACGTGATGTTCTGGACTACCAGGGTCTTGGATCGCGCGAGGTCCTTCTGCGCGGAGATCAACTGCGCCTGGTCCTGCGCCTTCTTGGCCTTGGCCTGGTCGAGCGCGGCCTGGAACAGGCGCGGATCGATCCTGGCCAGCACGTCGCCCTTCTTCACCTGCTGACCTTCGGTGAACAACACCTCCTGCAGCTTGCCATCGACCTGGGAGTGGATCGCGATGGTGAACGAGGCCTGCACCGTGCCGAGGCCGGTCAGGTAGAGCGGGATGTCCTGCCGCGCGGCGGTCGCGACGTTCACCGGTGCCGCGGCACGCGCGGCCGGTCGCGCCGCGTGCGCGGGGTTGGGCCCTTGCGTCCAGTACCAGTAGCCGGCGCCGCCGGCCGCGAGGATTGCGAGGCAGGTCGCAACCAGCGCGACGCGGCTGCGTGACGCACCTGTTTTGCCGGTGATCACGATCACCACCTCTATCGATGTTGCAATATGAAATATCGTTGCGGGGTCGGCGTGGGGCAAATTACGAATTCGTAAAGTGAAATTTACTGCGCGTTTATGTGTTCCGTTCGGCAACCTCTCCGGACTGCGTCATCAACCAGCGACGAAGCTCGTGCCGGACGCGATTGTGGTCGCCGACGGCGGGCTTCCCGCCCCGTCAATTTTTCAAAACCATCGGCAAATCACGATTGAAAAGCCCCATCCGTCATCCAATCGCTGTTGCGTTCTTTCTTGTCTGTGTGGCGAAAAAAGCTCATCCTGACGCTCGCAAGCGTTGTCAGACGGGGGCGACGTCAGGATTCTCCGATGACACCTCGCCTCGCCATCCTGTGTCTGTTGCTGCTCGCCGCTTCCAGCGCATTCGCCGCGGACGACAGGATTCACTTTGCGCAAGGCACGCAGACCGTGAACGGTTGCATAGTCGGTTGCGGAACGCAAACCGGGTCGTGCCAGAGCACGTGCCTCAGCATCGCTGGCGGCGCCGCGACGACATCGATCACGATTGTCGGCGCGACGACGGATCCGACTCAGTGCTACCTGAACTGCACGACCCAGCAGTTGATCTGCGAGCAGAGCTGCAGCGCCCACTAGTGCCGCGAACTCGAAGTTCGCGCGATGTCGCGTCCGCCGCCGGCTGTTACTTCAACGGCACGATGGCGGTGACGTCGATCTCGACGATCATGCCCGGCCAGGCGAGCTGGCTGATCGTCAGCAGCGTATGGGCGGGCAGGGGATGGCTGCCGAAGGCCTCGACCCGGCACTTGCCGTAGTCGGGCTGATGGCGGACGTCGGTCAGGTAGGTCACCATCTTTGCGACGTCGCCCAAGGTCGCGCCGTGCTTTTCCAGGAGTCGCTTGATCTTGTCGTAGGCATATTTGCACTGCGCCGTGAAATCACCCTTGTGCAGGATCGCCCCGGGTGCGCCGTTCTCGTCCTCGGCGCCGACGCCGGCGAGGAAGATCATCTTGCCAGGGCCGGTGACCGTCACCGCTTCGGAGAAGCGGCCTTTCGTCCATTCGGAGTAATTGTAGTTCTTCTTCTCGAAGCCCGGCTGCGCGGTCTGGGCCGATGCCGGGATTGCGACCGCGGCGATCGATAGGGCGAGCAAGGCGCCGGATACGATTTTCAGCATGGGCAGTCTCCATTTCATGACCGAGCAGGCGATCTTATCGCGTTTGGCGACGATCGTGTTGCAACTCGACCGATAGGCAATTCTTAGTTCGGGGCGGGAGGCAGGAGATCCTCGATCACCTTCAGCAGCTCTCGCGGCTTGTAGGGTTTGGCGATGTAGGCGTTGCAGCCGGCAGCGAGGGCCTTTTGATCGTCGCCGCTGAGCGCGAACGAGGTAACGGCCACGATCGGGATGTGCCGCAGATCCGCTCGCGCCTTGATCCGGCGCGCCGCTTCGAGGCCGGAGACGCGGGGGAGCTGAACGTCCATCAGGATGATGTCAGGACGTTCCCGTTCTACCGCGGCTACGGCGGCCTCGCCGTCCACCACGTCCACCACGCGATAGCCACGGAAATGCAGTAAGTCCCGAACCAACATGCGATTGGCCGGATTGTCCTCGACGTGCAGGACGGTGGCGCTCATGGCTGGTGTCCCATTCCGAAGCTCGTAGGCTCCCAAGCATGCAAGCGGCATACTAGGGCGCTTGTGCCTTCGTCACCCATGCCGGCACGACCACATGGAAGGTCGAGCCAACGTCCGGTGTGCTTTCGGCCCAGATGCGTCCGCCGTGCATCGTGACGAAGCGCTTGGCAATCGCCAAGCCGAGCCCGGTGCCGCCGAACTCCTTGGTCACCGTGGAGTCACCCTGGCCGAACTCCTCGAATATCGTCTCCATCTGATCCGGACGGATGCCGATGCCAGTGTCCTTTACGATGTAGTGAAGGTGCCCGTTCGCCGCCGCGAGCCCAACGTCCACCCGCCCCTTGCGCGTGAACTTGACGGCATTGCCAACCAGGTTGAGAAGCACCTGGAACATGCGCCTGCCGTCACCGAAGCAGTTCCCGACTTTACCTTCGATATTGGCGTGCAGCGCGAGGCCCTTTCCTTCCGCCATCGGCCGCGTCGTGTTCACCACCGCCTCCAGGATCTCCACGGCGTTGTACTCCGCCAGGAGGAGCTCCATGCGACCGGCCTCGATCTTGGACAGATCCAGCACCTCGTTGATCAATCGCAGCAGGGTCTGGCCGTTGCGGTGGATCTGCTCCATGGGCCGGCGGACCCGGTCCTCGAGATCCCCGTAGATTCCATCCAGCAGCAGGTCGGTGAAGCCGAGAATGGCGTTCATCGGCGTCCGCAGCTCGTGGCTCATATTAGCCAGGAAGTCCGACTTGTGCTGACTCGCCCGCTCGAGCGCCACGTTCTTGCGCTCCACCTCGTGAAAGAGCCGGGCGTTCTCGATCGCGATGGTAGAGCCGTTGGCGAAGGTGCGCAGCAGATCGATCTCCCGCTCGGTGAAGCCTCCGATCGCCTTGCGCGCCACTGCGATGCCGCCGATCAGACGCCGACCTTGCATGGTCGGGATCGCGAGGAGCGAGCGGTAGCCCGCCGCGACGAGAGAGTCCTTGAGGGGATAGCCGGTATCCGCTGAGATGTCAGAGATCTGTTCCGGCACTCCGGAGACGGCCGCGCGACCCACGATGCTGTCGCGGAACGTCGGGGGCTCGCTCTCCAGGCTGGCGATGAATTCCGGTCGCAAAAGATGCCCGGCCCGAAAGCGGAACACCTGCGCCACCTCGTCGAACTCGTAGATCAGTCCGCCGTCGGAATGCGACAGATCGGTGGCATGGATCACGATGGTCTGCAGCACGTTCTGCAGATCGAGCGAGGCGCTGACTGCGCGGATGGTGTCGCCAAGCGCCTGCACCTGCTCCAGCGACCCTTGCAGGGCCTGCGTCCGTTCCTCCACCTTCTGCTCGAGATCGGCGTAGGCCGCCTGCAGGCGGCTGGCCATCCGGTTGAAATCCTCAGCCAGCTCTTCGAATTCGTCGCCGCTCTTCAGCTCCAGGCGGGCCTCGAGATCTCCCGCCTCCAGGCGCGCGGTCCCGCGTCGGAGCGCCTCGATCGGACGCACCACCCGCCGTCCGAGCAGCACGGCGGCGCCGACCGCCATGCCGCAGGCGATCAACAGGAGACCTCCGGTCCGCGCCAGCGAGGCCAGCAGCGGTGCATAGGCCTCGGCGAGCGGGCGCTCGACCAGCACCGTCCATCCGACGCTCGGAATGGCCACATGGGCGACGAGCACGCGTTGGCCGTTGAGATTCTCGTGCACGGTGGCGCTCTCGGCCGCGCTGGCAGGGTCGCGCAGCGCCGCCACCTGGGGCAGATGGGAGAGATCCTTGCGCTGCAGCACCAGATGAAGATCCGGATGCGCAACGAGAGTGCCGCCTTCGCTCACGACATAGGCGTAGCCGGTTTCCCCCACCCGGATCTCCTGCACCACGTCCCAGACGTAGCGGACGTTGACCTCGGCGACCAGCACGCCCACCACCTCGCCGCGGAATGGCTCGATCGGTACGGCGATGACGATGCGCGGCTCGAAGGAGTCTTGAGGAAAGATGACTGGTCCAAAATAGGTTCGACCGGCGCGCGCGGCCGTGAAGTAGGGCGCCGACGCATGGTCGACCCTGGGGTCCGGCCGCGATGGGCCGATCCGCGACAGACGCAGCACTTCGTGCCCGTCAGGTCCGAGCGCGAAGACGTCTCGGATCGCCGGCACATTGCGCAGGAGATTGCGCAGGTCGGCGAGGTATTCGTCCGTCAGGCGGCCCGAGACCAAGCTGCGCGGCTGCGCCGCCAGCCGGACCGATTGCGCGACACCCTCGACGTAGTTGCGGATCTGGAGGGCTGCCAGTTCCGCCATCTGGCGGTGCACGACTTCGAGATTGCGATGGGTTTCCTGGAAACGGAACAGCATCTCCACCACGACGCCGGCGACGAGCGCGCCGCCCACGAGCGCGGCGAAGATGAGAAAATACCGGCGGACGATGCGGCCGCGTTTGCCCACGGCTGGCACCGCTGAAGAGCTCACGGAGCTCTGTCCGCCTCCCATTCGCTGCACCCGTCGCTGCGAATTTGCTCCAGCGATCAGATCAGCCGACCACGCGATCGGCTGCCTTGATGACGTTATCCGGGAGACTGATACCGATGGCTTGCGCCACTGCCTTGTTCACCGCCCACTCGAACCCGCCGAGCCGCTTGACCGGAAGATTCCCGGCAGGGACGCCCTGGAGGACCTTGTGCATGTAGGGCGCCGCCGCCTCGCCGCACGTTCGCTGCGGCACGCCGTATCCGCCGAGTGCGCTGGGAGACTTCGCCCGCACCCAATCGGTCGCGGGAAAGAACGTGGGGATGCGGCGCGTCTGGGCGAGCTCGGAGATTTTCTGCGCCGCGCTCAGCACGAGGTCGTCCGGCAGGACCAGGATGCCCACCTCGGGCTTGCCGTCCTTTCCGGTCTGGACCATGTCCGAGATCGCTTTGACGATGTCGTTGTGGGATTTCACGAGCTTGGGAACGAGACTGACACGTGCCCGTTTGGCAGCCTTCTTGAGGTTCACCATCGGCCGACTCGCGGGGCCATAGCCGGGCTTGAGAAGGGCAAACACCTTCTTGAGGCTGGGGACCGTCACCTTGAAGAGCTCCAGGCAGTCCGGTGCGGTCTGGCGACGCATCGCCCTGACGCCGGTGGCATTTTTCGCCGGCGTGGCATTGGATTTTACCACGCCGTCCTCCATGGGATCGGAGATGCTGGGGAAGACAATGGGGGTCTTGTTGCAGACCGACATGGCGCATTTCAGCGCCGATGTGGACATGGCGAAGATCGCGTCGGGCTTTTGCTCATCGCAGGACGTCTTTACGAGCTTCTTGAGGTTCTGCAGGTCGGACGTCGCATAGTCGATCTCGAAATTTTCGCCAGGCTTGCGCCCAAGCTTGTCCAATCCCGCGATCAGCCCGGCAATGTATGGCCGCAACTCTTCCACGCGTCCGTTCTTGATGACGTCACGCAAGATTTCGGGATGGCCCCTTTCGGGACTCGTCCCGACTGCAATTGCAAGGATACGCTGCATCACCCTCTCCTTTGCTTGCGTGCTCACATGTCCCGGCGAATGACGCTCTTAGCGAATGACGCGATCCGCCTGGTGCAGCACCGGTAGCGGCAGGGCTACTCCGAGGCACTCGGCGGCCTTCAGGTTGACGACCAGGGTAGGATCGATGGGCTCGACCGGGAGATCGCCCGGCTTGGCCCCTTTGCTGATCTTGTCGACGTAGCGGGCGATGCGTCCGCCCGCCTGGTAGGCACTTGGCCCGTAGGCGCCAACCGCCCCCCAATCCGCCATGAAATCCTGCAGGCCAAAAGTTGGGACTCGTTGCTCGAGGCTGACCTCGAGGATCAGATCCACGTTGGCGATCACGAACGAGTCCGGGAGGATCATGATCCCGTCCGCAATCTCCGGCTTCACCTGCGCCAGCGCGGTCCGCAACGCCTCCCGGGTTTCGACGATCCAGTCCAGGACTTCGATTTTCAGCCGCTCGGCAGCGTCCCGAATCTCCACCATGCTTTTCTCGGCGGGTCCGTAGCCGGGGCGGCGGATGGTGATCAGCCGCCGCAAGCCGGGGACGATTTCCTTGAACAGCTCCACGCGCTTGCCACTGCCTTGCACTTGCTGGTGGCTCACGCCGGTAATGAATCCGCCCGGACGTGCAAGCGATTGGACGAAGCCGTCTCCGATCGGATCGCTGATGCCGGGGAACAGGATCGGGACCGGACGGTCCCGCGTTTCTTCCTGAGCGACGCGAACTGCGGTAGTGGCGACCGCAACGATCACGTCGACCGGTTTTTGGGCGAACTCCTTGGCGAAACCCTTGATCTCCGGCAGCGTGCCCATCCGCACATCGAGGTTGAAGCGACGACCAGACTTGCCTGCGTTCTCCGGTTTGTTCTCGACGTATTTGAGCTTCTCGAGCTCGTCCACGAGGCCGGTGATGTAGAACGGCTTGGTCTCCCGCCGCGGCTCGGCGGATGCGAGCCGGGGCGAGGGTCCGCAGCGCCAGGTGGGCATGTTGCGCGGCCCGAGTGCCAGCACGCCGATGTCGAGCGGCTTCTGCGCTTGCGCCGGCGGAGCGCAAGTCAGCAACGCGCCCGCAATGACCGCATAGTAGAGGGCGCTGACACGGGGCTTGTGTAAGGAAGGTCTTGGAGCGCCGCTGTCGGCACCGCCGATGAACTTCGTCACGTCTGCAGGGATCATCGCAATCGCCCCGAGCCTGCGAAGGACAACGATCAGAGATCGGCGTAGCACGTTCTTATCGGCATCGGCGCTCGACATCCCGCAGCTGCGCGCCGGCCTTCGTGCATCTTCCCGATAGGCGGACCTCTCTGCTGCCATCGCAATTGTTTCATCTGCGATTAGATAGGTTGAACTTATCGTTGTATGTGAAGTAGCTCACACATGGGAAAAAATGCCGATCGCGTCCGATCCGCGATCGAACGCCCGGCCTGATCGTCTGGGAGCGGATCGGTCGGCGGTCGCGAGTCGCGGCGCGACCTCACAGCTTCGCGGGGTGCGCGCGCACGACCGCTTCGTTCACCACGGTGCCCCAGCCCGGTCCGGTCGGCAGCAGCAGGTCGCCGTTCTCGATCACATAAGGGTTGGTGAGCAGCTTCGACTTCCACGGCACCTCGTCAACATCGAATTCCATGATGCGGAAATTGGGGATCGCCACGCAGAAATGCGCGCTCATGACATTGGCGAGCGGGCCGTTGAAATTGTGCGAAGCGACGTTGACCTCGTAGGCGTCGGCCATTGCCGCCATCTTCACGGATTCCACGAGGCCGTTCCATTGCGCGTCGATGATCGCCACGTCGACCGAGTAGTTCTCGAGATAAGGCCTGAGGCTGCGGCGGCCGAGCACCGTCTCCAGCGAGCCGATCGGCGTGGTGGTGGACTGCCGGATCAGGCTCAGCGCCCTGGCGTCGTGCATGTCCATTTCGAGCCACAGCAGGTTGAACGGTTCCACCGCCTTGGCGATGCGGCGCAGCCCCTCGGGCTTGTAGTTGAAGTTGAGATCGACGAGCAGCCGCACGCCCGGCCCCGCGCCTTGCCGCAGCGCCGTCAGCTGGGCGATCAGCGCATCCAGGATGTCGTCGGTGAGGTTGAGCTCGGGGTGGCCGCGGCCGGCGCCGGTCATGCCCGGCGCGAACATGCGGCCGCCCTTGCCGTCGAACAGCAGGAGGTTGGTCTTGATCGCCTTGAAGCCGCGCTCGCGCGCCTCGCGCGCTGCGCCCACGAGGTCGTCGAGCGTGCGCACGGCAGGGGCCTCGATCGGGTTGCCGTCGAACAGGTCAGCGCAGCGCGCCCGCAATACTCCGCAGCGCGACCAATAGACCGGCATGCGGTCGCGCACGGCGCCGCCGAGCAGCTCGTAGACCGGAACGCCCAGCGCCTTGCCCTTGATATCGAGGCAGGCATTGATGATCGCGGCGATGGCATGGGCGGTGAGGCCGCCCGCGGTGGGCCGCGAGGGAGCATAGAGCGCGGCGTCGATGCGGCCGATGGCGCAGGGGTCCTGGCCGATCAGCGTCGCACCGAGGCCATGGATGACGCCGGTCATCCCCCGGCGGCGGCTCTCGTTGTACTCGGACCAGCCGACCAGCCCCTCGTCGGTGGTGATCTTCAGGAAGGAATAGGTGTCCCAGCCCGCATCGGCATGGAAATCCTCGAGCTTAACGATTTTCATTCTTCTCCCCGC
>Ga0126377_10000289_pt1 | contig 29901 bp, 52 predicted proteins | sample PanSoiMetPlot_22_FD_92647 | JGI IMG/M metagenome (GOLD analysis project Ga0126377, IMG submission 92647) | Tropical forest soil microbial communities from Panama - MetaG Plot_22 | ecosystem: Environmental > Terrestrial > Soil > Tropical forest > Bulk soil | place: Panama | collected 2016-02-17 | reverse complement strand
GGGTTGTTCGCGGCGACCGTCAGGTTGACGCGCGTACGCCAGCGCCCGGTGAGCAGGTTCCACTCCCGCAGCGCCTCGTTGATCGCCAGGCGCGCTTCCTCTGGCGTCCAGAACACGACCTGGTCCCACCGCTGGACCATGTCGTTCTGCAGCTGGAGGAGGGTCGTGACGGTGTACGGCACGCTTCAACTCTCAGGGCAGAATGCCGGCTTCGCAAGCCCCCGGTGTCCAGGGCGGCAGGATCGGCGGCGGGGGCGGTCCCGCGACCACGACCGTGCAGGTGTGCGTCGTCTGCGACGCGGCGCCGGTATCATCGAGCACGCGCACCAGAAAGGTGTACGTCCCGCCGGTGGTCGGGACGCCGTAGAACGTGCCCGCCCGCGTATCGAAGATCAGCCCCGGCGGCGTCGTGCCCGCGATGATCGAGAACGTGTACGGCGCGACGCCGCCGCTGGCGACGAGCGCGCTGTAGTAGTAGGTGCCCGCGGTCGCCGTCCCAACGACGCAGGTGACGCCGAGCGGGCCAGCGTCCGCCGTCGTCGCGCCGCTGATCGCCGCGTAGCCGACCGTGTGTTCACTCGCCGGCGCGACCCCGTTGCCAAGATCGACGTAGCCCATCAGCCCACACCGACCACCCCGGTCGAGGAGCTACCGCCATCCGAGAAGCCAACCGAGGTCGTCGCGACCGTTCCGTGCATCGAGCTATCCGCCGAGCGAAACAGTCCGCCGGTCGAAACGATGCCGCTGTTCTGCACGCGCTCCGCGAGGCTGTAGCTCGGAAAGAACGGGAAGGTGACCCGCTCAGGATTGACGGCAGTGGAGGCGAAACCGAAGCTGCGGAAGATGTTCGCCGCGTAGATGCCACGGTTCACGTTGAAGGCGATGACGTAGTAGGTCTGGCCGTTCATGTTGACCGACCAGTCGGTGCCCACTTTGATCGGATCGCCCAGGCTCAGGATCATGTTGCTGATCGGGTTGCCATTGGCGCTGTGATCGTTGATGAGCGACACCGATTTGCCGGCGAGCCCGGCTGGCGCGAAGTCAAACGAGCAGTACGCCGCGTCGCGCCCGATGATCCAGACGTGGGTGTTGTTGCCGAGGCCGGTGCTGATGCACTGCTCGCTGCCGCTCAGGTTGACCGTGGCGAAGACGGCAGCGCCCGTGCCCGGCCACGCCGCGTTGAAGCTGCCGCTCATCGGGCTATTCCACGTCTGAATCACCGGGCCGCTCGGCAGCACCATCGCGCCCACGTCGGAGAGCGTGAGCTGGTTGCGCCCGAACGCCGCCGACCCAGGAAAGACCTCAATCTGCGCAACGTGCGGCCCGCCCCCGACGTAGCTGGTCAGCCCCATGTGCGCGCCGAACCCCGCGGGGTTGGGATCGCGCCAGACGAGCGCGCAGTAGTTCCGCCCGCTCTCATTCATCCAGGCCAGGACGCCGGAGTTGTTGCAGACGCTGAAGCCGCTCGCCGTGAACGGCCCGATCGTGTTGTTGCCGCTGCTCACGCCCGCACCGAGCAGCTGCGTGAACGGCATGTGCGACGCCTTCACGCAGGTGCCGCGGAAGAACGCACAGGTCGCCATCACGACGACGCGCCCGCTGTCGAGCGGGAACGGCGTCGCGATGTTCTGGAAGACGTTGTTGACCGACGAGTTGCCACTCCAGTAGACCACCGCCTGCTGGAACGGCAGGCTGGGGATCGGCGGCAGCGCGCCGCCGGCGTACAGCTCGACGTCGCACTGCCACTGCCACGGCGTCCCGAGGTACGTCCCCGAATCGACGTTGAGTGGGGCCAGGACGCCGGGGTCGAGTTCGCGCGGGTAGTCGGAGACGGCGATGTTCGGGTAGGTCGTCCCTTGCGTGTAGTTCGGGTTGAGCACGATCGGGATATTGAGAAACGTGCTCATCCACTGCGGCGACTTCCCGAGCACAACGTTCGTGCCGGCGTTCATCCAGTACGGACGGGTAGCCTCGTACTGGTACACATCCGAGCAGCGCACGGAGTAGCCAGGAAGGTCGTTTGGCATCCCGTGCTACGACTCGTCGATCGTGCCGGGCCGGCGGTCCTTCAGGTCGGGCGGATCAGGCGGCGTGCCCGCCGGCTCGTAGCGGTTCGGCAGCGCCGGCAGACCCGACACCGAGTTGCTCGACTCGGCCTTGTCGCTGAGCAGCGGCACCGGCGAGTCGGGCCACAGCGGATCGCACGCGTTCTCGCCGTCGCCGCCCTGCGCGTTCGGATCGCTCCCGCTCGACGTGATCACGTCGCCGGAGAGGTCCGTCGACATCGGCATGCCAGGGTCGTCCCAGAAGGTTTTGATCTCAGCCATGTTCTCCCTCGTCGAGAGCTCTATCACTCAAAGTGATATTCCTCGAGGATTTCACCAGGCGCTCGCGTCGCTGGTGCGTGCATCACTCGACCCGGTGAGCGACGGGTTGGTGCAGTGGCACTCCGGCCAGCTGTCCCACAGATCATCCGGCGCCTGCTCGTCGTCGCGCAGCGAGAGCATCTGGATGCCGTACTTGAACTCGTCGGTCTTGGTCGCCGCGAGGCCGGCGTTGAAGTACGGATTCGGTTTGTCGCCGGTGCCCGGCCAGAGCGCCGCTTGCGCGAGCGCGCCGGCGATCAGGACTTCGCCCCCATCAGCGAGGACACCGATCAGAATCGACGTGTCGTCGAGTCGCGCGCCCTGGCGGTTGTAGATCGCGGTGAGCGTCGAGGCGCTGCCGTGCGGGTAGACCTGGTAGCGCACCTGGCCGACCGTGGGCGGTGTCGTCGAGGGCGGCGCGGCGACGAGCGCGGTCACCGGCCCCATCGCGCTGTTGCCAGGGTCTTCACACGCCAGCTCGTCGATCGAATGCGTGAACGAGATGCGGACCATGCGCGAGCGATCGACGACGACCTTGAAGCTGGCGAAGTCGAGCGGCAGCGTGATGTAGGTGTCGGTCGAGAGAATCGGCAGCGTCAGCTCCGCGCGCATGAAGCTCCAGCGCCGCGCCGCCAGGAGCTGCTTCCACGCGGCGTTGACCCACTCGCGGGCGAGGAAGGTCGGCGCCATCGGGCAGTAGAGCCGCACCGTGCGCCAGCAGTCGCCGTAGGTGAACGGCGGCATCAGCCATCCTCCGGCAGCATGGCGTTCTCCAGGAGCTGCGGCACGGGCTCACCCACCCCGCTCAACTCAGTCGCGCTCAGGCTGAGCGTCGGACCTGGTGCGAACACCGCGACCAGCGTCTGCGCCGAGCTGAGCGTGCCGGTGTGCTGGTTGTAGATGACCGGCAGCTCGACGTAGTCGACCTTGTCGACGAGCGGATTGACGATGCGGAAGAGCGCCGCGTTGAGGTGGTTGTCGCGGTCCTGGATCAGGATCGTCCCGCCGAAGGGAATCTTCCGCAGCGCGAAGTAGGCGTCGTTGCCGTCGACGGTCGAGTTGCGAATCCAGACCTTGGTCACCGCCGTCATGGTGGTGCTGTTGAACCGGATCTGGTTGCCACTCGGCGGCTCGGTGGTCGTCGCGTTGTAACTGTAGATCAGGAACGAGCCGAAGAGCGGCGAGACGTAGGTGAACGGCTGCACGCCACCGTGCGTCAGCGTCCCCACGATCGTACCGCTGGTGAAGCTGCTGACGCGGATCGCGATCGCCACCGCGGTCTTGGTGTCGTAGCGCCACTCGCCCGGCATCGTGCGCGTCGAGACGAGCGTGTAGTTGAGGCCATCCGTCGTCGTGAGGACCTCGACCGACCAGACGCCCTGGCCGGTCAAGCCCACGACGGCGGTGTTGCCCGGCATCGAGAGGACGAACGCCTTCCGGGTCGGTCCCGTGTCGAGATCGAACGACATCCCGCTCGGGACCGACCGATAGCTGGAGAGGCCCGGCACGCTACTTCCCGATCGCCTCGAAGCGTGTCGAGTACGCAGACAGGTTCGCGCCGTTGGCGATCTCGGTACCGTTGGTCGCATCGAGCCAACGGATGAACCCGCTGTTGTTGTTCGGGCCAGGGACGAAGACCAGCGCGCGGTAGAGCGTGCCGTTGGTCGCCACCCCGAACTGGATCAGCTCCACCTTCCCCATGCCCAGGTCCATGTTGCTGATCGGATCGCCGCCGGTGACGTAGCTCACCGGCCCGATATAGGTCCCGAGCTTGCGGATGCGCGTGTTGCTGCTGTCGTGATAGCCGACAGCCGTCTTGTCAATCGTGGCCATCGACCCTCCTACACGGTCTCCGGCACATCGAGGTCGACTTGCACACGCGCCTCGCTGGCCAGCTTGTTGAGCGGCGTCGACACCCGACCGAGCGAGACGTTGGTCGGCGCGGTGCCGGCCGCGATGCGCGCACCCTTGCCGGCGGTCGCGGCGCTGCCGATGACGTTGTCGCCGACTGCCGCAGCGACCGCGTCGGCGTCGACCAGCTTGACGAAGCCCGGTCCGCCGAACTGGATGCAGGTGTAGTTGCCCTTGTCGACGAGGTTGTTGAAGATCCCCGCGATCGCATTCAGGTTGGTGTTGACCGTCGTGACCATGTAGTTCTGTTTGTCCACCCAGTACGCCGTCGCACCGGGGTACGGCCCCACGGTCATCGTCGAGTCGGTCTTCACGATCTGGTAGCGCTTCGCGCGGCCAGGCGTCTGCGGCGTGCCTCGACCGGTCGGCTGGACCACGGTGAAGCGCGATCCGAGCAGACCTGGCGCGTGCAGAGTCGGCGTGTTCTCCCCTTCGGGATTCCCCGACTGGAGATAGACGGCGGGTTGCTCAAAGCGATTCGGCATGGCCTTAGCTCCCGATTCCGTGAAGCACGCGCGACAGCCGCAGCGCCTTCACTGTGAGGTTGCCGGCGTAGAGAATTTGCCCGGCGACCTGGTTGTCCTCGCGAGCCCCTTTGAAGCCGGTGAAGCCGAACGCGAACTTCCGCGACTGCGCGATGTAGAGCCGGATGTACGCGTCGTCGCCCTGCGGGCCGAAGTTCAACCACCAGAAGGTTTCGTTCGGCGCGTAGTAGTTGCCCAGGTCGTCGTCGTTGACGCCGTCGGCGCCGGGGCAGTACTGCGACATCATGATCGTGGCCTTATCGAATTTCATTCCTGGCCACGCAATTTCCGGCTGCGTCGTGTCGATGATCTGGTGCGGCAAGAAGTTCTCGCTGATGAACCCCATGCAGCGGTTGGTGGTGATCGCGGTGCCCGGCGCTTCGTTGCCGATGATGCACGAGTAGTACGAGTGGCGCAGGACGCGGTAGCTGATCGGCGCGCCGTTGAGATTCGCCGCGACCAGGCCGGTCGGCGCGGTCAGCGCGGGCGCGACGTCGACGCGCGTCTGTCCGCCGTAGGACGGGAAGACGTTGTTGGTCCACGTCGGATCGACGCCGTTGGTCAGCGCTTCTTCGAGGCCGTTGATCTCCATCGAGCGGTCGTCGCCGACGACCGGCTGACCGTGATGGAACGCTGCGATTTCGAGAATCGCCGACATCGTCAGCGACGCCTGCGCCATGTCGGTGCGGATGACGCTGAACGCCGCGCGCGGACCCGCCATCTCGACTTCGAGGTCTTCGAGGAACTCGGAGACGGTGACTTGGTAGTAGCGCGGGCCGAAGAGCAGGCCGGTCCGCGTTTGTCTGCGGGTGATATCGAACGTCGTCCCCTTCTTGTACGAGCCGCCTTTCATCGGCTTGTACATGAAGTTTTCCTGAATCTGGGGACCGATCCACTTCCGATTGAATCGCCCCTTCGCCATCGCGATGAAGGGACCGGCCTTGAAGTAGCCGTCGACTACTCCCGGCTCGATCTCCTTCGTCACAGTGGTGTTGACGTCGTCGAGCTGAATGGGCACTGTGGCCCTCCTCTAGTGCTGGCGCGTTCGTGTGGAGCTGGCCCACGTTGGGCGCCGCCTCTCACTCGGTAATCAGCCGAGCTGCTGATGACGCCTGCCGGACTGCGACCGGCGAACGCGCGTTGGTTCTAGCTGCCACGCGCAGCTTGGAGTCGTTCGTATTCGGCGACCGCGGTGTCGAGCGTGTGTTGCGCGGGGCCGTCCTTGGTCGAGAGCACGTCGAGCGGACTGGACTCGCTCCTGAGCGGGAACGGATGCGACGTGTTCTGCTTCTGTCGTTCGGCGAGCCGCCGATCGACCTCGTCGTTGAAGCGTTTCTCTTCGGCGGCCTTGTACTTCTCCTGCAGCCGCTCGCCGTACTTTTCGAGGTAGGCGTCCTGCAGACTGAAGATGCGCCCCGGCTGTCCAGCGATCGGACGGCCGACCTTCGGGTTCTGCGCGATCTCCAGCGCGTCGAGTGGCTCGCCGAAGAGCGCGAGATGCCGCGACGCCTGGTTGGCGATGAACGCGCTGACCGCGATGTAGTCCTTGCCCGCGGTGTTCACCGCTTCGTCAGCGATGCGGCGCACGTCGTCGAGCGTGAAGGTCGCTGGCGTCTGCAGATCCTCTTTGCCCCGCGCCGGATCGACGACGTTGTTCGCCGGCGTCTTCAGATCGCCGTCGCGCGCCGTCTTCGCGGCTTCGAGCGCGTCCTTGTTGACCGTGTACCAGTCGTTCAAGCGGGTGTAGTGATCGTTGAGCTGCGTCTCCTTCTCGCGCATGGCGTCCATCGAGCGGCTGTAGTCACTGCGAGCCAGTGTGCCGTCACCGAGAACGGTGACCGCATCCTTCGCGTCTGCAGCCTCGAAGATCACCCGAGCGGCCTCACGCTGCGCTTCCGGCAGCTTGGCGAGCACGCTGGCGATAAAGGCTTGTCCCGATTCGTACGCTCCCATGCCATCCTCCGTCGCTGACAGGCCAGCGTCTCGGTGACCCTCCGTCGCCGGGCGAGATCACCGTCGCGCCTCCGTCCGCGTTGTGACGTTCACACGCTCCCAGGGCCAGGGAGCCCTTGGTCGATACCGCCGCCGGGGAACGCCGGGCCGGGGGCGGTGGGAGAGACAGGACCCGCGCCGGTTTGCTGGAGCTTGGCGAGGATCGCTTGGATCTGTTGCTTGGCCATTTCGATGTCGAGCCCGAGGTCGGGCGCGATCTGCGCCCAGGAGTCGAGCAGCTGGAAGATCGGCTGCGCCGACTGCGTGATGCCGGTCAGGACTTCGGGCGGCATCTGCGTCGAGGGGAGCTGCGCGGCGAGCCCGCTCATCGAGAACGAGCCGGAGGGATCACCGCCCATCGCATTCGGCGGCGGTGGCGGACCATCGAGCGCGGTCGCCCCGGATGACGGACCAATGCCAGGGAACCCGCCACCAGGCAGGGCAGGCGGGAACGCCACTAGAAGCGACCCCCGCCGCTCATCGACTTCTTCATCGCGGGCGAGAAGCCCTTCTTCTGGAAGCCGCCCTTCCGCCCGAACGGCTTGCCTGACTTCTTCTTCTGGAACGGCGGCGCCTTGCCGCTATCGCTGTCGTCAGGAGGACCGCCGCCGAACTTATTCGGGAACGCCATCGGTCACCTCTTGCTCAGGTCGCGAGGTTTGCTCGCGCTCTTCCCGTGCCATTTGCTGCTGCCCGGTTTGCCCTTGTTGATCGAGGCGTAGAAGACCCGCTCGCCCTTCTCAGGGCCGTAGGTCGACTGCATCGAGCTGAGGACTTTGCTGCCGGAGCTGGTGAGCGGCACTGACCGTGAGGGTCAGCGGAGAATGCAGACGCGTCAAGACCCCCCAGCCGGCGTGGCGGTACGGGGGGCGGACCGGCGCTCGCGGACGTGTGCGGCGACGACCAGGTGCTTCCAGTCGTCCCGATCGTCGCGCACGTCTTTCACGGATTGTTCGTAGCGGTCGATCACGTTCTGGTGATGCCAGCCCCAGACCCACCAGCGTTTGTAGCCGCCGACGAGAATGAGCACGAGCACCGCGAGCAGCCCGCCTTCGTGCAGGAACTTCAGGACCGCGGCGAGCGTGTCAGCGGCCACCACGTCCCGTCACTTCTTGCTCTCGGTGATCGTCGAGCGGCCATCCGACTTCTCCTCCTGCTGCGGCGCTTCCTGGCCGGAGGCTTTGCGGCCCGCGGGATTGACGGTCTGGCCGATGCCCATCATCGCCTGCGCCTGGAGCCGCTCGGTGACGGTGACCGGGACACGCAGTTCGAGAATCTGGCCGGAGCTGGGGTCCATCTGGAACGTGCGCCCGGTCAGCGGGTCTTGGTACTGCGGCAGCGGCATCGCCCCGGCGACCATCGCCTGCATCGCGCCCGGCGTGTTCTGTACCTGCATCAGGATCTGCGAGAGCGCGTCAGGCGGCGGCGGACTGAGCGGCGGCAGGGGCACGGCCGGCGGCGCGCCGACGTTCGGCGTTTCGAGCGTCTCGTGCAGCGACCAGAAGTCGTAGTAGCCCATGCGCGCGAGCTGCACGCGCATCATCTTGCGCTCGGTCGCGTCCATCGCCAGGACGCTGTTCGGGGCGACGACGAAGATGAACTGCTTGTGGAAGAACTGCGCCCGCTCGTCGCGCGTGGTGTTGTCGGCGTCCAGCTCCGGCGTGTAGCCGGGATCGTTGGGGCGCAGCGCCGGGACGAACTGATCGGGATCGAAGTCGAACTCGTCGAGCATTTGCCCGCCGGTGCCGAGGATCTGGACGCGCTTCTTCGCCGAGAGGAACTGGAAGTAGTTGCACTTGATCATCTCGGAGAAGTCGCGCAGGAACAGCTCGACCTGGCGCGCCTCCGATCGAATCTCCGGCGTCAGCGCCTCGTAGTACTTCTGGATCGTGTCGGCGCTGGGCATCTGCCGGAGCTGCAGGAGCGCCGAGAGATTCGCGGTGCCGCTGAGGTCGGTGAACTTCTGCGTGAGCCGCTCCCACAGTTCGAGCCCCATTTGGATGACGGACGGGTTCGGCCCCTCTTCCTTCTTCCACGGATCGCCGAAGCCGGGCATCACCTTCACCCGCTTGCCAGGACGCCGCGGGTCCATCAGCTTCATCGTCGCTTCGCTGACCGCGTTGCGGTTGTAGGTGATGTCGGGATTCATCCACTGCCGCATCGCCAGGCGAATGTCCTGCACGGTGTCGTTGATCGCGTCCTGCAGCGGCAGCAGATCGTTGAAGAGCGGAATGCCGAGGAACTGCCACGGGACCGACCAGAGCTTCATGCGGCAGAACGGGTACATGCCGTGCCAGTACGTGTTCGGCCCGTCGTAGATCAGCACGTCGTCGGTCGCGACGATCAGCCGGCCGCGCGGGTAGAGCGGCTCGCCAGGGTTGACGACGTACGACCAGTTCGCGCCCGGCGTGCCCATTGTGATCGGTTTGGTGGTGAGGTTGCGCGTGCGGTCGCGGAAGTAGGCGCGGTAGAGGACCAGGGCGCCGAGCCGCGCCTTGCGCGTCGTGCCGGCGGTACCGCCGAAGGCGATCGTGTCGAGCGGATCGGCCGGCGTGATCAGGCGCGAGAGCCCGGTGCGGAAGCGACCCATGACGCGGCCGAGCATCGTGTCGGTCGCCGCGCGGAAGAGATGCGCGCGGGTAGGATACATGCCGCGCAGCACGTTGACGGTGTGCTCTTCGCGGAAGCAGACGCCTTCCCAGGTTTGGACGGAGCGGCCGAAGGACGGACGCAGCGGCAGGGTGTCGCGGGGATCGCGCGCCGAGAGCGCGTGCGCGCCGCCCTGCGGCACATGCGGGTCCCAATCGATCACCAGGTCGCCGGTGCCGCCGGCGAGCGAGTACTTCACACAGTCGCCGAGATCGAGATCCATCATGGTCGTGATCCACTCGGCCATGAGGTACTGGTTCAGCATCGTCGCCTGCACCTGGTACTCGGGATTCGACTTCCACCCGGCGACGGGCTTGAGGTCGGTGATCGCCGAGACGTGCGCCTGCATCGCTTTGCGCGTCTCGTTGATCGTCACCTGTGGGAGGTACTTCAACTTGCAGGTTTCGGCTGAGCGCTGCTCGCCGACGATGTACGCCTGCGCCGGCCCGATCATGTCGTAGGAGGGATCGGCGCGGTTGATCGCGTCCCCTTCCTGAATCCACTCGCGCAACCAGTTGAGCACACGCGGATCGCCGTGCAGCAGCGCTTCGGCGCTGGCGCGCGGGAGATCGAGGACGCCGGAGGGAGAGAAGTCAGGCATGGCTACTTCAGGTGATCGAGACCCGTGGGCGTGGATTCATCGACGCCGGGACCGTAGGCGAGATCCGCATCGGTCGGCTGGCCGCGCCGCAACGACGCGCCGTGCTTTTTGACCCAGGCCGGATCGGGTTGCTCGCCGCCCTCCCACTTCGGGTGCAGCGCGTGGACGTCGTGGTTCGATCGGTCGTTGCTGTAGCGGCGCCAGACGAGCGGCTGGCCCTCGCCGTCGCGGTAGCGTTGCTCGCTGTCGCGCTCGATCGCGCGCAGCTGCCGCAGCGACTCGACGACGACGGGTTGGTTCTGCCCGTCGAAGGTCTCGAACTCCTGGAACGGTTCGTAGGCGTCCATCCGGCCGATCGCCGGAATCCAGTTCATCGGGCGGTCGCAATGGAGCGGCGCGCCCTTCTGCGCGCCGATCGCGCAGGGGACGTTGACGTCGGTCAGCACCTGGCCACAGACCTGACAGAAGTAGTCGTGCAGCGCCATCAGCGCGTCCCCTTGATCGGTGCGATCGGTTGGGTGCGCCGGGCGAGCGCGGACTCGTTCGGCAGCGCGATGTCGCGGTGCAGCAGGCTGCTCGCCTGGTTGATGTCGGTCGTGTCGGGCTCGGTCTGGCGCGCGGTGCGCAGCCAGTTGAGGGTGGCGTCGGAGGCGTTCGGCGCGTCGCGGTAGTCCTGGTCGCGCCGATCGGGCAGGCCCATCCCGTGCGCCAGCTCGTGGCGGAACGTCGTCATCAGGCTCTCGAAGTTGGGATGGTTCGGCGAAATTTCGATCGCGTTGTTGTCGTGATGGAACAAGCCCCAGTACTTCGACGGCATCCCCTGGAGCCGCACCGAGTTGCTGTGGCGGACCGCTTCCGGGTACTGCTGCGAGAGCAGCGTATCTGCCAAGTCGACGTTGGCGTCCTTATTCGTCGCGATGCCCCGCGCGCCAGGCGACCACCAGTCCTGCAGCGAGCGGGGGTCCTTCAGCTCGTACGGCCGATCGGGCAGTTGTGTGACCCGCTCGCCAGTCGAGCGCAGGTTGTGCGGGTTGAGGACGCGGCTGAGAAAGTTCCCGGCGCGACGGCGCAGCTCACCGGTGATCGAGCCTTCGGCGAGTTCACTCGGCGTGAACCAGGGCGACGACGGCAGACCCGACTTGGCCGGCGTGAACGTCTGCGACGGCGGCAGCTCGGGCTCGGGCAGATCGGCGATGCCGGTCATGCGCGCCTTGACCGAGGGAGACGCCGCGGGTTTCTTCTTCTTCTCAGCCATCACGCCACCAGCACGGTTACGAGGACGCCGTCGCCGCCGGTATCGACATCGACCCAGAAGTCGGCGACGTTGATCGCATTCGGCGCGAGCGTCAGCGCGGTACTGAAAGTCGGCAGCGCCGGCCCGGCGGGCACGGCGAGAATCGCGTAGAGCCCGACGAACGTCGTGCGATTCAAGGTCGGTGTGCCGATGTAGACGCGGCCGACGTTGGTCGGCAGCGCCTGGAACATCACGCCGTGCACGGCGAGGCGCGGGTGCTCGGGCGTGCCGGGCAAGTTGGTCGTCGCACGCAGCGGCGTCCCCGGTGTGGGCGTCAGCTTGCCGAGGGATTGAATCATCCGAAGCTCCAGCTCTCACCGAGGTCGATGTCGGGGAAGCTCTGCCCGCCGCCCAGGTCGGACGCGCCCGTGTCGCCGCCGCCGCCACTCGGTGGCGCGGTGCTCGATTCGAGGAGCACGAAGCCGCTGCCGTCTTCGAGCGTGAGACGGCCGGCGTCCTCCTGCAGCAGGCGCTCGACGCTCATGGCGCGGTCACGATCGTCACCCAGGCGTAGGTGTCGTCGGCCTTTTTCATGCACATCTCGCAGGTGTCTGCGACCCCAGCTACGCCCCAGGTCGACCAGATCATCCCGCGGTGCGTCGCGTCGGCAGTCGGGCGCGGACTGTTCGCGGCGATGTCGCCCACGACCAGCCCGCCGCCTTTCGCCGCGCTGAAGTCGTTCAAGCTCACCGGGCCGCTGCCGTCATGCACGCGCAGCGTCTTCGCCGCGACCCGATAGAGCCCCACGTCTGGGATGCCGCCGGTCGCACTGCCAGAATTGGACCAGCTCTGTTGCGTCCAGCCCGAGAGCAGGAATCCGTCGTGCCGCAGGGCGATCCGCTGCGCGACGTTGAGATTGCCCTCCTGGCCTATGAACGCGATCGTGCCCTGCGCCCCGTAGTTGGTCGTGCCGATGCGAATCAGATCGTTCCCGAGCGGGTCGGTAATCCGCACCGCGAGGGTGGCCGGCGCGTCCGCGCGTTTGAACGCCCACTGCCCGGTGAGGGTGTAATCCGCCGCGGTGTCGAAGCTCCCGCCGGGCAGCTGGTTGACCGTCGCCTTCTTGGTGATCGGCGTCCCGCTCGGATCGTCGATGACGACGATCAGGTCGGTCGGTTGAACCGCGTCGATCGCCGTCAGCTCGGTGATCTTTTTGTCAGCCACGGATCAACTCCCAGTGCAGCTGCACCCAGTCGCGCAGCCGGTCCCACCAGGTGCGCGCCAGCGTCGCCTCAATCGCCTCGACGTGCGCCCGCAAGCCCGCGACGTCCTGCTCCAACGCCAGGACGCGCAGCGTCAGCAGATCCACCGGCGTGACGCTGGTCCCGACGAGCAGGAGCGGCGTCCCGCCGACGTGCGGGTCAGATTCAACGCTCAGCGGCAACGCGGCGGGCCACATCACGACACCAGCACCGTGACCAGCACGCCGTCGTTCGCCGTGTCGACGTCGACCCAGATGTCGTTGACGTTGACGCCGGCGGGCTGCGTGGTGATCGCGGCGCTGAACGCGGGCAGCGCGCCCGCGCCTGGCGCGGGCAGGACCGCGAACAGGTCCGTCGCGTTGGTGCGGCTGAGCGTCTGCTTCCCGATGTAGACGCGCCCCGTGTTGCTCCACAGCGCCTGAATCAAGACGCCGTGGACGCGCAACGTCTTGTCCGCGGCGCTGACGTTCTGTGTCGCGCGCAGTGGCGTACCGGGCGTCGGCGTGAGCTTGCCGTACGACTGAATCATGATCAGCTCCAGGGTGGCCAGGTGACGCCGATCGGCACGGTGGCGTAGAGCGTGGCCGCGCCGCCGCCCGCGCCGCCGCCGTCAGGGGGCGCGAGGTCGACGATGCCGAGCGAGCCCGCGGCGGTCGAGTGCGTCAGGACTTCATCCGCGGGGAGCGCCCGCGCGTAGATCGCGACTTCGCAGAGATAACCGTCATGCAGATAGGTATTGGGCGGCGTCATCCGCCCGAGGGTGACGACGCCGTCGCCAACCGCGATCGGGTTGTAGGTCTTGCTGCCGATCAGTATCCCGTTGACGTAGTACTTCAGCGTCGTCCCGTCGAACGTGCCGACGCAGTGATACCAGCTGTTCCAGCGCAGCTTCGGGCCGACGACTTGCTGCCAGTTGCCCTCGCCGCCCGGCGTCCGGTAGATGCGCCAGATCGTGTACGGCGGCTCGAAGTACATGCGGAAGCAGGTGCCGCTGACCGCGCTGATCGCCTTCTCGATGAACTGGGCCACCGCGACCGGCTCACGCAGCCAGACGAGGCACTCGACCGAGAGCTGGGCCAGCGCCGCGATCGCGGGGACCGAGTTCACCTGCGCGTAGCCGGCGACGTTGAAGCCCATCGCCGTGATGCCCGTCGAGCCTGACGGGCCGGGGTTCGCGTAGGTGACCGGCGGCGTGATCGTCGCGTTGGCGGCGTTGATCACTTCGATCGCCGTCGTGCCGCTCGCGTCGTTCAGGCGCCAGTAGGCCGCGGGCGTGGAGGCGCGGATGACTTCGGTGTAGCCGGCGGTGCGCGCGGCGTAGTGCGCGGCGATCTGCGTCGGGGTGAGTACCGTGGCGTAGATCGCAATCTCATCCAAGTCACCCTTGAACGAGTTGGTCGCGGCCTCGGGTGTCACGCCGATGAGCACCGGATTCGCGGGCGCGAGCGCCCCCATCGCGACGGCGGGATTCCCCGTCCCCGAGGCGACGCCGTTGATGTAGAGCTGTGGGATTGTTGCCTGCGTCCGATCGAGGACGGCCACGACGTGTGTCCAGACACCCACGGGAACCGACCCCGCGGCAGACGAACCCGCGAAGACGTTGGTCCCGTCCCCGCCACGCAGTTGCGCTTGATTCGACGTCCGCAGTCTCAAGTGCCACCCGTCGGCGCCCGTGCCACTCAAGGCACTCTTGGAAATGACCGAGCTGTTCCCGGTCACGGCAGGCTTCACCCACACCTCGATCGTGAAGCTCCCGTTGCCCACGCCGTTGAGACTGGTCGACGCCGGGGCGACGATCTGATCGTCGACCCCGTCGAAGGTCATCGCTGGATCGAGATCGCTCAGCGGGCCGGCGGTGTTCAACGTGACGCCGCCACTCAGCGTGCCGTCGTTGTGGTTCGCCGTGCGATCGAGTTCGAGCGTGCCCGAGCGCGCGTTCATCCGCCAGTAGGCGACCGGGTTGTCGGCGAGGATGATGGTCGGGTACGGACCGGAGACCGGCGGCGGGCCGTCGTCCTTGAAGCTCGCGATCAGGGACAGCCAGGTGACCGACGCGCTATTCGTCCAGACCGGCGTCTCCGCGGTCGTGGTGACCTTGTAGATCATCAGGCAGTCGGCCCAGAACGGCGCGCTCCAGTTGGACGGCGCCGTCTGCCCGTTCATGCCCGACGTGAACCCGTTCGAGCCGACGACGTTCCACCCGGACGGGACGCCGCCGCTCGGATAGCCCGATCCGCCGAACGACAGAAACGCGATCGCGATCGACGTCTGCGGCGGGGCGGGGAGTGTGCCCGGCCCCATCGAGGTGCCCGTGCCCGTCGCCGATCGCACGTCGCCGTTGTAGGGCGACGCCGCCGCGCCGCGAATCAGCCACGCGCCGTACGCCGTGCCGACCGAGGCGCCGACGTTGATCGTGATCGTGAAGCTCGCGCCGCCGGTCACGACGACCGTGTAGAACATCAGGCCGCTGCCGTTGAGGACCGGGATGTTGTCGACGATGCTCCCGAGGCGCGTGTAGGTGTTGCCCTTGTTGTCGCTGACGGTGGGCACAGCCGCGCCACGGTTGTTGACTTCGAGACAGAGCACGATCAGATCGCCAGCCGCGGGGTTGGTCGAGAAGGCGGGCGGCGTCGCCGAGCCCGAGAACGTGACCTGGCTCTTCAGGTCGATGATCGTCAGGGCCATCTACCCGCCCTTGTAGAACAGCTCGTCGCGGATGCGATCCACGACCGCTTGCATCTCAACTTCGACCGTGCGCCCGCGCTTCGCCGCGCGGTGCTTCAGTTCCGCGAGCTGGCCGGGCGTGAACGGGATGCGGATGTCGCCGATCGTGATCGACGCCAGGCGTTCGACCGCGCGCAGGAACTCCTCGACGGTGCGCGTCGACGCGAAGCCGGTCGTCTCTTCGAGGCGCGTGCAGTCGAGGGGCGTGAGCTGGAGCCCGGCGACGACTGCGGGTGTCGTAAGCTGCCGCTCCAGTTGATTCAACCGCGCGCGAATTTCGACGAACAGCGGGTTAGGCGCGCGTGCGGTCGTCGAAGTGGAGCCCGGCGCTGTCGCTCCCGAGCTGGTAGTCCTGGTGGTCGTCGCCGACGATCGATTCATGATCAGGCTCCAAGATGTCTGCTTCGTCAGCGGTGGCCGGGCTGTTCCGCCAGTCCGGTCGGGGGAGCGCGCGTTCGCGATTGAGCGCGTCGAGTGCCGACTTGCGATGCCGGCGTTCGGCAATCGGTTCGACCTCGCCGCCGGCCATGCGCCAGGCGACGTAGTAGCCGATCGCCGCCGACATGACGGCGTCGTCGTGTTGCCCGCGCGCCGCCTCGGCTTCGCCAATCGTGCCGGGGGTAATGAAGTGGCGCAACTCCCCCCTGGTGATCGGGGAATTGAGCAGCATCTCGGGCAGCTGCGTGATCGGATCGAAGTTGGTCACCGCACCGTGGAAGCTGGCGAGGAGCAGCGGGCGCGTGCGCGGCGACGTCATCCAGCCGATGCGGGTGGAGTAGCGGCGCTCCGGTGTCGCGGCGTCGGCGTACTCCCAGACGTAGAAGTGGCTGTAGCCGAGATGCAGCTGCAGCGTGTCCTGCGTCGCCAGGCCGTGCGCGTTGGTCTCGATCGCGGCCATCGCTTCGACCTGGTCGGCGTCGAGGTAGTAGCGGCCGATCGCGTCACAGACAAACGCGAGCCCTTTCGGATCGACGGCGTCGCTGCAGTACTGCGCGACCTGTTCCGCCGGCTCGTCGATCGTCGGGTAGCGAATGACGTCGATGATCGAGTAGTCCTGGCCGAGGCCGTCACTGACGTCGACCGACATCACGTAGCGCCGCGAGCCGCGCAGCCGCGGGTACTCCCAGATCGCGAACACCGACTTGCGCAGGTTCGGCATCGCCTTCAGCTCGGAGGCGGACAAACGGCGGAAGCCGTAGCCGGGCGGCACGGGCGAGAGTTCGTGCGCCAGGGCGCCGCGCGCATTGGTGTGCGGTGCGAGTGGCGGGACGGGCTTCTTGCTGACGACATCGACGGTCGAGAGATCGCGCCGCAGCCGCGCGATGTCGAGTGCGGGCTCGACCGCCCAGACATCGAGGAGCGGCCGGCGCGATCCGGCGGCGTCGATCTGTTCGAGCTGCTCCATCGTGAAGATCGAGCGGCCGGCGTACTGGAAGCACTCCTGATCGTCGGCGGGGTACTCCTTGAGAAACTTGTAGAGCGCGCCCTTCGATTCGTAGAAGCGGCGCGTCGTCTCGTACCAGTAGAGCTGCTCGCGCGAGAGCGTGACCGCTTTGCCGAACCACTTCGGGCTGTCGCGCCGGCATTTGTCGGCGTGCGCGAGCGTGGTCGCGGACGGTTGCCACTCCGCAGGCGCGGGCAGGGAATACTTCGACGGCTCAGCCGACCAGGGGATGAAGACGTTGGTGAAGCGGCCGACCCCTTCCCCACTGGCGAGCCAGTGGCGATGCCACCAGTCGCCAGCAAACTCCGCGGTCGCTTCGTAGAGGACGAGCGTGTCGGACGCGACCGGGATCGCGGGCAGGAGCGCGGTGTCGAGCTGCTCCGGGTTCTCCCAGGTCGGCAGCTCGGAGATGTGGACGACGGAGTACGTCTGGCCACGGCCGATCGATCCCTTCGAGCCTTCGAGCCCGGTGATCGACTGCAGCGCGCCGCGCGTGGATTTGCCCCAGGCGGTTTTGAGGTACGACTGGTTCGAGAGATGCAGCTCGCGGTTCTTGGTGAAGTAGAGCCGTGACGGTTTCAGGAACCAGGGCAGCTCGTCGTAGAGGCGCAGCACCATGCGAAACAGATAGCCGGCCTGGTCTTCGACGTCGGCGCCGGCGAGCGCGCGGATGTGCGTGCGGCTGACCAGGCGGTGCGCGACGAGCGCTTCCGACAACGTGCTCACCCCGAGCTGCCGCGCCTTGAGGATGTTGAGCAGCAGCCCGTCAGGCGACTTCTCCTCGGCGTGCTTCAGCTCGATGCGCGCGAGCTGGTCGAGCACCAGCTTCTGCGACTCCCACAGCGGCGAGAGGCGACGCAGCCCGTGCCCTTCGGCGTCGATCCAGCAGAAGCGTTCGGCGAACCACGGGAAGTCGTAGATCGATCGGACGCGCGCGACGCCGATGAAGCGCTGCTCGTCTTCGGTGAGCGGCCGGCGGAAGGCGCCGGTCTCATCGACCGCTTGCATGGCGCTGGCAGTGAGGGCGGCTGAGTCGTCGAGCGTGTAGACCGGCAGGCCGTGCGGGTAGGCGGCGCGGAAGGCGCGGGCGGTCGCCGCCTCGCGCCGCGCAATCAGGGTGGGGTGGTACACGTCACCGGCGACGGCGCGACAACTCGCGCGGCTTGGTCAGTTTCTTTTTGCGATCCGGCGGCTCGGGCGATCGCATCCCGAAGAGTTCGGGGGTGCTGATCGGCTTCGCCTCGCGGGCCTTGAGTCCCGCCGTCCACGCGGGCGATCGTTGCGCCAGGCCAGGGACCAGGTCGGGATCGTCCCACGGGTCGCGCGGGTGGAAGATTGACGACGCTGCGTCAGGGACGTCAATCGCGCGATTGGACACCGTCGCCGGGCGCTGGAGCGTGTCCTCGAACGCGCGCTCGTGTTGGTACTCCGGGTAGTTGCCGACCATCCGATCGCCGGCCCACCGGTAGGCGTCTTTGACGCGGTCGAAGAACCCAGGCATCGATCACCTCCGCGTCATGCCCCTCGGCCCGCGGAAGCCGAAGGTCTTGTTCATCGTCTGTGGCTTCTGCAGTCCGCCGGGCGCCTGCGGTCCCTGCGCCTGCTGGATCGGCGACGCCGGTCCGCGCTCACCGCCCAGGCTCATCGAGCCCGGCGCCTGCATCCCGATCGACGTGCCCGCCTGGTTGGCGATCGGCGCGCTCATGCCAGGGAACTGCATCCCGCCGCCGCCCTTCATCAGGTCGCCGGTACCGAGGAGATTCTGGCCGGCGGCGACGGTGGACATCCCGCCGGGCGTGGCCGGGCCGATCGGCGTCGCGGGCGCACCGGGACCTGGCGCACCAGGAATCTTCCCGGCGGCTTTACCCGCCGCCGCGCCGACCGCCTTGCCGAGACCGGGGGCCGTGCCGAACATTCCCCCCAGCCCAAACATCACGACGCACCGGCCTTCTCGTCAGCCGCCTCGGGCGCCTCCTCGTCGTCGTCGGGCTCGTCGCGGTCGTCCTCGTCGGGAACCATCGACGGCGGATCGGGTTCGCGCGGTGCTGGCGGATCAGATTCCATCCGCGCCTCGCGGCTGAAGAGGAGATCGCCAACCACTTGCTGCAGCTGTTCGAGCATGCCGCCTCCTGGACTGCTCAACGTCGCCGCGCTGGCGGCGATCGCGTTCTGTTGAATGAAGAGCCCCTTCGACTTCTGCGTGAGCTGACCGAGTTCGAGCGCGAGCTTCTGTCGATCGAGATCGGGCTCGGTCTTGATCGCGCCGCTGCCCTGACAGGTCACGCACAGCTCGCGCTTGCCGGGCGCGTTGTGACAGCTCGGGCACGTCATCGGCTGCGGCGCCGCGCGCGTCATCACATCGTCGACCACGGGTGGGAGCTTCGCCGCGATGATGCGCGAGGCTTCGAGATGCGACCGCGCGATCAACGCCTTGCGGTAGGCGACGAAGAGATCGGCGACGGTGACGCCGGCCAGGGCGCAGAGCCGCTTCAGGCTGTAGCCGTCGTAGCGCGGATCGAGCAGCAGGCGCACGATGCGGTCGACATCGGGCGCGGAGTCGGCGACCGCGAGCGCGTCGATCAGTTCCTGCTTGCCGCCGACCTGGGCGACGAACGTCGCGATCGAGTGATCGCTCAGCGCCCACTCGGCATCGCTGAGCGTGTCGTTGCCGCGGCGCACCGCGGCGGGGACGAGCGCACTGGCGGTCGACTTCGCCATCAGCTGCGGTACGCGGTGATGATGCGGTGGCCGAGGACCTGGTAGGCGAAGCAGCCAGGGAAGGGCCGCGGGAACGTGCGATCGGGAATCGGCAGCGGCGGCTGCGGCTGGAGCAGACGGGTGACTTCGCGGTCGCGCTCGACCGGCACGAGCACCGCGGTGGTCAACGCGACCAGGACGACCTCGCCGGAGCGGCGACGCGGGGTACTCATGCGCGCGACTCCGCGAGGCGCGCGAGCTGCTCGTCGCGTTCGATGAGGCGTTTGTGCAGATCGGTCGTGCGCTCGTCGGCGAGGTAGATCAGCACCTCGTCGTCATCAGGGGTGTGGCCGGTGTCGCGCTGGGTCCGCGCGATGTACGCCTGGGCGAGGAGGGCGTCGTTCACGTCCAGGTGCGTGACGCCGGTGTCGTGCTTCACGCTGTCACGGTCGTCGACGGGCTCCGGCGCGAGGCGGTCGGCGAGCCGCGCCAGGATGAGGGTCTGCTGGTTGAGCGCCTGGCGGATGCCGGCGAGTTCGGCGACCAGTTTGCGGCCGAGGAGCGGGAGAACGAAGCGGCGCAGCATGCCACGAGCCAAGCATGCTGCGGCTGGGGTTGTCTAGACCCCCCCTGTCAGTGCAGGCGTCGTTGTGCGTAGTACTGCTCCATCTTCCGGCGGCGCTCCGGCGTCCACTTCGGCCGGCGCCGCTTCTTCTCTGCACGCGCGTTGGCGATGACGCGTTCCCGTTCATCGAGCGACTCCAGCCGCGGGTCAGGCGGCGGCGCGTGCTCCGCGATGAACGCTTCCAGCTCAGCGACTTCGGCGCGGCACGCGGCGAGTCGTTGCTCGGCGCCGAGGCGGGTCAACCGATCCATGTCGAGCATTCTCCCTCCTGTTTAGGGCCGGCGCTTCTTCGCCGGCCGTCCGGTCCGCCGCCCGCGCTGCGCGATCAACTTCTTCACCGGCATCGTCGGCGGGAACAGGCCGAACTTCTCCGACATCTCCTCGAAGTCGAGCACGCTGCGGACGAGCGTGATCCAGCCGGCGTTGCGGACGTGGCCGGCGACCGTGCCGGCGACGATCTCGCGACTGTTGACGCAGACGCGGTAGCGGTAGACCGACTCCGGCTTGTCGGGGTTGGCGTCGGGCGAGACGTTGACGAGTTCGAGCGTGAGCACTCAGTAGTCTCCACACGCGCTGTTGCACGGGCCATCGTGCGTGAGGGTGCAGTGCGGACTCCGCATCCGCTTCCACGCCTCCGATCGATCTTTGTGGTGGATGACGAACGGCTGGTCGGGCCAGTCGGTCGGTTGGATGATCCACGTCCCGCCGAACTTGTCGGTATAGAGGTAGCTACCGTCGTCCGCGAACAGTTCAATGGTCGGCATCAGAAGAGCACCCCCCACGCCACGAGCGCGGCCAGGAGGAGCAGCAGCCATGTGAGGTTGACGCCACTGCCGTCCATCCACCAGTCGCGGCGATCAGTCAATGGACGGCTCCGTGTTGTTATGCAGCGTGGCGTGCTCGGCGCGCAGCCGCTCGATCTCGGTCTGCTGCTCGTCGACGGCCTTGGCTGCGTCCTCGACGCCGGCCTGGAGCACTTGGTTCCGCCCGTGCAGCTGCTTCACCTGCGCGCGGAGCTTGTCGATGGTGAAGGCGACGAAGGCGACGTCCTGCCCGAAGCGTTCGTCAGGGAGGAGCGGCGTGACACCCTGGAGCGGTTCGAGCACGAGCTTCTCGACGAGTGTGCCGAAGGCGTCGTGTTCGCGCGGCGGCAGGCGAGACTCGATGTGCTCGACGAAGGACTCCAGGAGCTTGTAGGCGGCGTAGTTGTCGCCGCCGTAGATGGCTCCCGGCACGGCAGGACGCTGATCCTGCTCGGCGTAGTGGACGCTGCCGCGCGCCAGAATCTCCTTCGCCCGCGCCAGGTCCTCGTCGATGGTCGGGTAGTAGGGGCTCACAGGTGGTTCTCCCGCTGCAGCCGGAACGGGATCAGCTTGTCGCACTTGGGGCAGAGGCGGGCGAAGAGGTTGGCGCAGCAGTACTCGCGGTTCGGTACGACGTGCTCGTGCCAGTGCTGCAACGACATCGACTCGCCGTGCTCGCCGCAGTAGGTCGCGAGGTTGTTGGCGAGGCGGATGTGTACGTAGGTCATGGCTGCGGCGGCAGGAGTCGAACCCACATCCTCTGGGCCAGAGCCAGATGTCCTACCGTTGAACGACGCCGCATCAACAGGTGCGTCTCTTCCCACTGCACGTAGCGCCGGCGCAGCCGTCGCAGCCAGCGCAGCACGAGATGATGCCGTACCGTGCGGTGGCGGCGCCGCGGGGGATGGGCGAAGTCGATCTGCTTCATCCACTTCTTCACGCGGCGTGGAATCTTCACGACTTGAGAAACGCCTCGCGCGCCGCTCGCGCCTCGTCGGTGAGCGTGACGAACCGCTTCAGCTCGGCCGCGCGCATCGTGCGGCACGAGAAGAAGATCGGGTACCCGTTGACCTGCTGCCCTGTGGTTTTGTCCTCCCCGAGGATGGCGTAGATCATTCGCACGCCGCGCAGCTCGCGCTTGGGATTCGTCATAAACGCCAGCGGGATGAAGACGAGCCGCCACAGATCGTGCGGCACGGTCTGGCTGGTGACGACGCGCCCCTCGACCCACTTCAGCGCGAGCGCGCGAAGGTCCGCGTCGGAGCGCTCGGCCCGCTTCTTCTTCGTCATCGCTGATGTCGCAGATGCAGGAACAGCTCCTCGAACAACCCGAACGCCGGGCAGAACGGCCCGAGCGCCTCGAAGACTTCGCGCCAGTAGCGCAGCGCGTGCTGCAGCACCGGGTCGAGCGGTTGCGGGTGCGCGTCGTACCACTCGTCGCAGGTGAGGCACTCGCCGTTGTGATCCGGCTTGAACATATAGCAGACGATCATCGCTTCGCTCGCGCGACGTAGGCTTTCCGCGAGACGTCGTAGTGCATGAGTCCTGGCCGCTGGCGCAGGACCGACTGCAGGTCCTTCGAGGCTTGCGGCTGCGAGATGCCGAACTTCCGCATCAGGTGGTCCCGGCGAATGAAGCCGTAGACCCACATCATCTCGACGATCCACGACAGCCGCTGTTCCTCGAACCAGCCACCCATCGTTCAGTCGGCGAGCTTCGCAAACGCATCCGCGAACCGCGTCACCTTGGCTTTGAGCGCGGTGCGATCGTCGATCAACACTTTGAGCCCCCGGCCAAAGACATCGAGCGCGGCGATCATCTGCGGCACGAGCACGTCCAAGTCATCGGCCGCGCCGTTCTTCTTCTTCCTCGCGTGACGCGCCGGGGCGGTGACGAGCCCGCTCGCGTCGCTCGTCTTGGCGCGCCCGTTCTTCTTCGCCGCCTTCGCCGGCGCCGCGCCGCGCTTCTTGCGCGCGACCATGATGCACTGCGCCAGCGATCCAAACGTGGTCTTGAGTCCCTCGTCTTTGGCGAGTGCGAGCAGTCGGCGCGCCTCGTCGGCCAGGATCGGCGCGTCGAGGTTCGCGTGACGCGCGACAAACTGCGAGAGCGAGCCTCGCTCGACGTTTTTGATCGCCATCGGTGGAACGGTCTCAGCTGCTGGAGTCTCGGTTGGCGTGAGCAGCACGTCACGCACGCGCACGAAGTCGGGAGTGGTCGGCGGGTCGTCGTCGGGGGGTGGGTCGCGCCAGGGTTGTGTCGCTTCGGCGGGCGGATTCTGTAGCCAGGTTTGCAATTTCTCCGCGACGGCATCGGGACTACTGATGATCATCGGCGGCTCCTCATGTGTGGCCTCCTCTCCAGGTGACTCGTTGAGTGGGACGGCGCCGGTAATGTACGGCGGTTTCGGCGGATAGTCACGGCGCAGTTGCTGCTGGCGCTGCTCGCGCTGCTGCCGTTGGATGCGCGCGTTCATTTCGACGCGATGTCGTCGTCGATACGTGTGACCCATCAGGCGTCACGACTCCTTTCGTGAGGGCGTGGGCGGCGCGTCGCCCCCGCAGGGACAATCATGCGCCGCACAGCACGCCTCCTGACAAGCGGAGCAGCGCAGCAGGGTGGGATGGCCGCAGCCGGCGCAGGGCTGGGGCGTGTGTAGCGTCGGATCGGCGTCGTCGCAGGTGAGATGCAGCACTAGGCTCTCCTCCAAATCACCCGAGGGTTCCTGACGTAGTCGGTTGGCATTTCGTAGCGCATCAGCATGTGCGGGTCCCAGGTCTCGACGTTGAAGACCACGCCCCAGACGGTCGCGCCCTCGTAGGTCTGGTACTCGACCACCTTCACCGCGTGAACGTTCGCCGGGTCGCCCGGCTCCGGGTCACCGTTCCTAGCGATCAGGTCGTCGATCAGGTGCCGCTGGTCGATCGTCGCCACGCGCGGAGGGTATCACGGAGAGTGATAGTGCGCCAGCACGGGATGACCCCTAGCCGTAGGGACTGTGAAAAAGTTCCCACCCGAAAAATTTTTCACGCGAACATTTTCTGAAAAATTTTCTGACACCGGGCGCGTATCCACCCGCCGGGCCGCCGGGCCAGCCCGCGGACAATGCGCGGGCTCGCGCGCCAGGAGCGCGCCTGGCCGCGCGCCTGGCCGACGAGCTGACGCGCCGCCAGGCGCTGCAGCCCTGGCAGGGCCGTAACATCGCCGGTTCGGCTGGGGTTTCGGCCAGGAGCTGGCGCCGCGTGCCCGCTGGTGTGCCCTCGCCCTGGAGCAGCCCGCCAGGCCGGCGACCAGGCGCCGGCGCCTGTCACAGTCTTTTCACAATCTTGTCACAGTCTCTTCGCCGTTTGTTCCCTTGACACCTGTAACGTGCTGCCTACATTGGCACATGCAACACCTCGCACGTCGCAACCGGGCGCCGACAGGCGCCCCACCTCAGGAGCGGGACCAGGACGCCATGACCACCAGGCCGGAGCGCACACCCGCTGAGCCAAGGTGCTCAGCCTTCACCGAAGGGACACAGCCATGAACCTCAACACCGCCCAGACCGAGTACTACCGCCGGCCCGCCGACGAGCGCATGGAATCGCTCGCCCACCTGGTCGAGACCGCCCAGGCCCGCAAGCTCGCCAGCAAGGAGATCAGCTGGAACGCCAAAGACCTGGCCATCCAGCCGGCCGGCGACCCCAAGCAGCACGGCGCGCTGCTCCTCACCAGCCCGCGCGGCCTGGCCAGCCTCACGCCCTGGTCGCATGGCCAGCTCTCGCGCATGGTCGGCGCGCCCGCCAGCTACATCCGCAGCCTGCCGGCCGGCATCGCCGCCGACGCTCTCAACTACGGACTCCGCGCCACCGGCACCGGCACCGTGGCCAACATCCTGGCGCAGAAGACCGACGCCGGCATCACCGCTCGCGCGGTCACCAGCGACACTTACGGCCGGCTTTGGGAGGCGGACCTCTACAAGCCGATCGTCGACACGTTCGGCGCCCAGGGCTGGACGACGCCGCCGACCTGGGACGGCAAGCCGGCCGGCGCCTACATGGGGGACCGGGACTCGTTCCTGATCATCGTCGACGGCGCCAACAACGGCTCGATCGTCACCGACCCGAGTCTGCGCGGCGGCGACGGTCGCATGTTCCGCGGCCTCATGGTGCGGAACTCCGAGGTCGGACACTGCGCGGTCTCGATCGAGCGCGTGCTCTACCAGTTCATTTGCGGAAATCACATGTTGTGGGGCGCCGTCATCGACAAGACGTACCGCCGCCGGCATGTCGGGACGCGCGTGCTGCGCGACGTGCTGCGCGAGGTCGGACAGACCGCCAGGGAGTGGGTCAACCGGCCGGCATCCGCCGACGAGGCACTCATCCGCAGCCTGATGACCCTGGAGCTGGCGCAGACCCAGGAAGCCTGCATCGACGAACTGCGGAAGATGGGCGCCACCCAGGCGGACGCCGAAGCGGCGTACCGGGTGTGCGCTGAACAGTTCGACGCCTCACCGCGGAGCTACTGGGGACTGTCCCAGGGACTCACGAAGACCAGCCAGGAGAGCGGCTACCAGGACGAGCGGCTGACGCTCGACCAGCTCGCCGCCAAGCTCCTGGCGAAGGGGCGCGCCAGGGTAGCCGCCTAGTCGACGGCTGGAGCAACCGGCCCGACCAGGCGCCACCTGGTCGGACCGGCTCTCGAACCGCCGACCAGGCACACCACCAGGAGGAGACGAACCGATGCAGACCCGACCGACCGACTACCCCAGGCTCCCGGAGCTGGCGCCGCGCCGCCTGGACGAACCCGCCGAGGAGTACGGCTTGCGCGCCCTGGCCTTTGTCGTCACGCACAGCGTCACAGCGACCGTGCCGACCGACGCCCTGGAGCTGGCCACGCACACCTACCGGATCGCCATCGACAATCGCGACCTGTCCCAGATTGCGCTGGATCGCCTGGCGGAAGTCGACCGCCAGATCAACGCCACCCTGCGGACCAGGTCTCGCCTGGACGCCACCCGGGAGACGCCTGGCGCCCGCCAGGACGACGAGCAGCCGGCCGGCGGACTCAAGACCCGCCTGGAGCCCAGGCCCAACACGCAGCCGCCGGCGCCGGCGCTGGCCCGCGCAGACTTCGGATTCTAGGGAGGATGACCTAATGAAGACACCGACACAGCCACTCAGCCCCGAGGAGCACGCCGCGCTGCGCGCGTTCGCCGCCAGGCACGGCCGCACCTGGAAGGCGCACCTGCGACACGCCTGGATGGACGCCAGCGAACCGGGCACCCTGCAGCGGCTCAGGAACGCGCACTACTTCGGGCCGCACGGCCTCACGCGCTACCGCCTGACCGACGACCAGGAGGAGGAGCAGCCCCGGTGCCCCGACTGCAACGGGTACGACAGCCACTGCGACCGCTGCAGCGACTGAACCTTGCGCGACCCGGCCGGAGCCCTGGCAGGTTCCGGCCGGCGGCGGAAGGCTCAGGAGAGCTGACCAGGAGGAGACAGAGACATGCAGATCAAGATCACCGCCACGGACGGCAGAGGCACGCCTGGCAAGATGGCGGACGCCGAGCTGATCTTCACCGAGGGACCGCTCGCCGGTCTCCGGCTGATCGGCTTCGCGGTCTGGGAACGCCGCACCGGCAGCGGCTACAACGTGACGTTCCCCGCCAGGAGCTACAGCGTCAATGGCGAGCGGCGCACGTTCGCGCTGTTGCGGCCGACCGGCGAAGGGCTCGAAGGGCAGGAGCGCATCCGCCAGGCCATCATCGACGCCTACCAGGCGCACGTTGAGCCGGCGCCGACCGCGGCGCCGCTTCCCACGCTGACGGTCTCGCCGAACGCCCAGGCCGCGATCAAGCGGATCGCCGACGACCTGGAGACGCGCCAGGCGACCGCGCACTACCAGGCGACCGACCAGGCGAGCCGGTTCGAGTTCTAGCGCCAGGCACGCCGGCCAGGCTCGACCACCTGGCCGGCTTCACCTGGTCGGACAAAACGACGAGGAGGCAACAGACGATGGACCCGAACCCCGAGATCGCCGCCAAGCTCCACGCCTTCAGTGTGTGGGCGGAGATGCGCGACAGCTCGACCCGACGCCTCACGATCTGGGGCTACGGCGAGACCTACCAGGAGCGGCTCACCGACGCCAAGCAGCAGGCGGCGCAACACCCGGAGCTGCGCGGCGCCCGCCAGGTCGTGATCCGCTGATGGCTGACCAGGCCGACGACGTGGCGGCGCTGCTCGCGGCACTGGCCGACCAGCTCGCGCAAGACGCGCCGCCCGTCGCCGATCTGCCGTTCGCGTTGACGGCTGAAGTCGCGTCCGACCAGGCGCGGCAGCAGCCGTTGTTCCAGGGCACGAGTGAAAACCCGGAGGACTGAACCGCACGAGTGAGACCAGGAGACCAGACACATGGCCAAGCGCAGGAGCAACGCCGAGATCAAGGCGACTCAGGATCTGCACTGCCGGACGCACGTCGCCGCAATGGAGCTGACCGAGGCGATCAACCCGACCGAGAACGACGACACCTGGGTGTCGGTGCGCGCCGCCGACATCTTCAGCCTGAAGGCTGAGTTTCAGCACGAGCGCGCCGACGTGTTCGTGGTCCGGTACGAGTCGAAGGACGTGCAGCTGATCGAGCGCATCGCACGAGTGATGAAAGCGGAGCTGATCGCGGCGTACGCCGAGAGAGGAGGCAACGGGCATGCCTAGGTACCGCGTCTACCTCGCCCGTGACTACAGCGAGTACGGCGAGATCGAGATCGAGGCGCTCTCGCCTGGAGACGCCGAGGCGCAGATCGCCGCCATCTTCGTGAAGGAACCGACGACCGACGCCGAACACCAGGCGTACGCCGACCTGGTGAACCGCGTCACCTGGCAACCGGCCAACGAGGCGCACAACGAGCGCGTGTATGACCTCGACGAGCTGGACGCAGACGGGAAGATCAAGCCGTGACGAGCTACGTGTACTTCATCGCCCCGACCAGACGCCGGCATGGCCGGCGCCTGGTCTGGAGACTGGTCCGTGTCTACGAGCACGGCCGGTACCACGACGAGCGGCCACGCACCTGGCGTGGACCGTACCCGACCAAGAACAGCGCACAGCTCGCCGCCTGGATGGCTGAGCGGGAAGGCACCTACCAGTGAGCGCACCGATCAAACCCACGGCAGCAATCGCCGTCGCACGAGCATTGCTCAAAGGGCTGACCCGCGACACCGCGCGGGTTAGCTCGTTCGTCGCCTGGCTCGAAGGCTACACGCCCGCACGAGCGGACGACTGGACCGACGACGAGATGGCGCAGTACTGCACGCACCTCGATGCGCTCGCGGAGCTGTGCGAGCGGTACCGAACCGGCGACAGCATTCTGAAGATCACGAAGGGAGACGCCGGCCGACGCTGCGGCGCGCGGCAGGACGCATACGATCTGCGCGGCCGAGTGCCGACTCGCACCTGCGAACTGCCGGCGGGCCACTACGGCCTGCACCGGCAGCACGGCGTCATGTGGGAGTGAGAGGAGACGACATGCCCTGCACCAAGCACACCGGCCCGATCCTCATGGCGTGCGCGAACTGCGGCCAACCGTGGCTCGCGCATCCCTGGGGCGAGGGCGACCGCGCCTTTGCAAAGGCGCACGAGACGAGAGGAGACGACGATGCCGAAGTTCCGCGTGGAGGTCGAAGAGAAGCAGACGACCACCCGGCAAAAGTGGATCGACGCTGACAGCCAGGAGGAGGCACGCACGCTCGCTGAAGCGGAGGACTGGCGCACCTGGGAAGTCACCGACGAGGAGACCGACACGAGTATCGTGCGGATCGAGCAGACCGACCCCGAGGACCGCGACGAGCAGCTGTACTGGGACTCGTTGTACGCGAAGCACTCGCGTATCTGAGAGGAGACACGACGATGTGGAAGAAGCTGAAGAAGAAGAAGGAGCACTACCCGCCGGTCAAGCTCACGCTCTGCGGCAAGCCGATCCGGCGCCGGCTCTACGGCGTCGGGCGCTGCTTCGTCGCTGGCGTGCCGTGCGTCGCCGTCAAGGCTGGGAAGAAGCGGCACATCAGCAGCCAGGAGGGCGCGACGCTCTGGCTGACCCTCAACGGGCTGAGCGAGGCTGAGGCGACCGCGTTCGTGACCGAGGGGCTGGAACGGTTCGACGAGCGCGAGGTGACGTTGTGAGCGATTCCGTCATCGCCCAGGAGCTGCACATCGTCGAGAGCGAGCTGCAGCGGCTCGCACGCAGCCTGGAAGCCACGGCTGAAGACATCGCGCGGCGACGCGAAGCAGTTGCACCAGCTCGCCGCACGAGTCTGCGTCCGTGACCAACGCTAACAGCCTGGTGCGCTGCGCCTGGTGCGACAACGCGACTGACGCGGTGCGGCGCGTGGCTTCCCTGGAGCCATGCGCCGCCTGCCGCGACAAACCCCACTACCGCGCGATCTGCCCGCTCTGCGGCGGCGGCGTGTTCCTCGATCCGACCGCCGGCGCCGCGTTCTGTGGCGAGTGTGAGTTCACGCTCGACCTGGGCACGAGTGAAGACCTACAATCACCTGGAGTGAAGCCCGATGAGTCAGCTTGAGCTGTACGCCGTCCTGCGCGACCTGGGCGTGGACGAGGAGAAGGCCAAGGCGGCAGTCACCGATACCGCCGTCGTCACCAAGGACTTCCTGAAGGGCGAGCTGCAAGAGCTGAAGACCGGCCTGCTGTTCTGGATCTTCACGATGCTCCTGGGCTTCGCCAGCCTGATCGCGGCCATCGTCAAGTGGGTGCGCCCGTGATCGTCGGCGGCATCGGCCTGGCGCTGCTGCTCCTGATCGGCCTGGCGCTGCTGCTCCTGGCGATCAGCGATCAACTACGTCGCCACCGAACGCGACACCGATACCGGCGGCGCCGTCGCGTTCCTGGTCGTCGTCGTCGTCGTCGTGCTCGCGGCGGCGTGTGGCCTGGCGCTGGCATTTCACTGAGGGGGGACTAGCCCCGACCTCCGGCGGCTGGCAGCATCGCCGCCGGAGGGTTTATGCCCGTACGCAAGACCAGCACGAGCGCCCGTCAGCAGCACGAGCCCCACGCCACCCCGCCTCCTGAG